>WNGB01000316.1_pt1 | contig 85873 bp, 81 predicted proteins | sample 5400681 | NCBI WGS metagenome assembly WNGB01 (sample SAMN13153367, study PRJNA577476) | soil metagenome | isolation source: 115 cm soil or saprolite under grassland replicate 2 | place: USA:California | collected 2016-06-15 | reverse complement strand
AGCGCTGCGAGGATTCGGAACACGATGATTAACACTTCATTGGTCATCGGGCGGAGCTTAAGCCGTCATTTTCGGATTAGCCAGCACTCGCGGGCGCGCACTTGAACCCGAATTTACTTGCCCTTACGCTCATCGCCCCAGGGAGGAGCAATCATGGCAGCAAGATTTTGGCACTCGGCAACAATAATTGCGCTCGGCGCCACGTTTTTTATGCGGGCCGAGCTTCTCCACGCGCAGATTACGGATCAGAATCTTGCGAGGATCGAGCACATCGTGGTGATCTATGCCGAGAATCGGAGCTTCGATCACCTCTACGGCTTCTTTCCCGGCGCCAATGGCATTGCTCAGGCGACGGACGAGCAAAAGACGCAACTCGACCACGATGGCACGCCGCTCCCGCACTTGACGGTGTTCGACCACGGCAAGCCGGACGAGCGCTTTCCGATGCTGCCGAATGGCCCCTTTGCCATCGAACAGGCTCCGGTCAACATGTCGGCGGCGCAGGTGCTGCCTTCACCGATTCATGCCTTCTACCACAACAAGGAGCAGATCAACGGCGGCCGCAACAACATGTTCGCGGCGATGTCGACCGTGGGCGGGTGGACGATGGCCTATTTCGACGGCAGCAAGTTAAAATTATGGAAATGGGCCAGCGAGTATACGCTTGCCGACAACTTTTTCATGGGCGCGTTCGGCGGATCGTACCTCAATCATCTATGGTTGATTTGCGCATGCACGCCACGCCACGCGAATGCGCCGGAAAAAATGCGTGCGGTGCTGGATGCACAGGGAAAGCTGAAGAAGCGGCCGGAATCGCCTTCAGCAAAGGTTGGGGCGGTCCAGGTCTACAGTGCCGGCGGCGGCCAAGTGACGCCCGAAGGATATTCAGTCAATACGACGCAACCGCCCTATCAGCCGAGCGGCGTGCCGCCCGCAACGAACGGCAGTCTCGATCTGGCTGATCCCGCAGGGAACGATCGCTGGAACCAGCCACTGCCTCCGCAAACTACAGCTACCGTTGGCGATACGTTGTCCATCAAGGGCATCAGTTGGGCTTGGTATGCCGGCGGCTGGAACCTCGCGCTCGTGGACGGTCGACGCCCTGCTGGGGAGAAGCGCGGCGTCATCTCCACGCGTGACCACGGCAGTCCCAACTTTCAGCCGCACCATCAACCCTTCAACTATTATGCACGCTTCGCACCCGGCACGGCCGATCGCGCGAAACATTTGAAGGACGGAGATGACTTCCTTCGCGATATCGAGGCTGGCACGCTGCCGCAGGTCTCGTTCTACAAGCCGGTCGGAAGGCTCAACCAGCATCCATCATACACTGACTTGATCACTGGCGATGAGCATGTCGCGGATGTGCTCGCACGGCTACGCAACAGCCCGCAATGGAGCAGAATGCTGGTGATCGTTACTTATGACGAGAACGGCGGTTTCTGGGACCACGCTCCACCGCCAAAAGGCGATGAGTTCGGCCCGGGCACCCGGATTCCTACGATAGTCATTTCTCCCTTTGCGAAGCGCAGCTTCGTCGACCATACGCCCTACGATACAACCTCGATCATCAAATTCGTAACGCGCCGTTTCGGCCTCGAACCTCTGCCTGGCGTGCGGGCGAATGCAGGCGATCTTACCAATGCGTTGATTTTCGACCGATAGGACGGCTCTTCAAGCAGCCGATGGCGCGCCAAGTCTCCTAACGTCCCCTGCCCCGGCGTCTGCCCTTTTTCGTGCCGCTCAGCATCTCGACGAGGGCGGTCGCGGTGCGCAGCAGGCGCGCGTCGCGGCCGGGCGCGCCGACGAGCTGCACGCCGAGCGGCAGCCCGCCCGCGCCCGCCAACAGCGGCAGCGTCAGGGCCGGCAGGCCGGTCAAGGTCCACAACGTGCAGAATGCGGGATCGCCGGTGGCGCTCAGCCCCTTCGGCGCCACGCCGGGAGCGGCGGGCGTCAGAATCGCGTCGTACTCGTCGAAGATGTCGGCAAGGCTCGCGGCGTAGCGCGGAGCCTTCGCCAGCGCGCCCAGATAGTCGACCGCGCTCACGCTCCTGCCGTGCGCCAGGAACTTGCGCATCACCTCGCTCGGCACGCCGCGCGCGACCAACGGAGCGAGGTTGTGCGCCATGTCGGTCGCCATGATGGTGCGATGGACGTCCCAGGCGTCGGTAAGCATCGGGGAAAGATCGACCGGTGTCACGGAGGAGCCGAGCGCCGCCACCAACTCCTCGAACGCCGCCTTGGTGTCGGCGCCGGCCTTGTCCCACACCGGCGTGCGCGCGAAGGCGAAGCGCGGCGTCAGCGGCGACTTTTCACGTTGCAGCGCGCGGAAATCGGCGGCGGCGAACGGCTGCGTGTCCGGGTCGGCCGGATCGTGGCCGGCGATCACCTCGAGGACGAGCGCGAGGTCCGGGAGCGAGCGCGCGAAGGCGCCGACATGGTCGAGCTGGCGCGACAGCATGAGCACGCCCGCGCGCGAGACGAGACCGTGGCTCGGCTTGACCGCGAACACGCCGCAGAAGGCGGCCGGCCGGATGACCGATCCGTTGGTTTGCGTGCCGAGTGCGAGCGGCACCATGTTGGCGGCAACCGCGGCCGCCGATCCCGACGAGGAGCCTCCAGGCGTGCGCGCGTGGTCGTGCGGATTGCGGGTCGGGCCGGGGTGATAGTAGGCGAACTCGGTGGTCACCGTCTTGCCGATGATGACCGCGCCGGCGGCACGCAGCTTCGCCACCACGGTGGCGTCGTGCCACGGCCGGCGGCCGGCGCCGATCGGCGAGCCGAGCTCGGTCGGATAATCCGCCGTGTCGATGACGTCCTTGATCGCAACCGGAACGCCGTGCAGCGGTCCGACCGGTTGGCCCCGGGCGCGGCGCTCATCGAGCGCGCGCGCCTGCGTGAGCACGTGGTCGCGGTCGAGATGGGCGAACGCCCTAATCTCACCGTCGAGCGCGTCGATGCGTGCGAGACAAGCGCGCGCATACTCCTCGGCGGTCAGCGCGCCACGCGCGATTTCGGCGGCGGCCTCGCTCGCGGTCAGCGTCACCAGCCCGTCGTCGGCCAAAGCTACGCTCCCGCTCTCTCGTTTTTAATCAACGTCCAGTCGCGCAAAGCGATCAAACGGCCGGACCGAGCCGCTTTCACGACGTCCCGAGAAGATTGAGCACGCCGGACAGCGTCATGGTGAATGCCAGCGCGACCCCCGCGCAGATCGCGACGCTGATATACGGCTCCCATTCGGTGTTGACCCACCGGTGCAGCTTTTCTCCGCGCGGCAGCAGGGCCCACAACATGGCGCCGGTCACGACGAAGACCAGGATGCCGGCAATCAGCAGAAACATCTTTGCCTCCGATCCGCGAACGCCATCAGCGATACACCTGGGTCGGCAGCCACAGGCCGATCTGCGGGAAGGTGTAGAGCATGATCATCGAGATGATGACGATGATCATGAACGGCATCACGCCGCGGAAGATGTCGTTGATGTTGACCCAGCTCGGCGCCACGCCCTTCAAGTAGAACGGCGCCATGGCGACCGGCGGCGACAGGAACGAGGTCTGAATGTTGAGCGCGACCAAGAGCCCGAAGAACAGCGGATCGACGTTGAAGGTCTTCAGCAGCGGCAGGAAGATCGGCATGAAGATGACGATGATCTCGGTCCATTCCAGCGGCCAGCCCAGAACGAAGATGATGAACTGGGCGAGGATCATGAATCCGGTCGTGGACAGGTTCATCGCCAGCATGAACTTTTCGATCGGTTCGTGGCCGCCGAGATAGGCGAACACCGCCGAGAACGTGAACGACCCGATGAACAGCCAGCACACCATCGCGGTGGTGCGGGCGGTCAGGAACACCGATTCCTTGAGCTGACCGAACGTGAACGAGGTTCCCGGCACCAGCGTGATGCCCACCAGAAGCGTCGCGAACAATGCGACGGTGACGACGCGGCGATCGACGTTGAAAGCCGTAAAGCCGCACACGATCAGGTAGATGAAGAACGCCGCAGCCAGCGCGCCGTAGATCTGGATCAGGATGACATTGTGCCGCCGCGAATAATCCGCGCCGTAGGCGACCGCGAGCAGGAGCGCGCCTAGCGAGCCCATTGCGGCGGCCTCCGACGGCGTCGCGAGCCCGAAAATGATCGAGCCGAGCGCGGCGCCGATCAACCCCGCCAAGGGCGCGAACGACGTCAGCAGCGCCAAAAGCACGGTGGTCACGGGCACGTTCCGCTCTTCCAGCGGCAGCTTCGGCGCCAGCTTCGGATTGAGCAGCGTCATGATGATGACGTAGAGCATGTAGAGCCCGGCCAGCATGAGGCCTGGGAAGAACGCGCCGGCGTAGAGCTTGACCACCGAAACGCCGGCGGTCGCACCGTAGAGGATCAACATCACGCTCGGCGGGATCAAAATTCCGAGACAGCCCCCCGCGCAGACCACGCCGGCGGCGATCTTCACGTCGTAGCCGGCGCGCAGCATCGCCGGGAAGGCGAGCAGCCCCATCAGTGTCACGCAGGCGCCGACGATGCCGGTGGCCGTGGCGAAGATCGCGCAGGTGGCGAGCGTCGCCAGCGCGAGTGAGGCCGGCACCGGGCCGGCCGCGAGTTGCAGCGAATGAAACAACCGGTCGAGGATGTTGGCACGCTCGATGATGTAGCCCATGAAGACGAACAGCGGGATCGAGATCAGCACGTCGTTCGTCATCACCGAATAGGTGCGCTGGACAAGCAGGTTGAAGATGAGGTCCCCCATCGCCCAGTAGCCGAAGAACACGCCGAGGGCCATCAGCGTGAACGCGATCGGGAAGCCGAACATGATGAAAACGACGAACATCCCGAGCATGATCACGCCCAGCTCGGGATTTCCGATGCCGAGCATCAGACGTCCCCCTTCCGGATCCCGATTTCCTCGAGCTCTTTCACCACCTCGTATTCGCCATGCTCGGCCTTCTCGAGGATGATCTTGTCGAGCTCCTCGACGTCGTGCAGGCGCTTGGGCCATTCGCCGGTGCGGATGCACATGATGCAGCGGATGACCTCGACGATGCCCTGCATCACCATGAGCACGCCGACGATCGGGATCAGCGCCTTGAAATGATAGACCGGCGGCCCGAACGGGCTCGCCGACGAGTGTTCATTCGTCAGCCACGACAGCTTGGCATAGCCGTAGCCGGCATAGACGAACGCCAGCATGCCGGGGAAGAAGAACAGGAAATAGAGCACCAGGTCCCATTTGGCCTGGGTGCGGGGCGACCAGGCACGGTAGATGAAATCGCCGCGCACATGGCCGTTGCGCGAGAGCGTATAAGCGCCGGCCAGCATGAACAGCGTGCCATACAGCATGTAGCTGGCGTCGAACGCCCACTCGGTCGGCGCCAGGAACAGGTAGCGCACGAACACTTCGTAGCTGGTGGTGAAGGTGAGCACGACGATGCACCAGCCCGCGGTCTTGCCGACCCAGGTGCTGATCTCGTCCACGATAAGCAAAATGCGGTTCATGGCTCCCCCGGGGCCTTTTTACCTAGTCTAGCATTCGGGGAATGAGAAGCGGGTACTTTAGGCTGAGGCCCGCGCGTAACCTCCGCGCGGGCCTCACATTATTGCGAGATCAGCCGTAGAAGTGCTTGTACGCCTTCTCCAGGTCCGCGGCGTGCAGATTATTGGCGAAGAAATAAGGTGTGACGCGCTTCGCCCACGCCTTCTGCGACGCGAGGACCTTCACGAAGTATGGGTCCTTGTTCGCGGCGATCACCCTGTCCCAGGCCGCAAGTTGCGCCTGCAGCACCGATTCCGGCGTCCGGATGACCTGCACGCCGCGCTTCTTGATCTCCTCGAGATCCTTCGAGTAGCGATCATGAGCCCCCCACGCGAATTGGTCGGCCGTGGCGGCGAACGCCGCGTATCGCAGGATCGCCTTGAGCTCGGCCGGCAGCGCGTTGTACTTCGCCTTGTTGAAGCTGAGCTCGAACGACTCCTGCTGCTGGTGGTGGCTTCCCACCATGAAGACCTTGGAGACATCCGGGAAGCCGAGCAAGATATCGGACGACGGGTTGTTGAACTCGGCCGCGTCGAGCAGGCCGCGGTCCATGGCCGGCACGATCTCGCCGCCCGGCAGGATGGTCACCGCCGCGCCCATCTCCTTGAACAGGTCCGCCGACAGCCCGACGGTGCGGTACTTCATGCCCTTGAAGTCGTCGGGCGAGGTGATCGGCTTCTTGAACCAGCCGAGCGGCTGCGTCGGCATCGGGAAGTAGAGCAGGCCGACGAGGTTGAGCTTGAGGATGTCGTTGATCAGCTCGTTGTAGAGCGCCTCGCCGCCGCCGTAATAGAACCAGGCCAGCATGCTGTGGGCGTCCCAGCCGAAGGACGGCGGGGTGCCGAACAGCGAGGCCGCCTTGTTCTTGCCGTACCAGTAGACGGTCACGCCGTGGCCGCCGTCGAGGACGCCGGAATGCACCGCGTCCTGCAGCTGGAAGGCGGGCACGACGGCGCCGGCGGCGAGCACGTCGAGCTTGAGCCGCCCGCCCGACATGTCATTGACCTTCTTGGCGTAATCGACGGCGTACTCGTGGAAAATGTCCTTGGTCGGCCAGGTCGATTGGTATTTCCAGGTCACAGTCTGCGCGCGTGACACCTGCGGCATGGCGACCGCGGCGGCGCCGGTAATGGCGGCGCCGGCGAGAAACTTGCGCCGGGTCGCGGTTTTGGACACACGTGATCGTTCGGTACTCATGGGCGTTGCCCTCCTTTGGCTTCGTCGAGTTTGCTGGCGGCGGTCTTGCGCGGAGCCGCTTGGCGATATGAACCGTCCGGACAGGTTCCCTATTCCGGTAAGGCAGGTTGTACGGGGTGATATTACTGCACACAAGGCTCGAATTGTCTCGCCCCGCGATGGGGCCAGCGCGTGCGGTCGAAGCCCAAATGATGGGCTTGACAGCGCCCATAAGCGGCCGCAAGCGGGGCATTCGCCGGCCGGTGAAAGCGCTCGCCGGCCCCGCCTTTATGCTGCCTTATGCTAAAGTCGAACACGGCGGGCGCGACAAGATCAGAGGCACGGCCCCACCGCCGTGAAGGGACTATCGCCCAGGCCAGGCTCGGCTGAGCCACCCCCGTCCACGGGGCCGCAATCTTCCGCCCGTTGCCGGCACACAGGAGAAACCCCGTGTCACGCCTCCGCTCGACGCTCGCCATCATCTGGCGGCTCGCCCATCCCTATTTCTTCTCCGAAGACCGCTGGCCGGGCCGCATCCTGCTCGCCGCCGTGATCGCGATCGAGCTGTCGATCGTCGCCATCACCGTCATGATCAATCAGTGGAACAACCGCTTCTACAACGCGCTGCAGGAGCGCAACTGGGACACGTTCGTCAGCGAGCTGCTGTTCTTCTGCGTGCTGGCGACGGCCTACATCGTGCTCGCGGTCTATCAGCTCTATCTCAATCAATGGCTGCAGATCCGCTGGCGGCGCTGGCTGACGCGGCACTATCTCGACACCTGGCTTGGCGGCGGCAACCACTACCGCATGCAGCTCCTCGGCGATGCGGCCGACAACCCCGACCAGCGCATCACCGAGGACATTCAGCTGTTCGTCGATCGCACGCTCTCGATCAGCATCGGGCTGCTCAGCGCGATCGTCACGCTGGCGTCCTTCGTGATGATCCTGTGGACGCTGTCCGCCGCGGCGCCGCTGCAGCTGTTCGGCACGGCCGTGTCGATCCCGGGATATCTGGTCTGGGCGGCCCTGCTCTATGCGGTGGTCGGAACCACCCTGACGCATATCGTCGGCTGGCCGCTGGTGACGCTCAATTTCCGTCAGCAGCGGTTCGAGGCCGACTTCCGCTTCAATCTGGTCCGGGTGCGGGAGAACTCCGAGCAGATCGCGCTGCTCGACGGCGAGACGGCGGAATGCGACCGCCTGCTCGACCGCTTCGGCAAGGTGGTCGCCAATTGGCTGCTGATCATGCAGCGCACCAAGCGGCTCACGTTCCTGACCGCGAGCTATGCGCAGATATCGGTGGTATTTCCGTTCGTGGTGGTCAGTCCCGCCTATTTCGCCGGAGCGGTGCAGCTCGGCGGGCTGATGCAGACGGCGTCCGCGTTCAACAGCGTGCAGACCGCGCTGTCGTTCTTCGTCACCGCCTACCGCCAGCTGGCGGAGTGGCGGGCGGTGATCGCGCGGCTCGATGGCTTCAATATCGCGGCCGAGAAGGCGCGGGCTGCCGCGACGGTCAAACCGGCGATCGAGGTGGTGCCCGGCGACGGCAAGCGCGCGGTCGAGATCGACGATCTGCTGGTCCGGCTGCCGCAGGGCACCCCGCTGGTCGCCGCCGACGGCATCGCCGTCGCCGCGGGCGAGCGCGTGCTGGTCACCGGCCCGTCCGGGGCGGGCAAGTCCACCCTGTTCCGTGCCATTGCGGGCACCTGGCCGTTCGGGACGGGCATCATCATGGTGCCCAAGAGAGCCAAGCTGATGGCGCTGCCGCAACGGCCCTACTTCCCGGTCGGCACGCTGGCGGCGGCGGTCACCTATCCGGCCGAGCCGGGAACCTTCGGCGCCGAGGCGCTCGCCGACGCGATCACCGCCGTCGGGCTTGCGGCGCTCGCCGACCGCCTCGACGAGGAGGCGCATTGGAACCGGATGCTGTCGCTGGGCGAGCAGCAGCGCCTCGGCATTGCGCGCGCGATCCTGCAGGCACCGGATTACCTTTTGCTCGACGAGGCCACGGCCTCGCTCGACGAGCCGGCGGAAGCCGACCTCTATCTTCTGCTGGCCGAGCGGCTCCCCGACACGACCGTGGTGTCGATCGGCCACCGCTCGACGCTCGCCGTGTTCCACCGCCGCGGGCTGAGGCTGATCCGCGAGGGCGATCGTTACCGGGTGCGCGAGAGCACGCTCGAACCCGCGACCGGATAAGCTCCCTCACCACCAGCGCTCGGGCCAGGAGCCGCGCCGGACCAGGTTGGGCCAGGCAAAGGCGAAGGCCGCGAGCATCACGGCTCCGACCGTCACCGGCACCAGCAGGAAGCTCCACGGCACCCCATTGACCACGATCACCAGCGGATCGATGCCGGCCGGCGGATGAAACGTGCGGGTGACGTGCATCGCCGCCATCGCGAGGCCGACCGCACCGGCGGCGGCCCACGGCGAAGGGCCGGCGATGGTGAGGACGGCGAGGCCGACGATGGTGGAGACGACATGCCCGCCGACCAACGCGCGCGGCTGCGCCGGCTCGGCCTGGGGCGTGCCCAGAACCAGCACGATCGAAGTCGCGAACGGCACCATCATCAGCGGGAAGGCCGCCCAGTCCGACAGCCATTCCATCGCCGCGATGGCGGCCGCGCCACCGGCGGCGCCGGCGATGATCGCGGCGGCGACCTTACCGGTGCCCTGCTCCGGATCAGGCAAAGCAGGACCCGCCTCCGGGCGATCGGGCATGGATGGCATCTCGGTCGAGCCCAAAAAGCAACGGGCGGCAGCCCGTGAGAGCCGCCGCCCGCAGATCGTGCCGATGACCGAGCTATTTCAGATTGCACCAGCTCGATCGTAGGCCACGGCATTCCTCTCCGCTACTAGCTTCAGAACTTCACGATGACGTCGCCACCGAACGTGAACTGCGAACTCTTCGTACCTGCAGCGAACGGCGTCGCGCCGTTCAAAGTCCAGTCGTAGCGAGCTTCCGGTCTGAAGATCACTGCTTTGACCGGGCCACCCTTCGGAACCTGCGGTGTGATGTTGAGGCCGGCCGTGAGGGCCGCGTAGGTGGTCACAGGGCCGGGGATTACGACAGCGTTCGGATTGCCGTGTTCCGCCCTGACGAAATCGAGATTGCCGGGGAACGCGGCGACGAAGAAGCCATTGTTGTCCCGCCAAACCTCGCCGCGCCCAACGATCTTGAGCCAGTCGTTGATCGTGTAGCCCACGTATTGCGCCACACCGCCGCCCGTCGCCCCGAAGCCATCATCGCGTATGTAGTTGAGGTCGGTGATGAAGGTGAGCTTGTCGGTCGCCTTCCACGTTATCGTAATGTCGTTGAGGTAGCGGAGAGCGTTGTTCGGATCGCACGCACATGCTGCTTGAACCGCCGTCGTGTTGGGATTTTCCGGACCGATATGGGTCGTCGCCGAGACCGTAAGTGCGCCGTTCAAGAGGTTGAGCCCGAAACCGCCATGGAACGCAGCGGCCTTGTTGTTGTCCCCACAATTGAAGCAATCGAGCGAATTGCCGAACGTCGTATTCACGCCCGTGGTGACGCCGGCCATGATATCGAGGATCGGGTTCACGTGAACAGTCGCCATGAAACCCGTGTGCTTGAACGGAATGCCGAAGTTGAAGATGTAGGAATGCGTGTAGAGCAGATTGTCCGGCGCATAGATGACCTCGGCACCTTCCAGCGTGACGAATTGGCCGACTTTCAAATCAATACCGCCCGCGGTCAGCCAGGGCAGATGGAACAGCGCATGAGCCTCGACGATGTCGAACTGGTTCCTGCTGCTGATCGATTGGTCGAACTCGCCCAGGAAATGCGTATAGCGCGCATCCGTCCCGTACATCGCCTGGAACTTGAAGCCGAAATCGTAGCCCGTCGCCTTCGGATCGAGCGGACGTTGCACCGTCAGCAAGGCCTGGTTCAACAGGAGGGTGTCGGCCCGATCGGTAAAAAGATGGCCGAAATTGAGGCCGTCGATAGGCCTGTCCCGATTGAACGTGATGCCAGCTTCGACGTGGCCGGAGATTTCGAAGGTATCCCACCAAGAGACCGGTTTCGGCGGTGCCTTGGTGATCAACTTGATATCGGCCGCCAGCGCTGGCGAGGCAAGCGCCGCTGCGGCCAGTACGGACAAAACCAACTTTTTCATCTGACGCCCCTGTGTCTCACGCCACCCCGGCCGTGTGTTTTTCAGCCGATTGCGACTGCTTTTCCCCGGACAGTCGCGTCCCCTGCATCTCGATGAAAATTAACAGCATGGTGACAATCGTGAGCAAGGCGAAAGCGGCAGCATTTGCTGCATTTTTGAGCGAATCCGAGTGTTTTTGATCGAAAGAGTCCGGTTGTTGTAATTCAACCACAGCGAGTCCGCGGGAATCCTTGCAGCGATACCAAAGTCGGAAAGCCGGCTCCCAGTGGCGAGGGCGAAAGTGCAAATGCGTTGAGGTGCTCGGCGTTGACGCCTAGAACAGTCGACCTCGCCCAGGGGCTTCCGCTTTGGGTCATGGGAGCTGAAGCGCTCGCACCGAGCATACCTCGCCCGCAGTGCATCCGATTGCTGCCGTGACTGCAATGTGCCGCCTTTATGCTGCAGAAAGTGCAGGAAGTGCAGAAAGCCCCTCCTCGCCTGCCTCCGGCGCGTCGGCCATGCGTCTTTCTGCACTTCCTGCACTTTCTGCTTCCGCACACAAGGCCGCATTGACCGTCCAACGATGCGCCGGCCGGCATTTTGGCGGAACGAACCCAACGGGCGTTTTGGCGGAACGAACCCAACGGGCGTTTTGGCGGAACGAACCCAACAGCTGTTTTGGCGGAACGAACCCAACGGGCGTTTTTGGCGGAACGGCGGAACGGCGGAACGAACCCAACAGGTGAAAGTCCAATGATTACAATGCCGACCGGCGCATTGGTCGAATAGCCTGCGCCAGGCGAGCCGAGCAGAAAGGAAGCTGCATGACGAAACATAAGCGCAAGGCGCGCGCGCTCTCCGATGCAGAGGAGGCGCGCATCCAGGCCGGCATCGCCGCCGACCCCGATAATCCGGAATGGACCGCGCAAGATTTCCGGCGCGCAAAGCCGTTCGCGGCGGCGTTTCCGGCGCTGGCGGAGAGTCGGCGCGGGCGCGGGCCGCAGAAGGAGCCCACCAAGGTCGCCGTCTCGCTGCGCCTGACGCGCGAGGTGGTGGAGCGCTTCAAGGCCGATGGCCCGGGGTGGCAGACCCGCATGGACCAGGCACTGAAGAAAGCGGCGGGGCTGTAGGCTTCGCGCGGTACGTAGCCCGCATGGAGCGTTTAGCGCGGTTACAGCATCAGCCCGCGCAGACGGGCGTCTCCGCCCTTATGTCGTCGACGCGCTATGGCGGAATGCGGGACCCCGGATGCGCTGCTGGCGCGGGGTCGCCGAAGGCGTGACCCGCCGCTGAACGGTCACATGGCGGGTCACGCTGCGCTTATCCGCCCTGCCCTTCGGCAGATCAGGCTGCCGCGGCTTTCTTCCGGTTGGCCGCGAGCCGCTCATCGACCAACGCGACCGTGGCATCGATGACGGGATGGCGCAGGCCCTTCTGCGCGGCGATCAGCTGCACCAGCTTGTCGGCGCGCTCGATGTTGGGCACGCCGTTGTTGAGCGCGCGCGCGGCCGAGGCCGGACGCGTGAGGCTCTGCGCCGCGGCAGCGTATTTCTCGAACGGCACGAGATCACTCGGCGCGGCGCCGAGCTTGACGCACAGATCGTTGACGAAATTGTAGACCGAGCGCGACGTTTCGATGTCGCTGTGCACCGCCTCCTGGGCGGTTCGCATGCCGTCCTTGGTGATGCAGCGATAGTTGCCGGCGAGCAGCATCGCCCACTTGGCGAGCGGCACGAAGATGGAGTCGTACACCTTGAGCTTCACCGGCAGCTCGGTCTTCCCTTGCGGCGTGTCGTAACGGATCGCCTCGATCTCCTTCTCCAGCTGCCGCAAGATGGCAGTGGACTTTTCGCTGTCGAAGCGCGCCACCTTGAAGTTGGTCGGCAGCGTCACTTGCAGCACGTTGACCTTTTCGTCCGGCGGGCGGATCGCCTGCGGGTCTGGGCTGTTCAGCGTGATCGTTGCGGGATCGAAGCTGTCCCAGACACTGGGATCGGTATAGGCCGGCTTCAGGGCGTCATAGTTCAAGCCGGGGATGCGCCTCACATAGGGGAGCGGCGGCATGTTCATGATCGACATGCACGGCACGCGCGACTTTGCTACCGCATCGAGCAGTTCACGCACGCCGGGCGAACGATACTGCGGCTCCTGCATGGCCAGACCGACGAGGTCGTAGTCCTTCGGATTGACGCCGGCGGCGCCGCCGGCGGTGACCTTGCCCGGCAGCTTGCGCGAGTCGAGCTCGACCGGATCCTTGCGGCCCCTGACCGGCAACCGGACGCGGAAGCCTTCCGCGTTGATCAGGTCGGCCTCGGCGGGAAGGCATACGAGATGGATGTTATGACCGCCGAACAAGAGCTTGGAAGCCAAGAGCGACCCGTAGGACGCGCCCATGATCAGGATGTTGTATGTCGCCGGCATAGCGCACCTGCTCCGTGTCGAGTGTGGAAGGGGAGAGTTCCGGCCCGTGGCCGTCCTTCTCGCTCCGGCAATGCTATTCGGCTGGCGACCCCTATGCAATCCGGCCTCGCAAGCACGGGCATGCCGGAAGAAGCCAGCTGACCGCGCGAGCCATCAACATCGACGCGTGGACGCAGGCCCATACGGCGGCGGAGCAAGCCACCGCGTCTGCCGACGACCCTGTGGGGCGTTGACCCGGCCTTCCTTCGAGGGAGCTGACAATCGAGCCCGCGCCGACTGCAGGCGCAATGAAAATGTTGCGGGCGTCGCGGCCCGCCGGGGTCGAACCTGTCTGAGAAAGGAAGCCAGGCCCGCAGCGAGCGTGCGGGCCTGTTCGCCCCGTGGCGTCAGGTTACGAGCCGCCGCCGCCGGAACCGCCGCTGCCGGAGCCGCTGCCGAACGAGGACCATGACGGGGTGCTCGGGGCCGCGGGGGCAGGGGCCGGAGCAGCAGGAGCCGGTGCCGGCTTCGGCGCTGCGGGCTTCTTCGGAGCCGCCGCCTTGCGGGCCTTCGGCTTCGACTTCTTGGCGGCCGGCTTGCGCGCCGCGCTCTTCTTCGCCACCACGCGCTTCTTCTTGCGCGCCGGAGCGGCCTTTTTCGCTTTCCGTTTCTTCGTCTTCGACTTCGCCTTCTTCGCCATGATCGACCTCCCGACCGTTGCGGCTCAGATCCCGGTACGGATTGACCGCGCTGCCGTCGAGACGAACAGCGCCGTTGCCTCTTGTCGTACCGTCACATCGCCGCCGCGACGATTTCTCCCGTCGCGGCGGAAATCCGTTTCCCCGTCAAGACCTCCGGCGCCAGCCCCCCGGTCGCCCAGTCGATCAGCTCGACGGTGTGGACGACCGGAATCGCGGTGCCCGCGGCGATCTGCGTGATGCAGCCGACATTGCCGGCGGCGATCACATCGGGCTTGAGCTTCTCGATATTCCCGACTTTGCGCTCGCGCAACCTCCTCGCCAACTCCGGCTCGAGAATGTTGTAGGTCCCGGCCGAGCCACAGCACAGATGTCCTTCCGGCACATCTTTGACCACGAAGCCGATCTTGGAAAGCAATTCTTTCGGCTGACGCACGATTTTCTGTCCGTGCTGCAGCGAGCACGCCGCGTGATAGGCGACCACAAGGCCTATTGGGCCGCGCTCGGACGATAAGTTCAACCGCGCCAGATACTCGCTGATATCCATGGCGAGCCGCGACACGCGGGCGGCCTTGTCCGCATAGGCCGGGTCGCCGCGCAGCATGAAACCGTAGTCCTTGACGGTGGTGCCGCAGCCCGAGGCGGTGACCAGGATGGCGTCGATCCCCTCCCCGTCGAGCTCGGCGGTCCAGGCGTCCACGTTGGCGCGGACCGCCTCGAGTGCCGCGCGCTCGCGGCCCGCGTGATGGGCGAGCCCCCCGCAGCAGCCCTGGGCCTTCGGCATCGCAACCTCCACCCCGTGGCGATTGAGGACGCGGATCGCGGCCTCCTGGACCGCAGGACCGATCACCGGGGTCACGCAGCCGTCCAGCAACACGACCCGGCCCCGCTCGGGACCCTGCCGCGGGAACAGCGTCCGCCCGTCACCCGCCGGGGCGCTCCGGAGCGTCGCCGGGGCGAGCCGCAGCATGGCGGCGAGCCGCTCGAGGCCGATCATGTCGAACAGCGGGGCCAGCGGCTTGGCGACCCGGGCCGCGCGCAAAGCCTGCCGAAAACGCCGATTGTCCGGCAGGACCTTGCCCAGCAGGGCCCGCATCCAGCGGTCGGCCAGCGGACGCCGATAGGTCTTTTCGATACGCACGCGGGCATGATCGACGAGGTGCATGTAATGCACGCCCGACGGGCAGGTGGTCATGCAGGCCAGGCACGAGAGGCACCGGTCGATGTGCTTGACCACGTCGGCGGTCGCCGGCCGGTCGTTCTCCAGCATGTCCTTGATCAGGTAGATGCGCCCGCGCGGCGAGTCGAGCTCGTCGCCGAGCAGCACATAGGTCGGGCAGGTGGCGATGCAAAAGCCGCAATGGACGCAGGTGCGCAGGATTTTTTCCGATTCCGCCAGATGCGGATCGGCGAGCTGGGCAAGGGTGAAGGAGGTTTGCATTTGATCACACGGACGCTGCCACGCTTTCACTCGTCATGCCGGCAGTCAAGCTTGCGCAGAGTGCGTAACCCTGTCTGCGATGCTGGCAAATCGGCAATGGCGGTAGAAGATGGCCGGGCAATGACGACCGCAAACCGATTGTCCTATTCGCGACCTCTCACACCCCCGCCCACATCCGCCCCGGGTTGAGCACGCCCTTCGGATCGAAGCTTTCCTTCACGCGCCTGGTCAAGGCGGCGACCGCCGCCTGCTGCGGCTCGAACACGTCGATTGCGGCCCGCAGCGAGGCCGGCGCGCGAACGAGCGTCGCATGGCCGCCGCATGCGGCCACGGCGCGGCGGACGAGCGCGGCGCCGGCATCATCGGAGGGGTCGAGCGCCAGCCAGATCAGGCCGCCCGCCCAATCGTAGAGCATCTGGCCCTGCGCCCGCCTCGCCACCAGCGCGGTCAGCTCGGCGCCGCGGTTCGGCGCGGTCGAGACGCGCCAGAGCGGGCGCTCGACGCCGTCGCGGCTGGCCGCGAATGGCGTGACGTCGCGCACCGCCTGCCAGAGCGCGCGCGAGACCAATTCGCTGACGGTCACGAGATCGCCGAATGGCTTCATCAGTGCCTCGAGCATGCGCTTGCGGTGGGCGACCGACGGCGAAAACCCTTCGAGTCGCAGTGCCGTCACCGCGTCGCCGGCGCCCGCGATCTCGCCTGCGGGAACCCGCGCGGCGACGCCGGCGGGCAGGTGCGCGGCCCCCGACACGTCGCAGGAGGAGCCGACGGCGGCCGTCATCGCCTCGACCGCCGGTGCCGGGTCGAGCCCGCGGATCAGAAGCGTCTCCTCGGTCTCCGGCCGCGGCAGCGTCTTGATCGTCACGTCCGTCATCGCCGCCAGCGTGCCCCAGGAGCCCGCGATGAGCTTGCAGATATCGTAGCCGGTGACGTTCTTGACCACCCGGCCGCCTGATTTGAAGGTCTCGCCGCGGCCGGAGACCGCGGTCATGCCCAGGAAATGGTCGCGCGCTGCGCCGGCCTTGACCCGGCGCGGGCCGGAGAGGTTCGCGGCGAGCGCGCCGCCAATCGTGCCCCGACCGGCAACCGCGCCGAGGATCGGCGCGTAGTCCATCGGCTCGAAGGCGAGCTGCTGCCCGTTCGCGGCCACCAGCGCCTCGATCTCGGCGAGCGGCGTGCCGGCCTTCGCGGACAGCACCAGCTCCTCCGGCTCGTAGAGGGTGACGCCGGAGAGCCCGGAGAGGTCGAGCGTCAGATCGGTTTGCGCGGGCCTGCCGAGCGCGCGCTTCGAGCCCTGCCCGACCAGCTCCAGCGCCCTGCCTTCGGCCAGTGCCCATTGCACGGCGGCCTCGACGTCCTTGCCATCGCGGGGTTTCAAGGTGTCGGACATCGAATGAAAATCAAAACCGCGGAATGTCCGGGAACGCCACCCTGCCCGCGTGCACATGCATGCGCCCGAGCTCAGCGCAGCGGTGCAAGGTCGGAAACACCTTGCCGGGATTGAGCAGGCCCTTGTCGTCGAAGGCGCATTTGAGCCGCTGCTGCTGCTTGAGATCGATCTCCGTGAACATCGCCGGCATCAGGTCGCGCTTCTCGACCCCGACCCCGTGCTCGCCGGTGAGCACGCCGCCGACCTCCACGCACAGCTTGAGGATGTCGGCGCCGAACGCTTCGGTGCGCTCGAGCTCGCCCGGCTTGTTGGCGTCATACAGGATCAGCGGATGCAGGTTGCCGTCGCCGGCGTGGAATACATTGGCGACCGCGAGCCCGTAATGCTCGGACAGCTCGCGCATGCGCTTGAGCACCTGCGGCAGCCGCGCGCGCGGGATGGTGCCGTCCATGCAATAATAATCCGGCGAGATCCGTCCGACCGCCGGGAACGCCGCCTTGCGCCCTTCCCAGAACAGGAGCCGTTCCTCCTCCGAGGTGGAGACCCGGCACGTCACCGCGCGGCAGTCTTTGGCGATCGCCTCGACGCGCGCGATCAGATGATCGACCTCGGCCTGCGGGCCGTCGAGCTCGACGATCAACAGCGCCTCGACGTCGAGCGGATAGCCGGCATGCACGAATTCCTCGACCGCGTGGATCGCCGGCTTGTCCATCATCTCCATGCCGCCCGGGATGATGCCGGCGCCGATGATCTTGCTGACGCACTCGCCGGCGTCCTCGGAGGACGCAAAGCCGACCAGCACGGCACGCGCGCATTCCGGCTTCTTGAGGAGGCGCACCGTCACCTCGGTGACGACGCCCAAGAGCCCCTCCGAGCCGGTGATGACGCCGAGCAGATCGTAGCCGCCGGCGTCGAGATGCTTGCCGCCGATGCGTACGATCTCGCCGGTCATCAGCACCATCTCGCAGCCGAGCAGGTTGTTGGTGGTCATGCCGTATTTGAGACAGTGCACGCCGCCTGAATTCTCGGCGACGTTGCCGCCGATGGTGCAGGCGATCTGCGACGATGGATCGGGCGCGTAGTAGAAGCCGGCCTGCTCCACCGCCTGCGTGACCGCGAGATTGGTCACGCCCGGCTCGACCACGGCGAGGCGGTTGTCGTAGTCGATCTCGCGGATGCGGTTGAACTTGGCCATGCCGAGTAGCACGCCATCGGCGAGCGGCAGCGCGCCGCCCGACAGCGAGGTACCCGCCCCGCGCGGCACGACTTTGATGCCTTCGGCGTGGCAGTATTTGAGCACGCGGCTCACCTGCTCCGTGGTCTCGGGGAGCACCACCAGCATGGGAAGCTGCCGGTAGGCGGTAAGCCCATCGGACTCGTAGGGGCGCATCTCCCGCTCGGCCGCGATCACGCCCTCACCCGGCACGATCGCGGACAGCGCCGCCGCGATACGGTCGCGACGGGCGAGAACCGCCTCGTCGGGTCGCGGCATGGCGACTGACATGTTCGCTCCTCGGGCCGACCGGCCCCCGCTCGTTACGTGGTCTTTATAGCGCCAACCCGGCATGAAATCGCTCCCGCTCACAAAAAAGGGAGTTGCCCGCCGCGGCGCGAACGAATCGGCCCTGTGGGCCGTTGACAGCGGGGACGCTAGACGCCATCGAAAAGGGCGGCGATTGCCGATGCAGGCGTAGGGCCGAACGCGCCATCGACGGAAATGAAAAGGGAGAAAATGATGAGGACGTGGGTCATTGCTGTCACGATTCTTGCCGCTTCGACCGGGACCGCGCCGGCGCAGGACCTCGCCGCCGGCGAGCAGTCGTTCCGGAAATGCGCGCCCTGCCACGACATCGGGGAAGGCGCCAAGGTCAAGCTCGGCCCGCCGCTCAACGGCCTCGACGGCCGCAAGGCCGGGACCTACGAGGGCTTCAATTATTCCGAGGTCAACAAGAATTCCGGCATCACCTGGTCCGACGCAGAATTCAACAAGTACATCCGCAATCCGATGCAGGTAATGCCCGGCACCCGGATGGCGTTCGTCGGCATCAGGAACGACAAGGAGATCACCGACCTCTGGGCCTATCTCAAGCAGTTCGGCCCTGACGGCGCGAAGAAGTGAGCGCAACGCCGGTCGTTGCGCCTTGAATTCCATGCCGCCGGGTCCTTTGCGGCTCGGCGCGCCAGTCGAGGAGTTCGAGCCATGGTCAAGGACCTCGTCGTCAACCTGTCGGGCGCAGCTCCGCAGGACTTTGCCGCCGACTATGCGGTGTCGGTCGCCAAAGCCTTCGGCGCGCACATCACCGGCATCGCATTCGTCTACGAGCCGGTGATCCCGGATACCGTGATGGGCGGCATCCCCACCGACCTGATCGAGATCCAGCGCGAAGAAAACACCAAGGCCGCAAACGCCGCCGTGAGCCGGTTCGAGGCGGTCGCCAAGAAGGCCGGGGCGGCGGCCGCGACACGCATGCTCGATGCGAGCCTTGCCGGCGCCGCCACCACGTTCGGCCGGATCGCGCGGCGCTTCGACCTCGCGGTGGTCGGCCAGGCGCAACCCGAGAAGGGCGCCGCCGAGGAGCTGATGATCGAGGGCGCGCTGTTCGAATCGGGCCGCCCGGTGATCGTGGTGCCCTATATCCAGAAGCAGGGGCTAACGCTCGAGCGGGTGATGGCGTGCTGGGACGGCGGGGCTAGAGCCGCGCGCGCCATCGCCGATGCCATGCCGCTGCTCGAGCGCGCCAAGGCGGTCGATCTCGTCATCGTCACCGAGCATGGCAAGCACGATGAGATCACCGGCGCCAATATGAGCGAGCATCTTGCCCGCCACGGCGTCACGGTCGAGGTCAAGCGCATCGCCAAGGGCGACATCCATGTGCAAGACGCCATCCTCGACTACGTGGCCGACAGCGGCGCCGACTTCATCGTCATGGGCGGCTACGGGCATTCGCGCTTGCGCGAATTCATCCTCGGCGGCGTCACGCGCAGCATCCTGGCTTCGATGACGGTGCCGGTGCTGATGTCGCATTGACTGCGTAACTGATTGTTATTGCGTTCGTTTTTGTTCCTGGAACCGCGGTTCCCAGGAGAGCGTTATCAGGCGCGCTGGTCTGCGCGTCGTTCCGTCCGAATTTGTCGATATTACGGGAGCTGACATGGAGGCATTGTTGGACCAACTGGTTCGAACGCAATGCGAGCCGAAGAGGCAAGGGCGACGAATGAGCGACGCGTTCACCTTCGGCATCGAAGAGGAGTATTTCTTGGTCGATGCCGAGACCAAGCTCGTCGCACCCGACGTACCGCAGGCGTTCTTCGACGCTGCGGTGACCGCGACCGAGGGTCGGGTCTCGCCCGAATTCCTGCAGCCGCAGATCGAGGTGATCTCGTCGCCGCACGCCAACATGGCGGATGCGCGGGCCGAGCTGCGCCATCTGCGCCGGACCGTGGCGGCGGTGGCGGCCGAGCACGGCCTCGCCATCCTCGCCGCCGGCACGCACCCGACCGCGCTCTGGCGCCGGGCGGTGCAGACGGCAAAGCAACGCTATGACACCGTGATGCACGACCTGCAGATGATCGGCCAGCGCGACTTGCTGTGCGGCCTGCACGTTCACGTCTCGCTCCCCGATCCCGACGAGCGCGTCGACGTGATGTACCGAATGCTGCCCTATTTGCCGCTGTTCCTGGCGTTGTCGACCTCCTCGCCGTTCTGGCAGTCGCGCGCGACCGGCCTCAAGGGCTACCGGCTGGCGGCTTATGACGAGCTGCCGCGCACCGGCGTGCCCGAGCTGTTCCGCACCCGCGAGGAGTTCGATGCTTATGTGGCGGCCCTGGTGCGCGCCGGGGTGATCGCGGATTCGAGCTTCATTTGGTGGGCCATCCGGCCCTCGCTCAACAACCCGACCTTGGAATTGCGGGCGCCCGATTCCTGCACGCTGGTCGAGGATTCGATCGCGATCGCCGCGCTCTATCGGACGCTGGCGCGGCACCTCTACGTCAATCGGTGGCGCAATTCCGACCTCAACGCGGTCGGACGGGCAATCGTGGTCGAAAACAAATGGCAGGCGCAGCGCTACGGCGTGCAGGCCACCTTCGCCAGCGAGGAAGGCGCGGTGACGGTCGCCGAGATGCTCGACCGCGTCGTCGAGGACACCGCCGCGGACGCCGAGGCGCTCGGCTGCACCGCCGAGATCAGGCGCTGCCGCGCCATTGTGGGCTCCGGAACGTCGGCTGACGCCCAGCTGGCGGTGTTCGAGGCCCACAACGGCGGCGAGAGCCGCGAAGCCGCGCTGCGCGCGGTGACCGACTGGATCGCGGCGGCGACCCTGCAGTGACCTCAAAGTGCGTGCTTAATCCCACCCTCGCACGAGCTCCGTTATCACACGCCGACCGGCCGGTGGGATCGGGCGTCACGGCTTACCCCCCGCCGGGCTAAAGCTCGCGGATGTCCATGGCCTATCTTCCGGTGAGCCGGCGGAAATTGGACGACAGGACGAGGTCGGCGCGCTCCGGCGGCAAGGCGCGCCTGACGAAGTTGACGGGATCCGGCTCGCCGAGCGGAAACGGCGCATCGCTGCCGAGCAGCAGATTCTCGGCCGGCACGATCCCGGCGGCGAACTGCAGATAGCCGGGCTCGAAGCACACGGTGTCGAAATAAAGCGCGCGAAGATAATCACCGATCTTGCGCGGCAGCGTGCGCGATAGAACCGAATTGGTATCGACCTCGCGTTGCATCCGGTTGCGGAGCATCAGGCTGTAAGCGCCGGTATGGGCGCACACGAGCTTCACCCCGGCATGGCGATCGAGGAAATTGCTGCAAATCATGCGGAAGACGTTGATCGTCGAATCGAATAGATAGCCGGCGACCACGGTTAGCTCGTAGTCGCCGGTGCGATCCTTGCCGGGCGGGTCCGCCGGATGGAGAAACAGCGGGACGTCGAGCTCGGCCGCGGCCTCGAAGATCGGCTGGAACCGCTCGTCCGGCAGATAGACGCCGCGCACATTGGTGGCGACGTGGCCGCCGACGAAGCCGTAGTCGCGCACGCAGCGGCGCAGTTCCGTCGCCGCCGCCGGCGGGTCCTGCATCGGCAGGAAGGCCCAGGCCGCGAACCGCGTCGGATGTTCCGCCACGAGCGCCGCGAAGCCGTCGTTGCAGATTTGTGCGGCCTGCGTCGCGAGGGCCGGCTCGAGATAGTAGTTGACCAGCGGAGTCGCCAACGAGACCACGGTGCGGTCGATGCCGAGATCGTCCATGCGCGCGATCTGCTGCGCCGGCTCGAAGAAGGTGCGGTTGAGTCCGTAGCGCAGGCCGTGGCACGCGACATCCACTGCGTCGCCTTCCCCCCCGATGACGCGCACCTCGAACTCCGGCTTGGCCTGCACCAGATCAAAGTATTGCTCCGGAATGAAATGGCAATGGATGTCGGTGATCATGCTCGTGTCTCAGAGTCCGAGATAGGCGACCTTGAGCCGCTCGTCGTTCAGCAGATCGGCGCCGGCGCCCTGCATGACGATGCGTCCGTTCTCGATGACGTAGCCGCGATCAGCGGTGCGCAACACGTGGTGCACGTTCTGCTCGACGATCAGGATCGTCAGATCGAGGTCGCGCAGGTTGCGGACGACCTGGAACAGCAGATTCACATAAAGCGGGGCGAGCCCCTCGGTCGGTTCATCGAGCAGCAGAACGCGCGGCTTGGCCATGAGCGCGCGGCCGATCGCCAGCATCTGCTGCTCGCCGCCGCTGAGCGATCCGGCGAACTGGTCGCGGCGCTCGGACAACACCGGCAACAGCTGGTAGACCTGATCGAGGGTCTCGCGCCGCGCCGGCCGCGCGGGCGCCGAATAGGCGCCGATCTCCAGGTTCTCCAGCACGGTCATGAACGGAAACAGCCGCCGCCGCTCGGGCACCAGCACCAGCCCGTGCCCGACCCGCTCGTAGGCAGGCAGCGCGTCGACGCGCGCGTCGCCGATGAAGATGCCGCCGGTGCAGCGGGTGCGCAGGCCGGCAAGCGAAAACATCAGGGTGCTCTTGCCGGCGGCGTTCGCGCCGACGAGGCCGACGATCTGGCCCGCCTCGACGGCGATGTCGATGTCGTGCAGGATCTGCACCGGACCGTAATAGGCGCTGAGCTTCTCCACCCTAAGCAAGGCTCATCTCCTCTCCGAGATAAGCTTTGATCACAGCCGGATCCTTGGCGATCTTCTCGGGCGCGCCGTCGGCGATCAGCTCGCCGCGGTGCAGCACCAAGATGCGCTGCGCCGTCTTCATGATCGCATAGAGCACGTGCTCGACCCAGATTACGGTGATGCCGCGGGCCGGCAACCCGGCGACCATGTCGGTCATGACCTTGACCTCGGCGGGCGTGAGGCCCGCCATGATCTCGTCGAACAGAACGATGCGCGGCTTGAGCGCCAGCGCGCGGGCCACTTCCAGGCGCTTGAGCAACCCCGCGGTGAGGATGCTCACCTGCGCGCCTGCGTAATCGGCGAGCCCGACATCGCCAAGTACCGCCTCGGCGCTCCTGCGCGCGGCGGCGACGCTCTGGTCGTGCAGCATGGCGCTGAGCGCCACGTTCTCGACGACGGTGAGATGCCGGTAGGGTTTCGGAATCTGGAAGGTACGCGCGATGCCGGCACGCGCCACATGATAGGGCTGCCAGCCCGAAATGGTCAGTCCCTCGAACACCGCCTCACCCGCGGTGGGCGGCAGAACGCCGGCGATGACGTTGTAGAGCGTGCTCTTGCCGGCGCCGTTCGGTCCGATCAGGCCCAGGAGCTCGCCCGGCTGGACGGCGAAGCTGACATCGCGGACCGCCCACAGCGGCCCGAACGCGCGGCTCAGCTTGCGCACCTCCAGCAGAGCGTTCATCGCGAGTCTTTTCGGTGGGCGAGCCCGTCGAGCACCCCGGCAATGCCGCCCGGGAAATAGAGCATCACCACGATGACGACGCCGCCATAGATGGCGAGATGCAATCCGTGCGCCGCGTGGCCGAGATAGGACCGCAAGAGCTCGGACAACGGCGTGATCGCGAACGAGCCGAGCACCGGGCCGATCGCGCTGCCGAGCCCGCCCAGCGCCGGCAGCAGCGCGAACTGGAACGACAGCTCCGGTGAGATCACATGGGTCGGATCGAGATAAAGGAAGTACTGCGCAAACAGCGAGCCGCCGATGCCGGTGATGAAGGCGCTGATGCCCATGGCGCTGGCGCGCATCAGCAGCGGGTTGATGCCTGCCGCGCTCGCCGCGTCCTCATCATCGCGCACGGCGAGGAGGCGGTAGCCGTAGCGCGAGCCCTCGATGAACTTGGCGACGACATACACCACGACGAGATAGCCGAGCATCAGCACCGTATAGGCGCTCTTCGAGGCAAACACCATGTTGCTCACGCTCGGCATCGGCAGGATCGCCAGGCCCTCCGGCCCGCCGGTCAGGGTCGCCCAGTTGAGCGCGCCGATCCGGACCACTTCGGCGGCGGCAAGCGTCGAGAGAATGAAGAAAGGTCCGCGCAGCCGGGCACAGATCAGGGCAAGCAGCGCGCCGCAGGCCGCCGACAAGAGCCCGCCCAGCCAAATCCCGATCCACGGCGTGATCTCCGCCTTCACGCCGAGGATGGTCGACGTATAAGCGCCGATGCCGAAGAACGCCGCATGGCCGAACGAGATCAGCCCGGCATAACCGCCGGCGATGTTCCAGGCGATCGCGAGGCCCGCCCACAGATAGGTCAGGATGAGGACGTCCTGAAGGTTCTGCGGCAAGCGGACGACCACCAGCGCGGCGCACAGCAGCAAAAGCGCGAGCTCGAACACCGATACGGTCCCGCGCTCCGGCATCAAAGGCAGGCCGCCGACATGGCGCAGCGTATTGGTCGCGTGCGTGGACATCGATCTCAGTCGTTGATGCCGATATTGGCGGTGCCCTTCTGGCCGAGCAGCCCGGTCGGGCGGAAAATCATCACCAGCAGGAACAGGATGAAGAAGAACATCTGCCCGTAAGCGGGGGCGATGTAGTAGCTGCTCAACGACTGCACGACGCCGATGCAGATACCGCCGAGCAGCGCGCCTTCGATGCTGCCCATGCCACCGAGCACGACGACGACGAAGGCGATCAGCACGAAGTTGAGCCCGACGGTGGGAAAGACTGAGAACAGCGGCATCATGATGCAGGCGGCGAGCCCGACCAGCGCCGAGCCGCCGGCGAAGGTGATCAAGAAGATGCGGGGGACCGGAATGCCCATGAGCTGGGCAGCTTCACCGTCCTGCACGGTGGCGCGGATTGCCTTGCCGAGATAGGTCGACTTGATCATCCACTGCAGCCCGACCGTGCAGGCGACCGCCACCAGGAACCCGATCACCAGCTCCGGCTTGGCGTAGAGCGGCCCGAACGTCCACGAACGTCCGCCGAGCAGCGGCGGCACGTCGAACAGGTCCGCCGACATCAGCATCAGCGCGACGTTCTGCATCAGGATCGACAACCCCATGGTGGCGAACACGACGACAAGATGCGGCTTGTCGAGCGCGGGGCTGATCATCAGCCGATGCACCAGCATGCCGAACAGGAACATAGCCGGCACGACGGCGACGATGGCGATATAGGGGTTGAGGCCGAGGAACCTGGTGATCGCCCAGGCGCCGTACATCGCCAGCATCAGGAACTCGCCGTGCGCGAAGTTGACGACGCGCAACACGCCAAAGACCAGTGTGAGGCCGACACTCATCAGCGCGTAGATGCTGCCGATGAGAATGCCGGAAAGGACGAGCTGGCCGACGGTGGTCATCGCACCCCAGGAATCAGTGGCCAGTCGTCAGTGGCCGGAAAGGAAGGCGCAGGCTGCTCCGATGCCGGCCACTGACTTCTGATCCCCAAAGCGGGCTCAGCGCTTGTCCCAACTTGGCAGCGGCACCGTGACCGGCTCGTGCGTGGCCAGCGTCTTCGGGAAGACCTGGTTGTTACCGTCCTTCTGCCACTGCCAGATGCCGATCGAGGCGCGCAGGTTCTGGCCGGCGTCCTTCGGGTCCTGCGGCCAGTTGTTGTTGGTGAACTTGATGCCGCTGCCGTTCACCAGGCTGCCCTCGGGAAGATCGAGCTTGAGCGCGATCTCACGCAGCTCGGCCGGCTCGAAGCTTTTGGCCTTGGGAAAGACTTCGGTGAACAGCGCCCAGATCGCCGAGAAACCGGCCGAGGCGTGGCCCGCGGGCGGGCGCTTCATCTTCGCTTCGTAGCGCTTGTAGAACTCCTCGGCGACCTTGCGCACCTCCGGCTTGAGCACGTTCTGGTTCACGCGCGGCGGGAAGTCGGAGACGAAGATGCCGTTCACCATGGTGCCGATCGAATCGCGCAGATCGGGCGAGGAATAGCCCGCGCTCACGCCGATGAAGGCGGCGACGTTGAAGTCGAGCTCCTTGGCCTTGCGCTGGAACAGGATCGCGTCGTTGGGGAAGGAGATCGCGATCAATACATCGGGCTTGACGTCCTTGAGCTTCTGCACGATCGGCGTCATGTCGGTGGCGAACTGATCGTAGCCCTCGTCGTAGACGAGCGAGAGGCCTTTCGTCTTCATATAGTCGCGAACGCCGTCGCCGACCGACTTGCCGAACGCGCGGTTCTCCCACAACAGCGCGATGCGCAGATTGGCGGCCGGCTTGCCGAGCTTCTGGGCAAGCACCTCGTTGGTGAAATCGACGGCGGCCTGGCTGTAGCGATAGGAGGCGGCGCCGACCTGGAAGGTGTGCTTGAACCCGCGCCGGGTGATGATCTCGGCCGCGCCGGTGGCCTCCCAATGGAACACGCCGTGCCGCTCCGCGGCCTGGCTGGTCGCGATGGCGAGCGGAGAGGCGAACGAGCCGGTGGTGATCTTGATCCCCTCGCGGGTGATGATGCGCTCGGCTTCACTGATCGCCGCGGTCGGGCTGGTGGCGTCGCCGTGCACGAACTCGATCTTGCGGCCGTTGACCCCGCCCTGCTCGTTGATCATGTCGCGGGCGATCTGCATCGCCTCCCAGTTCTCGATTCCGTTCTTGGCGAACGGCCCGGTGAGCGGAAGGAGAACGCCGATCTTGATCGGCTGTTGCGCCCCGGCCGGCGCGTTGGCCAGCAGGGCGAGCGCCGCCGCGGCGAATGCGAAAAACCTCAACGCCGACCGCATGATCTCATCTCCATGGTCGAAATTCCGCCTCTGCGGCGATGCTAACAAGCGCGCAACCATACAGCAATTGCATCGCGCGGCCGGTTAATCGCAGCCTGAGCGCCACGGCCCAACTCCTGCGCGACATTTTCAATGCGCTCACGTACTTGGTCGGAACCGGGGCTTGGCCGATGGCGGACACCGCGCGAACGCGCAACGGCGCGGGTCGAAACGCGAAGCAAAGATGCCTTGCACGCTTGTGTTGCTATGGGGCCAAACCCGGCTCGGGCATCGCGGTCTGCACCACCAGGCCGCGCGCACGCGCATCGACCACCCCGAGTCCGCGCAAAGCGAACAGCGTCAGTGCCTGCACCCGGGCGCGCGCCTTGGCCGGATCGTTGTCGGCGACCGGAGCAAGCGGTCCGATCAGGCCCTCGATCAGCGCTCCGAGAAGCGCCGGCGCCGCCAACGCCGCGTCCTGGTCGGGGAGATGTCCGCCTTCGAGCGCGACGCGGATGAGCCGCTCGAGCTCGCCCGCCAGCGCCTTGCGGTACTTGACCCGCGCGGCGTCGAGCTCGGGCTCGACCGGTTCCGCGATCAGCGCGAAGGCGAGCCGCCGCCTGGCGAGCGCGCGCGCCGCGAAGGTGGTGACCGCCGCCGCCAGCGCCGAGAGCGGTCCGGGCGCCGCCGCCGCGGCGCGGGCGAGCGCGCCGATCTCGCGCGCGGCAAGCTCGGCGACCAGCGCGGCGACCAATTCGGTCTTGGAGGGGAAATAGCGATAGACCGTGCCGGCCGCGATGCCGGCGCGCTCGGCGACCGGCGCTATTTGGACCGCCGCCATGCCGCCCGCGGACGCGGCGTCGCACGCCGCCGCCAGGATCGCCTCATGGCGGGCGGCGAGCTTGCGCACGACGTTCTCGGTCTGGCGGTACGGCATGGCGAATCAGGCCTCGAATGACAACAAATGAAGCATGATTCATGGCGGCACAACGGCCGGCGCCGTGGCCGCCATCGGCCGCGGGTGCTATCCTGCCGCGCAAGAACCCGCAGAGACCAAGCGGAGACAACATGCGCCTACCGACATTCGCGCTGAGCTGCGCCGCCGCCATCGCGTTGCTGGCGGCCGGAACGGCGCACGGCGCCGAGCCGGTGAAGATCCGCGCCAGCTGGGTGGTGGCGCCGTCCGACTGGACGCCGTTGCTGCTGGAGAAGCCCGACCTGATGCGGGGCCAGGGCAAATCCTATGCATTCGAGCCGATGCGCTTCCAAGGCACGCCGGCCGTGATCACGGCGCTGGCCAACAACGAGCTCGAGCTCGGCAACCTCGCCTTTTCCTCGCTCGCGCTCGCGATCCAAAACGCCGGGCTGGAGGATTTGCGCATCGTCGGCGACCAGTTCAAGGACGGCGCCGAAGGCTATTACACCAACCAGTTCTTCGTGCTCAAAGACAGCCCGGTGCAGAAGGTCGCCGACCTCAAGGGCAAGATCGTCGCCACCAACGCGGCCGGCAGCGCGATGCGGGCGATGCTTCGCAAGCACGGGCTCGAGGACAAGCGCGACTACACCGTGGTGGAGGCGCCGTTCCCCACCATGAAGGCCATGCTGGTCCAGAAAAAGGCCGATCTCGCCTCGTTTGTGGCGCCGTTCTCGTTCGATCCCGAGCTCAAGCAGATCGCCCGGCCGCTGTTCGGCCAGAAGGACGCGATCGGCACCACCCAGATGATCGTCTGGGTCGCGCGCACGGGCTTCCTGCAGAAGAACCGCGCCGCCATGGTCGATTTCATGGAGGATTCGCTGCGGGTGGTGCGCTGGTATCTCGACCCCAAGAATCACGATGCGGCGGTGCAGATCGCCGCGCGCGTCACCAAGCAGCCGCCGGAACGTTTCGCCGGCTGGCTGTTCACCGGCAAGGAATATTCCCGCAGCCCCGATCTGCTGCCGGACCTCGCTGCGCTGCAGGCCAATATCGACGTGCAGCGCGACCTCGGATTCCTGAAGGGTCCGATCGACGTGCAGAAATACGTCGATCTGAGCATCGTCAGAGAAGCGGCGACGCGATTGAAATGAGGACGCGAAAATGAATCCCGTCACGTCCGCCGTCAGCAGGCCCGCCAAACCGAACATCGCTCCCGCCGAGTGGGAGCAGCGCGTCACGCTCGCCGCCTGCTACCGGCTGGTCGAGCATTTCGGCTGGACCGACCTGATCTACACCCACATCTCGGCGCGGGTGCCGGGCGAGCCGGAGCATTTCCTGCTCAACCGCTTCGGGCTGTTGTTCGACGAAGTCACGGCCTCGAACCTGATCAAGGTCGACCTCGACGGCAACCTGATCGGCGACACCGATGCACCCATGCACAAGGCCGGGTTCGTCATTCACAGCGCGATCCACGGCGGCCGCGAGGACGTCGACTGCGTGATCCACACCCACTCGAAAGCCGGCGTCGCGGTCGCCGCCACCAAGGACGGGCTCCTCCCGATCAGCCAGCACGCCCAGCTGTTCTACGGGCGGGTGAGCTATCACGACTACGAGGGGCTCGCGGTCGACATCGACGAGCGGCAGCGGCTCGTTCGCGATCTCGGCGACAATCCGGTGATGATCCTGCGCAACCACGGCCTGCTGGCGGTCGGCGCCTCGATCCCGCTGGCGTTCAGCAACCTGTTCAATCTGCAGTTCGCCTGCGAGACGCAGGTGCTGGCGACCGCCGGGGGCGCGGCGCTCAACATCCCGCCGCCGGCCGTCTCGACGCACACCGCCCAGCTGGCGGTCGCGCCCGAGGCGCCGTTCGGCACCGAATGGCCGGGCCTGTTGCGGATGCTCGACCGCAAGGATGCGTCGTATCGGACGTGAGCGTTACCCGCCCGCCTGTGCCTTCTCCCGGGTCGCGGTGAGCGACATCGTCGGCGTGAGCGCCTCGGGATCGACCTTGAGGTGCAGGATCGCGGGCTTGTGCGACTTCTCCGCCGCCTCGAACGCCGGGAAGAAATCGGCGGTCTTCTCCACGGTCGCACCATAGCCGCCGAAGGCGCGCGCATAGGCCGCGAAATCCGGGTTCTTCAGCGCGGTCGCCACCACGCGGCCGGGATAGTGGCGCTCCTGGTGCATGCGGATGGTGCCGTACATGCCGTTGTCGACCACCACGATGATGACCGGCAGGTCGTATTGCACGGCGGTGGCGAATTCCTGCCCGGTCATCAGGAAGTCGCCGTCGCCCGCAAACGCCACGATGGTGCGCTCGGGCGCCAGCCGTTTCATGCCGATCGCCGCCGGCACGCCGTAGCCCATGGAGCCGGAGATCGGCGCCAGCTGGGTGCCGTAGCGCCGATAGCGATGGTAGCGGTGCACCCAGACCGAGAAATTGCCGGCGCCGTTGGTGATCACCGCGTCGGCCGGGAGTCTTTCGCGCAACGCTACAACAATCTCGCCGAGATTGACGGCGCCCGGCACCGTGGTCGGCTTGTCGGTCCAGGCCAGGAAATCGGCGTGCGCGGTCGGCGTCTCGCCGCGCCACCTGATCTCGTTCGGCGGCTGCAGGCCTTCGAGCGCAGCCGCAAAGGCGGTCGGCGCGGCGTTGATCGCCAGCTGCGGCGCGTAGACCCGGCCGAGCTCCTCGACGCCGGGAAACACGTGCACCAGGGTCTGGCGGGGTCCCGGAATGTCGAGGAGCGTGTAGCTCTGCGAGGGCATCTCGCCCAGCCGCCCGCCGACCAGCAGGATGACGTCGGCGCCCTTCACGCGCGCCAGCAGCTTGGGATTGGGCCCGATGCCGAGATCGCCGGCGTAGCAGGGGTGATACGGATCGAACAGATGCGCGCGCCGGAACGTGGTCGCAACCGGGAGCACAAAACGTTCGGCAAAGCGCGCCACCGCGTCGCTCGCCGCCGCCGACCAGCGGCTGCCGCCGATGAGCACGATCGGCCGCTCCGCCGCCCACAGGAGCTTCTGCAGCCGGCTCATGTCGGTCGCCCCCGGCCAGGTCTCGACCGGCTCGAAGGCGGGCGCGTCGGGCACCGCGATGCGCTCGACCAGCATGTCCTCCGGCAACGCCATCACCACCGGCCCCGGCCGGCCACTGGTCGCCGTGTAGAATGCGCGCGAGACCAACTCGGGGATGCGGGCGGGATCGTCGATCTCGGTCGCCCATTTGGCGATCGAGCCGAACACCGCCCGGTAGTCGAGCTCCTGGAACGCCTCGCGCTCGCGCATGTCACGGGCGATCTGGCCGACGAACAGGATCATCGGGGTCGAATCCTGGCGCGCAATATGCAGGCCGGCCGCCGCGTTGGTGGCGCCCGGCCCGCGGGTGACGAAGCAGATGCCGGGCCGCCCGGTCGCCTTGCCGACGGCTTCCGCCATGATCGCGGCGCCGCTCTCCTGCCGGCAGACGGTGATCGCGATGTCGCGGTCGTGGAACGCGTCGAGCGCCGCGATGTAGCTCTCGCCCGGCACGCAGAACATGTGGTGCACGCCGTGGACGACGAGCTGATCGATCAGGACCTCGCCGGCGGTCCTGGTGCCGTCATTGGCGCGCATCGCACGTCTCCCGATACTTGTCGCGGTGATTTTACACCAAGCAATGGCGGTCGCGGTAGGGACGCTCATTACTGAGCGCCCCCCGCACAGAACCGTACATGCGGCTTTCCCGCATACGGCTCCCACCTCGGGTTCTGACGGCAACTGGCCGTATGCGCTCCAACGCCTGTGGCACGCTTATCCGGTACTGCGCCCGGTGCGTGTTGTGCTGGCTCGCATTTCCCTTGCCTCCGCCCTTGGCTCCACCGGCTCCGCAGCGGAATACTTCCGCCTTGTTCGTCGGCTTCACGGCTACTACGACGGAGTCCGACTTCCCGCGTCCGTGCATCATCGGCTACGGCTCCTCGCCTTCCCGATGCGGGCCGCCGGCGTCAGCAGGTGACGGCCAAACGCGGGATCTCCCAGGTTCCAACGCGATCCTTCTGCACGTGATGTGCTCTTCGACCCCGGCAGGACGACAATGCCTCGCATGACGGCACTGCTCATGTTGCGTTCGACTCCTACGACGGTCTCCGCTCCTGCGATTAGCCCATTTCGTGGCTCAATCGCACACCCCACGCAGTCACTGTGTACGCTTCGTGGCCCCATTGCTGCAGGCTCACGCAACACTCGTGTCCAGGCGGCTCGCTACGCCTTACCTGGGCCGGACTTGCACCGGCTGATCGCGCCAGCTTGGCCTGGCGCCTTCCGTAGGGTGGGCAAAGGCGCCAAGCACGAGTTTCAGTGAAGCCACGATGTCGCGCGCCTTTGCCCACGCGGCAGATGTTTGACGTAACGCTTAACCCAGCGACACTGCTCAATAGCCGCGTGGGCAACGGCGAAGCCGCCGTTGCCCACCCTACGCGCACCTCTATGGGGATCAACGTTTGATCGGGCAGAATTTGGTCGGGATCATCAGCGAGGTCTTCTGCTCGACCAGGTAGCCGGATTCGTTGAGCTTCTTGATATAGCCCAGCCATTCGGGATCGGCCCACATGGCCGCGCGCCGGCGGGTGCGATCGGCGGCATCCTCGTAGGCCCAATCGTGCACGATGGTGTTGATGTCCCCGCTCTCGGCGAACATGTAGGCCACCGGCTGCCCGAGATGCCGCGTCTGCGCGGCCAGCCCGTGCTTCTCGTAGATTTCCAGATGCGCTTGCGTCATGCCGGGCTTGATGCGGTAGGTCCGATGATCGACGAGCACGCTGTCCTCCATTGATTGCGTCGTGGCGGCGAAATCATTCGGCCCCGCCGCCTCGGGGTCAATAGCCATATCGGCCGTGAGGAATGCTGGACGCGCGGGTCAAATCATGTCCTCGGGCTCGACCCGAGGACGCCACGGTCGAACGATCGCGCGACCCATTCACGTCGCGGGCTCGACCGAGACCACCTGGAAGGTGTGCAGCTCGCCGTCCTCGCCGCGGATCGAGACATATTCGCCGTTGCGAAAGACGTGGTTGCCGAAGCGATAGCCGGCCTCGTCGTCGTCCTCCGCGGTCTCGTCATAGTCGAACACCCAACGCGCGTGCTCGGCGCCGCCCGGCTTGTGCACCAGGCGCCCGATCTCCTCGCCCTCGCTGCCCCAGAACCGGCGAACGCCGCAATGCGAGCGGTATTTCCGCCACAGCTCCGGATCGATGTGCCCGTCGGCGTCGAGCGGCGCCACGAACTCGTAGCCGTGCTTCGACGAGCCCGCCGGAAACTCCTTCGAGCGCGCGAGATTGAGCCGGATGCGCTTGAGCACATGCGGCAATTGGGTCATGGCGGCCTCCTCGATCGGACCTCGGACGTGGGGAAACGAAGTGGCACAATGAACGGTTCCGGGCGGGCCGACATTGACATGACGCAATGCCCGGACAAGAGCAGAGACCGCCGCAACGGATCGTCAAGCGGATGAACCATACCGTTGAATCCCAGGAGGCGGTCCTTGCGCTGCTCGCCGATCCGGCGACCCATGGCGGGGCGCCGGTCAAGTGCATCGATACCCACGCGGCGTCCGTGTTCCTTGCCGGCGAGCGCGCGTTCAAGGTGAAGCGCCAAGTGCGCTTTCCGTTTCTCGACTATTCGACCCTCGACAAGCGCAAGGCGGCCTGCGAGGCGGAGCTCGAGGTCAATCGGCCGTTCGCCCCCGACATTTATCGCCGCGTCGTGCCGATCACGCGCGAACCGGACGGGCGGCTGGCGCTCGACGGCCGCGGCACGCCGGTCGAGTGGGCGGTCGAGATGCGCCGTTTCGACGAGGACGCGACGCTCGACCGGTTGGCGGACGCGGGCAAGATCCGCGCCGCGCTGGCGGATGCGCTCGGCCGCGCGGTGGCGGCGGCGCATGCCGGCGCGGCAGCGGTTGACTCGGCGCCCTGGATCAAGGCGCTCGCCGACTACGTCGAGGAGCACGTCGTCGCCTTCGGCGAGACGCCCGAGCTGTTTCCCTCCGCCGAGATCGACGCGCTCGCGCAAGCCGGCCGCGGCGCCTATGCGCGCATTCATCCGCTCCTCATCGAGCGCGGGCGGCGCGGGCTGATCCGCCGCATCCACGGCGATCTCCACTTCGGCAATATCGTGCTCATCGACGGCCGGCCGGTGCTGTTCGACGCCATCGAGTTCAGCCCGCTGATCGCGTCGGGCGACGTGCTCTACGATCTCGCCTTCCTGCTGATGGATCTCGCCGAGCGCGGCCTCGGTCCGGCCGCCAACATCGTGCTCAACCGCTACCTTGCCGAGACCAAGCGGGCGGAGGACCTCGACGCGCTCGCGGCGCTGCCGTTCTTTCTGTCGATGCGGGCGGCGATCCGCGCCAAGGTGACGGCGGCGCGCCTCGCCCAGGCCGAGACCGCGAGCAAGGCCGCAGTCGAAGCGAGCGCGCGCAAATATTTCGAATGGGCGCGGCGTTTCATCGCGCCGGCGCCGCCGGTGCTGGTCGCCGTCGGCGGGCTCTCGGGCAGCGGCAAATCGGTGCTCGCCCGCGCGCTGGCGCCGGAGCTCGGCGCCCCGCCCGGCGCGGTGGTGCTGCGCTCGGACGTCGAGCGCAAGGCGCTGTTCGGCAAGGATGAGCACGACAAGCTCCCGGACGAGGCGTATGCGCCCGCGGTGACGGCGCGCGTCTATGCCACCATCGTCGACAAGGCCCGCCGCGTGGTGGCGGCCGGCCACGCCGCGATCGTCGATGCGGTGTTCGCGCAACCGGGCGAACGGTTCGTGGTCGAGCAATCCGCCGCCATCCTCGGGGTTCCCTTCCACGGCCTGTTCCTCGACGCCGACATCGCCACTCGCCTCGTCCGCGTCGGCGCGCGCAGTCGCGATGCCTCCGACGCCGACGCGGCGGTCGCGCGCCGGCAGGAAAGCTATGAGCTCGGTGGCCTCGATTGGCCGCGCGTCGATGCTTCGGGCAGCCCGGCAGAGACGCTCGCCCGCGTTCGGGCCGCGATTGGCAAATGATGTGCGTTCCAGGACACGAGATCGAGACCGTCCGACCGGAAAAAAGCCGATAAGCTGCCCGCCATGCCCGTCGATTCCCGCCAGATCGCCGTCGCCACCGCCGGCTTCTGCACCTTCCTCAACCTCTATTCGCCGCAGGCCTTGTTGCCGGAGCTCGCGCGCGAGTTCGGCGTCGGCGCCGCCGAGATCAGCACCATCATGACCGCGAGCGTGCTCGCCATCGCGCTGACCGCACCGTTCACCGGCGCCATCGCCGACGTGCTGGGCAGGAAGCGCGTCATCACCGCGGCGATGCTGGCCGTGGTGATACCCATGGCGGGAGCATCGCTGGCCGGGGACGTGCAGGCGCTGATCGCCTGGCGCTTCATCCAGGGGCTGCTGCTGCCGCCGATCTTCGCCGTCACGGTCGCCTATATCGGCGACGAGTGGCCGGCCGCCGACATCGCGGGCGTCGCCGGGATCTACATCGCCGGGTCGAGCATCGGCGGATTCTGCGGCCGCTTCGTGCCCGGCGTGCTCGCCGACATCGTCGGCTGGCGCGGCGCCTTCCTGACGCTCGCCGTCCTTTCGCTCGCCGGCGCCGTCATCGTGGCGACCATGCTGCCGCGCGAGTGCGGCTTCATTCGCTCCGAAGGCCTGCGCGCCTCGGCGCGGCAGATGCTGCGGCACCTGAAAAACCCGCAGCTCATCGCCACCTACGCCATCGGCTTCGGCACCCTGTTCAACTTCATCGCGGTGTTCACCTATGTGAGCTTCCACCTCGCCGCCCCACCCTACCGCTTTTCCTCGACGCTGCTCGGCGCGATTTTCGTGACCTACCTGGTCGGCACGGTGATTTCGCCGATGACCGGCTGGGCGATCGCGGCGTTCGGACGCCGGCCCTTCATCATCGGCGTGATCGCGCTCTGGGCGGGCGGCGCCGGGCTCCTGCTGGCGCCGCCGATTTCCGCGATCGTCGTGGGGCTCGTCCTCTGCGCCGCCTGCGGGATGCTGGCGCAGACCATCTCGACCAGCTACGTCACGACGATCGCCAGGGAAGGCCGCTCCTCGGCGGTCGGCCTCTACGTCACCGCCTTCTATATCGGCGGCAGCATGGGCGCCTTCCTGCCCGGCCTCGCCTGGGACTCGGGTGGATGGCCGGCCTGCGTGGCCATGGTCGTTGTCATGTGCGCTCTGATGGCGTTGATCGCCGCGCTCGCCTATCGGGGCGCGACGGCTTAGTGTTGTCCAGCATCAAACAGGGGGGACGAATGACGACGCCGACCCAAAGCCAGTTCGAATTCCTGCAATCGATCGATACGCCGACCGTCTGCAACCTGGTCGAGATCGTGGCCCCGGAACGGCGCGGCTTCGGTTACACGGTCAAGTACCTGCATTGCCCGTTTCCCGAGCTGCCGCCGATCGTCGGCTTTGCCAAGACCGTGACCTTCAAGGCCAAGGACGCCGTGCCGCTCGGCCAGGCCGGCTACATGCAGAAGCGGCTCGATTATCTCGACTATGTCGCCGGCGCGCCGCAGCCCGGCATCATGGTGATGGAGGACCTCGACGGCGAGCACGCGGGCTACGGCGCCTTCTGGGGCGAGGTGCAGTCGAACGTGCACAAGGCGCTCGGCGCGCTCGGCGTCGTCACCAGCGGCTCGATCCGCGACATCCCGATGATCGCGGGAGGCTTCCAGATGCTGGCCGGCTCGATCGTGCCCTCGCACGCCTATGTGCACGTGGTCGACTACGGCATCGACGTGACCGTTCACGGCATGGCGGTCAGGAGCGGCGACCTGATCCACGCCGACCGCCACGGCGCCGTGGTGGTGCCGGCCGACAAGATCGACGCCATGAAGGCGGCGCTCGACGGGCTCGCCGCGCGCGAGGCGAAGATCATCGCGGCGGCGAAGGCCGGCGGCGGCGCGGCGGCGATCAAGGCGGCGATGAAGGGCTGAGGTCTAGATGACCCGCAATGCCGACCGGCAGAAGGACCGGCGCGAAACCAATCCGGCCTTCAACACCCGCAGGCTGAAGCTCGGGACCTTCCAGACCAATCTCGACAGCGGCTGCGTGATGTCGGACCTCGACGGCCGGCTCGACATCACCTGGCCCAACACGGTCGCGCTCGCCAAGCTCGCCGAGGAGATGGAATTCGAGGCCATCGTGCCGGTCGCCCGCTGGCACGGCTTCGGCGGCGCGACCAATCCGCAAGGCCCCGGTTTCGAGGCCTACACCTGGGCCGCCGGCATTGCGGCCTCGACCAGCACGCCCGGCATCTTCGCCACCTCGCACATCTCGCTCAATCACCCGATCGTGGCCGCCAAGCAGTCCACGGTGATCGACCACATTTCCGGCGGTCGCTACGCGCTCAACATCGTCACCGGATGGAACAAGCCGGAAATCGACATGTTCGGCAGCCCGATGCTGGGACACGAGGACCGTTACGCCTGCGCCGAGGAATGGATCACCGTCATCAAGCGGCTGTGGACCGAGGACGACGCATTCGACCACGAGGGCAGATTCTACAAGATCAAGCAAGGCTACCTGCAACCGAAGCCGATCCAAGCACCGTATCCGGCAATCATGAACGCGGGCGCGTCCGAGCGCGGGCGCCACTTCGCGGCGAAATATGCCGACATGGTCTATACGGTGATCCGCACCGGCAGCCTCGACGAATGCCGGGCGCACGTGCAGGCCTACCACAAGCTCGCGCGCGAGGAGTACGGCCGCGAGGTGCGAGTCTGGACGCTCGCCAACATCGTGCAGGGCGAGACCGAGAAGGAGGCGCGCGACTTCTACCGCTACTACGTCCACGAGAAGGGGGACTGGCAAGCCGCACAGAACATGATCGACATCTTCTCGCTCGAGATCAACGCCCGGACCATCCCGCCGGAACGGCTGAAAGCGTTTCAAGAGGCCTTCCTGGCGGGCTGGGGCGGATTTCCGCTGATCGGCACCAAGGAGCAGATCGTCGATGGATTGCAGGCCTTGTCGCGCGCCGGTCTCGACGGCGTGCTGCTCGCCTGGCCGCGCTTCGAGCAAGGCATGCGCGAGTTCCGCGACGTGACCTATCCGCTGGTGCGGCAGGCGGGATTGCGCGAGTTCGGGTGAGGACGCTTGTGATGACCGCCGGTGGCCCGCCCCAGGGCAGCACATCGCGCGAAGGTGATGACATGAATGCCGCGACCAATGCGCTGCTCACCGATCTCTATCAGCTCAACATGATGCAGGCGTATCTGGAGGGCGGCGAGACCAAGACCGCGGTGTTCGAGCTCTTCGTGCGCAAGCTGCCCGCTCAGCGCGGTTTCCTGATCGCGGCCGGGCTCGAGCAGGCGCTCGATTTCCTCGAAAACCTGCAATTCTCGACTGACGAGATCGACTGGCTCGCCAAGAGCGGCCGCTTCAGCAAGCAGCTGATCGATTACCTGGCGGCGTTCCGCTTCACCGGCGACGTGCACGCCATGCCCGAGGGCACGATCTTCTTCCCCGACGAGCCGATCCTGCGGGTGACGGCACCGCTGCCGCAGGCGCAGCTGGTCGAGACCCGGCTGATGACCTACCTGCAGTTCCAGTCGATGGTCGCCGCCAAGGCCGCACGCATGGTGCTGGCGGCGCCGGGCAAGCTGCTGGTCGATTTCGGCCTGCGCCGCGCGCACAGCGGCGAGGCCGGGCTGTGGGCCGCGCGCGCGAGCTACCTCGTGGGCTTCGCCGGCACCGCCACCGTGCTGGCCGAGAAATTGTTCGGCATCCCGATCTTCGGCACCATGGCGCATTCATTCATCGAGGTGCACGACGACGAGAGCGTCGCATTCGAGAATTTTGCCCGTGCCCGGCGCGAGAATCTGACCTTGCTCATCGACACCTACGATACCGAGGCGGCGGCCCGCAAGGTCGCCGCGCTGGCGCCGAAGCTCAAGGCCGCCGGCATCACGGTGCGCGCGGTGCGCATCGACAGCGGCGATCTCGTCGCGCTCTCCAAGACGGTGCGCCGGATCCTCGACGACGGCGGGCTCACGGACGTGGGCATCTTCGTGAGCGGCGGCCTCGACGAGGACAGGCTCGCGGAGTTCGTCCGGGCCGGCGCTCCGATTGCCGGCTACGGCGTCGGCACGAGCCTCGTCACCTCGCAGGATGCGCCGACGCTCGACTGCGCCTACAAGCTGCAGGAGTATGCCGGGCTGCCGCGGCGCAAGCGCTCCCCCGGCAAGGCGACATTGCCGGGCCGCAAGCAGGTCTGGCGCCGCTTCGGCCCGGACGGTCGGATGATCGGCGACGTCTTGTCGGCCGAAGACGATCGCCAATCGGGCGAGCCCCTGATCCGGCAAGTCATGCAAGCGGGCCGCCGCCTCGAGCCGTTGCCGACCTTGGCGGACGCGCGGGCGCGCGCGGCGCACGACCTCGAACACCTGCCGGAGGCCTTGCGTCGGCTGACGCCCGGCACATCTTATCCGGTAGAGGTGGCGGACGCGTTGCGGCGGCTCGCCGATCAGGTGGACCGCCGCCTTGGGCCTAGATAAAGGGCTCGCAGATGACGACGAAAATCGCGATCGGCGAGAGCGATGTGTTGCTGGTGGTCGACATCCAGAATGATTTCTGCCCCGGCGGCAAGCTTGCGGTCCCCGGCGGCGACCAAGTGGTGCCGCACGTCAATCTGACCGCGCGCCATTTCAAGCACGTGGTGCTGACGCAGGACTGGCATCCGTCCGGCCATTTGTCGTTTGCCTCGTCGCATCCCGGCAAGCAGCCGTTCGAGAGCATCGAAGTGGCCTATGGACCGCAGATCTTGTGGCCGGATCATTGCGTGCAGGGGACGGCCGGCGCGCAATTTCGCGACGACCTGCACATCCCGCACGCCGAGCTGGTGCTGCGCAAGGGCTTCCGCCCGACGATCGATTCGTATTCGGCGTTCTACGAGAACGATCGCAAGACCCCGACCGGGCTCGCCGGCTACCTGCGTGAGCGCGGCCTGACGCGTGTCTTCCTGGCCGGACTCGCGCTCGATTTTTGCGTGCGCTACTCGGCCGCGGATGCGCGCCGTGAGGGATTTGCCGCGGTGGTGATCGACAATGCCTGCCGCGGCATCGACGTCGACGGCTCGGTCGCCGCAACGCGCCGCGACTTTGCCGCGTCAGGGGTCACATCGGTGGACCAAGACGCCCTCGGTTGAGCCGAAGAGTTTGGCAGGGGCGCCAAGACGAGAGTTTTCTACTGGTCCTTCAACTTCTTCAGGATCAGGATCGCGAGATTGCCCTCCGGCGTGAATTCGGTCTTTTTCACCTCGAACTGCGTGTCGCCGATCTTCTTCACGTCCTCGCCGCAAAAGCTCACCAGGTTGTCGGCGTCGCCCTTGTCCACCACCAGGCGGAACTCCTTGATCGGGCCCGACCAGTTGGCGCCGGTCTTGAGGATGTATTCGATGCGCTCCTCGCTGAACGGCGCCCCGAACGGGCTTTTCGCCGCTACGCGGGCGCGCTCGATTCCGGCAAGGAACTGCTGGTCCATGCAATATTTGAACTTGTATTCGTCGTACCAGGGCTCTTTGACGACGTCGGGCGGGCCGAGCGCGGTCTGCACGGTGGCGCCGACGCTCGGCTTGTAGCGGTGCTCGATCACGGTCTCGGCCCTGGCCGCAAAAGTCTGCTCCCAGTAGAAGGTGGTTTGCAGCCCCCAGCGCGCCGCGAGGTGCTTCTTCATGCCTTGGCCGGCGTCGTATTCCTCGATCTCGGCGAGCCCCAAGCGCAGAAGCTCCTCCCACTTCTCCGGCGGCAGCCGGTCGAGCGCCTCGTTGGTGCTGGCGAGATGCGGCGCCAGCGGGAGGCCGAGCGAGCGCAGCAACTGGGTGCGGTCGAGGCCGGCCGAGAGCACGCGCTGCTCGACCTTGGTGACGACCGGCTGGCCGTTGACGGTGGTGGTGAAGGCGAGGAAGTTGACCGGGTCCTCGGTCGGCACCGAGATCACCTGGTCCTGCTCGTCGACCTTGATCTCGGGCATCGGGAAGGCGACCAGCACGGTGACGGGTTTGTCCGACTTGTTGAAGAAGCGGTAGCGGACATGGATCTCCTTCGCCGAGATGCGCAGGTCCTCGGACTGCATCTCGACGTTCTCGTTGCGCACGAAGATGAGCCCGCCGGTGGTGAGCTCCGCCGAGGAGTCGTTGGCGAGGGCCGGCACCGCTGCGGTGGTCGCGACGACGAGAGCGATCGCGATCGCTGAGCTACGCATGCGGGCCTCCTCACTCACCCTCACTGGCTGTCGAGATAGGACACCTGGCTGACCGGGGCCGGCCGCGTGTCGGCGGACTGTAGCACGAAGCCCGAGGCGCGCGCGGCGCTGGCGATCCGCGGGCGCGCGTCCGCAACCAGCGCCGGCTTCTCGTCGTGGTGGTAGACGTCGTCGCGGAAGTGGATGGCGCCGTCGCGGGTCGCCCAGCCGGTAAGATAGATCCAGGCGACCGGAACCTTGCGCGTCAGGCGGATATCGGTGCGCTGGCCCTTGGCGATGGCGGCGTCGATCTCCCGGCGGCTCCAACCCGGATTGTCATCGAGCAGCCAGCTGGCGAGATCGCGCGGGTTCTCGACCCGCGTGCAGCCCGAAGACTGGAAGCGGTAGTCGGCGCTGAACAATTCCTTGTGGCTGGTGTCGTGCATGTAGACCGAGTGCGGATTGGGCATGTCGATGCGCACCGCGCCCAGCGCGTTCCAGGCGCCCGAATCCTGCCGGATGGTGAAATTCGGCGCCCGGTCGGAGTTCCAGTCGACCAGCTTCGGATCGATCTCGGCGCCGGCCCCGTCGAGGACGCGCATGTGCATGCGGTCGACATAGCCGGGATCCTTGCGCATCTTGGTGATGATGTCCTTCTTCATGATCGACAACGGCACCGTCCAGGTCGGATTCAAATTGACCGTGGTGATGTGGGTGGTGAGCGTCGGCGACGGCCGGTCGGGCTTGCCGACCACCACCACGTAGCGCCGCACCACCTTGTCGCCGTCGACGGCCTCGGCGAAAGCGGCCGGAATGTTGACGACGACGTAACGCTGCCCGAAGGCGAAATCCATCGCCACCAGCCGGTCGAGCGAGGCCGCGAGCTGACGCAAGCGGTTGCCCACCGGAACGTTGAGCGCGGCGAGCGTCTTCGGACCCACGCTGCCGGTCTCCTCGAGACCGTGGCGGGCCTGGAAGCGCCGCACCCCGGCGGCGACCGCATCGTCGTAGAGGTCGCCGGCGGCCTTGTCGGCGGGAAGATCGTCGGTGAAGGCGAGACGCTCGCGCAACAGCGCCACGTCGGGGCCTCTCGAGCCGGGCGCGAGCTTGGCGGTCGCCGGCAGCGTCGGCCAGCCGCCGCGCACCTCGATCGTCGAATAGCTCAGCATCGCCGCCGCGATGCGCGGCACGGTGCCCTCGTCGAAGGTCGGAACGGGCGAGGTGGAGACGAGAGCCTTGGCGGGCGCCGCCGCCGGTTTGGTCTTGGGCACGGTGCCGACCGCCTGGGCCAAAGCCGGGCCGGCAAGGATGGTCGCGACAAGCAGCGTGAAAGGAGCAAGCCGAATCGCTTTGGTCACAGGATTGTCCCCCTCTATCGGCATCGTCTTGGTCGCCTCGGCCGGCCGAAAGGCCGCAGAAGCGTCACAATGCCTTAGATTTCAAGCACGTAGATCATTCTGCCAATCCCCGGCCAGGGTCGATGCCCGGCCAGAGCAGGTTCCCATCCTCGCCCAGATTCGGCGAGAAGTGTGGCCGGCTGATGGAGGACGGAACCCGATTTGCGCGCCGGTTTCGGATGGCGGGAGCGACCTCGCTGTCGGAGCCGGCGCGCCTACAGCGCCGCGCTCGGGTGCCAGTGCGGGCGATAGCCGGCCGACAGCGCCGCCAGAACGGCGGGCGGCGTCAGCACCTCGGCGATGCTCCCGCGCGGACGCCGGCGCCGCCCGGCGTAACCGGCGGGCGTCCACCGCAGCAGCCAAGCGCCGCGCACCGCAAAGGCGCTGCCCGGTTCCTCCGGCGTGAGAAAGGCGCCGTCGGGCAAGCCGTCGATCGCGACGCGATGGCGCCGCTTGTTGCGACCATCGAGGCGCTCGGCGTGCAGCACCTTATCGATCTCGGCGGCGCGCGGCGTGTCCCGAGCTAGGCCCCGAGCAAGGGCTGCGGCAAACGCTTGCGCATCGTGACGCCGGCATTCGAAGCACGGCCGGTGACCGGCCGCCAGCGCGGTCGGCTCGTCGAGGAAGAACAGCTCGGTGTAGCCCCTCCCCCATACGTCGCGGTGACGGCCTTTGAAATCGAGGCGGCAACAGATCCAGGTGTGCGACACCCATCGCCGCGTCCCGAGCGTGCGGTCATCACGATGGAAACGTCCGCCCCGGTTGCCGAGAAACAGCCCGCGCGAGGAATCGGCGAACAGATGGCCGAACGGATCGACACGATTCGGCAGCGGCATGTCATGCGCCCCCGTCCCGGCGTTACCGCGATATCCGGCTCCGTCACCGCTCTGCGGACCACGCCGGCGGCTGCGCAATCAGCAACGGCCCGTAGACCACGACGAATCCCCCGAATGCCGCGATCCAGGCAAGACCCGCGACGTGCAGGAGGTCGGTCCAGCCGCCGAGCGCCGCTGCGATTCGCACAAGCGCAGCTACCAGGACGCAGAGATAGATCGCCTGTGTGGCCGCCGACGCCACCAGCGGGCGCCCGGTATGGCCCAAGCTTGCCCGTGTCATCACCGCGAGCGTCATCATCCCGACGGCGCCGGTGGTCCAGGCATGAAGGCCCGCACTCGCGGCGATCACACCTGGCCACAGCATCGACGCGCCGAGGAGCAGAAACCCGAGCGGGATGAAGGCATAGGCGACATGCAACACGAGCACCAGACGGTCGGCAACGGTGCGGTCGCCGGCCCAACGGCCGAGGCGTACGGCATGCAGCGCGCCGGCAATCATCAGGACAACGCCCACGACCGGATTGGACTCGACCGCGATCCATATCGCGAGAGCAATCACGCCGACCGCGATGGCCCCCACATCGAAGCGCGAGAATGGCTGCGGGACACGACCGGGATTCATCCGCACGAGCCAATTGCGCGTGAAGCTCGGCACGATCCGCCCGCCGATGAACATGATCAAGCCAATGACTGCGGCGATCCCGATCCGCACGCCGTAATTCCCGGCACCCGAGCGCAAGAGCTCCACGTGCCACACCACATTTCCCAGCACCAACACGCCGAGCACTCCCAGCACACGCAGATTACGCCAGTTTCGACCGGCCACGATTTCCCGCACCGCAACCGCGGCAAGCACGATGAGAAAGGAGACGTCGATAACCGCCGCCAAGACCATTCCGATCGTTGCGGACATGAAAATCGCCAAGCGGCCGGCGAGCCAGAGCAGCCAGAGGCTCGCCAAGGGCAGTCCGCAGACCGGCAACCGGCCTGTCCAATTCGGGATTGCGGTCAGCAGGAAGCCGGCGATCGCAGCCGCGACGTAGCCATAAAGCATTTCATGGATGTGCCAATCGAGCGCACTCATCGCGACCGGCAAGCTGATCTCGCCGAAATATTGCCGCACCCAGAACAGGATGCCGACCGCGCTCCACAGCGCGGCGCCGAGAAAGAACGGACGGAAGCCATAGGAAAACAACGCGGGACCGGCGTAGTTGCGGCGGCGCGCGAGGGCGGCGGGAACGGTCATGCCAACTGCATGACAAACTTCCGCGGGCACCGGATTGAGAAATGTCAAAATGACGGCTGGGAATGCGGCGTCCTGGTTCTCGCCCCATTCAGCGCATGATCGATCGGCCTACGCCTGCGGCTGCGGCTCCAGCGGGCCGGTCTCAGGGCCGCGGCGGCCCTTGCCGGCGGTCGGCACCGCCGACGAGCGCGGCGTCGCCGGCTCGATCACGGATTCGCGTGTCGGCCGCTTGCCGGCGAGCAAGTCCTTGATCTCGTCGCCGGTGAGCGTCTCGAACTCGAGCAGCCCCTTGGCCAGCGTTTCGAGGTCGGCGCGCTTGGTCTCCAGGATATGCTGCGCCTCGGCGAAGCCGGCCTCGACCAGCCGCTTGATCTCGCCGTCGATCTTGCGGCTCGTCTCCTCGGACACGTTCTGCTGGCGCGCCACCTGGTAGCCGAGGAACACCTCGTCCTGATTCTCGCCGTAAGCGACGGTGCCGAGCGTCTCGGACAGGCCCCAGCGCGTCACCATCATGCGGGCGAGCTTGGTCGCCTGCTCGATGTCGGAGGCGGCGCCGGACGTCACCTTCTCGCGGCCGAACACCAGCTCCTCGGCGACGCGCCCGCCCATCATGATGGCGAGCCGCGAGGTCATCTGCTCGAGGCTCATCGACAGCTTGTCGCGCTCGGGCAGTTGCATGACCATGCCGAGCGCGCGGCCGCGCGGGATGATGGTGGCCTTGTGCAGCGGGTCGGTGGCCTTGACGTTGAGCGCGACGATGGCGTGGCCGCCCTCGTGATAGGCGGTCAACATCTTCTCCTCTTCGGTCATGACGAGCGATTTGCGCTCGGCGCCCATCATCACCTTGTCCTTGGAATCCTCGAATTCGACCTGGGTCACCATGCGCTTGTTGCGCCGGGCCGCCATCAGCGCGGCCTCGTTGACCAGATTCATGAGATCGGCGCCCGAGAAGCCGGGGGTGCCGCGCGCGATGGTCTTGAGGTTGACGTCGGGAGCAAGCGGAACCTTGCGCACGTGGACCTTGAGGATCTGCTCGCGGCCGACCACGTCCGGGTTCGGCACGATCACCTGGCGGTCGAAACGGCCGGGGCGCAACAGCGCCGGATCGAGCACGTCGGGCCGGTTGGTGGCGGCGATCAGGATGATGCCTTCGTTGGTCTCGAAGCCGTCCATCTCGACCAGCAACTGGTTGAGCGTCTGCTCGCGCTCGTCGTTGCCGCCGCCGAGGCCGGCGCCGCGGTGGCGGCCGACCGCGTCGATCTCGTCGATGAAGATGATGCAGGGCGCGTTCTTCTTGGCCTGCTCGAACATGTCGCGCACGCGGCTGGCGCCGACGCCGACGAACATCTCGACGAAGTCGGAGCCCGAAATGGTGAAGAACGGCACGTTGGCCTCACCGGCCACGGCACGTGCAATCAGCGTCTTGCCGGTGCCGGGCGGGCCGACCAGCAGCACGCCGCGCGGGATCTTGCCGCCCAGGCGTTGGAATTTTCCAGGATCGCGCAGGAATTCGACGATCTCCTGCAAATCCTGCTTGGCCTCGTCGACCCCGGCCACGTCCTCGAAGGTGACGCGGCCGTGCGCCTCGGTGAGAAGCTTGGCGCGCGACTTGCCGAAGCCGAGCGCTTTGCCGCCGGCGCCTTGCATCTGCCGCGACAGGAAGATCCACACGCCGATGAGCGCGATGAACGGCAACCACGAGACCAACAGCGACACGAACCAGGGCACGTCGTTCTGCTGCGGGCGCGCGGTGATCTGCACGCCCTTGCCGTAGAGCCGCTGGACCAGGCCGGGGTCGTTCGGCGCATAGGTCTGGAAGCTACGGCCGTCCGTGAAAGTGCCGTGAATCTCCGGCCCTTGGATCAAGACGTCGCGCACCCGACCCTGATCGACCTCGTTCAAGAGCTGCGAGAACGTGATGTCCTGCGCGGTCGTGCGTTGCCCCGGATTCTGAAACAGCGTGAACAGCGCCAAGAGCAAAAGGACGATGATCACCCAAAGGGCGAAGTTGCGCAGATTGGCGTTCATCCTGGTGTCCTTTTGCCGCGGTCGTTCGGCAACCCTGGTATTGCCAGCAAGTTAAGGCCAATTCACGTCCGTCCCCCTCACAATCTAGGTGTCGGGCGGCCCGCTGCCAAGGGAACCTACCGTATTTCTCCCATTCTACCGCCGTTTGGAGGCGCCGCGCCTGTCATATTTGGCTGTGGTTAAGGTGGAGCCACCGGCGCCGATTGTCCGCGGCGGCGCGCGCTCGACCGCGAGCCGGCCGGCGGCGAGCGTCACCAGCGCTCCCGCCAAGGTGCGCCGCAGGGTTTCGGCCGCCGATCTCGCCTGGGCGCTCGCCAGCGCGTCGAGCAGCGCCTCGAGCTTGCCGAGTTGGAGCGGCCCCTCGTCGCCGGCATGCGCGACCGCACGCCCCAGCAGGCGCAATGCTACTTCGGCGGGCAGGCGGGCGAATTTTCCGGCATCGAACACAATCGGGCCGCGATCGGACCAGGGCGCTTCCGACAGCGCCGCAGCCGCGACGCCGACCGCCATCTCGATCGCGGCCTCCGCACGCCGCAAGCGTCGAGCCAACAACGCGAAGCGTTGCGCATCGAGCCCCTCGCGGGCGAGCGCCGGCATCACGGCGCGCAGCCGTGCGCGCGTGAAGCGCGGATCGCGGTTCGACGCATCGTCGGCGAAGGTGATGCCGGCGCGCGCCAGCGTCGCGACGAGTCGCGCCTTCGGGATGTCGAGCAACGGCCGCACCAGCATGATGTCGCTGGCGCCTGCTGTCGGAAGCGGCGATACCGGCGCCATGGCGCCGAGCCCGGTGAGACCGCTGCCGCGGGTCATGCGGATCAGCACGGTCTCGGCCTGATCGTCGAGCGTGTGGGCGGTGAGGATGTGAGCGGCCTTCGCCGTCCGGGCGGCCGCCGCCAGCAGCCGGTAGCGCGCGGCACGCGCCGCCTCTTGCAATCCGGTCGCCGGCTTCTTGCCTTCCCAGCGCAAGGTGCGGTGGGGCACGCCGAGCCGACGCGCCAGCCGATGGACCGAGTGCGCCTCGCGCGCGGACTCCGGCCGCAATCCGTGATCGACCGTGACGGCGATGAGCTTTGGTCCCTGCTTGCGCGCGCGCCGCCAGCGCGCCGCCAGCATCAGCAGTGCCGTCGAATCGGGGCCGCCCGAAACGGCAAGCACGAGGACCGGGGCATGGGCGAGAGGACCGAACAGCGTCTTCGCCTCGGCGGGCGAGACCGGCGCCGCCTCGTCAGCAGCGGACACGCTTCTGTTCCCGCTCGACGCTCTGCTTCAAGCTCGTCGATGCGCGGGGAAACTTGCGCGTGACCTCGCCGAGCGACGCGCAGGCCGCTTCCTTCTCGCCGAGCGCGGCGAGCGACTGCCCGAGGCGGAGCAGCGCGTCGGGCGCCCTGGCATTGGCCTCGAACTTGGTCGAGACGTTGAGGAAAGCTTCCGCCGCGTCGCGGAAGCGTTGGCGCTGGAACAGGCTCTCGCCGAGCCAATAGGTGGCGTCGCCCGCCATCTGGTCGCTCGGATGTTTCTTCAGGAAGGCGCGAAAGCCGTCCTCCGCCAGCGCGTAGTCCTTGCGCAGCACATAGCCGTAGGCGAGGTCGTATTCGTCTTTCGGCGTCTGCGTGGGCGGCAACGTCGCGACCGCAGCGCCAGCGGCGCTCGGATTGCGCGGCGGCGATTGGCCGGGCGGCGCCATGGTGGCAAGATCGAGCGGCGCGCCGGCCGCGCGGCCGCCGGGCGCACCGATCGACGGATCTTGCGGGTCGACGCCGACCCCCGCGGGTGCCGCGCCGGCGGGCATCGAGCCGAGCGTTCGCGGCGCACCCGGCGCGGTGGGATGCTGCGCGGGATCGAATGCATCGCCGCGCCGTCCCGGCGCGGTGGTGCCGGTGGGTGGCGCCGGCGAGGGCGCGGCTTGCGGACGCGATGGCGTGGGCCGCGGCGCGCCCTCCTCCTGCATACGTCGCACGTACTGCTCGAGCTGCTGATTGCGGAACTGCAACTGCTCGATCGCGCCGGTGAGCTGCCGGATCTGGGCCTCGAGGCGCTCGAGGCGCAGCGTCAGGTCGGAGCCGGACGGCGCGGCGGCACGGTCTTGAGCCGGTTGGCCGGCAGGTTGCGCCGCGCGTTCGGTGCCGCCGAAGCGTTCGCTGCCGCCGAACAGGCGGTCGAGCAAGCCGCCCGGCGATCTTTCGGCCTCCTGCGCGAAGGCGGCCGGCACCATCGCCGTCACCGCGAGGGCGAGCGCGAATACCCTGATTGCACAAAGGAAAAGAGAGGCCATGCGCGCTATGGTCTGGCTGGGAACCCGGCGATCCGTACCATACGAATCCCTGCGTCCAAATTGTGACTATGACAGGAATCAGTCATCAGTGGTCAGTAATCAGAAGGTAAATCGCAGGCTTCTCTGAACGCCGGCCACTGGTTGCTGATCACTGCCTTCTGATCCCTGGCATGGCGACACGCTATTCGGCCGGCACGCCCTGCGGCCGCGCGTCTTTGCGCGCCTTGAGCCACTCCTCGAAGCGCTGCACCACGACGAAGAACGACGGCACGAACAGCACCGCCAGGCAGGTCGAGGCGATCATTCCGGTGAACACGGTGATGCCGATCGATTTGCGCGCGCTGGCGCCGGCGCCGCTCGCCAGCACCAGCGGCAGGACGCCGAGAATGAAAGCGAACGACGTCATCAGGATCGGCCGGAAGCGCGCGCGCGCCGCCTCCACGGCCGCCTCGACGATCGTCCTGCCTTCGGCACGCAGCTCGCGCGCGAACTCGACGATCAGGATCGCGTTCTTGGCGGAAAGCGCCATCAGCAATACGAGCCCGATCTGAACGTAGAGATTGTTGTTGAGCCCACTGCCGGTCAGCGCGGCGAGCGCCGCCACCGGCCCGATGAACGACAGCGGCACCGCCAGAATGACCGAGATCGGCGCGTACCAGCTCTCGTACTGCCCGGCGAGCACCAGATAGACCAGCAGCAGCGCCAGACCGAACACGATGTACATCTGAGAGCCGACGAGCTTCTCCTGATAGGACATCGAGCTCCATTCGAAGCCGGTGCCGGGCGGCAGCGTGCGATGGGCGATCTCCTCCATCAGCTTGAGCACCTCGCCGGACGAGAAGCTCTCCGCCGGCAGCCCGATGATCGTCGCCGACGGGTAGAGGTTGAACAGGCTGATCAGCGAGGGGCCGACCGTCGGCGTGATCTTCACCAGCGTGCCGAGCGGGATCATGTTCCCGTCCTTGTTGCGCACGTTGAGATTCTGCAGGTCTTCCGGCCGCAGGCGGAACTGCGAGTCGCCCTGCACGTAGATCTGGAAGACTCGGCCGAACTTGTTGAACTGGTCGACGTAGCTCGATCCGAGATAGCCCGCGAGCGCGGAAAATACCTGGTCGAGCGAGACGCCGACGGTCTGCGTCTTCACCCGGTCGACCTCGACCGTCAATTGCGGGACGTTGGCGCGGAACGACGCCAGCACCAGCTGGATGGCCGACTGCGACTTGGCGTTCTCGACGATCGCATTGGTGATGCTCTGCAGCTTGGCCATGTCGAAGCTGCCGTCGCGCAGCTCGACCTGCATGGTGAAGCCGGCATCGTTGCCGACGCCCTGGATCGGCGGTGGCGGCATCACCAGGATGCTGGCTTCCTCGATCGTGGCGAGCGCCGCGTTCAGCTTCGTGAACAGCGAGAGCAGATCTTCCCCTTTGCCGCGCTCGCCCCAGTCCTTCAGAATGATATAGGCCACGCCGGCGCTGGCCAGCGTCGCGCTGTTGTCGAGCGGCGACACCCCGGCGATGGTGATCACCTTGTCGACCCCCGGCGTCTTGCGGGTGATCTCGTAGATCTTGTCGAGCGTTGTTTGCGTTCGCTGGAGCGATGCGCCGTCCGGCAATTGCACGAGCGCGATCAAATAGCCCTGGTCCTCGATCGGCAGGAAGCCGGTCGGGACGCGCCAGAACCCGTAGCCGGTGGCGGCGATGAGCGCGAGCGCCGCGGCCACGCTGACGCCGCTGCGGCCGACCAACCGGGCGATCCCCCGCGCATACCAGTGCTCGGTCCGCTCATACACCCGATTGAACGCGCGGTAGAAGATGTTGCGCCGCTCGGGCGGGGTCTGCGGACGCAGCCACAGCGCGCATTGGGTCGGCTTCAAGGTGGCGGCGTTGATTGCGCTGATCAAGGCGGTGGCGGCGATCACCAGCGCGAACTGCGCATACATGCGGCCGGTGAGGCCGGGCAGGAACGCGGCCGGCAGGAACACCGACATCAGGACCAGCGTGATACCGATGATCGGGCCGAACAGCGCCCGCATGGCGGCGCTCGCCGCCTCGCGGCCCGACATGCCCTTCTCGATGTTGTGGACGGCGCCTTCGACCACCACGATCGCGTCGTCGACCACGATGCCGATCGCCAGCACGATGGCGAACAGGGTCGAGAAATTGACGGTGAACCCGAGCGCCGCCATCGCCGCGAAGGCGCCGATGATGGTGACCGGCACGGTGGTCGCCGGCACCAGCATGGCGCGCCAATCCTGCAGGAAGACCAGGATCACGATGAGGACGAGGATCGCCGCCTCGTACAGCGTCTTGTAGACCTCGTGGATCGATTGCTCGACGAACTTGGTGGTGTCGAAGGGGATGCCGTAGACCAGCGCCTGCGGGAACTCGCGCGCCAGCACGGTCATCTTCTTGTTCACCTCGGTCGCCACGTCGAGCGCGTTCGCCCCCGGCGCCTGGAAGATCGCCAAGCCCGCCGCCGGCTTGCCGTCGAGCGAGAAGATCTGGCCGTAGCTTTGCGACCCGAGCTCGACGCGGGCGACGTCACGCAGCCGCGTGATCTCGCCGGCGTGGCCGGTCTTGACGATCACGTCGGCAAATTCGGCTGGGTCGTTGAGCTTGCCGGCGACGTTGACCGTGTATTGGAAGTCTTGGCCGCGCGGCGCGGGCGGCATGCCGATCTGACCGGCCGTGACCTGCTCGCTTTGCTGCTGCAGCGACTGGACGATGTCCTGCGGGACCAGCCCGCGCGCCTGCATCTTGTTCGGATCGAGCCAGATCCGCATCGAGTACTGGCCGGCACCGAACACGAAGACGTTGCCGACGCCCGGCAGCCGGGCGATCTCGTCCTTGAGGTTGATGGTCGCGTAATTGGCGAGGTAGAGGCTGTCGTAACGCGAGTCGGGCGAGGTCAGCGTCACGATCTGCAGGATCGCAGTCGAATTCTTCTGCACGGTTACGCCCTGCGCCTGCACCGCCTGCGGCAGCGAGGACAGCGCGCTCGAGACCCGGTTCTGCACCAGGACCTGCGCGATGTTGAGGTCGACGCCGACCTTGAACGTCACCGTCAGCGAATAGCTGCCGTCGGCGCCGCTGTAGGATTGCATGTAGATCATGCCCTCGACGCCGTTGACCTGTTGCTCGATGGGCAAAGCGACGGCGTCGATGACGGTGCGCGCGCTCGCTCCCGGATAACGCGTCGAGACCTGCACGGTCGGCGGCACCACGTCCGGATATTGCGCGACCGGAAGCCTGAACAGCGCGACGAGGCCGACCACCATCATCAAGATGGCCAGCACGTTCGCCAGAACCGGCCGCCGGATGAAAAAATCCGAGATCATGGCGCGCCTTACTTTGCGCCGGTGGCAGGGACCGGCGCCGCGGCGGCGGTCTGCAGCTGCGGATCGACCTTCTGGCCCGGGATGGCGCGCAGGATGCCGGTGACGACGACGCGATCGTCGGGCTTGAGCCCGCTCTCGATCGCGCGCAACTCGCCGACCTTCGGGCCGATCGTGACCTTGCGCTGTTCGACCACGTTGTCCTTGTTGACGACCAGCACATAGCGCCCGCCCTGGTCGCTGCCGAGCGCCACGTCGGGAACGAGCAAGGCGTTCTCCGGGTCCTCGGCAATGCGTACGCGCACGAAATAGCCCGGCACCAGCACCTGGTTCGAATTGGGCAGGATGGCGCGCACCGTGAGCGTGCCGGTCGACTGGGTGACGGACGGCGCGGCGTAGTCGAGCGTGCCCTGGTGCGGATATCCCTCATCGGTCTGCAGCCCGACCTCGACCGGCACCTTCTTGAGATCCTCCGGGGTGAGACCGAGGCGCCTGATCTCGGCGCGGACGCGCAGCACCTCCTGCTCGTTGATCGTGAAGTTCACATAGATCGGAGCGGTCTGAACGATGGTGGCGAGCTGGGTCGGCCCGTTGGCGCCCACCAGCTCGCCCAACGACACCAGCCGCGCCGTCACGATGCCGTCGAAGGGGGCCTTCACCTGCGTGTAGCCGAGGTTGATCGCGGCCTGCTTGGTATCGACCTGCGCCTGCTTGAGCTTGGCTTGCGCGGAATCCCGGTTGGCGAGCGCATTGTCGAGCGTCTGCTTCGATGCAATCTGACGGCTGGCGAGATCGGTTTGCCGCTCGTATTCGGCGTCGGTCTGCCTCAATGTCGCCTGTGCGGCAGCCTCGGCGGCTTGCGCCTGCTCGAGCTTGAGCTTGTAGGGTTCCGGCTCGATGGTGAAGAGCGTGGCGCCCTGCTTCACCTGGTCGCCGTCCTTGTAATTGATCTCCTGGAGGAAGCCCGAAACCCGGGCGACCAGATTGGTGGTATTCACCGCCGCGGTATTGCCGGTCGCCTCGAGATAGCGCGTGACCGCCTGTGGCACCGGGACCACGACGGTGACCTTCGGCGCCGGCGGCGCCACGTAGCGGTTATCCTGCCCGCAGCCGGACAAGAGCATCGGCGCCGCGAGCGCGGTCACCGCGGCAAGACGCAAAGCTGCGGTCGGCCTCGCCCTCATAGCGACCTCCAAAAAACTCTGATCTGAAACGAATGGCCTACGCATCGCGGCGCGCCGCGCCTGCGTGAACTCGAGTTACGATCTTTGGATTCGGCGTGCTTGGCAAGCCAGCCGAAGGCCCAAAACACAACCGGCGCCCCCTGGCGCCGGTTGTCCCCTACCCCCGCACGAACCTCTGTCCTAAGAACTCGTGTTGAGCACCGTCACCGCCCGGCGGTTCTGCGACCAGCACGAAATATCGTTGCACACCGCGACCGGGCGCTCCTTGCCGTAGGAAATCGTGCGCATGCGCTGCGCCTGGATGCCGCGCGACGTGAGATAGTCGCGCACGGTCTGCGCCCGCCGGGCGCCGAGCGCGATGTTGTATTCGCGTGTGCCGCGCTCGTCGGCGTGGCCCTCGATCGTGAAGGTGTATTGATTGTAGTTCTGCAGCCACTGCGCCTGCCGCTCCAGCGTCGCGATCGATTGCGGCGTGAGCTCGGAAGAATCGGATTCGAAGAAAACCCGATCGCCGACATTCACCACGAAATCCTGCTGGCTGCCGGGCGGCGCGTTGCCGGCACCGGCGAGCGCCGGATCATTGGGCTTGTTGGCGCAGCCGGCCGCCGCCAGCGTCACGGCTAAAAAGCCCGCGATCCGCGCGGCCCGAACGACACGCATGACATTCGTCATTCCGGTGCCTCCATTGTAGCGTCGTTACCGGACATGCCGCAGGTCTAGCAGGTGCTTGGTTAAGCGAAGGTTCTTGTCAACCTTGTCGAGGTGTTGCCCGGATCACTCAAATCCGGGGAAAACGCGCAAACCGCTGCTAGTGGTTAATGACCCGTGAATGCGGCGCCTTGTGGGCTTCCGCGGTTCCGTCGGTGCGGATGGCCTTACGGCAGCAGCGGCGACCAGGCCGGGTCGGACGCGTAGCTCGGCGTCGGCAGGCGCTGCTCGTTGCGACCGGTGACGTCGACCGTGTGCAGCGTCGGCCCCGCCTCCCCGCCGGGGTCGCGGAAGAACATGATCACGCGGCCGTTCGGCGACCAGGTCGGGCCCTCGTTGTGATAGCCCTCGGTCAGGATGCGTTCGCCCGATCCGTCGGCGCGCATGATGCCGATGCCGAACTTGCCCTGATACTGCTTGGTGAAGGCGATATAGTCGCCGCGCGGCGACCACACCGGCGTCGAATAGGCGCCATCGCCGAAACTGATGCGCTGCGCCGGTCCGCCGCTCGCCGCCATCACGTAGATCTGCTGCTTGCCGCCGCGATCGGACTCGAAGCAGATGCGCGAGCCGTCGGGCGAATAGGACGGCGCGGTATCGATCGCCGGCGTGTCGGTCAGGCGCGTGGTCGCCTTCGAGCGCAAATCCATCACGAACAGGTTGGAGTTGCTGCCCTGCTGCAGGCTGAAGATGACGCGCTGGCCGTCGGGCGAGAAGCGCGGGCTGAAGCTCATGCCGGGAAAGTTGCCGACCGTCTCGCGCTGTCGGGTCTCGATGTTCAAGAGATAAACCCGCGGATCGCCCTGGCCGTAGGACATGTAGGTGATGGTGTCGGCCGCCGACGAGAAGCGCGGCGTGAGCACGAGGTCGTCGCCGCGCGTGAGATAGCGCACGTTGGCGCCGTCCTGGTCCATGTATGCGAGCCGCTTGACGCGCCGATTCTTTGGTCCGGATTCGTCGACGAAAACGACGCGGCTGTCGAAGTAGCCCTTCTCGCCGGTGAGACGCTCGTAGATGGCGTCCGAGATGATGTGGGCGATGCGCCGCCAGTTGTCGGGCGTGGTGGTATATTGCTGGCCGTGCAGCTGCTGGCCGGCGAACACGTCCCATAGCCGGAACTCGGCCTTCAGGCGTCCCTCCGACTGGGAGAGCCGCCCGGTGACCAGCGCCTGGGCGTTGATCTGCCGCCAATCGGCAAAGCGGGGCGCGACGTCGGTGTTGGAGATTTTCTCGAGATAGGCGGCTTGATCGATCGGCGCGAACAGGCCGGAGCGCTGCAGGTTCGAGGCGATGATCTGGGTGATGCTGCGCGCCGTGCCGGGATCGGCCAGACCGACCCCGAGGAAATCGGGCAGCGCGATCGGCACCGGCTGGACGTTGCCCTGGGTGACGTCGAGCTTGAGCACCGCCGCCGCCGGACGCGCTGAAAGGCCCGCGAGCGCGCCCATCGCGGCGCTCGCGCCCAGCATGATCACCCGGCGGCGGCTCAGCCAGCCCGCCGTTGGATAGGAGTCGGTCATGGCTCGGTCGTCATCTCGCACGCCGGCGGTCATCCGCGGATCATGTAGCGCGGGTCGAAATTGATCTCGATCTCTTTCCATTGCTCGTAATGCTCGCGCTTGAGCATGTCGAAAGGCTGGCCGCGGAATAGCGCGCGCACCGCGCTGTCGCGGGCGGCCAGGAACAGCGGGCTTTTTCCGCTGGTCAACACCATCGGCGGGCCGGCCAAGGTGCCGTCGGGCTTGAACCTGACCTGGATCACCACCACCAGCTCCTCGGGATTGGTAGCGCCGGCCGGCGGATTCCAGAGCTGGGCGAGCCGCGCCCGCAGCGCGTCGAGCTCGCTCTGCGAGATTTGCGCGGCGGTGCCGCTCGGCAAGCCGAGCGAGGCGGTGTTGTTGAGAGCGTCCCCGGCTGCCGCGAGCCGGGTCGGGTCGCGCTTGTTGAGCAGCGCCTCGACCTGGCTGGGATCGAATTTGGGCTGCGGCGGCGGGGGCTTCTTCGGCGGGACCGGAGGCTTGGCATCGACCTTCTTCGGCTCGGGCTTCTTCGCCTCGTCTTTCTTCAGCGCCTCGGCGATCGGGTCTGGCTTCTGTTGCTCGGCCTGCTTCTTGTCCTGCGCCTTGGGCTCGGCCGGCTTCGGCTCCGGCGGCGGCGCCGTCTCGCGCGCAGCCGTCACTTCCTTCTTCTCCACCACCTTCGCCTTCGGGTCCTCGACCGGCTTGGTCTCTCCGACCTTTTCGGCCAGCGGCTTCGGCGTCTCCACCTTCGGGGCGTTCTTGGCGCCGGCGGTGATCTGCGAGAACTCGGACGCGGTCACGATGTCGACCGGCAGCGCCTCGTTCGGCGGAGCGGCGAGCGGTTTGCCGGTGAACGACCACACGCTCCACAGCAGCACGGCTGCGTGGCCGATCCCGGATATGGCGTAAGCCGTTCTCATCCCCGTCGTCACACCCTCAGCGGGCACGCGCTCAGCGCGGCGCGCCCTGCTCGACCTCCGTCACCAGGGCCACGCGGCGGAAACCCGCGGCCGATATGCGCCCCATCACCTTCATCACCGCGCCGTATTCGACTTGGCGGTCGCCGCGCACATAGATGCGTTCGTCCAAGCCGCCGCGCGCCTCGGTGACGGCCTTGAGCTTGGCGACCAGTTCCTCGATCGGAATCTCGGTATTTTGAAGGAAGACCTGGCCTTTGACATTGACCGACACGGTGAGCGGCTCACGGTCTTGATCGAGGGTCTTGGCCTGGGTCTGCGGCAGGTCGATCGGCACCCCGACGGTCAGCAGCGGGGCCGACACCATGAAGATGATCAGCAGCACCAGCATGACGTCGACCATCGGCGTCACGTTGATTTCCGCCATGACCGGGCGACGGCGATGCCGCCGTCTTCCGGCGACCGCAGCCGATTCTGCGTTCATCGCCATGCCGATCCCCTCATCCCCGTTCGTCGATCTGCCGCGACAGGATGGCGGCAAACTCGTCGGCGAACCCCTCCAGACGCTGGGCCTGTTTGTTCACGTCGGATACGAACTTGTTATAGAAAATAGTCGCCGGTATGGCGGCGACGAGGCCGATCGCGGTCGCGAACAGGGCCTCGGCGATGCCGGGGGCGACCACCGCCAGGGAGGTGGTCTGCTGGCCGGCAATCGCCCGAAAACTGGTCATAATGCCCCAAACGGTCCCGAACAGGCCGACGAAGGGGCCGGCTGAGCCGACCGTCGCCAGGACCAGGAGGCGGCGCTCCAGCCGCGCGATCTCGCGCTGGATAGTCACATCCATCACCTTTTCGATGCGCATTTGCAGGCCGGCAAAGGAGCGCGGGTGGCCTTCGAGGCTGCGCTTCCATTCCCGCATGGCAGCGACGAACAGCGCTGCCATCGAGTGGGTCGGCCGCGAGGCCAGCGAGCGGTAGAGCTCGTCCAGCGATTGCCCCGACCAGAACGCCTGCTCGAAGCCGTCCATGGCGCGGCGGGTGCGCGCATAGAGCACGAATTTGTCGATCGCGATCGCCCAGACGGCGATCGATGCGATCAAGAGCCCGACCATGACCAGCCTGACGACCAGATCCGCGTTCTGGAACAGGTCCCAGATCGAAAGCGGCGCGGCGGACGGCTGCATGGCATCTCCTTCCGGCTGTCCAGCTCCCGCGGTCGAGTCCTGGGGCGGCGGGCCATCGCGTGGACTGAAGGGAATGCCGGGCGGCGTCGCCATGCGCCGCGGAAACCCAAAATTGCGCGAGAAATCGTGCCGGCCCCCACCGGTAGAGGTACCGATTCCCCGTCAAAGGTGTCCAAACTAGGGCACCAAACCCCTCAGTCCGGCGTCTAGCTGCGGCTGATTGGGTTAATCCCCGGTTACCGGGACGGACCTGGTCGTATAACCCAGGGCGAGCGGCGATTTGCCGCCCGAGAAAGACCCCGAGAACGGGCATCCAATGCCCGCGCCCGCGGGCGACGCAAGCTGCTGCCGGCAGCTATCGGTAAAGTGATCCATCTCCTACCAAAGGGCGGAATGTCATCGTCATGAGGCGCTATCTCCTGCAGCCGTCCACCCTGATCCTCATCGCCGCCAACCTGGTGCCGTTGGTCGGCGTGATTTTCTGGGACTGGGACGCCTTCGTGCTGCTGATGCTCTATTGGCTCGAGACCGCGGTGATCGCGTTCTGGACCATCGTGCGCATTGCGACCTTCCCGCGCGACGCGCTCGGCGATATCCACTTCGAGGGATCGGACAAGACCGCTTCGCCGCTCGGGCTCGCGGCATTCTTCATGCTGCATGCCGGCATCTTCATGGGCGTGCATTTTCTGTTTCTCTGGGAATTGTTCTCCGGCGACTGGCCGCGGAAAATTCACGGGCTGCGCGACTTCGTCGACCAGGTGATCGTGGCGACCGGGCTCTGGGTACCGCTGATCGCACTGTTCATCGGGCGTGGCCTGCTGATGATGTTCGAGAGCGTGGAGCCGTCGCTGCGGCGCCTCTTGCGCTTGGCGCCGCGTCCGCCCGACCAGAGCGCGGCGATGCTGAGCCCGGCCGAAACGGTGCTGTTCGGGCTCTATGCGCGCATCTTCATCATGCAGCTGACGATCATCCTCAGCGCCTGGTTCGCGCTCGTAGTGGGCACGGTCGGCGCCTACGTGTTCCTGATCGCGCTCAAGACCGCGATCGACGTCGCGTTCCAGGTCGGGGCCGAAGCCCTTCACGCCGCCTGGATCAAGGCGAAAGCAAAGTCGGCGGCGTCGCCGCCAGCTGAGGCCGCACCGCCGTCTCAAATAAATCGGGCCGTCCGTGGAAACGGACGGCCCGATCGATCTCCAAGACGACGACGTCAGCTTTGCGGCGGCGATGACGGTGCGGTGCGCGCTCGGCGGTCGGCCATGAACTGGTCGAACTCCGCCTTGTCCTTCGCCATGCGCAGGCGCTCGAGGAACTCGCGAAACTCGCGCTGCTCCTCTTCGAGGCGCCGCAGGGTTTCGGTGCGGTATTCGTCGAACGCCCGGTTGCCGCTCGATCGTGACGGCGGCCACCAAGTCCCGGCCTCGCGTTCCGCCCCTGCGTGCCAACGGCTCATGCCGCCGCCTTTCCAGCAACTCATTCGTCCGCTCCCGATGATAAAGGCCAAGGTGGCGAGACCCACCGGCCACCAGATCACAAAGCCGAGGATCATCAACGCGATCCAGGCCGGTTTTCCCAACTCGTCGAGCTTTGCAACGATCGGCATGTCCGCCTCGCCCGTGAATGTTAATAACATTCACATAGCTAAAGCGATGCCACCACGTTGTCAAGAGCGCGCTTCCCCCTGGGACCTCGACACCAGCGGGTCAGCGGGCTGGCGTTGTAATCATTGGGCTTTTCTTGGGTTCGTTCCGCCAAAACGCCGGCCGGGACTACGGCGAGCTCCCGCCGCCCGGTACGTCCACCAGGCCCAAGCCGCGCAGATAGATCAGCACCGCCGCTTCCAGCAATTCCTCGGCCGACATGGGCAGCGGCCGCCGCCCGGCGTCGCCGCGTCCGAACAGCGACGCGATGCCGTGCGACAGCGCCCAGATGTGCAGCGCCATCATCAGGACGGGCGGACGATTCTGCGCTGGCATGGTGGCGACGAGCCGCTCGGTGGCGGTTCGCAGCACCGCGAAAGCGCGCTCGCCGACGTCCCGCAGATCAGGATTGCTGTCGAGCGGAACGCCGGCCTCGAACATCGCCGAATAGTAGGCCGGCTCGGTGCGAGCGAATTCGAGATAGGCCTTGCCTATCCGCTCGAATGCCTTGAATGGGTCGGGACGGCCGTCGTCCCATGCCCGGGCGAGCGCGGCCGCGAATAGCTCGAAGCCGCGGAGCGCGACGCTGGCCAATAATTCGTCGCGGTCGCGGAAATGCCGATAGGGCGCGGCCGGACTGACCCCCGCCCAGCGGGCGGCCTCCGCGAAGGTCAATCCCGCCGGTCCCTTTTGCGCAATCAATTCAAGCGCGGCGCGGACCAAAGCCTCTTTCAGGTTGCCGTGATGATAGCCGCGCGGGCCACGGCCATGCTTCGACCAGCTCATGTAAATAGCTCTTACATGACTCGCGCGGGAGCGTCGACTGGAGCGCAGGACAGACGGCGGCGGACGGGCGACGCACGCCCACTTATCCGTCCTCTGTGGTCCGTTTTCCGTCGTCGGATTTCGCGCGATCCTGCTCGGTCCTCATCGCCAGCTGCAATGCCCGCGGGATCGGCCGCGCGCGCCCTTCGGACACGAACGCGACCCGCACATGCGCCTCGATCAGCAGATCCTCGCCGCGCTTGACCTGCTGCTTGAGGGTGATCGAGGCCCCCTTGATCTCCTCATATTCGGTGACGACGTCGAGCACGTCGTCCATGCGCGCGGGTTTGAGGAACTCGATCTGCATCGAGCGCACCACGAAGGCGAAGCCGGGCGCCTCCCGCTCGGTCTCGTCGAACAGGCCGCGCTGGTCGGCGCCAAGCAGCCGCAGGTAGTTCGAGCGCCCGCGCTCCATGAAGCGCAGATAGCTGGCGTGGTAGACGATGCCGGAAAAGTCGGTGTCCTCGTAGTAGACCCGCACCGGCATCACGTGCCGCCCATCGCGGATTGAACCGTCAAGAGAGTGCGAGGTCGTGTTCATTGGGTCAGCTCGTCGCTTCGCGGCGTTCGTTGCGTCGCGACCTCCTCCAGGCAACGACCCCAATCACTGCCGCCCAAATTGTCTGAGCAACCATGATCAAAGGCCATAAATTCCACCCCCAAAGCCAGCAGACACTCGGCATGCACGATTTGAAGGTCAGCGGCTGCAAAACGCTTAGCTGGACAATTTCGCCGACAAGCGGCGTGTCGACAGACACCGTTTGAATCTTGACGGTAGTAAATCCCGGATGAAGAACGAAATCTCGAATGTCGTCGGGCGCAGGCCATCGCCACACGCCCGGCTCGATAGAAAGATTGCTTGTCAGTTTCCGATAGACGGTATTGGCACCCCATCCGCTTTTGGGCATTGCTTCGTAGGATACGGACTCCGAGTTTGGCGTTGACGCGGTTATCCGGATAGAGGAACCAGGCTGGGCGAATCGTAGACGGCCCGTACGGTCGCTTTTCGCGTCTGTTGCGGGGTTGCCGAGTTCTGGTCTTTGACCGTGGTCTCCTTGGAACGTGAGCCCCATACGCAAACGGTCATCTGCCAATCGGAACAATGTCACTTCAACCTTGAAGCCAGGTTCAAGCCTGATTTGGACTGTATTGGAATAGCTCGCAACAAATCCTGCCGTCACGTACGCGACCAGTAGGATAGTAGCGAACAACCAAATGAGCCGAGCTCTTTTCATGCAACTATGCTCGGGTCGAGATTCGGTCAAACCGTCGTCCTGTCACGCCCCCGCAACGTGACGACCACCACCTCCGGCGGCACGCCGAGACGGAACGGCACGATGCTGCAGCCGAGCCCGCCCGAGACGATCAGATCACATCGCTCGCGCACATGGCCATAGGCGAACCTGTTGCCGTAGCGCGACGGCACTACCGGCGACCATCCGAACATCCGCAGCTGCCCGCCATGGGTATGGCCGCTCAGCATCAACGCGACCCGCTCCGGCACGCGCACCGCGACGTCGGGCTCGTGCGCCAGCAGGATGACCGGGGCGTCATCGGTCACCTTCGCCAAGGTGCCGGCGAGATCATCGACGCCGATGCGGCGATCGGGCCGCAGCCGCCGCGACGGCAGGAAGGCGATCTGGTCGCCGAGGCCTGCCAGCCAGAACCCATTGCCGCTCTTGGCCAGGCGCACTGCGTCGTTGTCGTAGACCGGGATGCCGACCGCCTCCAACGCGCGCCGGCCGGCGGGCACGCCGCCGCCGGCCTGCTGCACGGCGCGGTCCGACCACCATTCGTGATTGCCGAGGATGGCGTGAACGCCGAGCGGCGCCCGCAGCCCCGACAGCGCGCGCGCCCATTCGCCCGCATCGACGTAGCCGGTCACCCAGCGGTGGCCCGCCATGTAGTCGCCGAGCAGCACGATCATGTCGGCGCCGAGTCCGTTGGTCATGTCGACGATCGAGCCGATGCGTTCGGGGCTCATCCAGGGATGGCAGGCGTGGATGTCGGCGAGCGCCGCGATCGTCAATTGGAGACCGGCCGGCCAGCGATCGAGCGACAAATCGTAGCGTGCGATCCGCGGCCGCAGCCGCGGCTCGACGCCGAGGCCATAGCTCGTGGCGAGCGCGCCGGCCGCGCCGAACGAGGCGACCCATCGAAGGAACTGGCGGCGTGAGATCATGCGGCGGGAGTTAACGATGAAACAATGCAGGAACGATGAACAGGCGCCGTGTCAATGGAGCGAAAATAGGGTCACGCGTCCTCGTCCTGGCCGGGCGCGAACCGCCTGAACAGCCGGCCAGCGAGAGCGTTCAGCGCCAGGGCACGCGCTTCTGCATCGCCGCCTCCCAGTTCTTTCCGTCGAACGGTTTGGGCGAAATCGCGGCGAGGTCGATCTCGTCGAGACAGCGGGCGTTGACGTCGATCTTGTCCGGGTCGGAGCGCGGCACGTAGAACGGATGAATGCCGCAGTGTTTGCAGAACGTGTGCTTTGCGGTCTTGGTGTTGAACTGGTAAGTCGTCAGATCGTCCTTGCCGCTGAGAAGTTGGAACTGCTCCGGCGGCACGACCAGGTGAAGGATCCCCTTCTTTGTGCAGATCGAGCAATTGCATTCGGTGACGCGACCGAGATCGGCGGTGACCCGAAAGCGCACGCGGCCGCAATGGCATCCGCCTTCCATCGTCATCGGCATCGGGGCAGCCTCGTGATCCATCCAGCGTGCGCTGATCTTGCTTGCCTGCTCGTGTCCATCGGGCGTCGAACGCGACGACAATAATGATTTCAGCGGCGTTAGTCCTCTTCCTGCCCGAACAAGCCGAATTGCGCCGGATCGCGCGCCGGCTCGGCGAGCCCGAGATGGCGGAAGGCGTGCGAGGTGAGGAGCCGCCCGCGCGGGGTGCGTTGGATAAAGCCCTTCTGGATCAGGAACGGCTCAATGATCTCCTCGATGGCGTCGCGCGGCTCCGACAACGCGGCCGCGATGGTCTCGATGCCGACCGGCCCGCCGCCGTAGTTCAGCGCGATGGTGGTGAGGTAGCGCCGGTCCATGGCGTCGAGGCCGGCGGCATCGACCTCGAGCTCGACCAGCGCGCGATCGGCGGCGTTGCGGTCGATCACCGTGGTGCCGGCGACCAGCGCGAAGTCGCGCACGCGGCGCAGCAGCCGCCCGGCGATGCGCGGGGTGCCGCGCGCGCGCCGCGCGATCTCGTTGGCGCCGTCCGCAGTGATGCCGATGGTGAGGACGCGGGCACCGCGATTGACGATCTCCTCGAGCTCGGCCTCCGAATAGAAGTTGAGCCGCACCGGAATGCCGAAGCGGTCGCGCAGCGGATTGGTGAGGAGGCCGGCGCGCGTGGTGGCACCGATCAGCGTGAACTTGGCGAGGTCGATCTTCACCGAGCGCGCCGCCGGGCCCTCGCCGATGATCAGGTCGAGCTGGAAATCCTCCATCGCCGGATAGAGGATTTCCTCGACCGCCGGATTGAGCCGGTGGATCTCGTCGATGAACAACACGTCGCGGTCCTCGAGATTGGTGAGCAGCGCGGCGAGGTCGCCGGCCTTGGCGATCACCGGCCCCGAGGTGGCGCGGAAATTGACGCCGAGCTCGCGCGCCACGATCTGCGCGAGCGTGGTCTTGCCCAGGCCCGGGGGCCCGACGAACAGCACGTGGTCGAGCGCCTCGCGGCGGGTGCGCGCCGCCTCGATGAACACGCCGAGATTCGAGCGCGCCTGCTGCTGGCCGATGAACTCCGAGAGCCGCTGCGGACGCAGTGAGGTCTCCGCGACGTCTTCGTCGCGGCGCTCGGCGGTGACGAGGCGACGGGGGGGCGAGCTCAATGCACGATCCTCACAGCGTCCGCTCCCGGCTGTACTTGTTGGGCAGCAACTCGCCGATGCTGACGACGACCGGACCGTTGCCGCTGGGCACGATGACGCGGGCGTTGCGGTCGTAATCCCAGATCAGCTCGCGGCAGCTGCCGCACGGCGACACCACCGCGATGGCACGGTCCGGCTCGGTCGGCTCCGGATGACGCACCGCCACGATCGTGTCGATCCCGGTCTCGCCGGCCTCGGTCACCGCTCGCCCGAGCGCCACCCCCTCGGCGCACACCGCCATGCGGCCGAGATAGGCATCGAGATTGACCCCGGTATAGATGCGTCCATCGCGCGTGCGCAACGCGGCGCCGACTTCCTGCCAGTCGTTGCGATAGCGTCGCTTGATCGCTTCGCTCGCGGCCGCGATCAGCTCCCGGTCACGATCGCTCAGCATCGAACGGCTTCCGCATCGGTCATTTCGCCAGCTCCTTGAGCCCGAGCCGAATCAGGCTCGCGGTATCGGCCTTCTCGCCCGCATTGCGCGTGGCAGCCGCGATAGCGGCGGCCGCCTGCGGCGGTCCATAGCCGAGATTGACCAGCGCCGACACCGCGTCCGCCACCGGCTGCGGCGCGCGCTTGTCCTCGACCGCGCCGGAAAGTCTGATCACGGCGGGGTCGAGGTCGGCGTAGGCCGGCGCCTTGTCCTTCAACTCGGTGACGATGCGCTCGGCGACCTTGGGGCCGACGCCGGGAGAGCGCGCCACCATCGCCTTGTCCCGCAGCGCGATGGCGGAAGCGAGGTCGGCGGGCTTGAGCGTGCCCAGGACCGACAGCGCCACCTTGGCGCCGACGCCTTGCACGGTCTGCAGCAGGCGGAACCATTCGCGCTCGACATCGGTGAGGAAGCCGAACAGGCGGATCTGGTCCTCGCGCACATGGGTTTCGATCGCCAGCGTCGCCGGCTGGCCGGTCCCCGGCAATTCCTGCAGCGTGCGCGCCGAGCAATGCACCAGATAGCCGACGCCGTTGACGTCGAGGATGATGAAATCCTCGCCGTAGCTGTCGATCATGCCCTTGAGCTTGCCGATCATCGCGCGCGCCTATTTGGTCGCCACCGCCACGGCCGCGCCCGCCATCATGGTGCCGCCGGCGCGGTTGAAGAGGCGCATGGCGCGCGGGCTGCGAAACAGCGCCCGGGCGCGGGCCGCCGCGACGGCGTAAGCCCCGTAGACGACCGTGAGAATTGCGACACAGATGCTCGCGAGCTCGCCGTAGCCGAACATGCCAACGCGCGCGAGATCGATGAGATTCGGCAGCAATGCGAGATAGAACGCCACGACCTTGGGATTCCCCGACGTGACGGCGAGGCCGGCGAGGAACAGGCGCGTGTGACCGTCCGGGCGCGTGTCTGCCGCGATATCGCGCGGCGCGGCCGGCGCCGTCCACATCCGGTAGGCGAGATAGCCGAGATAGGCGGCGCCCGCGTATTTGATGACGAGAAAGACCTCGTGGAAGGTCTGCGCCACGACGGCGAGGCCGAGGATCGCCACGGCGAGCCACATCAGCTCGCCGAGGATGAGCCCGGCGACGAAGGCCCCGGCGCCATCGAGTCCGCGACCGATCACGCGCGCGACCAGCGCGGCGATCGCGGGACCCGGCGACGCCGCGGCAACGAGCAAAGCGCCGGCGAAGACGAGAAGGGCGGCGAGATCCATGGGCGACGTCCCGAGCAAACAAGGCTGCAATCTAGTCAATCGCGGCGGCAACAGCCACCACCGCAACGAGCTCGTGAGCGGCCGTCAACGCGCCGTCACCTTGAGCACCGCGCTTTGCCGGTGATGCGCGTGGCAAACCGCGATCGCCAGCGCATCGGCGGCGTCGTCGGACTGCGGGTTGGCCTTGGGCAGCAGCACTTTGACCATCATGCGGATCTGGACTTTCTCGCTGTGGCCGGCGCCGACGATGGTCTTCTTCACCAGGTTCGGCGCGTATTCGGCGACCGGCAGCCCCGCGATCGCCGGTACCAGCATGGCGATGCCGCGCGCCTGGCCGAGCTTGAGCGTGGCGCTCGCGTCCTTGTTGACGAAGGTTGCCTCGACCGCGGCTTCATCGGGCGCATGCTCCTCGACCACGCGCCGCAGCCCGTCATGGATGGCGACGAGTCTCGCCGCCAGCGCCGCCTTGTCGTCGGTCGCCAGCGAGCCGCAGGCGAGAAAGGAAAGGCGATTGCCGTCGATCGCCACCACGCCCCAGCCGGTGCGGCGGAGCCCCGGATCGATGCCGAGAATGCGAATCGGGCGGCGCATGATCCTGCGTTGATAGCCCCAGCGGCGATTGTCGCATAGGGCGGTGCCCAGCTATCATTTCGATGCGTTCACGTCCGGGTCATCCCATGGCATTTTCGTCGAGCCGCCGCGGCCGGCGCGCCGTCATCGTCGGCGGCTCGATGTCGGGCCTGTTCAGCGCGGCGTTCCTGCGCCGGATCGGCTGGGAGGTCGACGTATTCGAGCGCTCGCCGGTCGAGCTGGTCGGCCGCGGCGCCGGCATCACCACCCATCCCGAGTTGCTGGAGGCGTTGGAGAACAGCGGCGCCGGCACGCGCGATCTCGGCATCGAGGTCGAAAAGCGCATCACCATCGACCGCCACGGCCGCGTCATCGGCGAACGCCCGTTGCGGCAGATCCTGACCTCCTGGGACCGGCTGCAGCGGCTCTTACGCGAGACCATCGATCCCGCGCACTACCACCTCGGTCACACCTTCGAGCGCGTCGAGCACGAGGGGAAAGGGGTCCGCGTCCATTTCGTGGAGGGCCGGGTCGAGCGCGCCGACCTCTTGGTGGGCGGCGACGGCATCCGTTCCGGCGCCCGCGCCCAGGTCGCCCCCGACGTGCAGCCGATCTATTCGGGCTACTACATCTGGCGCGGCGCCCCGAACGAGGCCGACCTCGCCGCGGAGACGCTCGCCAGCATCTTTCCCTATTTCGTTTTCTTCCTGCCCGAGCGCCAACAGGTGATCGGCTATCCGATCGCGGGCTTCAACAACGACCTGCGGGTCGGCCACCGGCGCTACAATTTCATCTGGTACCGTGTCGCCGACGCGCGGACGCTCAAGGACATGTGCGTCGATGAAAGCGGCCACCAGCACGAATATTCGGTGCCGCCGCCGCTCATCCACCGCGACCTGATCGCGCAGATGCGCGCCGACGCCAAAAAAATCATGCCGCCGGCCTTCGTCGATTGCCTGCGCAACATCGCGCGGCCGTTCTTCACGCCGATCTACGATTTCTCCGCGCCCGCGATCGTGTTCGGACGGGTCGCGCTGGTCGGCGACGCCGGATCATCCTCGCGCCCGCATATGGGGTTCGGCGTCGCCAAGGCGGGCGGCGACGCGCAGGCGCTCGCGGACGCGCTCGCCGCCCACGACGACGTCGACGCGGCGCTCGCCGTCTACAACGCGGTACGCCAGCCGATCGGCGAGCGCATCATGCTGCACGGCCGCAAGCTCGGCACCCATCTGGGGGTCGACCTCAAGACCGACGAGGACCGCAGAATGTGGAAGCTGCTGCAGGAAACCAACGCCATGATGGACTGGATCGCGGTCCCGAACTTTTTGGCCGCCTCCCGATGAGCGCCGATCTGCCGCGCCCCGACCACACGCGCAACATGCGCCTCCTCGGCTATTGCGATCAGGGCGGCCGGCCCGACGGCGTCCAGATCATGGTGCATCGCGGCTACGCCTATGTCGGGCACATGTTCTCGAAAGGGTTCAGCGTGATCGACGTGCGCGATCCCAAGCACCCGCGCCCCGCCAATTATCTCGCGGCGCCGCCCGGGACCTGGAACATCCATCTGCAGACCCATGACGATCTGCTGCTGGTGATCAACGCCAAGGACATGTTCGCGGCGGCCGAGTTCGCCGACGAGCACGCCTATTACCGCGGTCAGCTCGGCAACGTGGTCGGCACCGCGCAAGCGACGGGCGCGGCGCGAAACTGGACGGCCGGACTTGCGGTCTACGACATCTCGCAGCCGGCGAGCCCGCGCCGCATCGGCTTCATGCCGGTCGAGGGCGGCGGCATTCACCGCATCTGGTATGTGGGCGGACGCTGGGCCTATGTCTCCGCGCTGCTCGACGGCTTCACCGACTATATCTTTCTGACCATCGACATGGCCGACCCGACCAAGCCGCGCGCGGCCGGCCGCTACTGGCTCCCCGGAATGAACCTCGCCGCCGGCGAGACGCCGAGCTGGCCGGCCGGCCGCCGCTATGGGTTGCACCACGCTATCATCAACGGCGACACCGCCTATGCGGCCTGGCGCGATGCCGGCATGGTGGTGATCGACGTCGCCGACCGGGAACAGCCGAAGCTCATCGTCCACCGCAACTGGAGCCCGCCGTTCGGCGGCGGAACGCACAATTGTCTGCCGCTGCCGGATCGCCAATTGCTGGTGGTGCTCGACGAGGCGGTGCTCGACCACCAGGAGGACGGCCTCAAGCTGATCTGGGTGTTCGACAACCGCGATCCCACCAACCCGGTGAGCATCGCGACCTTTACGACGCCGACGGAGGCCGATTACGTCGCCAAAGGCGGCCACTTCGGGCCGCACAATATCCACGAGAACCGGCCGGAGAGCTTCGTGAGCTCCGAGCTCATCTTCGCCACCTACCAGAACGCGGGCGTGCGGGTGTTCGACATCCGCGACCAGTACCGGCCGAACGAAGTCGGCGCCTGGGTGCCGCCGGCACCGGCGCGCATGATGGATCACCGGCCGAACCGCGCCCGCGTCATCCAATCGGCCGACGTGTTCGTCGACAAAAGCGGTCTGATCTACAGCACCGATTACAATGCCGGGCTGTTCATCCTGGAATACGGCGGCTGATCACGGCTCTCGCCTCGTCATGCCCGCGCTTGTCGCGGGCATCCACGTCTTCTCCTGTTTCGACGACAAAGACGTGGATGGCCGGGACAAGCCCGGCCATGACGTGGAGAGTGTGGAGATTGGCACTACGCGCTCAGCTTCTGCATCAACGCGTCGGAAACCTCGAAATTGGCGTAGACGTTCTGCACGTCGTCGTGCTCGTTGAGCGTCTCGATCAGCTTCAACAGCTTCTCGCCATGCTCGTCGTTGATCGCCACCGTGTTCTGCGGTTTCCAGACGAGCGCCGCCTTGCGCGGCTCGCCGAATTTCGCCTCCAGCGCCTTGGCGACGTCGCGGAGCGTGTCCTGCGTGGTGTAGATTTCGTGGCCGCCCTCGTTCGACACGACGTCCTCGGCACCGGCATCGATCGCGGCTTCCAGCATGGCGTCGGCGCTCGCCGCGTTGGCGTCGTATTCCACCACCCCGACATGATCGAACATGAACGAGACCGCGCCGGTCTCGGCCAGGTTGCCGCCGTTCTTGGTGAAGGTCGCGCGCACCTCTCCGGCGGCGCGGTTGCGGTTGTCGGTCAACACCTCGACGATGACGGCGACCCCGCCCGGGCCGTAGCCCTCGTAGCGGATCTCTTCATAGACCTCGGCGTCGCCGCCGGTCGCCTTCTTGATCGCGCGCTCGATATTGTCCTTCGGCATATTCTCCGCGCGCGCCGCCAGCACCGCGGCGCGCAGGCGCGGGTTCATGGCCGGATCGGGCGTGCCGATCTTGGCCGAGACGGTGATCTCGCGGGCGAGCTTTCCGAACAGCTTGGACTTCACTTTGTCCTGCCGTCCCTTGCGGTGCATGATGTTCTTGAACTGGGAATGGCCGGCCATGCTTCGCTCCTCGACGTCACCGGCGCGCTCCGCGCAACAGCGCGATCGGCGCACCGATGGAAATGCATTGATGTCGGCGCCTTATAAAATGCGCCGTGCGTAAAATCCAGAACGGGTCGCAGCCCGACGGCCGCCGCAGACCGCGCGCGCTCAGCGCTCAACGCACCCCGCCGGTATTGCGAATCGGGCCGGTCGCGGCCTCGAACCGCTTGCGCAGGTCGGTGAGCAAGGCCGCATTGGTCACGAAGTCCCGGTAGCCGTTGGCCACGTTGTAGGAAAACAGCGGCTTGAGCTCGGGCAGCGGCGGCGGCACGTCGGTGCGCGAGGAGAACGTGCCGATGCGGCTCTGCTGTTCGCGCTCCAGGATCCACGAGAGATAGAGCTTTGCGACGTTGGGGTGCGGCGCGTCCTTGAAGATGCCGGCGGTCGAATAATAGATCGGGATCGGATCGACATTCGAGAACGCATATTCAATCGGCTGTCCGGCCCTCTTTAGATTGAGAATGGTGGAGGTGGTCGCATCCGGCGTGACGAGGTCCTTGCCGGCGGCGACCGAACGCGAGACGCTCAAGTGTCCCTGCACCCAGTTGGGCTGGTTCGCGACGTACTTGTCGAGATAGTCCGCACCGTATTTCTGCATGCTGGTGTGGAACAGATAGAGCGTGGCGTCGTCGTCGTGCGGATAGCAGGCGATCATCTTGCCGCGAAACTCGGGCTTGAGGAAATCGAGCGCCGACTTCGGCGCGTTCTCGGGCTTCACGTGCTGGGTATTGTAGGCGTAGGAGAGCGTGCCGACGTACCAGACGATGAATGCGCCGTCCGGGTCCTTGAACGACTTGTCGATCGCGTCGAAGCTTTCCGGCTTGAAGGCGAGCATTTTGCCTTGCCCCTTCCAGCGCACGAAATCCTGCGCGGTCTGGAACAGCACCATGTCGGCGACGAGCTTCCCGTCCTTGAACTGCTGCTCGATCTTCTGATTGAGCACGTTGCTGAAGCCGCCCTCGATCGTCACCGTGAGGCCCGGAAACTTGCGCTCGAATTCGCGCGCCAGCGGCTCGTAGTTCGACACCGGGCCGCCGGCATAGATCACCAGCGATTTTTCGGCCTTGGCCTTGGCGTAGAACTCGTCGAGCGTTTCCGCCCGGCCGACGGTGCACGACAGGATGAACGTCGCCAGCAGGACCGGCTGGCCCCGCAGGATTCGGGTGATGATCATGTCTACCTTGCTGCGGCTGACCGCCTTGCCTTATCGCACGTTTCCGCGGCCGGACGCTTCCGCCGCGCACACTGAGATCGCCGAAGCCGGATCGATCCGGCTTCGGCCGGGAGAGCTGATGGTTGCCGCGCTATGGCACCAACTGCATCGGCGTCGGCACGAAGCGGAAGCCGTCGCCATGCTTGGCGAGCTGGCCGAGCCCGGGCCACGGCATGTGGAAGACCAGCAGCGGGATGCGCTGCGCGGTGAGCAGGTCGAACAGCTTGACCCGCGATTGCGCGCCTTGCTTGGAATCGGTATCGAACGCGACCTCGACCCGCGGGTTCTCGAACAGGATGACGTGATGGGCGACGTCGCCGATGTTGCAGATGGTCTTGCCGCCCGACGTGATCATGTAGACGGTGTGCCCGACCGTGTGCCCCGGCGTGTGCATCGCCTGCACGCCCGGCAGGATCTCCTGGCCGTCCTTGATGAAGATGATGCGGTCGCGGTACGGCGGCAGGTTTTTCCGCGCGGTCCTGGCGGAGCCTTCCGCCGGCGTGCCGAGCCGCTTGTCGTCCATCCAGAAATCGAAGTCGATCTGCTGCATGTAGACCTGCGCGTTCGGGAACAAGCGGCTGCCGTCGTCCGCTACCATGCCGCCGCAATGGTCGATGTGCGGATGCGTGAGCACGACGGCGTCGATGTCCTTGGGATCGATGCCCGCCTGCTGCAGGCTGGTCAGCAGCCGGCCGGTTTGCGTGTTGGGTCGCTTCACCGAGCTCATGCCGGTGTCGAACAGGACCAGCCGGTCGCCGCTGTTGAGCACGAGCGAATTCTGCTCGAGCACCACATTGTCGGTCGGCATGAAGTGATCGGCGAACATCTTGCCGAGCTCGGCCTCGGTCGGGCCGCGGAACGTGCGCGTGGCCGGGCCGATCGGCAATGGTCCGTCCGAGACGACGGTCGCCTCGATGCTGCCGATCTTGAAGCGGTAGAAGGACGGCGCCTGCGTGTTGAGCAGCGGCGCCTTGGCCGCGGCCGGCGCGATCGCGGCGCTGCCGGCGAGGCCTGCGGTCGCCGCGGCGCCCGCGAGCAACCGCCGACGCGAGAAGGAAACATGGTCTAGCTTGGACATTTTCCGCCTCCCTTTGGTCTTGGGGGCGGACGGTGGTCCGCCCGCGGCAAGCCTACTCCAAAGCAGCGCCGAGTTCACCGCTTTCGGAGCGTCACGGAACGGAAAGAGTCATTCCCAGAATGCCGGCCGCGCCTCTTCGAGCCGGCCGCCGAGGCGCACCGCGGCGACGCGCCGCGCGAGCCCGGTGGCGTCGTCGGTCTCGACCGCGACCGCGCATAGGCTCGCCGGGCCCAAGGCCGGCTCGAAGCGGGCACCCGGAATCTTGCGCAGGAACCGGTTCAACGGCTCGTCCTTGGTCATGCCGATCACCGAATCGTAGTCGCCGGTCATGCCGACGTCGGACATGAAGGCGGTGCCGCCCGGCAGGATCTGGTGGTCGGCGGTCGGCACGTGGGTGTGGGTGCCGACCACCAGGCTGGCGCGGCCGTCGCAATAGAAGCCCATCGCCTGCTTCTCGCTGGTGGCCTCGCAATGGATGTCGACGATGATGGCGTCGGCTCGCAGTGGATGTCGACGATGACGGCGTCGGCCGCGCGCTTGAGCGGACAGGCGGCGAGCTCGCGCTCGACCGCCGCGAACGGATCGTCGAGCGCCTCCATGAAGATGCGGCCCATGGCGTTGACCACGAGCACGCGGGCGCCGTTGCGCGCATCGATCAGGGCCACGCCGCGGCCGGGCGTTCCGGGCGGGAAGTTGATCGGGCGCAGCAGCTTCGGCGCCCGTTCGATGAAGACCAGAGCCTCCTTCTGGTCCCAGGAATGGTTGCCGCCGGTGATCACGTCGGCGCCGGCATCGACGAATTCCTGGTAGATCGCCTCGGTGATGCCGAAGCCGCCGGCCGCGTTCTCGCCGTTGAGGGCGACGAAATCGAGCTTCCACTCGGCGATCAGCTTCGGCAGGCGCTCGAGCAGGATCGCGCGCCCGCTGCGGCCCACGATGTCGCCGACGAAGAGAATGCGCATGCGTTATCGGTCCCGGCAGTCGATCATCTCGCGCTCGGTTAGCACGAGATCGAGCCGGGCGTCGCGGGGGGTCGCGGGAACCTCGGCGATTTCCTGCGCCGCGAAGGCGATGCCGGCGGCGATGATCGGTTTCCTGGTGCGCAAACCCGCGATCGTCATGTCGTAGTAGCCGGCGCCATAGCCGACGCGGTGGCCGCGGCGATCGAAGGCGAGCAGCGGCACAATCAATATGTCGGGAAAAACCTCGGGCGCCTCGGGCTTGGGCTGGCGGATGCCCCAAACGCCGGCGGCGAGCGGCTCGCCGAACCTCCAGGCGCGCATGGTCAGCGGCTTCCCCCGACCGGCCACCACCGGCAGCGCGAGCGCTGCGCCCGCGTCCGCGAGCTTGCGCAGCAATGGCAGCGGATTGACCTCGCTCTTCATCGGCATGAAGCCGGACACGATGGCGCCGGGCTCGATGGCGATGGGAAACGGCCGCGCGGCGATCGCCTCGGCAGCCGCGGCGCGCAACTCTCGCGGCAAGGCGTCGCGCCGCGCCAGCGCGTCGCGGCGCAGGGCGGCTTTCAAGTCTTCAATAGACGTGGACTGGGGCATCGTGTCCCGGATGCGGTGCACGCGAAGCGCCACGCAGACAAGTATACGCAGTCTGCGCAAGCTTGACGGCGTTGCGCGGAGCGATGCACCGCTGATCCGGGACCGTTCCACACTCGGAGTTTGTAACGGTCCCGGGTCTGCAGCGCACCACTCCGCTATCGCTTCGTGCTGCGCTGCGCCCGGGACACGACCGAAATTAGAGTGCGGAGCCGCGATGGCCGTCGGAGTTGCGACCCCGGGAACCTACATAAGTAGGTGGGCGCCATATGTCCGAGCCCAGGGGCCCGGTCAGGGACAGCTCCCTTCAGGATCGTAAGGCCCCGGGAGTATGACTCCGTCGCACCCCGCAGCCCCGCCGGGAGAATGTAATGCGTCGCGAGGGCGGGCGCCACTGCGCGGCTTTCTTCCCTCTCCCCGCTCTTGCGGCCCGCTTCGCGGGGCGAGCGGTCTAGCCCATCGCCACCTTGTCGTCGCGCAGCGTCTCGTTGAGCCGGCGCGTGATGCCCTCGATCCGTTCGGCCGCCGCATTGAGCGCCGCCGAGACCGCCGCCTGGGTCGCCTTGGCGCGCTCGGCGGATTGCACGCGAGCGTCCTGCAGCGAGGCCAGCTCCGGCTCGAACCGTTGCAGCTTGTCCTTGGTCTCGGCGAGCTCGTCCGCCAAGGTGAGCGCGGCCATCACGGTCAGCCGCGTGTCGCCGATCTCGCCGAAGCGCGCGCGCAGCTTGTCGATGCGGCGGTCGAGATCCTCCGCCAGCTGCAGCAGATGGGCCTCCTCCCCGTCCTCGCAGGCCATGCGGAACTGGCGGCCGTTGATGGTGACGTTCACCTGCGCCATGGCATTCCCGAACCGGCGTAAAGACCGCTCACCGCTCGCTCGCCGCCAGCACCGAACGGATGGTGTCGATGGCGGCGTCGAGCCGCTCGGCGACCTCCCGGTTGGTGGTCTCGAGCGCGCGCGCCCGCGCCGCCGCGAGGTCGAGGTCGGACGCGAGCCGCGAGCGATCGCCGACCACCGCATGCAGCTGGGCGGCCAGCCCATCGGCGCCGCGGTCGGCCTCGCGCCGGCGCTCGACCGCCGCTTCGAGCGCATCGAGCGCAAGCGCCAGACGTTTGGTGGCCGCGTCGATCGCGCTCGGCTCGGTCATTCGCCCCCAATCCCCCTGGCTCGGCCAATACCCCCCGGATTCGTCAGCCTTGTGGCCGCGAAAATCTTTTGCATCGGCAAGCGGTTGGAGCAGGAACCTTACGTTGCACGGCGACTTGCCGTCAACGTTTGACCCTATTTCCCCTGCTCCTGTGAACGGCGCGCAACCTCGACGCGGGCGTTCTTTGACTCCCCACGCCCGCGTGCTAGAGCGGTTTCGGAAACCGCTCTAGCTTTCTTGCGTTTGACGCGTTTTCTGCGGCGAACCGGTTCCCACTTCGCCGGAAAACGCTATTGAGGCACGCGCGAGCAACCCATCCGGCCCCGCATGATCAGCCCGAAGTCTCCCCTCGCCGCCGCGTCGGCCGCCGCCGCGCCCTCCGCCACCGCCGGCCGACCGGTCGAAGCGCCGCGGGCGCAGCACGACCGCATGGCCAACGCCATCCGCGCGCTGGCGATGGACGCGGTCGAGCAGGCCAAGGCCGGCCACCCGGGCCTGCCCATGGGCGCGGCCGACGTCGCCACCGTGCTGTTCACGCGGTTCATCAAGTTCGATCCGGCCGATCCGGCCTGGCCCGACCGCGACCGCTTCGTGCTCTCGGCCGGCCACGGCTCGATGCTGATCTACGCGCTGCTGCATCTCACCGGCTACGAGAAGATGACGATCGAAGAGATCAAGCGCTTCCGCCAGCTCGGCTCGATCACGCCGGGCCATCCGGAGAACTTCTTGACGCCGGGCGTGGAGACCACCACCGGGCCGCTCGGGCAGGGACTCGGCAACGCGGTCGGCATGGCGATCGCCGAGCGGCATCTCGCCGCCGCGTTCGGCGAGGAGATCGTGGACCACCACACCTACGTGCTCGCCTCCGACGGCGACCTGATGGAAGGCGTCAGCCAGGAGGCGATCGCGCTCGCCGGCCATTTGAAGCTCGCCAAGCTGATCGTGCTGTTCGACGACAACGGCATCTCGATCGACGGGCCGCTCGCGCTCGCCGATTCGGTCGATCAGGTGAAGCGGTTCGAAGCCGCCGGCTGGGCGGCGACCCGCATCGACGGGCACGATCCGGATGCGATTGGCGTCGCGATCGAGCGGGCGAGGCTCTCGGATCGTCCCTCGCTGATCGCCTGCCGCACGGTGATCGGCTTCGGCGCGCCGAGCAAAGCCGGCACCGAAAAGTGCCACGGCTCGCCGCTCGGCGCCGACGAGATCGCCGGCGCGCGCAAGACGCTCGGCTGGGATCATCCGCCATTCGAGGTTCCGGCCGATATCCGCGCCGAGTGGCGCGCCGCCAGCCAGCGCTCGAAGGGGGCGCGCGCGGCCTGGGGCCAGCGTCTCAAGGCGCTCGCCCCCGACCGGCGCGCGGAGTTCGAGCGGCGCATCGACGGCGAGCTGCCGAAAGACAGGCTCGCCGCGGCGGTGCGCACCATCAAGGAAAAGCTCAACGCCGCGCCGAAGGAGATCGCGACCCGCGCCGCGTCGGAAAGCGCGCTCGAAGCGTTGACGGCGGCGGTGCCCGAGATGATCGGCGGCTCGGCCGACCTGACCGGCTCCAACAACACCAAGCCCAAGGGCATGACGGTGTTGTCCGCCGCCGATTACGGCGGCCGCTTCATCCACTACGGCGTGCGCGAGCACGGCATGGCGGCGGCCATGAACGGCATGGCGCTGCACCGCGGCGTTATTCCCTACTCGGGCACGTTTTTGGTCTTCTCCGATTACTGCCGTCCTTCGATCCGCCTCGCCGCACTGATGGGCGAGCGCGTCATCCACGTGATGACCCACGATTCGATCGGGCTCGGCGAGGACGGGCCGACCCACCAGCCGGTCGAGCACCTCGCTGCGCTACGGGCGATGCCGAACCTGCTGGTGTTGCGGCCGTGCGACGCGGTCGAGACCGTCGAATGCTGGCAGCTCGCGCTCGAGCATTCGGAAAATCCGAGCGTGCTGGCGCTCACGCGCCAGAACCTGCCGCAGCTTCGGCTCGGCCATGACGAGGCCAACCGCTGCGCCGCCGGCGCCTACGAGATCGTCCCGGCCGACAAGCGCGCGCTGGTGTCGCTGTTCGCGAGCGGATCGGAAGTGTCGATCGCGGTCGAAGCGCGGAAATTCCTGCGCGAGCGCGGGATCGCGGCGCGCGTCGTGTCGGTGCCGTGCTTCGAGCTGTTCCTGGCTTTGCCCGCGGCCGAGCGGCAAGAGGTGATCGGCGACGCCCCCATGAAGGTCGCGGTCGAGGCGGCGGTGCGGCAGGGCTGGGACGCGATCATCGGCTCGGACGGCGCCTTCGTGGGCATGACGGGCTTCGGCGCCAGCGCGCCGCACAAGGAACTCTACAAGCACTTCGGCATTACTCCCGAGGCGGTGGCCGAAGCGGCGTTGAGCAAGCTCGGAAAAAGGTGATAACAGCAGCGTACGCCCGCACATTTCGTCATGGCCGGGCTTGTCCCGGCCATCCACGTCTTTAACTAGTTCTTGGCTACAAAGACGTGGATGCCCGGCACAAGGCCGGGCATGACGAGCCTGAGATTAGGAGCCGGAAATGTCAGTTCGGGTCGCCATCAACGGGTTCGGCCGCATCGGCCGCAACGTGCTGCGCGCCATCGCGGAAGCCAACCGCACCGACATCGAGGTCATCGCCATCAACGACCTGGCGCCGGTCGAGACCAACGCGCATCTGCTGCGCTTCGACTCGGTGCACGGCCGCTTTCCCGGCGAGGTCAAGGTCGCGGGCGACACGATCAGCCTCGGCAACGGCGCCATCAAGGTCACCGCCGTCAAGGACCCGACGACGCTGCCGTGGAAGGCGCTGGGCATCGATATCGCGCTCGAATGCACCGGCATCTTCACCTCGAAGGACAAGGCCTCCGCGCACCTCACCGCCGGCGCCAAGCGGGTGATCGTCTCGGCGCCCGCCGACGGCGCCGATCTCACCGTGGTTTACGGCGTCAACCACGACAAGCTCACCAAGGATCACAAGGTCATCTCCAACGCCTCCTGCACGACCAACTGCTTGGCGCCGGTCGCCAAGGTGCTCAACGACGCGGTCGGCATCGACAAAGGCTTTATGACCACGATCCACTCCTACACCAACGACCAGCCCTCGCTCGACCAGGTGCACAAGGACCTCTACCGGGCGCGCGCCGCCGCGCTCAACATGATCCCGACCAGCACCGGTGCCGCAAAAGCCGTTGGTCTCGTGCTGCCGGAGCTCAACGGCAAGCTCGACGGCGTCTCGATCCGGGTGCCGACGCCGAACGTGTCGGTGATCGACTTCAAGTTCGTCGCCAAACGCGCGACCTCGAAGGACGAGATCAACGGCGCCGTGAAACGCGCCGCCGAGCAGCAGCTCAAGGGCATCCTCGGCTACACCGAGGCGCCCAACGTGTCGTCCGATTTCAACCACGATGCGCACTCGGCTGTGTTCGCCATGGACCAGACCAAGGTCATGGACGGGACGCTGGTGCGGGTGATGTCGTGGTACGACAACGAATGGGGCTTCTCCAACCGCATGGTCGACACCGCGGTGGCAATGGGGAAGCTGATCTGAACGTCGACGGCAACGGCGCGATGCCGACCCAGCGAGGCTCGTGATGGCATCGCAGTGGCTCGGGCTTGCACCGTTCATGGCGATCGTGACCGGCCTCGCCTATGCGTACGTTCGTCACGGGGTGAAGATCAAACCGGACCCAGAGAACAAGCCGACCAATCCGAACGTCCTATGACGACCGCCTTCCGCACGCTCGACCGGGCCGACCTGAAGGGCAAGCGCGTGCTGGTGCGCGTCGACCTCAACGTGCCGATGGAGAACGGCAAGGTCGCCGATGCGACCCGCATCGAGCGCATGGTGCCGACCATCCGCGAGATCGCCGGCAAGGGCGGCAAGGTGATCCTGCTCTCGCATTTCGGAAGGCCGAAGGGCCGCGACCCGAAGCAGTCGCTCGCGCCGATCGCCGCCGCGCTCGCCGATGCGATCGGGCGGCCGGTCGCGTTCGCGGAGGATTGCGTCGGCGAGCCGGCCAAGACCGCGGTCGCGCGGCTTGAGCCCGGCGACGTTCTTCTGCTGGAGAACACCCGCTTCCATGCCGGCGAGGAACAGAACGATCCGGCTTTCGCGGGCGAGCTGGCGGCGCTCGGCGACGTTTACGTGAACGACGGCTTCTCGGTGGCGCACCGGGCGCACGCCTCGACCGAAGGGATTGCCCACAAGCTCCCGGCCTATGCCGGACGCAGCATGCAGGCCGAGCTCGATGCGCTCGAGCAGGCGCTGGAAGCGCCGCACCGGCCGGTCGCGGCCATCGTCGGCGGCGCCAAGGTGTCGACCAAGCTCGATCTGCTCGGCAACCTGATCGCCAAGGTCGATGTGCTGATCATCGGCGGCGGCATGGCCAATACCTTCTTGGTGGCGCTCGGCAAGCAGGTCGGGAAATCCCTGGCCGAGCGTGACCTCGCGGGCACCGCCCGCGATATTTTGACGAAGGCCAAGTCCACCGGCCGCGAGATCGTGCTGCCGGTCGACGCCGTGGTGGCGCAAATATTTGCGGCCAACGCCCCCTCCCGCGTGGTCGACGTGGATAACGTCGGTTTCGACGACATGATCCTCGACATCGGTCCGCGCAGCGTCGAGCATGTGGTCTCGGTGCTGGCGCGGGTGAAGACGCTGGTGTGGAACGGCCCGTTCGGCGCCTTCGAGATGGAGCCGTTCGACAACGGCACGGTGGAGGTGGCGGAAGCGGCGGCGGAACTCACCGGCGCCGGCAAGCTTGTCTCGGTGGCGGGCGGCGGCGATACGGTGGCGGCGCTCAACGCGGCCGGGGTGACGCCGCGGTTCAGCTATGTGTCGACGGCGGGCGGCGCCTTCCTGGAGTGGCTGGAAGGCAAGACCCTGCCGGGTGTGGAGATATTAAGGGTGAAGTGATCCGACCCTTTGCCAAGCGGGTAAAGAGACGGCAAAATCCCGCTCAAGTTTCCAAGATTATGACGGAGGAGGCACCGATGAACCTTGCCGAGTTGAACAGGGTCGCCGAGGCCATGGTGGCGCCGGGCCGCGGCATTCTGGCCGCCGACGAATCCTCGGGCACCATCAAGAAGCGCTTCGACTCGATCGGCGTGGAATCCACCGCCGACAACCGCCGCGACTACCGCGAGCTGCTGTTCCGCTCGTCCGAGGCGATGTCGAAATACATTTCCGGCGTCATCCTCTACGACGAGACCATCCGGCAGAACGCCAAGGACGGCACCCCGCTGGTCAAGGTGATCGAGAAGGCGGCCGCGCTGCCGGGCATCAAGGTCGACAAGGGCACCAAGCCGCTGCCGTTCTCACCCGGCGAGGTGATCACCGAGGGCTTGGATGGGCTAAGAGAGCGCCTGGCGGAATATCGCGGGCTCGGCGCCAAGTTCGCCAAGTGGCGCGCCGTCATCGACATCGGCGATGGCATCCCGAGCTACGCGGCGATCATCACCAATGCGCACGCGCTGGCGCGCTACGCGGCGCTCTGCCAGGAGGAAGGCATCGTTCCGATCGTCGAGCCGGAAGTGCTGATGGACGGCGACCACGACGCCGACCGTTGCTACGTTACCACCGAGTGGCTGCTCAAGACCGTATTCGAGCAACTTTACTACCAGAAGGTCGCGTTCGAAGGCATGGTGCTCAAGCCCAACATGGTGATCGCCGGCAAGAAGGCGAAGAGCCGCGCCGGCGTCGACGAGGTTGCCGAGAAGACCGTGAAGGTGCTCAAGGCCTGCGTGCCCGCCGCCGTGCCGGGCATCGCGTTCCTCTCCGGCGGTCAGTCGGACGAGGAGGCGACCGCCCATCTCGACGCCATGAACAAGATCGGCGCGCTGCCGTGGCGGCTCACCTTCAGCTACGGCCGCGCGCTGCAGGCGGCGCCGCAAAAGACGTGGAGCGGCAAGAGCGAAAACGTCGCCGCCGCACAACGCGCCTTCACCCACCGCGCCATGATGAACAGCATGGCGACGATGGGGCAGTGGAAACGGGATTTGGAGAAGAAGGCGGCGTAGGCGAACGCCGTCGACGCGAAAGCAGATTGGCATTCGCCCGCGATTGCCGCGCATCCACGATCGCGTGAAGGTTGGCCGCCCCGCACGGGGGGATGGCGGTCTACTCACGCTGATCAAGCCGCGGTCACAACCGCGCAACGACAAACGGGGGGAAGCCATGGCCTGGCTATTCGCGCGCGCTGGCGCTGACGCTCGGCCTCGCCGCGCTGCACCCGTCGGCGCCGGCCCACGCCGACACCTATCCGAGCCGCCCGATCACCATCCTGGTGTCGTTGGCCGCCGGCACTGGGATGGACACGCTGGTGCGCCTCTATGCCGAGAGGCTCGCGCAAAATCTCGGCCAGCCGGTCGTCATCGACAAATCGGCCGGGCGGCGCCGGCGTCGTCGCCGGCGAGACCATCGTCAAGGGCGCGCCCGACGGCTACACGCTGGCGGTGGCGACCAGCGCCGTGATGGCGATCCGGCCGACGCTGTTCAAGCAGCGGCCGTTCAATCCGCAGACCGACTTCGTGCCGATCTCCAACTACGTAAAGTCGCCGTTCGTGTTCATCGTCAACCCGTCGCTGCCGGTCAAGACGGTTCCGGAATTCATCAAATACGCCAAGGAGCGGCCGGGACAGATCAGCTACAGCTCGTCGGGGATCGGCGGCGCGCCGCACCTGACCGCCGAACTGCTCAAGCAGAAGTTCGCCTTCGACATGGCGCACGTGCCCTATCGCAACAGCCCGCAATCGATCGCCGACGTCGCCGCCGGCCACGTGCAGGCGTCGGTCGCCGAGGCCGGGGCCTCGCTGCCGCTGATCAAGGACGGCAAGCTGCGCGCGATCGCCGTCACCTCGGCAACGCGGTTTCCGACGCTGCCCGACGTTCCGCCGATCGCCGAGGCGGTCGGGATGCCGGACCTGGAGGCGGTCTCGTGGCACGTGCTGTTTGCCCGCCACGACACGCCGCGCGAGATCGTCGACAAGCTGCACGGCGAGATGAAGCGGATCATGGCCGCGCCCGAGATGCAGCAGAAGATCATGACGATCGGCCTGATCCCGCACGAGTCGCCCTCGGTCGAGGGCATTCAGCGCTACATCAAGGCGGAGACCGACAAGTGGGGCGCGCTGGTGCGGCAATTGGGCCTGGAAGGCTCGCAGTAGCCCGGATGAAGCCTCAAGCGCGTTCGCGCGTCTTCAACGCGCTATGGCGAAATCCGGGGCAGAAGGCTGGACGGATCGGCCTTCCTTTACCCTCTCGTAGGGTTGAGGGTTTATAAACGCCCCAATTTCCGCCCGATTGCGGGGGCAATCGATCCGTCATGGCGTCCCAAGGGAAACCGGCCGAAGCGAGGCGCCCTGCCCCGCGCCTCTACCTTGTGACCCCGCAGGCTGGCGATCCTGACGGGCTCAGGGACGCGCTTGCCGGCGCGCTCGCCGACGACGACGTCGCTGCCGTGCTGCTCCGCCTTGCCGCGGCCGATGACCGCACCCTGATCAACCGCGCGAAGGCGCTGGCGCCGGCCGTGCAGGACCAGGGCGCGGCGCTGGTGCTCGACGGCCATCCCGAGATCGTGGCGCGCGCCGGCGCCGACGGCGCGCACCTCGCCGGCATCGACGCGCTCAACGCTGCGCTTACGACACTCAAGCCCACGCGCATCGCCGGCTGCGGCGGGCTCCGCACCCGGCACGACGCCATGCTGGCGGCCGAAGCCGGCGCCGATTACGTCATGTTCGGCGAGCCGGACGCGACCGGCCACAGGCCCTCGTTCGAGGCGATCACCGAGCGCCTCGCGTGGTGGGCGGAAGTCTTCGAGGTGCCGTGCGTGGCATTCGCCGCCTCGCTCGACGAGGTCGAGCCGCTGGCGGCCGCCGGCGCCGATTTCGTCGCGCTCGGCGATTGGGCCTTGCGTGACGCGCGCGGCTGCGCCGAGGCGGCGCGGCGCTTGGCGGTCACGGAGACGGCCGCATGAGCGCCGCGCGGCAATCGATGACCGGCATTTTGGCGGCCGGCCTGACCGCCGCCTTGATCGCGTCGGCCGGCGCGCAGGCGCCGATCCAGCTCTCTCCATCGGCGACCCCGCCGGCCGCCAAACCCGCCGCCAAGGCGACGCCGCGCCGGCCCGCCCCTCCGGCGGAGGCGGCGCCCGCCACGCCGGTACAAGCCGCCGCGCCGGCGCCGGCCGCCGCACGGCGCGAGCCCGACCTCGCCTATGGCGCGTTGCAGCGCGGCTTCTATCTCACGGCCTTCGGGATCGCGACCCGCCGGGTCGAGGAGAAGGGCGACGTCAAGGCGATGACCTTGCTCGGCGAACTCTACGCCCACGGCTTCGGCGTCGGGCGCGACGACAAGAAGGCCACCGAGTGGTACCGGCTCGCCGCCGAGCGCGGCGACCGCGAGGCGATGTTCGCGCTCGCGGTGTTCCACCTCAGCGGACGCGCCGGCGCCGTCAACCGCGAGCAGGCGGCCAAGCTGTTTGCCTCCGCCGCCAAGCTCGGGAGCATTTCCGCCGCCTACGACCTCGGCCTGCTCTATCTCGAGGGCCAGCTGTTCCCGCAGGACTTCGCGCGCGCCGCCGAATTGTTCCGCAGCGCCGCGCAGGCCGGCAATCCGGAAGCGCAATACGCGCTTGCCACGCTCTACAAGGAAGGCCGCGGCGTCACCAAGGACGTGAACGAAGCGGCGCGGCTGCTCGCCGCCGCGGCCGCCGCCCACAACGTCGATGCCCAGGTCGAATACGCCATCGCGCTGTTCAACGGCAGCGGCGTCGCCAAGAACGAGGCGGCCGCGGCGGAGCTGCTGAAGAAGGCGGCGCGCAAGGGCAACCCGGTGGCGCAGAACCGGCTCGCCAACATCCTGGCCATCGGCCGCGGGGTGCAGGCCGATCCGGTAGAGGCCATCAAGTGGCATATCGTCGCCAAGGCGGGCGGCGTGAGCGACCTGCCGCTCGACGCCTTCGTGCAGAAGCAGACCCCGGAAATCCGCGCCGCCGCCCAGAAGGCGGCGCAGCCGTGGCTCGAGGCGATCAGGGCGTCGCGCTCTTGACGTCGCGCCACACGGCGGGCAGACCCTTCCTCCCGAAACAAGCACCTACATCGTCATGGCCGGGCTTGTCACCGCAAGTCGGGTTTTACCCGACTTGCGCCGCTTAATAGTGCGGAACTCGGGCAAGCCCGAGTTCCGATGCCATCCACGTCTTGCAAGGCCTGCAGCGACGAAAGACGCGGATGCGCGGGCCAAGCCGCACGACGAACCAGAGAGCGCGCCAATGCTCCGCTCCGCCCTCCTCAACGTGATGATCAAGGCCGCGCGCAAGGCCGGCCGCATGCTCAAGCGCGACTTCGGCGAGGTCGAGCATCTGCAGGTCTCGCTCAAGGGGCCGGCCAATTTCGTCACCGCCGCCGACCGGCGCGCCGAGGAGATCCTGCGCGAGGAGCTCGAGCACGCGCGCCCGGGCTACGGCTTTCTCGGCGAGGAAAGCGGCGCCCATGAAGGCACCGACAAGACCCACCGCTGGATCGTCGATCCGCTCGACGGCACCTCCAACTTCCTGCACAGCATCCCGCACTTCGCGATCTCGATCGCGCTCGAACGCGAGGGCACCATCGTGGCCGGCCTGGTCTACAATCCGGCGAACGAGGAGCTGTTCACCGCCGAGCGCGGCAAGGGTGCCTTTCTCAATGACCAGCGACTGCGGGTGGCGGTGCGCAAGCGGCTGGCGGACGCGGTCATTTCCTGCGGGCTGCCGCATCTCGGCCGCGGCGATCTGGCGCTCTCCCGCAAGGAGATCGCCGCCGTGCAGGAGAAGGTCGCCGGCCTGCGCCGGTTCGGGGCTGCCGCCCTCGACCTCGCCTGGCTGGCGGCCGGGCGCTTCGACGGCTATTGGGAGCGCAACCTCTCGCCCTGGGACGTGGCGGCGGGGCTCATCCTGGTGCGCGAAGCCGGCGGCTACATCACCGATCTCGAGGGCGGCGAGGCCCCCTTCCTGACCGGCGACGTCGTCGCCGGCAACGAGACCATGCACCGCGAGCTGACGCGGCTGCTCAAGGAAGCAGGCAAATCCTGACCCGTTCCGGCCCGGAAGGGCGTTTCGTGCCGATCGGCATCGGGCGGGCGAGCTTGAGGATTTCGGCTCGGCCCTGGCTTTTTCGCCCCGCCGCGTCTGTGCCATATTGTGAGCCGAGTTAGGACGCGCTGATCCATCACCATGGCGCAAGACCTCGATCCGTTTAAGCTTTCTTCGCCCCGGATTTTTCTCGTCCGGATGATGGTGTTCCTGATCCTATGCGCGCTCGTCGTGATCGTGCTCAACAAGCAGATCTGGGTGGCGTTCCTCGCCAATCCGGGCCTCAATGCGCTCATCATCGGCGTCCTGTTCATCGGCATCGCGCTGTCGTTCCGGCAGGTCATCCGCCTGTTTCCGGAGGTGAACTGGGTGAACGGGTTCCGGCTCGCCGATCCGGGACTGGCGGTCGAGCGCCCGCCGGTGCTGCTGGCGCCGATGGCGGCGATCCTCGGCGACCGCATCGGCCGCATGGCGATCTCCCAGCAGATGATGCGCGGCATCCTCGATTCGATCGCGACACGGTTGGACGAAGCCCGCGACATGTCGCGCTACATGACCGGCCTGCTCATTTTCCTGGGCCTGCTCGGCACCTTCTGGGGCCTGATCGAGACCATGGGCGCGATCGGCAATGTCATCAACAGCCTCAAGCCGGGCGGCGACGCCGGCGCCATCTTCGACTCGCTCAAGGACGGTCTCGCCGCCCCGCTCAGCGGCATGGGCATCTCGTTCTCGTCCTCGCTGTTCGGACTGGCCGGCTCGCTCGTGCTCGGCTTCCTCGACCTGCAGACGAGCCAGGCGCAGAACCGCTTCTATACCGAGCTCGAGGACTGGCTCTCCACGACCGTGCGCGACCTCGTCACCGAGCCCGGCGGCACGGCGGCGGTGGCCGTGCCAGGACCCGGCGTGGCGCTGCCGGGCGACCTGCGAGGCTCCATCGAGCGTCTGCGGGAGGCGATCGCCGAGAGCGGGTCGAACCGGGCCACGACCACCGCCATGGCCAATCTGGCGGAAGCAATTCAGGGGCTGGTCCACCACATGCGCACCGAGCAGCAGATGATCCGCGACTGGGTCGATTCGCAGGCCGAGCAGCATCGCGAGATCCGCCGCCTGCTCGAGCTT
>WNGB01000595.1_pt1 | contig 86018 bp, 88 predicted proteins | sample 5400681 | NCBI WGS metagenome assembly WNGB01 (sample SAMN13153367, study PRJNA577476) | soil metagenome | isolation source: 115 cm soil or saprolite under grassland replicate 2 | place: USA:California | collected 2016-06-15 | reverse complement strand
CCGTGCAGGCCCAGGTGCTCTGCCCCGGGGGAGGATCCGCCCGCGCCGTCGGCGCAGCCAGGACGGTTGAGGCCGAGAACGCGAGCGCCGCCGCAACCAGCGGTCGGACGAGAGCGCCGAGGCTGGAATCAGAGAAGCGACGATCATCACGCACACGTAATAGTGTCGTCCGCTCGCACCCCCGCTGTGATCCTCCTCCTGGGGTACCCCAGCCTCACGCGGCGAGGCTGAGGAGATGCTCAAGCAGGTGCTGGAGGACGAGCCCGGCTGGGCCCGGATGCTCAAGGTCGTTGAGGTCGAGCTCGGGTCGGCTTCCGAGAACGAGCGGCCGAGTTTCGCGAGCGGCGTGAATGCGCGTTCGAGCACGCTGGCATTTGGAGGGAGAAAGCGGAATCCTCTCGTGTAGATGCGCGATCTTCCCTCAGGCACCGTCACCTTCCTCTTCACCGACATCGAGGGCTCGACCAGGCTGCTGCACGACTTGGGCGCGGAGGGCTACGAGCAGGCGCTGGCCGAGCATCGCCGCCTCCTGCGCGCAGCCTTTGTCACGCACAAGGGGGTGGAGGTGGACACGCAGGGCGACGCCTTCTTCGTCGCCTTCCCCACCGCCCCGGGGGCGCTGGAGGCTGCGGCCGAAGGGACGCAAGGGCTGGCCGCAGGCCCCATCCGCGTGCGCATGGGCATCCACACGGGCACCCCGCTCCTGGGCGAGGAGGGCTACGTGGGCGTGGACGTGCAGCGCGCGGCACGCATCGCCGCCTGCGGCCACGGCGGGCAGGTGCTGGTCTCGGCCTCCACGGCCGCGCTCACGGGCACGGACGGCCTGCGCGACCTGGGGCGAGCACCGGCTCAAGGACCCTGTCCGCCCTCGAGCGCCTCTACCAGCTGGGCGAGGGCGAGTTCCCGCCGCTCAAGAGCCTCTACCGCACCAACCTGCCCGTCCCGGCGACACCGTTCCTGGGTCGGGAGCACGAGCTCGCCGAGGTACTCGCCCTACTGGAGGGCGCGCGCCTGCTCACCCTGACCGGGCCGGGCGGGACCGGCAAGACCCGGCTCGGCCTGCAGGCTGCCGCCGAGGCCTCGGATCGCTACCCACACGGGGTCTTCTGGGTGCCGCTGGCCCCGCTGCGCGACCCGGCCCTCGTGCTGGAGAGCACAGGGCAGGCGCTGGGGGCCAAGGACGGCCTGGCCGAGCACATCGCCGTCAAGTCGCTGCTGCTGCTCCTGGACAACTTCGAGCACGTCGTCGAGGCCGCAGACGGGCTGGCCGAGCTGCTTCACGCCTGCCCCAACCTGCAGCTGCTCGTCACCAGCCGGGAGCTGCTGCGCCTGCCCGCCGAGCAGGCCTACCCGGTGCCCCCGCTGGAGCCCGAGGACGGAACTGAGCTCTTCCTCACCCGGGCGCAGGCCGTCGAGCCCGGGTTTGCCGCCAGTGCCGCCGTGCCGGAGCTCTGCGCCCGGCTGGAGCAGCTCCCGCTCGCGCTCGAGCTGGCGGCGGCACGCGTGCGCGTGCTCAGCCCCGAGCAGCTGCTCGAACGCCTCTCTGGCCGGCTCGACCTGCTCAAGGCAGGCCGCGGCGTCGATGCCCGCCAGCAGACGCTGCGGGCCACCATCGAGTGGAGCTATGAGCTGCTTGAGCCCGACGAGCAGCTGCTCTTCAGGCGGCTCTCGGTCTTCGCGGGAGGCTGCACCCTCGATGCAGCCGAAGCGGTCTGTGAAGCCGACCTGGACACGCTGCAGTCCCTGGTCGACAAGAGCCTCATCCGCGTCCGGGAAGACACCCGCTTCTGGATGCTGGAGACGATCCGCGAGTACGCGGCCGAGCAGCTCGGGGAATCCGGCGAAGCCGAGGAGCTGCGCCGCCGCCACGCCGAGCACTTCCTGGCCCTGGCCGAGGAGGCGGAGCCGCTGCTGGAGAAGCGTCCGGAGGTATGGGTCGAACGACTCGAGGCCGACAAGGACAACCTCCGAGCCGCGCTCGACTGGCTGGAGGCCTCGGGCGAATCACAGCCTGCCTTGCGGCTGGCAGGAGCGCTTGCGGGTTTCTGGGAAACGAGCTACCTGACGGAGGGCAAGCAACGCCTGGAGACCTTGCTGCCCACAGACGAGCGCCCAACCCCTGCCCGGGCCAAGGCGCTCGCCGGAGCGGCCCGGCTGGCACGCATGAGCGGCGACCCGGCCACGACGAGGCTCCGTGCTGAAGAAGCTCGCGCCTTGTATGTCGAGCTTGGCGATGTGTGGGGAATCGCCGACTCCGAGATCATGCTCGGTCTCGCTGTCGCGGACGAAGGTGATTTCTCGCGGGCGCGACAGCTCTTCGAGGAGAGTGCGGAGCTCTTCCGCGACGCCGGCGACGAGGAGACCGCGTTGTTCCCGACCCGGGCCCTGGGGTGGATGTACGAGGAGCTCGGCGACCGCGAGCGCGCCCGTGCGATCCACGAGCAGAACCTCGGTCGAGCGCGCGCGCTCGGCAACAAGCAAATCGAAGGTCAGAGTCTGTCCGCGCTGGCCTACATGGCACTTCACGATGGGCGGTCTGGGGACGCCATCTCGATGTACACGGACGTCCTGCGCATCGACCGCGACCTTGGTATCAGCCTCCAGACCACGCTGGACCTCACCCGGTTCGCCCGGGCCCTCGCCTTGACCGGCGGGGCAGCTCCAGAAGCCACGCAGCTGCTCTCGTGCGCGGTCGCACGCCGCGAGGAGATCGGGGCGGGTACGCCGCCCCCGTTTCTCGGGAAGATCAACAGAGAGGCGATCGCCGCGATCCACAAGCAGCTCGACGAGGCCGTCTTCGCCGAGGCCTGGGAGTAGGGCCGGGCTCTGACTCTTGACCAGGCAGTCGCGCTCGCCCTCGGCGAAGCGGAGCAAGATGCCTGAGCTCCCCTCCGCACCGTCACCTTCCTCTTCACCGACATCGAGGGCTCGACCAGCGAGCGTGTCCGGGTTTGGTCGATCCCTATAACCCCCCAGACGTCCAGCAGGTAGGGCGACGAGCCTCGCGACGAGGAGCAGCCCGAGCTGGCGATCTGATGTCCGGCGTGCGCGGAGCCGCGAACCTGAGTCAAGGGGCGGCACAGTCAGAGCTGCTGAAGAAGAGCACCGGGTGCAACTCGATCCCGTGCGGCGCGTGACCCGTGGCATGCGGGCGGTCGAAAAAGCCGACGCCGTTGATGGTGGCCTGCCCGTTCAGCGGGTGGAAGGGCTTATCGGAGGAGGGCTGCAGGCCCTTGCAGTCGAGGAATGCGTTGCGGGCATCGCGCATCATCTTCTTCAGCGCCGGCTGCGCCTCGACACAGGCCGGATCGGGAAACTCGACGATCATCGTCAGGGCGTGATCTGAGGGGGCGGCGATGACCAGGTGGATGTCCCGGTCGCCCTTCTTCTTGGTCGGCGTCCCCGGGCGGGGGTCCCAGACCCAGCGCGCCTTGATCAGCGCCGCCTCGACCTCGTAGACGGTCGTCTCCACCGGGCTGATCCGCTGCTCGGTGGACGCACCTGCGGGCTTCTGCTTCGTGCGCAGCGTCTTGACCGAGATGTGCTTGATCTGGCTGGGATCGAGCTTGACCGAGCCTGCTTGCGGGTCTGAGAGCGTCTTGATCTCCCAGCGTTCCTTGCCGTGCAGACGACCGCCGTCCTGGCGCCGGCGGGCTGGCCGGAATCGATGCCCAGTGTGAGACTCGCGGCAGCGAGCGCCGCTGCGGAAAGGGCAAGCACCTTCCCGGGCATCAACGGCGATTCTGACGAAGTCGAAGACTAGTAGCGGCCTTTTCGACCCCCCACCGCGTACCATCGACCAGGAAAGGGGGGCGTCGTGCCGATTCGCGTCTGGCTCTCGGTCGTCGCGCTGGTTGCCGGAACTGGGCTGCTCGCGGCCGCCGGCCTCGCCGGTCCCGCGCAGAAGAAAGGCGGCACACTTCGTCTCAGTTCCGGCCAAATCGACTCCGTCGATCCGGGCCTCGCATACACGCCGCCGACGTGGATGCTCGAGTTCGCCACCTGCGCCAAGCTCTACAACTACCCGGACAAGCCGGCGGCGGAGGGCGCAGTCGTCATGCCGGAAGTGGCGAAGAGCTTCCCCAAGGTCTCCCGGGACGGCAAGACCCAGACGATCGAGCTTAGGCGCAGCTATCGCTTCCACACAGGACAGCGGATCACGGCAACGAACTTCGTCGCCGCTTTCAACCGGGACGCGAACCCGAAGCTGCAGTCGCCGGTCGTTTCGGCCGGCCATCTGAAAGAAATCGTGGGCGCCGATGCGGTGGCCCAGGGCAAGGCCAGGGCCATCTCGGGGGTCAGGGTTCTGGGGCCTTATACGTTGCAGATCCGCACGACGCGGCCACTTCCCGACCTCGTCTCGCGCTTGACCATGCCCTTCTTCTGCCCGATCGCAGCGAACGCGCCACCCCGCGAGATCGACGATCCGCCCGGCTCCGGCCCGTACTACGTCGCTTCCCGTGTTCCAAACCGCCAGGTCGTGCTCGCGCGGAACCGCTTCTACCGAGGTCCCCGGCCGGCCAATGTCGACCGGGTCGTTCTGACGGAGACGATTGGCTCGGAGGCCTGCCGGGTTGCGATCGAGCGGAACGACCTGGACTGGTGCGAGTTCCTTTCCTCGTCGACCCGCAAAGAGGTCGCTGCCAAGTACGGAATTAACACGGGCCGCGTGTTCTTCAACCCGATACTCGGAACGGATTACTTCGCCTTCAACCACGACCGCCCGGCCTTCAAGGGCCGGGGCCAGATTCCGCTTAAGCAGGCGATCAACTGGGCGATCGATCGGCCAGCTCTCGCCCGAGCGGCAGGCTATCTCCAGACAAAGCGGACCGACCAGATCCTGCCTCCGGCGATGGCTCGGAACGCCAGCATCTACCCGCACGGAGGCGTGACCGAGGCGAGCCTGGCCAGGGCGAGGGCGCTGCTCGCCAAGGCGCGATTCAAGCCCGAGAGGCTCGTGCTTTACACGTCCAACTCAACGTTCGGCTCCACCATCGCGCAGATCTTCCAGTTCAACCTGAGGCGGCTCGGCATCGACGTCGAGATCAAGTACTTCTCCATATTCACCTTGTTCGAGAAGGCCGGCACCCGCGGCGAGCCCTTCGACGTCTCGTTCGGTGCGTGGCTCGTCGACTACGCCGACCCGATCTCGTACTTCGGCGCACTCCTTGACGGCAACAACCTGAAGCCCACCGGGAACCACAACATCGCTTACTTCGACCGGCCGCGGTGGAACCGCGAGATCGAGCGCATCGAGCGCCTCAGCGGCGAAAAGCGCCGCCGAGCGTGGGCCAAGCTCGACGTGGAGATGATGCGCGACGACCCGCCCTGGGCCCCGTTCGTGAACCCCACCAAGCTCGACTTCGTCTCGGAGAGCTTCGGCTGCTTCGTCTTCCAGCCGGTGATCGGGCGCCCGGACCTCGCTGCCGCCTGCAAGAAGTAGACGCCGGCTCGGCTCTGGCTTGGGCGATTACGAGCTGGGCGGCAAGCCTTCCTGCAGCGCGAGGAAACGCGAGGAACCCCACCCAAGGGCCTGCTTGCTCCAGCAAGCCGAGTCGTCGCGGCCGGGAGGGCTCTGACACTCAAGGTCAGCGAAAGGAGTAGCAGCATTGAACGCTCTGTTCGATACCCAGCGCGGCGAGTGGCGGGACGTCGACCCTCGCCCCGCAAAGGTCCTACGCCGCAAAACCTCGCCGTCACCCCCGGGCGCCAAGGTGCACCGGGTCGTCACCCACGAGGACGGCCGCGCCGAGATCCCGACTCTGCCCGTCAGCGAAGAGAAGCTCATGCTCCACGCCAAGCGCTACGGGCTGGCCGGCATCGCCGAAGTGGCGAAGGCGGAAGGCATCAACCTCTCCAGCAAGGCCGGGCCGGACAAGGACATCACCGTGCGGACGAAGCGGCTCAAGCGCCGTCGCCGGACGGACGCATCCCTCCGCCATGACGTGCTGGAGCTCCACCGCAGAGGGCGCATGGAGGCCGCGATCGCTGACGTGGTGAACATCTCCGAGCGGCGCGTGAAGGAGATCCTCGCTTCGGCGCAGGCAGCCTAGGTGCTGGACTCGCGCTAATCGACACAAACACTGCATGGATAAAGGGTTTGCGGGGACGAAAAAGGCGAAGACGACGAGTAGGTTGTCCCCGGCCTATTTGTTGCGAAACGGCCGTCCCAAAAAGGACGACCTAAACGAATCTCATAGGCTCTCCGCCATGGAGTTACTGGCGCTTATCTGGGCACGAGCCGTTGCGCCATTCCTCCGCGCGGCGAGATGGGCCGGAAAGTGGTGGTTCTTGTTACGCGAGCGACGCCGAAAGGTTCTGTCCTCGGCAGCGGTGATCGCTGCGGAGTTGGACTACAACGCGGATGTCATCCTCGATGCTGCGGCCGGAAAATCGTGCGCTTCGACAGGACGAGATCACATGGATGAGTGGAAGGCGCATCAGTGGGAGTTGCACGCTTTTGCCAAGGCGGGACACAAGGATTTGTGGGAGGAGGTAGTGCCGGCCTACCAAACGCTGCAAAGGACAAAGGATCGCGGATTGACCCCGCCATCGGGCGAATGGCTAAAGGGACTTGGCGCGGCGTCTTCGGGATGCGCGCTACTAGCCTCCCGGCGGGCGGTGTTCGCGAAGTAAAGCGCCTACCAGCGTTCGGCTCGCCTCCCGCCCCGCACGCCCTCTGCCCGCGAGGCATAGCTCGACCGGAGCTATCCTTCCCTTACAGGGAGCCGGCCTCTGCGGGCCGGGGGTTGTCCTCTCCCTCTCCCCGAGCCCGCCGTGCTCACCAACCCGGCTCCCTGGTTTTGGGCCAGAGCTTGCCCCATGTGGCAACGAATTTCAAGCGTTCGCCGCACCCATACTTCGCGTGACCCACGAAATGTGTGCAGACGACCCCGCTAGGGGTCGACGACGAGCGTGGCCCGCACGTCGCCTTCCTGGCCGTGCTCCTCGCCGTACGTCTTGTGGAATCTGCGCCGCCGTATTAACCTCACGCCACAAGCCCCTTCGATGCGGCGGAAGGAGGTGAGCCCTTTATGAGCAAGCTGCGACGCGTGATCGCGGTCGCGTTACTCGGCCTCGTGCTCAGCATCTTGACGGTCGCCGTCTTGGCACCGTCAGCAAGCGCTGACCCGAACTGCAGGCCGGGACAGAACTCGAACCCGCAGCCGGGCTTCAAGCCAGGCGGCTGCAAGTAGTAGAGGGCTCAGCGGCCCGAAGGTAAGCGCCGTTGGGGGGCTTTCGCCCGAGCTGCGCCTGTTCCTACCTCCAGGGCGAGGGGGGCCGCCCCATCGTCCCAGGCGCCTCGCGAGTGTCAGCGCACCCGGTCGCCGCCGCAACGCGCTCGAACTCGACGAGCACGAGCACGGGGCGGCCTTCCGGTAGGTGCACGGTGTCGCCCTCGCGGACGTTTCGGGACGGCGTAGCTGACGAATGGCGAGCTCGGAGCCGGCGGTGTCGATGAGTCGGAAACGGAAGCCAGCCACAATGCTCGGCCCATGCTCGACTGGACCGACACGTTGTACGTTTTGGGTGGCCCCCGGGCCGGCGGGTCCCAGTTTCGCCCGGCCCGGGGTGCCCTAGTTCGGGGAGAGAAGGAGTCCATTATGGCTAGCGGGCGGATTGAAAGTCCACAGGTGCACTCTGAGATGCCACCTTGGCAGGGGCCACAGGGTGTCTTAGGCTCGGCCTAACATCATCGCGCCTGGGGGCTTCGTGGCGCAGAGAGGAGACCACAAAGATGTCTCCCGCGCCGGAGTGTCCCTGCGGTGGGAATTGGTGTGACCGTGACGGCGACGACCCGTGTCCGGTCGGTAGGTCCAAGCGCATGTTCGACCGGAGCCGCCACGTCGCCGCTGAGACCCGCCTTCTTTACGAGCGTATATGTGGACCGTCTGATCCGCCCCGGCGGCATCTACGGCTCGTGCGGGACGACGACCCTAACGACGTTCCTCAAACGCCACCCGATCCTCAACCGGCCGCCTCCCTGGGGCAACTACTACCTTGGCCAGGATCGCGGACACGAAGTCGCGGCGCGTCGGGATAGGCCAGGTCGGGAAGGCTTCTGCTAGCTCGCTTGCGGGCAGCAGGCGGCCCGCCTCAGCGTCCGTGTGGTCGATGACGAAGGCGCTCAGGGCATCGAGCGCCTCGTCTCGCGCTTGCTCGCGTACCTTCAACCCGGCGGCATACGTCTCCGCGCCCATGCCGGCAGCCGACACGGCCGTCAGGTAGGTACTGAGCTCTTCCTCGGCCGCCGCGAGTGCGACCTCTGCATCGTGGCGCTCGTTCCCCCGCTCGGGGAGTACCTCGGCCATCGAGTGCGACAGCACGTAGCGGGTGACGTGGGCTTCGAGCTTCTCGGCCCCGATCGTGGTCGGATGCGAGCAGCCAGCGACGCTGCGCCGATCGTTGCGGCAACGGTAGTTGCGGACGCCGCCGTAGCCGGTGTCGGCGACCATCCGTTGTCCGCAGGTGCCGCAGTAGACGAGGCCGGCGAGCAGCTGTCCCTCGCCCCTCATGGCCGGCCGCTCGCCTTTGCGGCGGTTGGCGGCTTGCCACTCGGCGGGAGTGACGATCGGCGTGTGGGCCTCCGGTTGACGATGGTGCCTCCCGCTCGTGCCTCGCCCAGGTAGACGCGGTTGGTGCAGATCACGCGAGCGTTGCCCGGTGTCCATTGGCCACCTTTGAACGTGGGCACGCCCTCGGCGTTCAAGTAGTCGGCGCAGGCTTGCCAGGAGGCACCGCGCGCCCGGCGGAGGAAAATCTCTTTAACGTGGGGGGCAGTCAGGCGATCGACTTCGAGGCGACTGTCGCCGTTGCGGCGATAGCCAACAGGAACCCGAGTCGAGATATGCACGCCCCGGGCGACCGCGCGCTTCTGAGCGTCGGCCCAGGACTCGCGGATGCGGCGCAACTCGAATTGCGCCAGTTGGAGCATGATCCCAAGCACCAACTCCCCGGTGGCAGTCGAGGTGTCGAAGTCCCCCTCGGCCGTGAGCACGACGCCGCCGAGCTCGTCAATGCGTTCGAGTGTGGCCAGCGCGCCTGCCACGGTGCGGGCGAAGCGGTCGAGGCGGGCGACAAGCAGACCGCCAGAGACGCCCTGCTCGATTCGCTCCAGCGCGAGGTCGAGTTGCGGGCGGCTCATCTTTCCGCCGGTCTGGTCGAGGTCCGTCAGAACCTCGCCGACGGCAAGCCCTCTCGCCTTGGCGAGGGCACGACAGCGCTCCTCCTGAACCTCGGGTGATGCGAAGGAATCGCCCTCGCGCCCGGCAACCCGGCTGACCCTGACGTAGATGTCTAGCGGACGCCTGACCTTCTTCGGACTCATGGCTCTCCTCTTGCTTGACTGGACACGTGGTAGTGATTCGGCATCAAGCAGTACGCGAGGCAGCGCCACCCGCGCGCCTTGGTCAGTTGAGCGACGAGGGACAGAAAGAACCTGCGATCTCGATCGTCGCAAAAGATGTCCGAGCGGCGAACTCCTCGGGTGTCACATGGAAGATCCCACCAGCGACCTGCTGGCCTGGGCCACGCGGCATGATCTGGAATCTACGGTGGGCGCCGAGGCCACGAAAGTCGCCGTTTACAACTTCGTCGACCTTTGTTCGTCTTTTGCGACACGTCGAGGGGTCAGGCCCCCGGAAGGGATGGACCCGCGGTGGCGCCCGCAATAACGCCCGCCTGCCACCGGGACGACCCGCTGCACGGTGGCGGGTACACTCGAACCCGCTCCGATGGGCTTCTTCGACACGATCACCGGCTTCGGTGGCCGCGACATGGCCGTCGATCTCGGCACCGCTAACACCCTCGTCTACGTCAGGGGTCGCGGGATCGTGCTCTCCGAGCCTTCGGTGGTCGCCATCGACCAGCGAACCGGCGAGGTTCACGCGGTCGGAGTCGAGGCGAAGCGAATGCTCGGGAGGACGCCGGGCACGATCCAGGCCATCCGACCGCTCAAGGACGGCGTCATCGCCGACTTCGACGTCACGGAGCAGATGCTCCGGCACTTCATCCAGAAGGTGCACCAGCACCGCTTCGCCCACCCTCGGGTGGTCGTCTGCGTCCCTTCTGGCGTCACCGGAGTCGAGCGGCGCGCCGTCGAGGAGGCGACGCTCTCCGCTGGCGCGCGCCAGGCCTACCTGATCGAGGAGGGATCGTCTGCTCCCAGAGCCTCCGCGTCGGCGGCGACGAGATGGACGAGGCGATCGTGAACTACGTCAAGCGCGAGTACAAGCTGCTCATCGGCACGCAGACGGCCGAGGAGATCAAGCTCGAGATCGGCTCCGCCTGGGGGATGCAGGAGGAGGTCCAGGCCGAAGTCCGCGGGCGCGACATGCTCACAGGCCTTCCGAAGACGATCATCCTCTCCTCCGAGGAGGTCCGGCACGCGCTCGAGGAGCCGGTCGGGCAGATCATCGACGCGATCAAGCAGACGCTCGACAAGACGCCCCCCGAGCTCGCGGCGGACATCATGGACCGCGGCGTCGTGCTGGCCGGCGGCGGCGCGCTGCTGCACGGCCTGGACGAGCGGCTCCGCCACGAGACGCAGATGCCCGTCCACCTCGCCGAGTCTCCCCTCACCTGCGTGGCCGTCGGTTCGGGCCGAAGCCTCGAGGAGTTCGAGGTGATCCACCGGACGCAGAAGGGCAACCGCGGCTGGCGGGGCTCGAACCACCGCCCGTAGCGCAACCCTCTCTGGAGCCTCGCCTACACTAAGGCACTCGTGCCTCGCAATCGCTCAGCACGGGTGGCGACGCTCGGCTCCACCCAGGGGCGCTCGCAGGCCCCCGTCTCGCCGTCTCGCACACGCTCGGGGAGCGTGCTGCGCCGGCGGATCGTCGTCGTCGCCCTCGTGGTCGTCTCGCTCGCGCTCGTCAGCGTCTACTTCCGGGAGTCCCCGAGTGGCGGGCTGCACAGGATGCAAAGCGGCCTCGCGAGCGGCCTGCGTCCCTTCGAGGTGGCCGCCGAGCGCGTGGCGAGGCCGTTCCGCGACGCCGCGAGCTGGATCAGCGGGCTTACGAGCGCGAAGTCGGAGAACAAGAGGCTTCGCCGGGAGGTCGACGACCTCCGCCAGAAAGTGATCCAGAGCCGGACCGCCTCGCGCGAGAACGAGCAACTCCGAAGGTTGCTCAGCTTTCGAGACGGCCCGCGCTTCCCGACGGACTACCGCGGGGTCGCCGTCCGCGTGATCGGGCGGCCCTCGGGCCAGTTCGAGCAACAGGTCGTGGTCGCTGCCGGCTCGAACGCGGGCATCCGGCTGCACGACCCGGTCGTCACGGCCGACGGCCTGGTCGGACAGGTGACCAAGGTCGCGCGCAGGGTCGCGGTCATCCAGCTGTTGACCGACGAGCAAGCGGCCGCCTCGGCCGTCGACCTTCGTACGGCTGCGGACGGCATCGTCCGCCACGGCTCCTCGTCCGGCTCGTCGCTGATCCTCGATCGCGTCACGAAGGACCAGGTGGTCGAGCGGGGCGACATGATCATCACCGCCGGCTGGCGCTCACGCGGGCTGACGTCGATCTACCCCCGCGGTATCCCGATCGGTCGCGTGACGAGCGTTGGCCAGCTCGACACCGATCTCTACAAGCAGATCGAGGTCCAGCCGCTGGTCGAGTTCGACGCGCTGGACGCGGTGCTCGTTCTCGTCAGGCAGCGGATCGGCAGCTGACGTGGGATTCGACGGGGTCAAGGCAGCGCTGATCGTCTTCCTGGCGGCGATCCTGCAGGTCTCGGTCTTCTCGTCCGTTACCATCGTCGGCGGGACTCCGGACATCCTGTTCGTGGCGCTGGTCTCCGTCGCGCTGCTGCGGGGCTCGATCGCCGGCTCTGCCTGCGGCTTCCTCGGCGGGCTCCTCGTGGACACCGCAACCCTCGGCACGCTGGGCTTCACCTCGCTCCTCTACACCATCGTCGGCTACTGGGTCGGTCGCTACGGAGAGACGACCGGGCGGGATCGCGCCCACGCGCCCTTCCTCGCCGTCGCAGTCGTCACCGTGCTCTACGCGATCGGAGCGCTCGCGCTGCACTTCGTGCTCGGCGATCCTGCGCCCGCGCGGGCGGTCCTGGTCGACACGCTCTTTCAGGACCTCGCGCTCAACCTGCTGGTGACCATCCCGGTCTACGCGCTCATGCGCCGGATCTTGAGGCCCAGCGAGCGCACCGAGCGGTTCGAGGGGGTGCGAGCGCTTGGCTAGCACCGGCAGGAGGGCGGGACTCCCGGGATTCTTGCCGCCCGATCCAAGGGTCGAGGAGCCCTATCTCCTTACCCCGCGCACGGCGCTGCGGGTGGCGATCCTCGGTGCGGTCGCGCTCGTCGTCTTCGGGATCCTCTTCCTGCGTCTGTGGTCGCTGCAGATCCTCTCGAGCTCCCACTACCTGAACGAGGCGCTGAACAACCAGATCCGGACGCTCCGAATCGAGGCTCCCCGCGGATCGATCCTGGACCGGAACGGCCATGTCCTGGTCACGAACGTCGCCGGCACGGCGGTCGATCTGTCGCCCACGGACCTGCCCAAGGGAGCCGGGCGGGACACCGAGCTGCGCCGGCTCTCACAGATCCTGCACGTGCCGCTCGCCCGCATCAAGGCGGAGATCCGCAAGCGCTCGAACGATCCGCTCGAGCCGATCACGCTCAAGCGAGGCGTGCACCGGGACCAGGTCGATTACCTCTATGAGCACTCGACCCAGTTCCAGGGCGTCCGTATCCGCCAGACGTACTTCCGCTCCTACAACGCCGAGGCGGCCGCGGCGCAGCTGCTCGGCCATGTGGGGCAGATCTCTCCCACCCAGCTGAAGAAGCTGCGCAAGAAGGGCTACGCCGCCCAAGACCGCATCGGACAGTCGGGCGTCGAGGCCGCCTACGACGAGTACCTCCGGGGCACGCCGGGTGAGGCCCAGGTCCACGTCGATTCGCTCGGCCGCTTCAAGAGCCGGACGCCGACGCGGCAGCCCGGCGCCGGGTACTCCATCCGGTTGACGATCGACATCGGTCTACAGCGCGCGGCAGAGCGCGCGCTCGCCTACGGCATCCACCTCGCACACCTCGACCAGCACTGGGCGGCGAACGGGGGGGCGATCGTGGCGCTGGACCCCAACACCGGCGAGGTGCTGGCGATGGCCTCGTCGCCGACCTACAGGCCGAGCGTGTACTCGGGCAAGATCGACCCGGAGAAGCTCCGGCCGCTGCTCGACCAGAAGGCGGCCGAGAGCGCCAACTTCCCCGGCCTCGACCGTGCCATCGACGTCGCTTACCCGCCTGGATCCACGTTCAAGCCGGTCACCGCGCTGGCTGCCCTGGAGGAGCACCTCGTCCTGCCCTACCAGACCCTGCCCTGCACTGGCACGTACTCGGTCCCGAGCGAGTTCGGCGGGCCGCCGACGATCTTCAAGAACTGGGACCCCTACGTCAACCAGCAGATGGCTATGCCGGTTGCTCTGGCCGCCTCGTGCGACACGTTCTTCTACCACCTCGGCTATCAGTTCTACGGGCTGCCCGAGTCGCGGGGGCACCCGCTTCAGAACTGGGCCAGCCGCTTCGGATTCGGCGCTCGGACCGGCATCGACGTCGGCCCCGAGACCGCCGGTCTCCTGCCGACCCCGGAGTGGCGCGAGGCCACCTTCACCAAGGAGACGGACCCGTGCTGCTGGCAGCAGGACCGGCTCTGGAAGACGGGCGACTCGGTCCAGCTCGCCATTGGGCAGAAGGACCTGCTCGTCACGCCGATGCAGATGGCCCGCTTCTACGCCGTGATCGCCAACGGCGGCAAGCTCGTCACTCCGCACGTCGTCGCCGACGTCGAGCAGCCGGGCCCGAACGGCCAGCTACCGACAGTCCTGAAGGCGTTCCCGCCCAAGGTGCCGCTGGCGAGCGGCGTCGATCCCTCGGCGCTTGCCGTCGTCCGTGACGGCATCTACCAGGCGACGCACGAGTCGTATGGAACCTCCTCGGGCGTCTTCGCCTCCTTCCCGGTGCCGGTCGCCGGCAAGACGGGGACGGCCGAGAAGGTCGTCCAGCTTCCCGGCTATCCGGACGGTAAGACCGAGGACCAGTCGTGGTGGTGCGGATACGCGCCGGCCGACGCGCCGAAGATCGTCGTCTGCGCCGTGATCGAGAACGGAGGGCACGGGGGCACTGCCGCGGCCCCCGCGGCGCTCAAGGTCTTCGAGCAGTACTTCCACACGCGCGCCGTGCAACTGGGAGCGATTCACTCCGACTGATGGCCATCGACATCCTCGCTCCCCGAGCTCCCGCCAGCGGCGCGCGCGCCGCCGAGTCCGTGCGTGGTCTCGAGCTCGTACGGCGGCTCGACTTCGTGCTGGTCGGAGCCGTCCTCGGCCTGGTCGCCTACGGCCTGTGGGCGATCGCCGGGATCACCAAGCACGACGTGCCCGACAACCCGAACTACTACCTCGTTCGTCAGGGCGTGTTCGCGGCCGTCGGCCTCGCGCTGATGGTGGCCGCGATCCTCGTCGATCCCGACGTCTACCGGCGCAACAAGAAGGCGATCTACACCGCCACCATCGGCCTCATGTTGTTGGTCTTCCTCGCGGGAGGCGTCGCGCGCGGATCGAAGCGCTGGATCGACGTCTCCTTCTTCCGCTTCCAGCCTTCCGAGTTCGGCAAGCTGCTGCTCGTCCTCTTCCTCGCGGCCTTCCTCGCCGACCGTGGCCGGCGGATCAACCAGGTGGCGACGCCGCTCGCCGCCGTCGCGCTGGCCTCGGTCCTGATCGTCCTCGTCTTCGCCCAGCCGGACATCGGCAGCGGGCTCGTCTACTCGGCCGCGCTGGCCGCCGCCCTGTTCATCGCCGGCACCCGCTGGCTCCACCTGGCCGTGCTGGCCGCGGTCGCGGTGCTCGGCGCGCTGGCGGTGCTGTGGATCCTCCCCAGCTCCGGCGTGCAGGTCCTGAAGCCGTACCAGCAAGACCGTCTGATCAGCTTCACGCACCCCAGCGACGATCCGCAGGGCGCGACCTATAACGTCAACCAGTCGAAGACCGCGGTTGGAGCTGGGGGTTTCGACGGGCGCGGCGTCTCGGGAGCCACCCAGACGAATCTCCACTATCTGCCGGAGCATGCGACCGACTTCGCCTTTGCCTCCCTCGCCGAGGAACGAGGGTTCGTCGGCGCCGCCTTCCTGCTCATGCTCTACCTGCTTGTCGTCTGGCGGGGGCTGAAGATCGTCACGATCGCGCCGAGCGCCTTCACCGCGATCGCGGCCGGTGGGATCGTGGCCGCGTTCCTGTTCCAGGTGTTCGTCAACGTCGGCATGTCGATTGGGATCGCACCCGTCACGGGCATCCCGCTGCCGCTCGTGAGCGTCGGCGGGTCGGCGATTGTGGCGAACCTCGCCGCAATGGGCGTTCTGCTCTCGATTCACGCCCGCGGGCGGCTGCGGCGCTGAGCAGAGGCCGGCGGGTGGCAGCGAAGCTCCCGGCCCCGCCGGCCGCCGTGCTCAGGGTGATCCGCGAGCTGCAGGCCTCGGCGCGGGAAGAACGGCCGCTCGTCGTCGCCGGTGCGCCCGAGCTCGCGTCCGTGCTCCGGCGCGAGCTGGCGCGCGGCGGTGTCGCGGAAGCAGTCCGGGAGCAGGGGCCCCTCGACGGCGCGGCTGCGCTCGTCTACGTCCTCGCCGGAGCGGTGGACGACGAGGACCGGCAGATACTGCGCGCCGCCGAGCAGGCTCGCCTGCCAACGGTGTGCGTGGTCGCCGGCCCGCTCGGCTCCGGCACTCCGGACCTTCCGTTCGTCCTGGCCGAGAACGTCATCCGGGTGCGGAGTGGTGCGGGCTTCCCGCTCGAGGAGATCGCGCGTACTCTCGCCCGCACGCTGGGAGAGGGAGCCACGCCTCTCGCCGCCAGGCTGCCGGTACTGCGCCGGCCCGTCTGCCACGAGCTGATCCGGCGCGCCGCCCGCCAGAATGCGTTCGTCGGCGCGGCAGTCTGGATCCGCGGGGCCGATCTCCCGGTGCTGACGCTCAACCAGATCCGCCTGGTGCTGCGGATCGCCGACGCGCACGGCTTCGAGGTCACCGCCGAGCGGGTGCCCGAGCTGCTGGCAGTGATCGGGAGCGGCCTCGGCTTCCGGGCGCTGGCTAGGCGGACGGCGCTGGCGGTGCCGGTCGCGGGTTGGGCGGTGAGGAGCCTGATCGCCTACGCGGGGACGCGCGCCCTCGGCGAGGCGGCGCTCCGCTATTTCGAGCGGCGCGTACCCGTCACGCGAGTGGCTGGAGCTCGGGCCCGTCTCTGAGCGACAGACGGAAACGCTCTAGGGGACAGACTGAAGTCTGTCCCGCGCGGCCAGGGGCCAGACCATCTAGGTCTGGCCCCTGGCCGCGAAAACGCGTCGGACGGAGCGGGCCGCGTTCAGCGTCCGAGCGAACCCGACGAAGGGCGCGCAGTGGATGATCGTCTCCACGATCTCGTCCGGTTGAACCCCCACGTTGAGCGCGATGCCGATGTGGTACTCCAGCTGCGGCTCAGCGCCACCAAGTGCCGTGAGGGCGGCGATCGCGATCAGCTGCCGCTCGCGGTCGCCGAGCCCGGGACGCGAGTACACGTCGCCGTAGCCGAACTCCACCACGTAGCGCCCCAGATCGGGCGCGACATCCCGCAGGCCCTCGATCACGCGTTCCCCCTGCTCTCCGGCCAGTTCCTGCAGGCGCCGCCACCCGCGCTCGTACCGATCGTCACTCATCGCCACCCCCCTTACTGTCCGGCGCAGGTCCTACCATCGCGCCGGTGATAGACGGCGAGGAGGCGATGGATCCCATGCAGGAAGCCGAGGAGCTGCTGGAGATGGAAGAGGCCGACGCTTGGTTCGAGTATCTCGAGGCGACGCGCACGGCAGCCAGTCATGAGCGCCGCTACCGCGAGCTGGAGCCGTGGGCGTGGGCGCGACTGAACCAACGCCTGAAGGCGATCCGCGCCAGGCGGGCCAGGCTCCGCCCCGCGGCGGCCTAAGAACTCGTTTTTGAAACGAGTTCTTAGGCTGAGCACGGCAGACCGCCGCCGCTGCTACCCTCATCCTTGAGGCATCCATGCCGTCCTTTTCCGACACCTGGGCGCTGCGCGCGCCGCACTCCCGTTCCAACGGCAGTGGCCGTGCGCGCGCCTACCGATACGAAGGAGATTCCATTTGCCCCTGCGTTGGTTCCGACGCCAGCAATCTGCCGAGGAGCAGGCGCCCGAGCAGGCAGCCGCTCCCGACCAGCCCGAAACACCTGAACTTCCTCCAGTAACAGACGAGGCGTCGGTCGAGGGAGAAGCCCCGGCCGCCAAGCGCCGCCGGCGGCGCGGAAGCCGCGGCGGGCGTGGGCGCAAGCGCAAGCCGACTGCAGCCCAGGCAGGCGAAGAACGCGGCCGCGATGAGCCGGACGAGCCGGCGGCGACGGACGAGCCGGCGCGCACCGAGAAGCCTGCTGCCAGGCCGCGGCGTGCCCCCCGCCGACGCCAGCCGGCCCGGCGACCGCCGCTCCCGGCCGCCAAGCGCGAGCTGCTCGTCTCGGTCGGCGTTGCCGAGCAACGCGTCGCGGTACTCGAGGACGATCGTGTCGCTGAGGTCTACCTCGAGCGTCCCGAGCGCCGCTCGATCGCCGGGAACATCTACCTCGGCGTCGTCGACAACGTCCTGCCGGGCATGGAGGCGGCCTTCGTCGAGGTCGGGCTCGAGAAGAACGGCTTCCTCTACGTCGACGAGATCGTGGGCCCGGAGCTCGAGGGCCGCCGGCACGGGAAGCGCATTCAGGACCTGATCAGCCGTGGCGAGCAGATCCTCGTCCAGGCCGTCAAGGACCCGATGAAGACGAAGGGTGCGCGCCTGACGACCGAGATCTCGCTTCCCGGCCGCTTCGTCGTGTACGTCCCCCAGGGCGAAGGCGTGGGCGTGTCTCGCCGGCTCGAGGAGGAAGAACGCATCCGCCTGCGCGACATCCTCAAGGCGCTCAAGCTGCCCAAGGGCGGCGTGATCGTGCGCACGGCCGCAGAGGGAGCATCCGCCGAGGACATCGAGCGCGACGTGATCTTTCTCGAGAAGCTCTGGAAGGAGATCCAGAAGCGATCGGGCCAGCTCGACGCGCCGGCGCTCGTCTACCAGGAAGCAGAGCTTCCCCTGCGCGTCGTCCGCGACCTCTTCGCGGGTGACTTCGAGCGCGCCGTCGTCGACGACGAGCGTGCGTTCAAGCGCATCGTCGGCTACCTCAGGAAAACGTCGCCCCACATGGCCGAGCGCGTCGTCCGCTACCGCGAGAGGCCGCCGCTCTTCGAGGCCCACGGCGTGGACGCCGAGATCCGCTCGACGCTGAGCCGGCGGGTCGATCTGCCCTCCGGCGGCTACCTCGTCTTCGACTACGCCGAGGCGTTCACGGTCATCGACGTGAACACGGGCCGCTTCGTCGGCTCACGCTCGCGATCGTCCACCGCGCGGCTCGAGGACACGATTACCAAGAACAACCTCGAGGCCGTGAAGGAGGTGGTTCGTCAGCTGCGCCTGCGCGACATCGGCGGGATCATCGTCATCGACTTCATCGACATGGCGAATCCCAAGAACCGCGGGACGGTGGAGGAGGCGCTGAAGACGGAGCTCGAGCGCGACCGCACAAAGACGTACGTCGTCGAGATCTCCCCGCTCGGCCTGGTCGAGATGACCCGCCAGAACGTCACCGACGGGCCACGCGAGATCTTGACCACGCGCTGCCCCACCTGCGAGGGGGACGGGATCGTGGTCTCGGAGGCCTCGGCCGCTGTGGACGTCGAGCGCCGCCTGCGGGCCTTGGCCGCCGGAAAGCCGCGGACGAAGGCCTTCCGCGTGGAGTTGAACTCGCGCGTCGGAGAGCTCCTGGTGGGTCCGGGGGCCTCCCGGCTCGCCGAGATCGAGGCGGTCACGCGCCGGCGCTTCTTCGTTGACGAGCGCGACGATGCGCCCGTCAGCCACTTCGTCGTCGTCGCCGAAGGGCCCCTCGAGAAGGTGGCCCCACAGACCCCGGTGGACGAGGGGGCGGAGCTCGACATCAAGCTCGTCGAGGTCGGCCTGTACGACCCCGAGGCCGGCGTGGCGAAGCTGGACGGATACAGAATCGCAGTCGGCGGTGCTGCGAAGCTCGTGGGCAAGAAGGTGAAGGCTCGAATCGAGCGAGCGCAGGAGGGCCGCGCGTACGCCAGCCTCGTCGCTCCGGGAGCGGCCGCGAAGCCCGGTCCGATCACGGCCGAGAGTCTCGCCGAGAAGCCGACCCGCGCACCGCGCGGGAAGAAGGATGAGAAGCCGCAGGTGCAGGAGGCACAGGTCGAGGAACCGACCGCGGAGAAGCCGACCGTGGACGAGTTGGCCTTGGACGAGCCGGTCGTCGAGGAGCCGACTGGCGAGCAACCAGCAACGGTCGAGGCCGAGGCGGCAGACGAGGAGCCGGGCGAGCAGGAGCCCAAGCGCAAGCGCACGCGTCGCGGGACTCGCGGTGGTCGACGGCGCAAGAAGCCGGCAGCCGTCTCGACTCCACAAGGAGTGAACGGGCCGATCGAGCCCGAGACCGCGAAGGCGGCCGTCCCACGTATCCACGTCCCGGACGCCGACCTCGGCGAGGAGAAGCCGGACGGCGACGGGACCGAGCCCAAGCCCAGGCGCAAGCGCACCAGGCGCGGCAGTCGCGGCGGGCGCGGCCGCAAGAAGACGACGGCCACTGCGTCGACAGAAGGAGCGCCCTCCTCGGAGTCCTAGACGGGCCGAGGGCGCCGCTCGCGCCTGAACCAGCCCAGCTCGATCGCGACCGCAAAGGCAAGGATCGCGAGCCAGCCCCAGGTCAGGCCCGGCAGCAGGACGCTCGGCGCCTTCCAGCCGACGGTGCCGCGCTTCCAGAGCTGCTCCACCTCGAAGTCCTGGAACGCGTTGGCGAGCCCGTAGGCGAGCGCGAGCGCGAGCACCATCGAGGCGCAGGCCGTCAGGAGCCGGTGCTGGAAGGCGGGCAGCGCCCGGCTGAGGGCGAGGCCGGCGAGTGCGAACAGCACGCCGTCGAGCCCGTGGTGGTGGCCGAGATGGACGGCTGCCAGATTCTCGCCCTTGGGGATCTCGTCGGCGTAGATCGGGTCGGGCGCGTAGAAGCCGACTGCGGCGAAGAGCCAGGGAACGGCGATCAGCGCCAGGACGCAGGCCAGGACGATGCGCAACGGATCCCCGGCGGCGCGGGGCGTCGGCGCGAGGCTTTCGCGCCGGACTGCGAGAGCCGTGAGAGTCGCGACGATGACGACGCCGAGCGCCGGGACGGCGTTGATCGGCCTCGCATCGAGATCCTTCTGGTGGACGACGAACGCGGTGAGGACGCACATGGGCACCGCTGCCAGCGCCGCCGCGTACACGATCCGCCGCCATCCGACCAGCGCGTTCAGCGCCACGGCGAGGAGGCCGAGCGCGATCAGCGCAATGGGGAAGTTGAGGTCGACGAGCGCACGCCCGAAGCCGCCGCGCACGCCGCCGACGCTCGTGTGGTACAGCTCACGGGGCGGGAGCCGCGAGTACGTGACCAGAGTCGAGAGCGCCTCGACGAGCAGGAGGGTCCACACGGCGAGTGACTCGCGAAGGCCCGGGGCGCGGTTCGGCGGGGCCGTTTTCGCTAGACTTGAGGCCGCTCGCGGGCTTTTGCCCGCGTTTTCCTCGTAAGAACCGATGGCCAACTACCGATGGCCAACTACGCGATCATTTCACTCGGCGGCAAGCAGTACCGCGTGCGGGAAGGCGAGCGCCTCCTCGTCGACAGGCTGCCCTACGCCGAGGACAAGACGTTTCACCCCCGTGTCCTCCTGGCCGGGGGCAACGGTGAGGCGGAGCTCGCTCCCAAGGGAGTGGAGGTGACGGCAAAGGTCGTCGGACACGTGCTGGGGAAGAAGATTCGCATTGGCAAGCACCGGCCGAAGACCGGCTACCATCGCCAGAACGGCTTCCGCAGCCGCCTGTCGCAGATCGAGATCCAGAAGATCGCAGCCAAGCAGGCCCGGAAGGCGGAGACGGCAAAGAAGGCCACGGCCGAGAAGGCAGCGGCGGAGAAGCCGAAGGCAAAGGGACTCGGCTCCTCGCGCAACGGGCGCGACTCGAAGCCGAAGATGCTCGGCGTGAAGATCTTCGCCGGCCAGGACGTGAAGGCCGGCATGATCCTCGTCCGCCAGCGGGGAACGAAGTTCCGGCCCGGCCCGGGGACCGCCCTCGGCCGCGATCACACTATCTTCGCGCGCCGCAACGGCCGCGTCGAGTTTCAGGCGAGCGGCGAGCGCCGCAGCATCGCGGTCGTCGACGGCGGGTAGCACGCTGCGCGCGGTGCGCGCGAACGCAAACAGGTCGATCCGCTTCGTCTTCGACTCGGTTGCCGACGCGTACGTTTCCGGCCGTCCGGACATGCCGCTCGAGGCGGTTCTCGCCGGAGCCAAGGCGGTCGGCGTGCCGGCAGGCGCTCGGATGCTCGAGATCGGCGCCGGGGCGGGACAGCTGACGGGCACGCTCGTCGAGGCCGGCTACGAGGTGGTCGCGCTCGAGCCTGGCACTGCGCTCCGCGAGCATGCAGCGGCGCGTGCTCCGGCGGCGACGTTTCGCCCGGAGACCTTCGAGGAGTTCGAGCCGGGCAGCCGCTTTCACGCGATCTTCTCGGCGAACGCCTTCCACTGGCTCGACCCGGCAACCGGCTACGAGAAGGCGGCCGACGTCGCCGACGCACTCGTCCTGATCTGGAACACGCCGTTCATCGCCAATCCGGAGCTTCGCCGCCGGGTGCAGGACGAGGTGATGATCCCGCACGGCAGCACGTTTCCGACCGAGGAGGAAGGTGTCAGGCAGCTCGTCGCGGACGACTCGGCGGTCGGACGCGAGGAGATGCGGGCCTCGGGCCGTTTCGAGGAGCCCTGGTGGCACGTCTTCGAGCGGAAGCTCGAGTACACGCCCCAGCGCTTCACCGACTTCATTGGAAGCATGGGCGGGGTGGCGTCGTCACCGGAGCGCGCAGAGGTCCTGGCCGAGCTGGCGCCCGTCCTGGGGACGGAGCCGTTCGAGATCACCGATCTCGTGTACGTCGTCGCCGCTCGGGCGCTGGCCGCCTGATGTTCCACGACCGCGCCCGCTTCATGGTGCGGGCGGGCCGCGGAGGCGACGGCGCGCTCAGCTTTCGGCGCGAGAAACACGTGCCGAAGGGCGGCCCCGACGGCGGAGACGGCGGTCGCGGAGGAGACGTCGTCCTCACGGCGGACGCCGATCTGCGCGATCTGTCGGCCTTCCGCTCGCGCCGTGTGATCAGGGCAGGCCGAGGCGCACACGGCCGCGGGGCCGGAAAGCACGGAGCGGTAGGAGAGCACGTCGTCCTGGGCGTGCCGGTGGGAACGCAGGTGCTGGACGAGCAGGGGCAGGTGCTGGCCGACCTGGCGCATCCCGGCGCGCGTGCGGTCGTCGCCCGTGGCGGAATGGGTGGACGCGGGAACAGGCGGTTTGCCACGGCAACGCGACAGGCTCCGCGCTTCGCCGAGGTCGGCCAGTCCGGTGAGGAGGTCGAGCTCGAGCTGCGCCTGAAGCTCCTGGCCGACGCCGCCCTCGTCGGGTTGCCGAACGCGGGGAAGTCCTCGCTGCTCCGACGGATCTCGAACGCCAGGCCGAAGGTCGCCGACTACCCCTTCACGACGCTCGAGCCCGTGCTGGGGACGGTCGAGGCCCCGGACGGACGCCAGCTCGTCGTCGCCGACGTTCCCGGGTTGATCGAGGGCGCGGCGCAGGGAGCGGGACTCGGTCACGAGTTCCTTGCACACCTCGAGCGCGCACGGATGCTGATCCACGTCATCGACTCGGCCGCGGGCGACCGCGGGGAGCAGTTTCGGGCAATCGACGGCGAGCTGGTCGAGTACGGCGCCGGCCTCGAGAGGCTGCCGCAGGCGGTGGTGTTGAACAAGATCGACCTTCTTCCTTTACCGCCCACCCTTCCGGTCGAGGACGAGCGGATCGTCGCGGTGTTCCCGGTGTCCTGCGCGACCGGCAAGGGGGTCGAGGAGCTCAAGAGGGCGCTGTTCGCGCTCGTCGCTCCTCCGCCGGAGCCCGAGGTGCCGGAGCCGGAGATGGCGGACTACCTCGTTTATCGGCCGAAACCCTCGCGCGCGCCGTTCAGGCTGCTCAGGACCGAGCGCGGCTATCGGGTGCTCGGCTCGCCCCCGAGCCTGGAGGCGCTCGAGCAGGCGTTGCGCGCGGCCGGCGTGAAGCAGGGCGACGAGGTCGTGGTTGGAGACGAGGAGCTCGAATATTCGTGACGGACGCGTGACCGCTCTGTTCGGCGGGGCGTTCGATCCACCCCATCTGGGGCATGTCGCCCTGGTCGAGGAGGCGCGGCGGCGCTTCGCCCCCGAGAGGATCGTCGTGCTCGTGGTGGCCGACCCGGGGCACAAGGGTGTGAATGCGGGTGCGGCCGACCGGTTCGCGCTCGCCCGCGCTGCCTTTCCCGGCGATGACGTCGAGCTCGACCACCACGCCCGTACGGTCGATCTGTTGCGCGAAGGCCCGTACGCCGCCCCGCTCTTCCTCGTCGGCGCCGACGAGTTCGCCGATTTCCTGACCTGGAAGGAGCCGGACGCCGTGCTCGAGCTCGCCCGGCTCGGAGTCGCGACGAGGCCGGGCTACCCGCACGAGCGGCTCGAAGCCGTGCTCGCAGAGCTCGCACGACCGGACCGCGTCCTCTTTTTCGAGATCCAGCCGGTGGATGTCTCCTCCAGCGAGGTGCGCGGGCGGGTCTCACGGGGCGAGTCGATCGAGGGGCTCGTTCCGCCCGCAGTCGAGCGGGCGATCGCCGACGCTCGCCTGTACCGCAGCTAGACTGGCGACGATCCGCCTGGGGAGACCGAACCGACTGAATCCGCTCGAGCAAGCCCGCCGCATCGCCAACCTCGCCCAATCCAAGCTGGCGAGGGACGTCGTCATCCTCGACATGCGGCCGGTGTGCACCTACACCGACTTCTTCGTGATCTGTACGGGCCAGAACCCGCGGCAGACGAAGGCGATCTGGGACGAGGTGCACGGCCGGCTCAAGCAGGAAGACCGTGCCTTGCCCCGCTCAGTGGAGGGCGAGGCCGAGGCCAGCTGGATCGTCGCTGACTACTTCGACGTGGTTCTGCACGTCTTCGTTCCGGAGGCCCGGGCCTTCTATCGGCTCGAGGACCTCTGGGCCGACGTGCCCTCGGTCGAGCTCGCCGCCGGCTAGGTCATCCGCACCTCCCGGTATCGTTGTCAGAAGTGACGACGGATCAGAAGGGCGCGATCGCCGAGACGGCGATCATTCACGAGGCGGTCAAGCTGGGGATCGGCGTTCTGAAGCCTCTCACCGACGGCCACCGCTACGACCTGATCTTCGACCTCGAGTCGAGGTTGGTGCGGGTGCAGTGCAAGTGGGCGGTTCGTCGCGGCGACGTGGTGGTCGTTCGTTGCCGGTCCTCTCGGAGAACGCGGGACGGGGTGATCCACCGTCCATACTCAGCAGACGAGATCGACGCGGTCGCGGCCTACTGTGCGGACCTAGATCGATCATTCTTTCTCTCGATCGCGGACTGCGCCGGCCGTCGCGAGGTATGCCTTCGACTATCCAGCCCGAGGAACAATCAGCGCCGCGGTGTGAACTGGGCCGACGATTTCGCCTTCGCGGCTAGACTAACGAGCTTGGGGCCGTAGCTCAGCTGGGAGAGCGCGACGCTGGCAGCGTCGAGGCCACGGGTTCGAATCCCGTCGGCTCCACCTTCGCGCCTGAAAGTGTCACGACTTTCGGGCGCTGAGTGTTCTCAAGAGCCGCGGTGAAACGCGCGCCCCGCACCTGTCGGTCGCGGCAGCCAGCGCCGGCCCTCAACGCCTCTCGCCTCGGCGGCACCCATCTAAAGTGACTGCGTGAACCGCGGATTGAGCCTCGGTTCCGCGAGCGGTGCGATGCGGAAGCGCGGCGTGTTGATGGTGGCGGCTGTCGGCTGGGGTGCGGTCGTCGCTCTTCCTTCGGGTTCGCCGGCGTCCTCTCCAGTGCGGTTTGCGCCGATCACTCCAGGGCGGACAATCGTTGGCCGGATCATCGCGCCCGACGCGCGAGCGACGCGGGCCCGCGAGCCGATTACCGCCGACTTTCCGTCCGCGCAGGATGGGTACCTCGCGTTCCGCGGCGGAAGGCTGCTCGCCACCCACGACGGGGGGAGTACCTGGCGTAGGGTGAGCGAAAGGCGCTTCGAGCTGCTCGACTTCGTCTCCCCGCTGGCCGGATTCGGCGTCAGCGGGCGATTGCTTTTCCAAACCGAGGATGGCGGCCGCACCTGGGTCCGAGTCCCCGGGATCGGCACCGCAGGTGGACTCTCCTTCGTCGATCGGGAACACGGCTGGGTCGTCGCCGCGGACGGGCTTTACCGGACGAGCGACGGTGGGCGGAGCTGGACCCGACTCGCCCCATTGTGCGGCGAAGACGATGGCGTGGCCGTGAGTTTCGTGAGCGCCAGCCTCGGCTTCGGCGTCTGCGGCGGGCAGCCTGCGGCAGGCATGCAGATGCGCGCCTACTACCGCACCGATGACAGCGGCGCTACCTGGCAGGAGACCGCGCACGGCGCCTTCAGCGGGTACGTGAGCGGACTCGAGTACCTGTCCGATGGGGTTGGCTTCGAACGGGCGTCTCGGGACGGAATTGACCGGGTTCCCGGCCACGAGACAGTGCTCTTCACAGACGACGCCGAGGACGTGTTGTCGATGTCTTGGCCTGATGCCATGCACGGCGTTGCTGTTCTCTCCCACTCCGGGCTCGTCCGCACGAACGATGGTGGCCGCCACTGGCAGCGCGTCTACCCCCGCGCACTGCCGCCGCCGTCTGGCCCGCTCTCCTTCTCTTCGACTCGGCGGGGCATCGGAGCGGTACTCGAGCTGGGAATCTTCACTCGATCGGGCGCAGTGCTGGCCACCGGGGACGGCGGCGCCCATTGGACGCTGCGCGGATCCGCGGGGCGTGGGGAGATCGCGGCGCTCGCCCGCGTCTCCCCGACGGTTGTGTGGGCGATTTCGAGTGACCACCAAGGACGGCTCGTCCTCCTGCGCTCGGGTGACGACGGCCGCCGCTGGGGACGAGCGCGTTCGTTCGACCCCGGCGGAGAATCATGGGTGTCCTTCCCGACCCGCCGGACAGGCTTTCTCGGTGACGATAGGGGACACCTGTACCGGACGAGCGACGGTGGGCGCAGCTGGCGCGTGCTCCGCTACCCCAGAGACGTCGAGCAGGGGGTGTTTCTCTCGGCGAGCGAGGGCCTCGCCATCACCAATGCGCAGCTGCTCGCGACAGTTGACGGGGGCCTCACCTGGAAGATCGTGGCGGTTCGAGGCCTGTCCATCGCCTTTCGAGCGCTTGGAGCTTTCGATCGGACACACCTCTGGGTGGGCGGGCTCGACCTGACAAGCGACTGCCTGCACGCGCCCTGCCGCGGACTACTACTGCGCAGCTCGGACGGAGGCCGCCACTGGACCCTCATCCGCCTGCCGTACATGATTGGGTTCGACGGCTTCGAATGGGCGACGCCACGCATCGGCTACGCACGCGGGCCGTACAGGACCCACGACGGCGGCCGCACCTGGCGCTTCCTCCAGGCCTTCCTGTAATAGCCGCGGCGGTGCGCTTCCGCGTGCGACCGCAGGCGCGCGGGTTCCTCTTCTGCGACGTCACAGCGCAAATCGCTACGGGCCGGATATGGGAGGCCTTAGATGCTCGACCCGGTTGCCGCGGCCCAGGAGGATCTCATAGACGAGAGCAGGCGCGAAGAGCCCGTGCTCGACGACGCCCGGCGTGGCAGAGAGCCGAGCGGCCAGCTCCGCAGGATCCCAGATCGGGCCCAGATAGTCAGCGATCGGGTTGCCGTCCGGACTCGAAGGCGCGTCGCGAAGCTTCGCCGGAGCGAGCGCGGCCAGGGTCGCCTCCAGCCCGAACGCGAGCACCTCGAGCGGAACCGGGGGCGAGAGGTCGTCCACGAGCTTGTCCGCGGAGACGACGACGACGAACCGGTCCGCTGCTGCCGCCGTGATCTTCTCGCGCGTGTGCGCGCCGCCGCCGCCCTTGACCAGCCAACCTTCCCGCGAGACCTGGTCTGCTCCGTCGATTGCGATGTCGAGGCGGTCGAGGGAATCGAAGCGCTCGACGACGAGCCCGAGCTCCGCCGCGGCCGCTTCTGTTCGCAGCGAGGTAGCCACGCAGCGCACCGACAGGTGACGGGCGGCCAGGACCGGCAGGAGGTACTCGACCGTCGAGCCTGTGCCTAGGCCGACCCGCATGCCGTCCTCGACCAGCTCTGCCGCCGCCTCGGCGGCGGCTCGCTTCTCCTGCTCGCGTGACGTCGACGGCCTCTCTCTCACCGAAGGGGGAAAGACGTTACAGCTGGCGACGTCGAGCCGTGGCCGAACGTTCTTCCCGGGCGAAGATCCGTGAGCACGGCAACCGCGCCCAGCACCACCAGCAGCAATGCGAGCTCCGCGAGCGCGGTGCCTCCCAGCTGTCTTTCGGCCGGGTCGATCGGCCGGCTGCGAGGCGGGGGACGAGGCGAAAGCGGTTGATCCACGCGAGGACGAGCAGCGCGAGGAGGAGCCCGGTCTTGACGAGAATCGCCCGCCCGTAGCTCAGCTGCCAGAGCTGCTGCACGCTGGTCAGCTCCGCGAGCGCCCGGGCGAGCCCGCTGGCGGCGATCAGCAGGACGGCGGCCAGCGCGACCCGCGAGAAGCGCCGGGCGACGAGCGCGGACAGCCGTTCTCGTGCGCTCGGCACGACCCGCCGCATCTCCCAGAGCGAGAGCACGAGGGCAAGAAGGCCTCCGAGCCAGACCGCAGCTGCCCAGACGTGGACGAGGTCTGCGGCGAAGCTGAGGGCCTGAGGCTCGCCGGGGTCGAGGGCGTGCCCCGCAAGCGAGGGCGTGGTCGCAAGACCGCTGGCGGCCGCGGCCGCCAGCACCCGCATCGGCCTGGCCGACGACGCGGTCGCTGCGGCTCCGATGCCCGCGAACACGATCGCCAGCTCGTGCACGCGGCCGTAGCGGGTGCTGGTCGTCGCGTGGAGGATGGCCAGCACGCTGCCCAGCTGGGAGAGCAGCAAGTTGACGAAGAGCACGAGCGGAGGGCCGCAGCGGCAACACGTGACTATGACGAATCGCCCGGCGGGTAGCGTGGGCAAGCTGTTAAATGTCTGTGAAGCTGCGCCGCCGTCCGAGCGCCTACAGTTAGGTGCGATGCAACGGTGCGTCCTGGTCAAGTTCGGCGAGATCGTGCTCAAGGGCCGGAACCGTGCGGTCTTCTACTCGCAGCTACGCAAGAACGTGCTTCGGGCGACGGCGGGCATGGGCCGGGTGGAGCTGCGCCAGCGCGGCGGCGCGCTCGCTCTCGTCCCTGCCGATGACCGCGTCGAGGAGCTACTCGACCGGGCGCGCGACTTGATCGGGATCACGCTGCTCCACCCAGCGGTCCTGCTCGAGCGCTCACCAGAGGCGGCTTGCGCGGCGGCCGTGGAGCTCCTCCGCGGCAAGCCGGGGGAGACGTTCGCCGTGCGCGCCCGGCGGCGCGACAAGAGCTTTCGCCTGTCGTCGCACGAGCTGGCCGCGCTCGTCGGCCGCGTGGTGCAGGACGAGCTCGGGCTCGCAGTCGATCTGGACGCACCGGATCTGGTCATTCACCTCGAGGTCGACAGGGACGAGATCTTCGCCTTCACGGAGCGGATCCCGGGCAGGGGCGGGCTTCCCGTGGGTGTCTCGGGCAAGGCGCTCGTCCTCATCTCGGGCGGGATCGACTCCCCGGTCGCCGGGTACCGCGCCATGAAGCGTGGGTTGCGCTGCGACTTCGTTCACTTCAGCGGCCGCCCCTTCACGGGGCCGGAGTCGATCTTCAAGGCCTACGCGCAGGTCGCGCGGCTCGATCGCTTCCAGGGCGGCTCGCGCCTCTACGTCGTCGCGTTCGGCCGAACCCAGCGGGAGCTCGCCACCGTGGGGGCGGGAAGGCTCCAGGTGATCGCCCAGCGCCGCCTGATGGTTCGCGTTGCGTCCGCGCTCGCGCGCCGCGAGGGCGCCGGCGCAATCGTGACCGGGGACTCTCTCGGGCAGGTCTCGAGCCAGACGCTCCAGAATCTCGACGTGGTCGAGCGCGCCGCCCTGGTCCCGCTGCTGCGGCCGCTCGTCGCCTGGGACAAGGCCGAGATCGTCCGAGAGGCCGAGGCCATCGGCACCTTCGATCTCGCCGGACTGCCGGCCGAGGACTGCTGCCAGCTCTTCTCGAGCCCGCTGGCGGAGACGCGGGCGGCACCCGAGCGACTCGACCGGCTCGAGAGCAGGCTCGACTTGGACGAGACGGTGGAGGAGCTGGTCGCGTCGGCCGAGCTAGCGCTCCCGCGCCTCGAGGAGGCACCCGCAGGGAGCCTCGTGGCCTGACCCTCGGGCCCGGCTTCGCGCCCGGCGATTTACATTCCGCTTACATTGGCAATATGGAGCCTTGATGGAGCGTGTCGATGATGTGATGCGGGAACAGGGAACACGCGGGACGGAGGTACTGTGCTGAAGAGATGGGCGATCGCAGGCGCGGCTGCCGCGCTCGTTGCGGGAGCGACGGGACTGGCGGCTTCGCGCGCGAACAATCCCAACGCCCTCGGCCCCTTCTTCCTCGGCCCGAAGATGGCGCGGGCCGAGGTGATCATGGTCTACGGCGGCGCCGTCCACGACTGGCGCCTCGACCAGGGGCGTGTGGTCGGTGTCCTCCCGAACGCGCTCAAGCTGGCCGAGCGCGACGGCACGCGCACGGTCGTTCCGGTCTCGCAGCTCGCCAGCGTGACCGTCAACAACAAGCTGGCAGCCATGACCGACATCACGCGCGGGATGACCGCTCTGACTGCGCGCGATGGAAACGCGCCTGCGACCATCGTGCGCGTGACGGGGCGCAAGGGAGCTTCTCCATGACCGTCGACGAGCGGGCCGTCGTCCCCACGCTCGACCTCGGGCGCGGGACGGCCGGCACGGTCTTGCTGGTTGAGGACGAGGAATCGATCGGCGCGCTCGTCCGCACCTATCTGGGCCGAGACGGCTATCGGGTCGTCTGGGTCAGGACCGGGGAAGAGGCGCTGGCCGAGCTGGCGCGGCATCCGGTCCGGCTGGTCGTCCTGGACATCGGGCTGCCCGGGATGGACGGCTTCGAGGTGTGCCGGCAGATCCGCTCGCGCTCGACCGTGCCGATTCTCATGCTGACCGCCCGCGACGAAGAGCCGGACCGCGTCGCCGGTCTCGAGCTCGGGGCCGACGACTATGTGCCCAAGCCGTTCTCGCCCCGTGAGCTCGCAGCGCGTGTGAAGGCCATCCTCCGCCGGGCCGAGCCCTCGCCGCAGGAGAGCGTGTTGCAACTGGGGGACGTCGTGGTGGATATCGAAGGCCGCGACGTGACCGTCGCGGAGGATCCGGTCGAGCTGACCGCGAAGGAATTCGATCTGCTCGCCTACTTCCTCGGATCTCCCGGGATCGTGCTCTCGCGCGATCGTCTGCTCGACCGCGTCTGGGGCATGAGCTATCCCGGCGGCACACGAACGGTCGACGTCCACGTGGGCCAATTGCGGCGCAAGCTGGGCCGCCCCGAGCTGATTCGCACCGTGCGAGGAGCGGGGTACAAGGCCGTCTCGCCGTGATCGAGCGCGGGCGCCGCTCGCCGCTCTCGCTGCGCACACAGCTCTTCGTCGCCGTCTCCCTCATCGTCGTCGCCTCGATCGGCGTGACCTTCGCCGTGGGGTTCGTGCTGACCCGCCGGGCCGTCGAGCACGCGAACCTCAACGACCTGCGACATCAGGCCCAGCTGATCGCCGGTGCGGAGCAGGAGGCCCTGCTACCTCTTTCCAGCGTGCGCCTGCGCGCGCTCCGACCGTTCCTGGACGACCAGCACGAGTGGATCGACCGCTTCAAGCTGCCGAAGGCGCCTCCGTACCTGCCCGCTGAGCAGCGCGGACTTCTCCGCCGGGGTGCTCCGGTGCAGGGGACGGTTCACCTCGAGGGCACCCGCTACCTCTACGCCGCGCGCCGCGTCCCGAAGACGAGCACAGGCTTCGTCCTGCTCCGCCGAGCGAGCATCGAGGCCGCGGGATCGGGTCCCTTCCTGCGGGCGCTGCTCCTTGCGGTGCTCGTCGGCGCCGCGCTGGCCGCGTTCGGGTCGTTGCTCATGGCGAGGATGATCTCGCGGCCCGTCCGGCGCGTGGCCGAGGCGAGCAGGAGCCTGGCCGAGGGCGTCTCGCCCGATCCGGTGCCCGTCGGGGGATCGGCCGAGCTCGCCTCGCTCGCCTCGTCGTTCAACGAGATGTCGAGCGAGCTCCACAAGGCCCGCGAGGCCGAGCGCAGCTTCCTCCTCTCCGTCAGCCACGAGCTCAAGACGCCTCTGACGGCGATTCGTGGCTACGCCGAGGGGCTCGAGGAGGGGGCGTTCGAGCCCGGGCAGGCCGCCGCGACGATCAAGGAGGAAGGGAGGCGGCTCGAGCGGCTCGTCCGCGACCTGCTCGATCTGGCGCGGATGAACCGGCGCGAGTTCGCCGTGCGCCTCGAGGACATCGACCTCGCCAACGTCGCGCACGAGGCTGTCCTCCGCTACGAACAGGAGGCGCGCGCGGGAGGCGTCGAGTTGGAGGCCGTCGCCGACGGCGCGGCTCCGGCCCGAGGAGACCCCGACCGGGCGCTCCAGGTCGTCTCGAATCTGGTCGAGAATGCTCTCCGCTCGACTCCACGCGGCGGCTCGGTCCGCGTGCGGGCGGAACCCGGACTCATCGCGGTCGAGGACACAGGGACAGGCCTCCCCGTCGAGGATCAGCCGCGGGCGTTCGAGCGCTTCTATCTCTACGACAGGAATCCACAGGGCCGCCGCATCGGCACCGGCCTCGGGCTCGCAATCGTCAAGGAATTGACCCAGCGGATGGGAGGCTCGGTCTCGGTCCGAAGCCAACCGGGGGAGGGGACGACCTTCTCGGTGCGGCTCGCCGCGCCTGCTACTTCCGCACGAGCGGAAGGCTCGACAGGACGACCTTCCGCCCAGCGCATCGCTCGCTGAGCGGTGTCAGCGTGAGCAGTCCTCGGGCGAGCTTCCAGCGGTATACGCCGACCGCTCCCGAGCCGTGGCAGGCGGCGCGTCCACCCTGGTCGGCAAAGGTCACGCGTGTGCCCACCGTCTTCGCCGAGCCGGTCACGAGCTTCACCCCGCTCTTGTAGATGCCGTAGCGGCCGCTCGGCGCGACCGAGATCGTCCACCTGCCGTTCAGGAAAGGCGGCGCCTTGCCCCTGAGCGTGGTCGTGTAGACGCCAGAGATCGGGCTTTTCGCTGCGATGGCGAGCGCCGTAGCCGGGACGAGGAGCGAGGCGACGAGCAATGCGCACGTGAAGCGCATCCTCGAAGGCTGGCAGTCGACGCAGATGCGTCTTGAGGCTCGTGCGAATTTGAGCATTTCGTTAGTGGCCTGCAAGAAGCACGTAATTCCCTGCAAGAAGCACGTAATCGATGCGAAGCGCGCCGTCGTCCTGTCCCGCGCCGGAGTCCTAGATAGCAGAACCCCGAACCACAGGAGGTGGCTTCAATGGGGATCGGCAGGAGGAGGAGGAAGCTGGACCGTCTGGCGCTGGCCGCCGTGGCCGGGGCCACAATGGTGGCGGCGCTCGCGGCGGGTGTCGGCTCGGCACCGGCGACGCCGACTGCAACACCGCCGGCAATCACCGCACCGCCGCTGATCGGCGGCTCAGCTCAGGTCGGCTCGACTCTCGTGGCCACCACAGGCTCCTGGCGGGGCGACACACCGATTCGCTTCGCCCTTCAGTGGCGCCGTTGCACGAGGGCCGGTGATGGCTGCGGGAACATCAAGAATGCGACGCAGGAGACGTACACGCTCCGGAACGCCGACGCCGGGCACAGGCTGCGGGTGGTCGTCACGGCAACCAACGCGGCGGGCTCGTCGTCGGCGCCATCGGCGGCGACGGACGTGGTCGTCAGGCCGCCGACGTTGCCCCAGGGCGCGATCAAGCTGCCGTCGGGCGAGATCTCGATTCCGGTCTCGAGCGTCTCGCTTCCGGCACGGCTTGTCATCGACCGGCTGTCGTCGGATCCAAGCAGGATCACGACGCACGGGCAGGCGTTCACCGTCCGGTTCCACGTCGTCGACACGCGCGGGTTCGTCGTTCGAGACGCTCTCGTCTACGCGGCCGGCGTGCCCTTCAACCGCATCTCCGTGGCGCCGGAAGCGACCACGGGCATGGACGGCTGGGCCCAGGTCCAGTTCCAGGTCCTGGGGACACTCGACTTCAAGCACACGGACCTGATCGCGATCTTCGTCCGTGCTCGGAAGGCCGGAGAGAATCTCCTCGCCGGCGTCTCCGCGCGGAGGCTCGTCTCGGTCCGCACCGCCTGACCCACGCAGGAGTTGGAGCCCGAAGCCGGGGCGCCGAACCGCCCCGGCTTCGTGGCGCTCTAGAGTCAGCATGTGAGGATTCTCGGCGTAGACGTCGGCGGCACGTTCACGGACGCGGTGCTCCTCGACGAGGGGCGTCTCACCACGGTCAAGGTGCCGACCGCTCCTCGGCAGGAGGAGTCCGTACTTGCGGCCGCCCGGGCGCTCGGAGCGGACGAGATCGAGCGCTTCTCGCATGGGACGACGATCGCGACGAACGCCCTCCTCGAGCGCAAGGGGGCGCGGACCGCGTTCGTCTCCACGGAGGGCTTCGAGCACCTGCTTCACCTGCGGCGCCAGAACCGCGCGCACCTCTACCGCCTCTGTGTCGACCACCCCGAGCCGCTCGTTCCGCTCGAGCGCTGCCACGGCGTGCGGGAGCGTATGGGGCCGGACGGCCTCCTGGCGCCTCTCGATCTCGCCACGCTGCCGGACCTGGGGCTCGACGTCGAGGCGGTGGCCGTATGCCTGCTCTTCGCCTTTCGTGATCCGGCCCACGAGCGGGCGGTCGCGGACGAGTTGCGTCGCCGCCTGCCGGGCATGCACGTCGTTGCCTCGCACGAGATCGCCCCTGAGTTCCGCGAGTACGAGCGGGCGGCGACGACGGCCGCGGATGCGTATCTCGGGCCCCTCGTCGGCCGCTACCTGCGCGGGCTCGGCGACGCCTGCCGGGACGCAGGACTTCCGGGGCCGCTCGTGATGCGCTCGTCGGGCGGGGTGGCCACGATTGCCGAGGCAGCGGAGCACGCTGCGCTCATACTCGTCTCGGGGCCGGCGGCGGGGGCGGTCGGCGCGGCCGATCTCGCCCGCCTCTCGGGGATCGAGAATGCGATCTCCTTCGACATGGGCGGAACCTCCACCGACGTCTGCCTCGTGTCCGGTGGTCGTGTCGAGCGGACGTCCGAGCGCGCGGTGGCAGGTCTGCCTGTGCGATTGCCGATGGTCGACGTGCACACGGTCGGGGCGGGTGGCGGCTCGATCGTCTGGCGAGATCATGGCGGTGCGCTGCGGGTGGGGCCGGAGAGCGCCGGGGCCGAGCCGGGCCCGGCCTGTTACGGCCGCGGAGGAGAGCGCGCGACCGTGACGGACGCGAACCTCCTGCTCGGAAGGCTGCCCGGGCGGCTCGCAGGTGGCTTCGAGCTCGACGGCGACGCGGCGGAGCGGGCACTGGCCGGGCTCGACCCGGCCGACGTGATCGAGGCCGTCAACGCGGAGATGCTGCGGGCGCTGCGCGTCGTGTCCGTCGAGCGCGGCTACGACCCGCGGGAGTTCGCGCTTGTCGCTTTCGGCGGCGCCGGGCCTCTGCACGCGTGCGCGCTCGCGGAGGAGCTCGAGATCGGGACCGTGCTCGTGCCGGCAGCGGCCGGGGTTCTCTCCGCGCTCGGGCTCGTCGTCTCCGACGAGCGGCGCGACTCGGTTCGATCCTACCTCTGCCCACTCGCCGAGGCCGGTCCGCTGCCCGAGGAGGGCGAAGCCGATCTGCGCTACCGAGGTCAGTCGTTCGAGCTGACCGTGGAGCTCGGGCCCGACCTCCCGGAGCGCTTCCACCGTGCGCACGAGGCGCGCTACGGCTACGCCGACCGGGAACGCGAGATCGAGCTCGTGGCGATTCGCACGGCGGAGGTGCGGCCGGGGCCGGCGCTCGCGCTGGAGCCGGGAGAGCCGCTCGAGCTCGCGGGACCGGCGGTTCTCGAGCTCGACGGCGCCACCTGCTGGATTCCCCCTGGGTGGGTGGGGGTTAGGGATGGAAATAGCACGCTGAGGCTCACGCGATCGTGAAGATCGAGCTCCAAGTTCTGGGAGCGGCGCTCCGCTCCGTCGCGGAGGAGATGGGCGCCGTGCTCATCCGCTCGGCCTTCTCCGCCAACATCAAGGAGCGGCGCGACTGCTCCACTGCACTCTTCGACGAGGGCGGGCGGATGATCGTCCAGGCCGAGCACATCCCGGTCCACCTCGGCGCGATGCCGGAGGCAGTGGCCGCCGTCAGGGCCCGGAGCCCGGAGCCGGGCGAGATCTATGTGGTCAACGACCCGTACACGGGCGGAACGCACCTGCCCGACCTGACGCTCGTGTCTCGCGCTCCCTGCGGTTTCGCCTGCTCCCGCGCCCACCACGCGGACGTGGGCGGGATGGAGCCGGCCAGCCTTCCCGCCGACTCGCGCGAGCTCTACCAGGAGGGGATCGTCATCCCACCGGTCCCGCTGACCGAGGATCTGCTCACGGTCCTGCTCGCCAACATGCGCAACCCGGAGGAGCGCCGCGGAGACCTGCGCGCCCAGATCGCCGCTCACCGTCTGGCCGAGCGTCGGCTCGAGGAGCTGTGCGCCAGGCGCGGACGGGACGAGGTTCGGGCAGCGATGGAGGACCTCCACGCCTACTCCGAGCGGATGGTGCGATCGGCGATCGCCCGCCTCCCGGACGGTCGCTACGAAGCCGAGGACTTCCTGGAGCCGGTCGCGGGCGAGCTGGCGATCCGCGCCGCCGTCACCATCGCCGGCGACGAGATCGAGATCGACTTCGAGGGCACCTCGCCCCAGTACGAGGGAAACCTGAACTGCCCGCTCGCGGTGACCCGGTCGGCGTGCTACTTCGTCGTCCGTTGCCTCACCGAGCCCGACCTGCCGAGCTCGGGAGGCGCCTACGTCCCGATCACGGTCACCGCGCCCGTCGGATCGCTCGTCAACGCAAGGCCGCCCGCCGCGGTGGTCGCCGGCAACACCGAGACCTCGAGTCGTGTGACCGACGTCGTCTTCGCCGCCTTCGGACAGGCGATCCCAGTGCCGGCCCAGGGGCAGGGGACGATGAACAACATCACGTTCGGAAACGCGCGCTTCACCTACTACGAGACGATCTCCGGCGGCCAGGGTGCCTGCCCGGACGACGACGCGCCCTCGGCGGTCCATGTAGCGATGTCGAACACGCTCAACACGCCGGTCGAGGCCCTGGAGCTCTCCTATCCCGTCCGCGTCGAGCGCTACGAGCTGCGGCCCGGCTCCGGCGGCGCCGGCGCGCACCGTGGCGGAGACGGCGTCGTCCGCGAGCTGCGCGTGCTCGAGGACTGCCGCCTCTCGCTGCTCACCGAGCGGCGCAGACATGCCCCGCAGGGGGCAGCGAGAGGAGGGCCGGGGGCCTCAGGCCGCAACCTGCTGAACGGCGAGGAGCTTCCGGCGAAGGTCACGCGGCAGCTCGACGCCGGGGACGTCGTCAGGATCGAGACCCCGGGCGGCGGCGGCTACGGCCCCTAGCCGGATTCTTCGAACGCGGGACGCCGCGGGCGCACGAGCAGCACGCGGGCGACGGGCGCGGGCAGCCACCAGTTCCAGTTGCCGGCGAGGCGCATCACCGACGGCACGAGCAGCGCCCGGATCACGGTGGCGTCGAAGATGATCCCGGCTGCGAGCCCAATCCCGAACTGCTTGATGTCCGTGCCGGGGCCCGTGGACAGCACGAAGAACGCGAACATGAGCACGAGCGCGGCGCTGGTCACGAGCTTGCCGGTGCGCGCGAGTCCGGCCGCGATCGCGTCGTTGGTGCGACCGATCTCGTCGTAGCTCTCACGCATCCGCGAGACCATGAAGACCTCGTAGTCCATCGACAGCCCGTACAGGAACGCGAAGATCATCAGCGGGATCCAGGAGATGATCGCGTCGGTCGGGTGCACGTTCCAGATCGCCTCCGCACCGTGACCCTGTTGGAAGATGAAGACGATGATCCCGAAGGCGGCGCCGAGCGAGATCAGGTTGAGGATGACGGCCTTGACCGCCAGGAAGACCGAGCGGAAGGCCCGCATCAAGAGTACGAAGGTCAGCAGGATCACGAAGGCGAGGACGTAGGGGAACTTCCCGTAAACTGCGTGCACGAAGTCGCGGTCCTCCGCGGCGATGCCGCCCAGGGTGAGCTTCGTGTCTCGATCGATCTGAGCCTGGAGGGCGGGGAGCACGTCGTGCTGCAGATTCGAGATCGTCTTGCGGACCGGCTTCGCGGACCCGTCCTCAGACGGGATCGCCTCCACGAGTGCTGCGTCGTCCTTGCGCCACGCGGCCGGCGCGGAGGCCCCATCGATTCCGGGCGTCGTCTCGAGGCGGGAGACGATCTTCCTGAGCGCCTCCGGTCCGGGATTGTGCTCGACGAGGACGACGAAGGGCTTGATCGCGCCGGCCGAGATCCCTGCCTGCGTCAACTCGTTCAGCCCGATGACGGCGTCCTGGGTCTTGGGGCCGGCGAGATCCTTGGCCTGCGCCTCCGCCGGGTTCAGCTGCGAGCCGGGCACGAGCAGCAGCGCGACGATCGCCAGCCCCACGATGCCCACTGCGATCGGCCTGCGCATGACCAGGTGCGCCCAGCGCCACCAGAACCCGGCCTCGACGTCCGTGCCCTCGACGAGCCGCTTCGGCATCACGCGCACCGAGTTGATGCGGTGACCGAGCAGCGACAGGACCGCCGGCAGCATCGTGATCGCCACGACGACGGAGACCGCCGGAATCAGCATGCCGCCGATGCCGATCGAGCGGATGACCGGGATCGGAATGATCACCATCGAGAGCAGGCCGATGGCGACGGTCGAGCCGGAGACGATCACCGACCGGCCGGCGTGCGTCATCGTCTCCACCACAGCGGTCTCGACGTCACGGCCGTGCCGTAACTCCTCGCGGAAACGGAAGATGATCAGCAGCGCGTAGTCGATGGCCACGCCGAGGCCCACGAGCGCGACCAGGAACTGCACGATGATGGATACGTTCGTCACGTACGTGAGGGCCCAGATCAGGGTGAACGTGTTCAGGATCGACGCGGCCGCGATCAGGACCGGCGTCAGCATCGCGGGAATCGTCCCGAAGACGAAGAGCAGGATGACGAGCGAACCCGCTCCGCCGATCAGCGCCTCGGTGAGCACGCTCGGCCCGCCAGTCTCGGTCCCTTGCGAGTCGTAGAGCGCGTCGCGGCCAGTCACGCGGGTTTCGACGCCGGGTGGCGCCGCCTTCTTCAGCGCTGCCCGGATCTCGTCGAAGTGTGCGCTGGAGCTGAAGCTCGGCTGTCCCGGCGGGTAGAAGGTGGCGAAGGTCGTGTGCCGGTCGCGGGAGACGTACGCGAGGCTGCCCGTCGTGAAGTAGGACGAGGTGCGGAACCGAGGGAACTCGCGCGAGACCCGGGCAAGGGTGTCGCGAACTGCAGTGCTCTTGGTCACGTCGCCAGACACGCGCAGGACGGCGATGTTCGGCGCCTGCTCTCCAGAGCCGAACGTGTGCAGCGTCCGCTGGTTGGCCTCGTAGGCCGAAAAACCCGGGATCGAGAACTGCTCGAGCCAGCGCTTGGAGACCTGCTGGGCGGAGAAGGCTCCGAAGATCGTGAGCGCGATCCAGCCTCCGGCCACGAGCCTGCGGTGGTGCATGACAAACCGTGCGAGACGCGCGAGCACGCAGAACCCCCCTCTGCGGTCGATGGAGAGCGAATGCTTAGGGTGCTAACCTTTAGCAAACTATGGATCCCCGTGTCAAACGGCCATCGACACGTCGCGGGCGCGAGGTCCTTCCGGTCGGGCGGCAGCTGGCGCTGACCGCCAAGGCGGTGACGCGTGCATTCGACACCGCACTTGTCCAGGCAGGCGGCTCACTCCCGACCTGGCTGGTTCTCAGCGCCCTCGAGCGCGACAGGTGGCGAACGCAGCACGATCTGGCTCTGGCGCTCGGAATCGAGGGCCCGACGCTGACCCGGCATCTCGACGCCCTCGAGCGGGCAGGCCTGATCGCGCGGACCCGCGGTGTCGCCGACAGGCGCGCAATGCGCGTCGAAGCGACCAAGGAAGGCCGAGCGGTCTATAAGAAGCTGCTCGACGCGGCGATCGACTTCGACCGCCGCCTGCGGGCCGGCTTCAGCGCTCGGGAGCTCGCGCTCTTGGGCGAATTGCTGGAGCGGCTGAAGCAGAATCTGGGGGCCGAAGGAGCGGTCGCGCCCGGGCAGATGTGAGTTCCCGGCCGCTGTGCCGATCCGCGCATCCCGTACACTGACCGGGTGGTCTGGGAAGCCATTTTCTTGCTGGTCATCCTGAAGATTCCGATCGTCTATCTCTGCTGCGTGGTCTACTGGGCGATCAAGGCGGAGCCGAAGCCCGAGGAGGGCGCGGCGCTGCTTCCGGTGGCGGTCGAGCCGGATCCGAGGCCTGGATGGAGCTGGCGTCGCCGCTGCGACCGGCCGCGCCGAGGCGGCCCGCACGGCGGCCCGGCTCGTTCCTATGCGCGTGGAAGCGTGCCCGCGCTCGCCCGCGCGGAGGCTGAGCGCTGAGCGAGCAGGCAACCGAGCAGCCGGCACCGATCAGCGAGCCGCAGCGCCCCTCGGAGGCGCTGGCCGGGCTCGCCGCGGCCGCGGCCATCTTCCTGAGCGTGATGATGGTGCTGAACATCGACCTCGACGTTGCCGGTGCGCACATCGTCTTCGCCCCTGTGAGGGTGGGAGTCGCTGCAGAGCTCCTGGCTCTGCTTGCCGCCTGGGTCGGCGGCCGCCACGCAAGGCTGGCCACCTTCGCCGTCTTCTTCACCGCGATCAGCTGGGTGCTGGCCATGGCGATCGCCGTGATCTACGAGAACCCGGTCTTCTGATCGGAGCGGCGCCGGGCAGGAATTGGCGCCGCTGCTAGAACACCGGTGAGACGATGAATGACGTCGACGACCTGAACGCCGGTTACGCGCAGCTGCTGCTCGAGCAGTACCTGGAGAGCCCGGAGTCCGTCCCCGAGGAATGGCGCGAGCTGTTCGAGAGCGGGGACAGCGAGCTCGTCGCTCAGCATCGCGGGCTGCGCCGCCTGCTGGAGACGCTGCGTGTGGACGGCAACGGCGCCGCCGCTGCGCCCGTTGCCGAGGCGCCCGCCGCGCCGCCTCCGGCAGAGGCCGCCGACGACGGGACGCTGCTCGGGGCGGTCGCAGCTGCGATGGCGCTGATCAAGGCCTACCGCATGCACGGCCACCTCGCCGCCCGTCTCGATCCGCTCGGGTCCGAGCCGGTGGGCGACCCGGCGCTCGAGCCCGAGCGCCTCGAGCCTCCGCTTGCTCCCGAGCTCCAGGAGCGGGTACCCGCCCGCATCCTGCGCCTGCATGTCCCGGGGCAGACGCTGGCCGACGCGCTGCCCCGAATCCAGCAGGTCTATTGCGGGACGATCGCCTACGAGATCGAGCACATCTCGGACCACGAGGAACGGCTCTGGTTGCGTCAGGCGATCGAGTCCGGCCGCTACCGGCAACCACTCTCCAGCGACGAGAAGCGGGCGCTGCTGGAGCGGCTGTCCCGCGTCGAGACCTTCGAGCGCTACCTGCGGCGCGCATTCCTGGGACAGAAGCAGTTCTCCATCGAGGGGCTCGACGTGCTCGTGCCAATGCTGGACGAGGCGCTCGAGCTGGCAGCGGCGGATGGGGCGCATGAGGCGGTATTCGGTATGGCCCACCGCGGGCGGCTCAGCGTCCTCGCGCACATTGTGGGCCAGCCCTATGGGGAGATCCTGCGCGAGTTCGAGGGCGAGCGCACGCTGGAAGCGGTGGTCGGCGATCCGGAGGGAGGAACCGGCGACGTCAAGTATCACCTCGGCGCCGCGGGCCAGCGCTCGACCGCCGCCGGTGAGATGGCGGTCACGCTCGCGTCCAACCCGAGCCATCTCGAGGCCGTCGACCCCGTCGTCGAAGGAGTCACGCGCGCGGATCAGACCGACCGCTCCGCCGGCGCCGGGCTGCACGATCCCTCGCGGGCGCTGGCCGTCCTCATTCACGGCGACGCCTCCTTCCCCGCCCAGGGCGTCGTCGCAGAGACGCTCAACCTGGAGGGTCTCGCGGGCTACAGCACGGGCGGGACGCTGCACGTCATCGCCAACAACCAGGTCGGCTTCACCACCGATCCCGCCGAGGGCCGCTCGACCCGGTACTCGAGCGACCTGGCGAAGGGGTTCGACGTGCCCATCGTCCACGTGAACGCGGACGATCCCGAGGCGGCGATCTCCGCCATCCGTCTCGTCATGGCCTATCGGCGCCGCTTCGGCCACGACGTCGTCGTCGATCTCGTCGGCTACCGCCGCTTCGGCCACAACGAGCAGGACGAGCCTGCCTACACGCAGCCCTTGATGGCCGCCCGCATCGCGGAGCATCCGACGGTGCGCGAGCAGTTCGCGGCCCGGCTCGCCGCCGAAGGGACCGTAACAGAGGCCGAGGCCGGCGATCTGACCGCCCGCGTCGAGGCGGAGCTTCGCGAGGCGCACGAGCGGCTGAAGCGGACGCTCGGGGAGGCTGCGCCAGCCGCCGAAGACCAATCCGGCGCCAGGGCTGCCCACGACGCGGTGGAGACAGCCGTCTCGGCCGACCGGCTCCGCGGACTCGACGCCGAGCTCCTCCGCGTCCCCGAGGGCTTCACCGTCCACCCGAAGCTCGCGCGCCAGCTGGAGCGGCGGCCGGAAGCCCTGGAGGGGGGAGGCATCGACTGGGGCCACGCCGAAGCCCTCGCCTTCGCCAGCCTCGTCTGCGAGGGAATCCCGGTGCGGCTGACCGGCCAGGACACCGAGCGCGGGACGTTCTCGCAGCGGCATCTCGTTTTGCACGACGTTCACACAGGCGAGCGCTACGCGCCGATCCAGCACCTGTCCGAGGCGCAGGCCTCCTTCGAGGCGCACAACTCTCCGCTCTCGGAGTACGCCGCGCTGGGCTTCGAGTACGGCTACTCCGTCGCCGCCCCCGACGCGCTCGTGCTCTGGGAGGCCCAGTTCGGAGACTTCGTGAACGGCGCCCAGATCGTCATCGACCAGTTCCTCGTCTCTGGTCTCTCCAAGTGGGGGCAGACCTCGCGGCTGACCCTGCTGCTCCCGCACGGCTACGAGGGCAGCGGTCCCGAGCACTCCAGCGCGCGCCTCGAGCGTTTTCTCCAGAGCGCAGCCCAGGAGAACGTGCGCATCTGCAACTGCTCCACCGCAGCGCAGTACTTCCATCTCCTGCGGCGCCAGGCATTCGATCCGAAAGCGCGCCCACTCGTGGTCATGACGCCGAAGGGGCTGCTGCGGGTGAAGGAGGCGTCCTCGACGCTGGCCGACCTCTCGGAGGGCGGCTTCAGGCCGGTCCTCGAAGAGCCCGGTGTGGAGCGCGAGCGCGTGCGCCGCCTCGTGCTCTGCTCGGGGAAGCTCTACTACGATCTCGTCGGCCACGAGCGGCGGGCGGGCGCCGACGGTGTCGCGGTCGCCCGAATCGAGCAGCTGTACCCGTTCCCGGCCCGGGCTGTTGCCGAGCTGCTCTCCGGCTATCCGCAGCTCCGCGAGCTCGTCTGGGCCCAGGAGGAGCCGCTGAACATGGGCGCGTACCGTTCGATCCGCCATCGGCTCGAGGACGCCGTGCCGCACGACGTGCCGCTCCACTATGTGGGGCGCCCCTGGCGGGCGAGCCCGAGCGAGGGATATCCGACGGCGCACCTCGCGGAGCAAGAGCGCATCGTGCGGGAGGCCCTGGGCGGGTAGGAGGATCTCGCTGCCTAGGAGGATCTGTCTGCCCGGGGGCGTACCCTCGTCCTGCGTCCCTCATAGTTCCGTTACAATCCGCTCCCGCCCCCGAGCCAGCCCCTCGACACGGAGGTACGAATGTCGGTGGAGTCTTCTTCCATGTTCGCCCAGATCATTCAGGATCACCTCGAGCTCAAGCGTCGGAATTCCGAGCTCGACCCTGACCTGCCCCTCGAGCGCTACAAGGCGGAGGACCCATTCGACAACCATCCTCTGTTCAAGACAGAGGAGCAGGCACGCATCGAGGAGACAATGGACGGCGTGGAGCCGGTCGTCATGGCCCACGCAGCCTGGCCCGGCGAGGAACCGCACGCCGACAGCAGCGGGGATCTCTGGGGTCGCTCGCGCGACTTCGACTGGGGCGACTAGCCCCGAGCCCGCTGCGCGCCGGCCTCGAGCCGGCTGGAACGGCAACCCGCTCTGGGAAGATGAGCGCGTGGATAGCGGTCGCCTGACCGAGCTTCGCCGCTGGGCGACGAGTCTTCAGGAAGCGAGCTCGAGCGAGGAGACGCGGGCGGCGGGAAAGGCGATCCACATGCTCGCCGACGAGGTCGAGCAGCTCACGCTGCGGCTCCGGGCCGAGCGCGACGCCTCACGGGCACGGGAGGAAGCCTCGTCGCCGGAGCCGCTCGATCCCGAGGCGGCCGGCTGGGACGACACGGGGCGCGAGCAGGGCGTGAGGTCGTGGCTCCGGCGTACCTTGGGGATGGGTCCCGTCGAGCGCGACGACGAGGACGACGACTCGTACTAGGAAGGCGGGTAAGAGCCCGGGCCCTTGTAGAGCGGCCCCAGCGGCTCCTTCGCCCACGACTCGTGCGGCCAGGGCCGGGCGCCGCGGACGGGGTTGGCCTTCCAGGGTGGAATCGACTTCGAGCGCACGCTGCCGTCGCGAAGGCGCTCTGGAAAATCGGCGGCGACCGCTCCGGCTGCGAGCCGCCACAGTCGCGTGAGCTCGTCTGCGAGCAGAGCGGCTCCCTCCTTGTAGCCCCTGCCGGTCCGTGGGAGTCCCTCCAGCGAGATGGGATCGCCCCACACGAGGGCGCAGGGTCTCCGATTCCTGAGCGACCAGCGAAAGGTGTCGATCCCGACCGGCACCACCGGCACGCCCTCCTGCACCGCGATCATGACGGCACCGGGGTGGGCCGGCCCTGGGTAGCCGAGTTGCTGGCGGGTTCCCTCCATGAACATCCCCACCATGTGGCCTTCACGGGCGAGCCAGCGCGCAACCCGGATCGAATCCCGGTCCGACTCGCCGCGACGGACGGCGAAGGTGCCGACGAGGCGCAGCAGCTCTCCCACCACCGGCATAGAGACGAGCTCGACCTTGGCCATGTAGTAGATCGTGCGGGGGGAGTTGATTCCGATCAGCGGGGGATCGATCGTTCCGAAGTGGTTCGCGGCCAGGACCGCTCCGCCCGTGACCGGGACCCGGTCGACCCCATAGGCGTACGAGGGGCAGATCGCGCGGATCACCGGGCGCATCACCAGGCGGGTGAAGAACCAGGCCCGCTCTGGATCCTCGCGCCAGAGTTTCGGAATGCCGAGCTCGGTCAGCACCTTGCGAGTCTAGTAATAGTGATGCGCGAGCCTGATTCCCGCGAAGACGAGCAGGGCCCCGCGGCGAGCAGCCCGGGCCAGCGCCGTAGGGAGACGACGCCTGCGCCGGCGAGCAGCGCGAGTGCCGGCGCCGCCGAGACGAGGTATCGCGCCAGGAAGGCGGGCTGCACGGCCGACAGCACGAGCGTCACCGCGAAGGGCGCGGCGACCCAGGCGCACAGAAGCGTGGTCTTCCACGGCTTCGAGCCCGCGACGGCGCCACCGGCAAGCCCGACCACCCCGAGAGCAGCCGCGACGAGCAGGAGGGGGTTGTCTCTCGTCCAGTTCTCGACGTTCGCGCGTACCCAGTGCCAGGACAGGGACGGGATCCAGTTCAGCTGGTCCTTCTCGTTCGAGGCCACGAGCACGACGATGGGAGTCGTCGCAACGACCACGACTCCTGCTGCGGGCAGAGGGATCCGGGCGGGCGGGCGGGGACGGGCGACCAGGAAGGCGACGACGTGTGCGAGCAGCACAGAGGCGGCGAAGAGGTTCGCCCAGGCCGCGCCGGCGCCTGCGACGGCCCAGAGCGCCCACCAGCGCTGGTCCCCGCACTCGAGCGCGCGCACGAACGCGTACGTCGCCAGTGTGACGAGCAGCGCCGCGAGGACGTAGCCCCGCGCCTGCTGAGACCAGCCGATGAAGTATGTGCTGGTCGCCAACAGAATTCCCGCCGCCAGCCCAGCGAGGCGGTCGAAGAGACGCATCCCCAGCAGTGTTGTCGTGGCTGCGGCAAGCGCGCCGAACATGACCGAGGGAAGGCGCGCGACCCACGACGAGTTTCCGAAGGCGGCCAGCCACGGCTTGATCAGGACGTAGTAGGCGGCGTGGGGCGCTTCGGTGTGCTGCGCCAGGTTCCAGATCCCGCCCAGCGAATACGCGGCCGAGCGGATCGTCACCCGCTCGTCGTACGTGAGCGGGGCCGAGCCGAGCTTGATCAGCCCGAGGGCGAGCGCGAGCACGCCCACCGCGGCGGGCGCAAGCCTCCAGAGGCGCTCAGCTCGTGCCGCGCTGTCCAGTTCGTCCCCGGCGGCGGCCGATTGCACCACGCGCGCGAGTCCAGTGCTTCGTCCCGGAAGTCCCTTGATGCTCCGGCGCGCGAGAAGCGAGCCGGGCAAGGACGCAGGGAGCGCCCATATGTAGGTCATATGGGCGCGACCGAGGACACAGCCCGGCGACGTTTTGCAGCCGCCGGGGTGCGAGACGACTTTCGGGACGAAGCACTGGTGCTGCGCCCGCTCAGAGACAGAGGTTCTCGCCCACGCGCTCGACCCGGTTGGAGTCGCGATTGCCCGCCAGGTCTCGCGCGCGCACGACGAAGTAGTACGTCTTCGTGCTGGAGAGCGGGGGTGTGGCGAAGGAGGTCACGCCGGGCGGCGTCGTGTACGTCGGCGCGGCGAAGCCTTCGCCGCCGGCCGTCGTCGCCTGGTAGACGTCGTAGGCGATCTCATTCGAAGGTGTCACGGCGTCGATCGCGGGATTCCACGTCAGGTGGTACGGGGTACTCTTTCCCGGCCCGACGGGGCCGGGGATGCAGGTCGTCGCCTTCACGAGCCCGGCGAACGTGGGCGGAGTGGAGTCGGTCGCCGGCGGCCCCGTGACCGTGAGGGCCTTCGTGGTCGAGCGGCAGTTGTTCGACTCGAGCGCTTCGCGGATCCGATGCCGGTCGTCGGTGCAGGCCAGTACGCGGTACCGGCCGCGTGCGGAGGAAGGAATCACGACGACGCGTGACGCCCTCGAGGTCGCCTTCGAGGCCAGGGCGCCGATCGAGCGTCGGGCGAGTCGCCGGTCGCCGGAACTCCGAAGGCGGTCGCGCGAGAGGTAATAGCCGATCGCCGACCGCGGCGCGGCCGCGAGGCCACGGTTGCGGGTGGTGTCCGTTACCTTCAGCGACGCACCCGCCCGAACGGTGTGCTTGGAGATCGACAGCGACGTCTCGACGAGGTCGGGGCGCGCGGATGGGCTGCCGTTCGCGCCGCCCGCGATCGTCGGCGCTACGAGCGAGGCAAGGAGCGCAGCGTACGGAACCGAACGGGGCATGTCAGTTCAGTGCATCCCAATCCGGGCGAGGACGGTCGGGGGTAGGTTCCCGGCCCCGGTCGTTGAGGGTGATGGCTGGCAAAACGTAGCGTGCCGAGCTACGCTCCGGCGCGAGTTCTGCGGCGAAAGGACAGCATGTCGTTCTCGAGGGTCGCGGCGGTCATAACCGTTATCGGCTGCACCGGCGTATCGACGCAAGCTGGAGTCGCGTCGCCCGAGCTGAGGAGGCCGGGTGCGATCAAGATCACGGCTCGTCAGATCCAGCGTTACGTTTCCGGCACACATGCAGGCGATGTCGAGGTCACGCGTCTCAGGCTCTACAACAGGCGCATCACCGAGAAGTCGATTGGCCACGGCCAGCTCGTCTGCACTTACATCGGAGATCGAACCATCCGGAACTGCACCGGCAGCGTCACGCTGCCGAAAGGCCAGATCGTCTTCGGAGGGACCGTTATCTCTCACGACCTCTACGGCCTCGCCGTGCTTGGCGGAACCCACATCTACGGCAACGTGCGTGGGACGCTCACGGTGACGGCGCTAGGAGGCAAACCACCCGCGTACCTTCTGCTCTTCCGTCTCGTCGTCTGAGGGCAATCGAGCCTGGCTGAGCGCTAAACCTGCTCGGGCTTCCCGCTCTCGAGGGAGCCGTTGGTGGCGAGGGAAACCAGCAGCGCTTCACGGGCCTGGGCGCCCGTCCCCTGCTCCGGTTGTCGTCCCTGCTCGATGCAGTCGATGAAGTACGTGAGCTCCGGTCCCCAGGGGTCGGCGCCCCGGACGGGAATCGTCATCGCCTCCCCGTCGCTCGGGAAGAGCAGCAGACCGCGCGCCGATTGCGAAGCACCGATGTTGCCCTCGCCCTCGACCGGCGCCGCGGAGAAGGCATACTCGGCAGCGCCTTCTTCACAGAGGACGCGGATGTTGCTCGAAAAGGGATAGGCACGCGGCATTGCGACGCTTCCCTCGGCGACTCCCTCGGCCCCGTCGTACTCGACGAGGGCGTGCACGTGGCCCGGACGCGGCTCCCGGGCGAAAACGCGGCGCGGCTCGCCCAGCAACCAGTTCATCTGGTCGAAGTCGTGGACGAGCATGTCCACCGCGACGCCACCCGATTGCGCCGGATCTGCCATCCAGTCGTTCCAGTCGATCGGCGGCGAGAGCCGATGTGTGGAGACGGATCTGGGCCGACCGAGCTCCCCGGACGCGAGCCGCCGCTGAAGCTCGACGTACTCCGGCCAGAAGCGCAGCACAAGCCCGACCATGAAGACCCGCCCGCTTGCCTCGGCGGCGTCCACGATGGCGTCGGCGTCCTCCGCCGTCAGAGCGATGGGCTTCTCGAGAAAGACGTGCTTACCGGCCTCGAGCGCGCGCAGCACCCACTCCCGGTGCAGCGGGGTCGGCAGGCAGATGTCTACCGCGTCGATCTCGGGATCGGTGATCGCCCGCTCGAGGTCGGTCGTCGGTTCGGCGCCCAACGCTTCCGCAACGCTCGCCGCCCGTTCGGGACTCCGCCCGGCGACGGTCTTCACGCGCACCCGTTCGCCCATTGCGTCGTAGTTCGCGGCGTGGGCGCGGCCCATGAAGCCCGCGCCGAGAACGGCAAGCGAGATCAACGGCGCACGCCGATGCGGTCGTGTACGTCGTCCATGTCCCGGACGAGGTCGACGACTGCTCTGGTCGCCCACTGCAGGAACTCCTCGCCCCGCTCAGCGGTCGACTCGCTCGGGGTTCCCCAGACCCCGCCGCCCTCCTCGAGCAACGACCAGAACGAGCCGGGCGTGGCCAGGAAGACCGGATCGATGAGGGCAAAAGGACTCGTTCGCAGCTCGCCGAGTTCGGGGACGAAGTCGCGCACCCGGTCCATGTCGCACAAGTCCGGATTGATCGCGAGCACGGCGGAGGTCTCTCCGACGTTCGCGTGGATGCCTGCGGTGCCGGAGAGATATTGCTCGGCCTGCTCCGGCTTCAGCCCTTGCCAGTACGGGAAGGGGTAGATGCGAACGTCCTCCGGAAGCTCGTCGTACACGTCCGCGGCTGCGTATTGTAGGGCCCACGAGTTCACGTAGTGGCCGTTCAGAAGCACGATCTTCCTGAAGCCGGACTGGGAGAGCGTGACGCAGACGTCGCGCACGAGGTTGATGAACGTCTCGAGGCGTACGTAGACGAGCCCGCTGGCGCCGCGGTGGTCGGGAGCCAGTCCGAAGCCGATGGGGGGAGCGACGAGGGCATCGAGCTCGGGCGCTGCCCGCTTGGCTACCTCGAGCGGGATGTACACGTCGGTCCAGAGTGGACCGTGGTCCCCATGGTCCTCCGTGGATCCGACCGGCACGATGACCATACGCGAGTCCCGCTCCAGGTAGTTCCGCACCTCCAGGTTGGTCATCTCCGGCATGAAGATCGAGCCTGGCACGTGAGCTCCTTAGTTGAGGCCGAGTCCGCTCAGATGCTCGTGCGAGCGGCGCATGCTGTCTGTGACGTCGTGAAGCGGTGGCCACGGCTCTCCCTGGAACTCGAGCTCCACCGACAGCGGCCCCTCGTACCCGGCCTCGTCGAGGATCTCGAGTACTCGCCCGAAGTCGACGGTGCCGGTGCCGATCGCAGGGAAGTTCCAGTTGTCCTTGCCGCCGGTGGTGTCCTTGAGGTGGACGTGGGCGAGATACGGGGTGATCTTCGGCAGGTCGTCCACCGCCTTCTGCCCCGAATAGAACTCGACGTTCGCAGTGTCGTAGTTGACCTTGATCGAATCGCGACCGATCTTCTCGAGCAAGGGAATGGTCACGTCGCTCGAGGCCATGATGTCGCCGTGGATCTCGAGGGCGACGACGACGTCGTTTGCCTCGGCCACGTCGGCCAGTTCGCCCACGTTGGCAAGGAACGCCGGCTCGCTCTCGTCGGCGCTCTGGTGCCCGCCCACCGCGGTGTTGACGATCGGGATTCCGAACGCGGCGGCCCAGCGAACGCCCTTGATGCCGTGCTCGAGACCCTCCCGGGTGGTCAGGTCGGAGTGGGCGCTGAGGCTGATCGGGGCGAGACTGTACTCGTCAAGCAGGCGTCGTACCGCGCCAGGATCCCCGTCCAGGTCGACGTGCTCCGTCCAGCCCGGGACCGCGGTCAGCTCCACGTAGCGGTACCCTGCCTCGGCGATCCCGGCGAGGGCCTGATCGAAGGTGTACGTGTGGTACGTGTTGGTGTGCCCCGCCAGCGGGTTCGCCATCACCCCTCCCATCAGGCCGGGGGCGCCCAGTGGTAGTGGGACGCCCCGTGTGGCCGTCGGCTACATCTTGAACTTCGAGTCGACCTTGAGCTTGGCGAATGTGGTGTTGAGCTTGAAGTTCTTCGCGTCGGCTCTCGCCTTCGCCTTGTTGGCCTTTTTGTTGGCTGTCCCCCTTGCTAACGGGCAGGGAGGCTTCATAACACCGGCTCTGATTGAGAGTCAAGGTGACCCGGTGAAGGTACCGGTCATCGCCGTCACTCTAAAACACCGAGATCCTGCGAGCCCAGCGCGACATGCGACGCCGTGGTTTGCGCACTGACAAGTTCAGTGGAGCGTACCGGGATCGAACCGGTGACCTCCGGCTTGCAAAGCCGGCGCTCTCCCAAACTGAGCTAACGCCCCGCTCGCCCTCAGTTTAGATGGATGATCGAAGACCGATCGGACACCGCGGAAAGTGCAGTTCGCGTACGCGTTGCACTTTCCGCGGCGAAGGCTCAGGCGGCCCGCTCGAGCCGCTCCTCGTGGCGCGCGCGCTGGATGATGGCGTCACGCTCGCCGAAGCGGATGCGGGCGCGGGCGATGCGGTGCTCTTCCCAGAGCTGCGCGATCTGCTCCTCGATCTCCTGGTGCTCCGCGACGAGAGCGGAATCGTGCTGCTCAGAGAGCGCGTGCATCACCTCCGCGCGCCGGAGGGTGAGGCGGTCGATGTCGTTTCTGATGTCGGATAAGGAGCGCATGTCCCTGAAAACGACGCGAGGGCAACTTGCATTTCCCTGATCATTCGTGTTCCCCTGCAAGTCGGTTTTATGGGCGGCGTCGTCATTCGTAGCCGAGCTCGCCCAGTCGCTCCTCCTCGAGGCCGAAGTAGTGCGCGAGCTCGTGGAGCACCGTGATCCGGATCTCCCGCTCGAGCTCGGCCGGGTCGTGCCCAAACTCGGCCTCGAGCGGCAGCCGGTAGATCGAGATCTTGGCCGGCATGAAGGGCTCCTCCTGGAAGAGCCCGAGCAAATCAGGATCATCTGCGTTCTCGTCCTCGACCACGACGGCGACGTTCTCGAGCTTTGCGGCCAGCTCGGGCGGGAGCGAGTCGAGGGCCATTCGCACATGCTCCTCGAAAGACGGCATCAGTAACGCGGTTGCAGGGGTCGCTGCTTGGCCACGAGGTACACGGTGAGCATGCCGAAGACGAAGCCACCGATGTGCGCGAAGAAGGCGACGCCGCCTCCGGCCTCCGGGTGCGTGATCGCGTAGTTCCCGGACCAGAGCTGGAACGCGAACCAGATGCCCAGGAAGAGCAGTGCCGGGACCTCGACCAGGAACCAGCCGACGAGCGTGAGGACCCTGGCTCGCGGCAGCAGCACGAGGTAGGCGCCCAGGACGGCTGCGATCGCCCCGCTCGCCCCGACGTTCGGGATGCTCGCCTGCTCCGGACCGGCGAAATCGAGCGTGACCCACGTCTGCAACGCGGTCGCCGCAATGCCGCCGGCGACGTACCACAGGACGAAGCGCACGGGGCCGAGCGCGTCCTCGACGTTGTTGCCGAAGATCCACAGGAACAGCATGTTCCCCGCGATGTGGAGCAGGCTGCCGTGCATGAACATCGACGTGAAGGCGCCCTCGTACCACGGCAGGTGGTGGAGGGGCGCAGGCGGGACGCACGGCGGGTCGAGCGAGCAGGGGTAGTAGCCGTAGTGGAAGACGTCGTGGTCCAGCGACGTGCCTGATGCTTCCCAGAGGTAGACGAGGACGTTGGCGACGATCAACGCGACCGTGACGACCGGGAAGCGGCGGGTGGGAACGTTGTCCCGGAGCGGGAGCACGCGGCCCTACGATACGACCAACGCCATCAGCGCCTTTTGCGCGTGCAGCCTGTTCTCGGCCTGGTCCCAGACGGCAGATTGCGGGCCGTAGAGAACGTCTTCGGCGATCTCCTCGCCGTAGTGAGCCGGCAGGCAGTGCATGACGATGGCGTTCTCGGCCGCGAGTGAGACGAGCGCAGAGTCGAGCGTGAAGCCCTGAAACGCGTCGAGCCGTCGTTGCCGTTCTTCCTCCTGGCCCATGCTGGTCCAGACGTCGGTGTAGAGGACGTCTGCGCCGGCTGCGGCCTCGCGCGGGTCGTGGGTCAGCTCGACGGCCTCGAGCGGTGGCTCGTAGCCGGGCGGCGTGGCGGCGACGAAGCTCATCCCCACGAGGCGTGCGGCTTCCGCGAGCGACACGCAGACGTTGTTCCCGTCTCCGACGTAGGCGAACCGAATTCCTTCCAGCCGGCCGTGCCGCTCGCGCACGGTCTGGAGGTCGGCCAGCGCCTGGCAAGGATGCTCCGCGTCGGTGAGGCCGTTGATGACGGGCAGGCTCGCGTGCTCGGCGAGTTCCTCGACGTCGGACTGCGCAAATGTTCGGATCATGATCGCGTCGAGGTAACGCGAGAGCACGTTTGCCGTGTCCTTGATCGTCTCGCCGCGACCGAGCTGGAGGTCGCCGGCGGCCAGGTACAGGCCCACGCCGCCGAGCTGGGCGATGCCGACCTCGAAGGAGACCCGGGTCCGGGTCGACGGCTTCTGGAAGATCATCCCCAGCGTGCGCCCGGGGAGGAGGGCGTGCGTCTCTCGCCGCTGCCGCGCCGCCTTCAGCGCGCCGGCGAGATCGAGCGCCGTCACGAGCTCGTCCCCCGTCCAGTCCGTCACGCGCGTGAAGTCCCGTCCTTTCAGGTGCTGCGGCACGGCGGGCACGGCCGGCGATGCTACTGCATGCGCCGCCTTGACAAACTACCGCTTAGATTTTATCTTGCCAATAGCATCAGAGTACCGTGAAAGGGGGAAATCACATGGCTACGTTGGTTCGTTGGGATCCGGTCCGCGAGGTCGCGGCCCTCCAGAACGAGATGGGCCGGCTGTTCGGCATGCTCCGCGAGGGCAACGGCCAGGCGGCCCGCAGCTGGGTGCCTGCGCTCGACGTCTGGGAGAATGACAACGAGATGGTCTACGCGTTCGACCTCCCGGGCATCCCCGAGGACGAGATCTCGGTGGAGTTCGAGGACGGCTCGCTCACGGTGAGCGCCGAGCGGGAGCGCGCGCACGAGGTCTCGGATGAGCGCTACTACCGCTTCGAGCGCCACTTCGGGACCTTCTCCCGCACCATTGGACTGCCGCAGGGGGTCGCCGAGAAGGACATCTCGGCCGACTACGCGAACGGCGTCCTCGAGGTGCACGTTCGCAAGCCCGAGGAGACCAAGCCGCGCCGGATCCAGATCGGCAAGGGCGAGCAGGCGACCATCGAGGGCACGGCCACCGAGGCCTGACCCTCGAGATCGATCCTCTTCGCCAAGAGGCGGCCACCAGGCCGCCTCTTTTTTTCTGGCCCGTGGCCGCGACTAGAGGTCTGAAGCCAGATCGACTCCGGCGTCTGCGAGCAAGTCTCGCAGGCGCCGCAGCCCGGTGAACATACGGCTCTTGACGGTGCCGAGCGGCTGGCCCAGTCGATCGGCCAGCTGGGCCTGCGTGAAGCCTCCGTAGTAGGCGAGCTCGAGCGCTTCGCGCTGCTCGTCCGGGAGCCGCCGCAGCGCGTCCTGGACGATGCGACGCCGCGCCAGCAGGGCCACTTCCTCGTCCGTCGCGCCGGCCGCTTCCTGGGGCGCCGCCTCGAGGGGCGAGGAGCGCCTTCGCTCTTCTCGCCGTACCAGGTCGACGGCTCTGCGGTGCACGAGCGTGAGGATCCACGTGCTGGGCTTCGCCCGGTCGGCGCGGAAGCTCCCGGCCGAGCGCCAGACGGCCAGGAAAGCCTCTTGCACCGCATCTTCGGCGAGCGCAGAGTCCCGCAGGATGCGCACGGCGAGGCCGTACGCGACGCGTCCGTAGCGATCGTAGAGCTCAGCCAGGGCAGCGTTGTCGGAACGAGAGACGAGGGCCAGGAGCGCCTCGTCCGAGAAGTGTCCGAGCTCGTCGGCCGACTCTCTCCCACCCGGGAGAGCTTGCAGCCTGCTCCCCTCGTCGGGCACGTTCGCGTGGCCTCTTCCCCTGAGCCTCATGCGCTCTCGGTCTGGAGGAGCAGAGGGCCGGTGGGCTGCTCCGAGCCGCCGGCTGGCTCGAGCGAGACGGCGACACGCGCGCCCGACGGCACGGGCCGATCGAGTGACACGACGACGCGTTCCTGTCCACCCCGAAACGTCCCGGCGGGCCGGGGAACGCCGCGAAGGACGACCCAGGCCTCATAGGTCTTGCCGGGTGGAGCGGATCGCAGGCGCGGGACGACCAGGAACGCGTCGCCGCCCTGGGTAACGATGAGCGAGCCCTGCCGGCCCTCGATCGGGACCACCACCGGCCTCGAGGGCCCCGATGACGACGAGGCCCAGAGCCCGAGCACGATGCCTGCAGCCGCTGCCGCCGCGGCCGCCGCCGAGAAGACCGGCACGGCAAGGCGCCGGCGCAGAGGAACGACGGGTGCGGGCGTCCGACGCTCCGGGACAGCACGCTCCAGGATTTCGGCGCGCAGGCTCGCCGGAGGGGCCGGAGACGTGTCGACAGCGTAGGCGAGCGTCGCCGCCGCTGCACGGAGCGACGGCAGCTCCTCGGCGCAAACGGTGCAGCCGGCGAGATGGCTCTCGAACTCCCGGCGCTCGTCGCCCTCGAGCGCGTCGAGCACGTATCCCGCGGCCAGCTCGTGGATGTCGTGCGTGTCCATTGTTCTAGAAGGCGTACGGTGCCATGTTCAGCGCTCCCAGCGTGTACCAGGCACCGAAGGCGAGGCTGGCCGTTCCAAGGATTGGTGCGAGCCGGTGGAACGATCGGCGCACCGGTGAGGACGACAAGGTCAGGCCGAAGCTGGTCGACAGCGCCGCCATCGAGAGCGCGGTGCAGGTGGCGAAGAGGGCCAGCGCGGCGACTGCCACCGCTCGATCGTGGATCGAGGCCAGGAGCAGCACCCCGACCCCGGCGCTTCCGCCGACGCCGTGCAAGAGTCCGATAGCGAATGCTTGCAGGGGCGAACGCACGCGCATGCCCTCGCCGTGGAGGTGGTCATGGAAGACGCCTCGCCTCCAGCGGACGAGCAGCCAGACGGCGAGTGCGACGACCACGACGCCCACGGCCGTCTCCGCTCCTCGCTCGACTCCCACCGGAAGGTACGCCTTGAAGAGGACGATCGGCAGGCCAAAGGTAAACAGGGCCATTGCATGACCTCCGCCCCAGGCGAGCCCGAGTCGCCCGGCCAGAACGGAGCCCCGTTCCCGGGTGCCTGCGATGAGCGTGGTCACGGCGGCGAGATGATCCGGATCGGTGGCGTGGCGAAGCCCGAGGAGACAGGCGACTGCAACCACGACCAGAAGCGATGCTCCGTCGGAGAAGCCGGCCAGGTGCTGGTCCAGGCCGAACACTAGTGTTCCGTCCCGGAAGTCCCTTGATGCTCCGGCGCGCGACAGGCGAGCCAGGCTAGGACGCAGGGAGCGTTCCTATTGGGCAATACGGGCGCGACCTCCCGGGGTGGGACCGAGGACAACGCCTGGCAACGCTTTGCAGCCGCCCGGAGCGCGAGATGATTTTCGGGGCGGAGCACTTAGGTCACCCCTGGAATCGCGCGGATCGTCATTGTCAGGCCGAGCCCGAGCACGACGAGCGCGCTCAGCGCGGGCAGCAGCCGGACGGTGCCGCGATCGAAGTCGACCCGGTTGAACACCCTCTTCGCCGTCACGGCGATCAGTCCGATGCCCGACATGGCTGAGGCGAGCCCGAGGCTGAAGGCGAGGATCAGCACCAGGCCGTATCCGACACGGTGCAACGAGATCGCGGCGAGCAGCACGACGAGGGCGGTCGGGCAGGGGATGATGCCGCCGGAGATGCCGACCCCGAGCAGGCGCCGCAGGCTGAGGGCGGGGTCGCCGGCATCGTGGTCGTGAGCGTGACGGTGGTCGCCGTCGTGCCCGTGGTGATGGTGGTGGTGCGACGCGCTGCCTCTCCACTCGCGGACACGCCACCGGAGCACGCTCACGCCCACAGTGACGACGAGGAGAGCTGAGACGAGGTTCAGCCAGGGGTACAGCTGGTCGGGAACGAGGAACTTGGAGAGGCTCAGCGTCACGAGCCCGAGAGCGAAGACGCCGATCGTGTGCGTGACGGTCACGGTCAGGCCGAGCAGGACGGCGTGGCGCGGCGTGCCCCGCGCGCCGACCAGGTAGGCGGCGACGATCGACTTCCCGTGACCGGGGCTCAGGGCATGAGCCGCGCCCCAGAAGAACGCGACGCAGAGCGAGAGCAGGACGAAGCCCACGCTGAGCCGGTCCTTCGAGATCAGCGAGGCGAAGCCGTGGTCGGCCACACGGTCCGGAGCCTGGAGCGCGGCGCCGCGCGTGAGCGCCGGAGCGGCCTCAGGCCCGGGCGTGGAGTGCACCGTGGCCGCGACGCGCGTCACGTCGAGCGGGCTGTGCAGCAGTTCCTTCGGATAGGCACGCAGCTCGTCGCTGCGGCTGGGCGTCCGGGCCCCGACGACGATCTCCTTCCAGCCGATGCGGTTCGCGTAGTTCGTATCGTGGTACGAGATGCGACCGGCGCGACCGATGCGCGGGCCCGCCAGAATCACTTCCAGGCGCGTCGTCTGCAGGCCGCCGGCGCCGGCCGGGAACGCGATCGCGTGGCGGAGCGGAACGAGCCGCGCGGACCTTCCGCCTACGGTCAGCTTCGCCCCATGGGCGATACGGCGGGCGTAGGAGCCCGCGTCGATCTGGCCGGCCTGCCTGGCCTGGAAGCTGGGGATCTCGGCCAGGTCGAGCACGTAGCGGACGTAGAGCCGGTGACCCGAGACCTCGATCCGGCTGAAGCGGTTGACGGTGAAGTTGCCGAGCGGATGCGCGGCTGCATCGAGCGGTGCCGCGAGCGCGACCGCGAGGAGGGCGAGCAGGACGAGGGTCCTCCTCATCGCAGTGCCCTCCTCGCGACCGGTGCCCACAGGATGGAGAAGCGCGGGTTGAGCGCGAGCGCACGCCCGAACCAGGCGCGGGCGGCTGCGGGGTGACCCAGGCACCGCTCGATCATCGCGCGATGGAAGAACTTCGTCGAGTCGAGGGTGCCGAGCCGGAGCGCGCGCGCCGAGTAGGGCAGCGCCTCCCGGCAGCGCTCGTTTCGGGCGAGCGCCCAGGCGAGGACGTCGTCGCCGTCGATCGACGGCCGGTCCGAGCGGGCGATCTGCGCCCGCCGGAGCGCGCCGCGCAGGTCGATGCCGTGATCGAGCTGGAAGAGGGCGATCTCGAGGTCGGTGCGCACCCCATTCGCACGCAGGAGCTTCTCGATCGCTACGATCAGCGCGTACTGACGTCGGGCCAGCGCAGGATGCCCGTCCGCCCGGTAGAGGTCACCGAGGAAGCCCACGTACTGCGGAAGCGGTACCGTCGTCACGGCCTGCTGCTCCAGCGCGATCGCCTGCCGGAGCCTGCCCTGAGCGGCCCGGACCTGAGCGAGCGCGTCCAGCCCGTAGGCGTAGCCGGGGAAGGCGGCGACCGCGATCCGGTACTCGTGTGCGGCCGCCGCGTACCGGCCGTGGTTGAAGTAGAGCTTGCCGAGCTGGACGTGGGTCCAGGCGGTGGGCTCGGCCTCGCCGACGGCGGCGGAGATTGCGAGCTTCATTGCCCCGACCGCCGCGTGGGTGTGCCCGAGCAGCTCACGTGCGTAGGACACCCGCGCATAGGACGCGAGGCTCGGCCGCAACCTCGACATGGTGTCGAACGCCCGAAAGCCCTCGCGGTAGCGACCCAGCTCGACCAGCGCGTCGCCGATCACGCCGTAGGGGCGTGCCGTTTCCGGTGAGAGCCGGCGTGCCTGCTCGCCGAGCCGGAGCGCGTCTCGGAAGCGATGGCGCGAGAGCGCGAGTGAGCCCAGCCCCGAGTAGACGAGGTAGTCCTCTGAGTCGAGGGCGCGGGCCTGGTCGAGCGAGCCCTGGGCCTTGCCGTAGTACGCCGGATCGCCCGTCTCGCGGGCTCGCTGCTCGTACGCGAGACCGAGGAGCGCCCACGAGTGCTCGTCCTCAGGGCTCTGCCGTAACGTCGACTGGAGCTGCACGACGAGCGAGGCGGTGTCGCCGCCGAGGGAGAAGCCGGCCTTGAAATCCTCGGCCGCCCGGGCGCCCAGCAGCGCGGCCGGAGCCGAGCCGCTCGCCTCGCGGAAGACTCCGCCGAAGAGCACGGCGAAGCCCGCTGCGACGAGGGTGGCGGCTGTGAGCAGGAGCTTGCGCATGGGGCGTTGGCCTGGTGGTCGGGGGAGGGCAGGGGTCCAGCCCTCCCCCGGTGCACCGAGCTAGGGCTTCTGCTGCCCCTTCGAGTTCGTGGCGCCCTCGGCCGGATCGGCCTCATAGGGGAAGCGCGCCAGGTTGGGGACGTCGCCTCCGTTGACGCCGTCGCCGAGCGGGACCTTCTTGCCCTTGAGGAAGCCGGCTACGGCCTGCTCCTCGATGTCGATCACGTCGTCGACGAGGCGGCGACCGTTCGGGAAGCCGCCGTTGTCACCAGCGAGCACGCCCATGCGGTTGACCTTGCCCGCGGCCGTCACGGGCACAGCCAGGTTGATGCGCAGCTCGTCCGCCGGCTTCGAGCCGGTGAACGTGACCTTCGGAATGCCCGTGAGCAGGACGGCGACGAGATCGTCGCGTCCCTTCTCGGGCACGCCCAGCTTGTAGACGACGTTGATGACCTTGGCCAGGATCGGGCTCGTGTAGTACTTGAGGAACTGCCGGTCGTTGGCCGGGCTCGTGCGGTTCCAGCGGTCCTTCAGCCCGGTCGGGATGACCACCTCGTTGATCAGCGGCTCGCCCAGTCGGGAGACCTGCGTCCAACCGCGGCGAACCTTGCCGTTCACGGTGACATTGCGCCGGTCGGTCCCGGCCCAGACGCCGATCGTGTGGCGGGCGTTGTCGACCTGCGCGATCGGGATCTGCAGCGCGATCGCATGGACGTTGTAGCCGGCGAAGAAGTCCTTGCCGCCGCCCTTGTTGCCCGTCGTGCCCGGCTTGCGGAACCCGAGCAGGTCGAAGATCGCGCCGATGTCGCCGAAGAACGCGTCGTCACGCTGGCCGGCGAAGATCGCCGTGCCGCCTTTGTGGACGATCGCCTTCTCGACGGCGGCGTGGTAGTTCTTGACGCCGAGGAAGCCGAGCAGGCGCGGCCCGATGTTGTTGGGCGGAGTAGTGCCCTTGGCCCACGCCTCTCCGTTCCTGGTCGCCGTCCAGGTCTGGACGGTGTTGCCGAGGAAGAACGGGCCGGTCGCGGTCTTGAACCTGAAGCGGTACGTGATGTCCGCTCGCCCGTCTCCGTTCCGGTCGATGTAGATCGAGTACCGGGCGCTCGGCGAGAACGTGTACCAGTTTGGGCCGGCGGCCGGATCCTCGCCCGGGATCAGGTTGGAGATGATCGTGAACGTGCTCGGCTTGTCCGGGCTGCGAAACACGAACAGGTCGGTGTTGTCCGCCGACGGATCTTCCGAGATCAGCGGTGCCTCTCTGTGACTGGAAGCGTTGCCTGGGCTCGGGCTGAGGCGCCCTGCGAACAGCGCGATCAGCGTGACTCCGGCGGCCGCCAGGAGAATCAGCGCGTACTTCCGCATGACTCGCGGCTCCTTTCCACGACGGCCGGCGGGTTGATTGAGGATCTTGGTGGCCGTCGTCCGCGCGTGGTTCGCCCGAGGCGGCGGACCGGTTCGAGCTAGCGAGCGACTCGCGTGCCGGCGCGGCCGGCGAGGGCGTCCGCGAGCGCCTCGGCCGACGTGATCAGCGCCTCGCCGCCTACCTCACGGACGAACGCCGCCGCCGCCTCCACCTTCGGCCGCATCGAGCCGGCGGCCAGCTCCGGCGCGAGCTCGTCCGCCTCCTCCGGCGAGAGCTCGCGGAGATCCTCCTCGCTGGGCGCGCCGAACCCGCGCTTGACGGCGGAGACCTCCGTGAGGATGACGAGCCGGTCGGCCTCGAGCCGGGAGGCAAGCAACGCGGAGGCCCGGTCCTTGTCGATAACTGCGTCGATCCCTCGCAGCCGGCCGTCTTCGGAGGCCACGGGAATGCCGCCGCCGCCGCAGGCGACGACGATCGTGTGCGCGCCGAGCAGCGCCTTGATCGCGGCCAGCTCGACGATCTCGAGCGGGGTGGGGGAGGGCACAACGCGCCGCCAGCCGCGGGCGGCGTCGGACACGAGCATCCAGCCGCGCTGCCGCTCGAGCACCCCCGCCTGCTCCTCCGAGTAGAACGGGCCGACGGGTTTCGTCGGCTCGTCGAAGGCAGCGTCCGCGGCGTCGACGCGCACGTGCGTCAGCAAGGTGACAACGGGACGGCCGGCGACGGGACCAAGCTCGGCCTGGATCAGGGCTCCGATCTCGGCCTGCGTCTGGGCGACCGCGAGGTAGAGGGGCAGCGGAGGGACCTCGTCGGCGGCGCGCTCCTGGCGGAGCAACTCGTTGCCCACTTGGGGGCCGTTCCCGTGCGTGACTACGAGCGCGGGCTCCCCGAGAAGCGGCCGGAGCGCCTCAGCCGTGTCGCGCAGGTTGGCCAGCTGCTCTGCGGCCGTGCCGCGCTGTCCCGCGCGGATCAGCGCGTTTCCGCCCAGCGCGATTACCGTCGTCACCTCGCGCCTCTGGTCGGCGACTCCTCCCAACCGGCGAAGCCGGCTTTCGGAGGCGCCTGACGCCGCTGGCGGCAGGATCCCGCGTTCGCGGCGCTTGGCCGTACCTCATGTACTGTCCTGCGCGCCGCTCGCTTGCCTCCTTTGCCAGCGGCGACCCAGAGACGCGAGGTCAAGCGACGGCGGCAGGTGAGGCGAGGAGGCCGCGCTCGGCGAGCACGTCCGTGAGTGACGGGTGCCCGATCTCCTCGAGGCGGTAGGTCACGCGCAGGGCCGGCTTGTCGAGCTCGATCACCCGACGCAGGTCGATTGGCGTCCCGATCAGGACGAGGTCGGCATCGGAGCGCGAGATTGTCTCGCGCAGGTCCTCCATCTGCTCGCGGCCGTAACCCATGGCCGGCAGGAGAGTCCCGACGTCCGGATAGTCACGGAAGGTCTCGGCGATCGAGCCCACTGCGAACGGGCGTGGGTCCACGAGCTCTGCCGCGCCGTGCTCGCGCGCCGCCAGCACCGCTGCGCCGTACGTCATCTCGCCGTGCGTGAGCGTCGGGCCGTCCTCGACGCAGAGGACGCGCTTCCCCGCGATCTCTGCGCCGCCGCCTTCGACCTCGAACGGCGAGTTGGCGAGCACGACGGTCGCGCCAGGGTTCGCCTTGCGGATGGACGCCAGCACCGCCTCGACTCCCTCGGGCGGCGCGCTGTCGACCTTGTTCACGACACACACGTCTGCGAGGCGAAGGTTCGTCTCGCCGGGGTGGTAGCGGAGCTCGTGGCCCGGCCGGTGCGGATCGACGACGACGACGTGCAGGTCGGGCCTCAGGAACGGCGTGTCGTTGTTGCCCCCGTCCCAAAGAATCACGTCGGCCTCCTGCTCGGCCGGCTCGAGGATGGCGGCGTAGTCGATGCCGGCGAAGACGAGGTTGCCCTCGGCCAGGTGCGGCTCGTACTCCTCGCGCTCCTCGATCGTGCAGTCGGCGGCGTCGAGGTCCTCGTAGCGGGCGAATCGCTGCACGGCCTGCCGCGTGAGGTCGCCGTACGGCATCGGGTGGCGTAGCACGGCGACCCGGCGGCCGGACTCTCGCAGGATCCGCGCCACGCGCCGCGTCGTCTGGCTCTTGCCCGAGCCGGTGCGCACGGCGCAGACGGCCACGACGGGCTTCGTCGAGGTGAGCTCGGTTGCCGACGGCGCGATGAGCCGGTAGTCGGCTCCGGCCGCCAGTGCCCGCGACCCGATGTGCATGACGTGCTCGTGCGTGACGTCCGAGTACGCGAACACGACCTCGTCGACGAGCTGGTCGCGCACGATCTCCTCGAGGTCGGCCTCGGGCCGGATGGGGATGCCCGCGGGATAGTCGGCGCCGGCCAGCGCTGCGGGATAGACCCGACCGTCGATGTTCGGGATCTGGGTCGCGGTGAAGGCGACGACGCGGTGCTCGGGCCGCCCACGATAGAGGACGTTGAAGTTGTGGAAGTCGCGGCCCGCCGCGCCCACAATCAGGACCCTCGCCATTGCATAGAGCATATGCACATACTCAGGACGTTCAAGGCGGCAAACTAACGTCGTGCAGCCGGAGACGCGGTACGCGCGTTCGGGCGATGTCTCGATCGCCTACCAGGTCACGGGCGACGGCCCCTTTGACGTCGTCTTTATCCCGCCGTTCGTCACGCACGTCGAGCTCGTCTGGAGAACGTCTTTCGCGCCTGCCCTCGAGGCACTCTCCTCGTTCTGCCGCCTGATCCGATTCGACAAGCGCGGCACGGGCATGTCCGACCGGGTCGGCGGTGCGCCGACGCTCGAGACGCGCATGGACGACGCTCGGGCCGTGATGGATGCGGTCGGCTCCGGCCGAGCTGCGTTCTTTGGTTCCTCAGAGGGTGCCGCCATGAGCCTGCTCTTCGCCGCGACCTATCCGGAGCGGACCGCTGCGCTCGTGCTGAGGAGTTTCTATCCCCGAACCATGTGGGCTTCTGATTATCCGTGGGGTCGCACCGAGGAGGAGTACCGCCGGGAGATGGAGAGCGATCTGCGCCTCTTCGGGCCACGCGACCAGGCGCTGGAGGCCGTGCGCGCGCGGATGCAGCTCGCAGACGACCGTGAGGCGCAGCAGTGGGTCGACTACCTCCGCTGGAGTGGAAGTCCTGGTGCCGTCGAGGCCCTAGCTCTCATGAACAGAGACATCGACGTACGACACGTGCTTCCGGCCATCCGCGTCCCGACACTCATTCTCCACGGATCCGAGGACACGATCGTCCCGATCGATGTCGCGCGAAACGTTGCCGGCCGCATCCCAGGCGCGAGGCTCGTCGAAGTGACGGGAGGACATCTGGCCACTGGAGCAGCGGGAGGATCCCTCGTGGTCCAGATCCAGCGCTTCTTGACCGAGGTCTGGGACGCAGGTGGCTGGGAGGAGGCAGAGCCCGACCGCGTGCTCGCGACCGTCCTCTTCACCGACATCGTCGGCTCCAGCGAGCGTGCGGCTTCGCTCGGGGACCGGGCCTGGCGCGAGCTGCTGGAGCGCCACCACGAACTCGTGCGCCGCCAGCTCGTACGCTTCCGCGGGAAGGAGGTGGACACAGCCGGCGACGGCTTCTTCGCCTCATTTGACGGGCCGGCGCGGGCGATCCGCTGTGCGACTGCGATCGTCGAGTCGATGCCCGAGCTGGGGCTCGAGGTGCGCGCCGGGCTGCATACGGGCGAGTGTGAGCTCGTGGACGGCAAGGTGGCAGGGATCGCCGTGCACACCGGCGCTCGTGTCGCCTCCCACGCCCAGCCCGGCGAGGTGCTCGTCTCCGGCACAGTCAAGGACCTGGTCGCCGGCTCGGGCCTCAGCTTCGAGGAGCGCGGCGCCCACGAGCTCAAGGGCATCCCGGGCAAATGGCGGCTCTACGCCGTCGATAGAGTCACGGCATGAGCAGATTCCCCGAAGCGATCAACCAGCAGATCGCCAACGAGTTCGCAGCCTCGCAACAGTACGTGGCCATCGCCGTCTACTACGACGCGGAGACGCTGCCGGGGCTCGCGGCCCACTTCTACCGCCAGTCGGTCGAGGAGCGAAACCACGCCATGATGCTCGTCCAGTACCTGCTTGACTCCGACGAGCAGGTCGCGATCCCGGGCGTCGACGCGCCGAAGACGGAGTTCGGCGCCGCGGTCGAGCCGGTGGCGCTGGCGCTCGAGCAGGAGAAGCGCGTGACCGAGCAGATCGCCGGGCTCGTCGGGCTCGCGCGGGAGGAGGGCGATCTCATCGGCGAGCAATTCCTGCACTGGTTCCTGCAGGAGCAGCGCGAGGAGGTCTCTAGTATGTCCGACCTGCTGGCGGTCGTGAAGCGGGCCGCGGAGTCGAACCTGCTGCTCGCGGAGGAGCATCTCGCTCGGACGCAGGTGGGCGACCAGGACGCCCCGGACGCCGCGGCTCCTCCAGCCGCCGGCGGCGCGCTCTAGGGCCTGGCGGCCTGAAGCGCCCGACGTTCCCGGTGCGGCCGCGTGTCATCGTCGGCAAGACACCGCCACTCGGCTGCTACGACGTCAACGGCTCGCCCGGCTCCGTCGCCCTGACGGTACGCCAGCTCTCCCAGGTGATGTGGAGGATCACGAGCGTGATCACCAGGCCGATGATCGGATCAGCGACGGGCACGCCGAGTGCGACCACCGCCGCGCTTAGCAGGACGCCGAGGCTGACAAAGCCGTCAACGCGGGCGTGGTCACCGTCGGCAACGAGCGCAGGGCTGTTCAAGCGCTTACCGGCGCGAGAGCGAATCTGCGCCGCAATCTCGTTGCCGGCGAACCCGATCAACCCAGCGGCGGCAAGCCACCAGAGGTGTGAGAGCGAGTGTGGATGAATGAAGCGAAGGATCGTCTGCGCGAGGGCGACACACGCGCTCGTGAAGATCGCCAGCACGACGGCGAGTCCCGCAAGGCGCTCGCCACGCACGCTGCGTAGGAAGAAGGCGAGCCCGAGTGGAATCGCCGTCGAGGCATCCCCGAAGTTGTGGATCAGGTCGGCGAGGAGGGCCACACTGAGCGTGAGCGCGTAGATCAACGTTTGGACGATCGCCGTCACGGTGAGTACGGCAAGGCTGATCGAGACGGCACGGATGCCAGCCTTCGAGCGAACGATGGAGTGATCCACCAGGCCGTGCGAGTGGCCGTGTCCCTGCTCTATGGGCTCGACGCCCCCGTGGACGTGTTCGTGCAGATCGCACGTCGCCGTATGACTCATGCGGCCCAGCGTAGTCAACACAGGACGGTGAACCGCTCCGACCGCGGGTCGATCCAAGGCGGCTAGGCGAAGTCGCGACCGCGGCTCCTCCAGCCGCCGCCGGCGCGCTCTAGCCTCCCGGGCGCAGGCTCGCGGGAAACTCCGGGAAGAGGACGCAATCGGACAGGCCCAGGGCCCCGGGCGGCGCGGCTGACACGGTTGCCTGCGACCGCGATCCCGGCCACGGCGGCAAGGACGTTCTCGTCGTCGAGTCGGCCGAGCAGGTCGATGGCCTTCGTCGTGTCGCGGATGCCGTATCGGCATCCCGACGCGCGTACGGTAACCACATGAGCGGCGGCGACCCCACCTGAGAAGACCTGGCGTGGCTCGCGGAGGCGCATGCCTGGATCAGGGAGCACGTCGACGTTACGGGGATGTTCTTCGCGCGCTCACGTATCGCCGGATCCAGCTGCAGTCCCCCCGAGGCGATCCACACGACGTACGACGAGTCGGTCTCCGGCTGGCTCGAGGACTTCCTGGCGACGATCTAGGCCGAGACGGACGAGCCGAGGCCCTCGCGGGCGCGCTCGGCGACTGCATCCAGCTCGATCTCGGCCCCGGTGACGTCCTGTAGCAGCTCGTCGGCGGTCGGCTTCTGGCCGAGCGACCAGAGCTCGCGCAGGAGCGAGCCGGCCTCGCGTTTCGTGAACCAGTCGCTGCCGAAGCGCTCGCGCAGATGGAAGCGCATCTGCGCCTCGAAAGCCCAGGCGCGCAGGTACTCGGTGGAGTAGAAGCCGCCGTCGACGTCGGCGAGCCAGTCCGTCTCGCTCGGCGTGATCTTCAGCGCGTCGGAGAGCAGCTCGACGTATCGCGATTTCATGCTTGGCAGATCGTCGGCCTGGTGCAGCTCGATCTCGTAGAGCAGCTTCGCGCAGTAGCGCCGCGAGAGCCAGAGCAGGCTCACGGCCGAGTCGGCTGCGAGCTTGCCCGGATCGCCGAAGTCCAGGCGCTTCCGGAGCCAGGCAGGATCGTCGACCATGTGCTCCATCAGGAAGGCCCAGCCCTCCGTGACCGCGCGGTCGCCAAGTCTCTTTTCCTCCACCGGGAGCCCCGGCGCGGTGTTGGCGAAATGCTCGGCGTGGCCCGCCTCGTGGAAGAGCGCGCGCCAGTCGTCCAGGCCGCCCTTCGGCTGGATCACGAGCTTCACGTTGTCCGGGATCTCGATACCGGCGCAGAAGGCCCGCGGTGACTTCTTCTCGCGCTGCTCGACGTCGAGCTCCACGTTCTGCTGCGCGGCGAGGTCGACCCCCAGGTCGCTCAGAGTCACCTCGAGCGCGGGCACCATCTTCTCGCTCGGGAAGTGGTCGTCCCACTCGGCTGCGCGGAAGAGGCGCGGTGTGTCCCAGCGCTCGGCCTCGGACAGCGAGACGCCGACCCGCGCGCGGAGAAGGCGGTCGGCGGCTTCCTCGAAGATCGTCTCCGTCGAGTCGAGGAACGCGCGGCACTGCGAGGCCAGCTCCTGGAGCCGGAAGCCGAAGCGCAGGTGGAGGTCGTAGTAGTTCTTCGCCCCGAGCTCGCGGACCGCCGCCTGCGAGATCTCGGCCGCCTCGAGGTAGATCGGGTTCAGGTGCTCGTCGGCGACCTCGCAGCGGGCGTTTTCGAGCTTGCGGCGCTTCTCGCGGTCGGGCTCGTTGGCGATGGTCGGACGCAGCATGCGGAAGCCGACCTTCTCGCCGTCGACCTCCACCTCGAGCGTGGCCTGGAGCTCGCCGGCGCGCTCCTCCTGCTTGGTGGTCAGCTTGCCCATGAAGCCGTCGCAGGCGAATCGCCACAGCTCGCGCAGGCCCCGGTCGCCGTCGACGGCGGAGCCGATCGATTGCGCCGATTCGAGCGTGGTCAGCGCCGCATATCGCTCGTAGATGGGTTCGAGCTCGAGCGTCTCCTTGTGGCCTGCGAGATGGATGTAATACTCCTCCATCAACTCGGCCAGGAAGCGGTCGGCTTTGTGCCTGTACGCGTCCAGCTCGGTCGACGTCGGCGGCGCGCTCGGCATCGTTCCGTAGGATACGCCCCGTGCGCGAGATCCGTATCTCCACCGAGCGCCGCACGCAGCTCGTCGAGATCACCGCACTCGTGGCCGACGTACTGGAGTCCCAGAACGGTTCCTCGGCCGCCCTCGTCTACGTGCCGCACACGACCGCCGGGGTGACGATCAACGAGCGCATCGACCCCAAGCTGGTCGAGGACTTCGAGTCAGCGCTCGAGAAGATCGTCGAGGACGGCTGGGGTTGGCAGCACGTGGACGCCGACGGGGAGAACGCGCCTTCGCACGTCCGGGCATCGCTGATGAGCCCGCAGGTGCTGGTACCTCTCGATGAGGGCCGCCTGGCCCTCGGGACGTACCAGGGCATCTTCTTCTGCGAGTTCGACGGCCCCCGCGAGCGCAAGGTCTACGTCACGGCACTGAGCTAGTCGCGCGAGGGGCTACGCTGGGCGTCGTGGCCGCCCCCGTCGCCAAGGATCAGGAGCTCGAGCTCCGCATCGACTCGCTCGCCTACGGCGGTTCGGGTGTGGCGCGGCTCGACGGCTTTGTCGTCTTCGTGCGACGGGGCCTACCGGGCGATCTCGTGCGAGCTCGCGTGACGAGGGTGAAGCGGAACCACGCCGAGGCGGTCGCCACCGACGTGCTCGAGCCCGGGGGAGACCGGGTCGATGCGCCGTGTGCCCATTTCCCAGCCTGCGGCGGCTGCCGTTTCCAGGACCTCGCCTACGAGGCCCAGGCGGCCGCGAAGGAGGCGCAGGTGCGAGACGCGCTCCAACGGATTGCCGGACTTTCCGACCCTCCACTCGAGCCCATCGTGCCCGCGGAGTCTGCGTTTCACTACCGGAACAAGCTCGAGTACTCCTTCACTCAGACGCCGGCAGGCCCCGCGCTCGGCTTCCACCGCGCGGGGCGCTGGGATGAGGTGCTCGAGATCGAGCGGTGCTGGCTGACGACGGACCTCGGGAACGCGCTTCGCCACGCAGTCCGCGACTGGGCACGCGAGGAGCACCTCCTCGCCTACGACCAGGAGACGCACGAGGGGTTCCTCCGGCATCTCGTCGTCCGGGAGGGCCGCAACACCGGCCAGGCGCTCGTCGTGCTCGTGACTGCGCCCGGAGAACTCCCCGACGCCGGCTACTTCGTCGACTGCGTGCGCCGCTTTCCCGAGGTGCGCTCGATCCATCACGCGGTGAATGAGAGCGTGGCCGAGGTGACCAACGTGCCGGCCACGTTGCTGTGGGGTGAGGACGCGATCGAGGAGGAGCTGGCCGGCTTGCGCGTCCGGGTTCGCCCGGGGGCGTTTCTCCAGACCAATACGGCGATGGCCGAGCAGGTCTACAGGCTCGCGGTCGAGTACGCGGGGCTCACCGGCGGTGAGACCGTCTACGACCTGTACTGCGGAATCGGCACGATCGGCCTGGCCATGTCGGGACGGGCGCTCTCGGTGTGGGGAGTGGAGGTGTCGGAGGAGTCCGTCGCCTGCGCGATCGAGAACGCCGAGCTGAACGGGATCGCCAACGCGGCCTTCTTCGCGGGCGAGGTCGGTCGCTCCGTCGAGGAGCTGCGCGACCGCGCGGGCCCTCCTGGCGTCGTCGTTGTCGACCCGCCGCGGTCGGGGCTGGCGGGCCGGGCGCTGCGCGAGGTGGGGAACCTGGAGGCGCCGCGGCTCGTCTACGTCTCCTGCAACCCGACCACGCTGGCGGGCGATCTGAAGACCCTAGCCGCCGACTCCGGTTACCGCCTGGAGCGGGTGCGTCCGGTGGACATGTTTCCGCATACGCCCCACGTCGAGGCAGTGGCGCTCCTGACGCGCCGAGGTTGCCGCCGTCCAGCCGGTGCTCTAGGGTCAGGCCTCCGGTAGGCGCGACTAGGGGGACCTGATGATCCGAAGGCACGTCTCGTTGCTCTGCATTGCTGCCCTGTGTGGGCTTGCTCTGGCCCTCGCAGGGTGCGGCGGAGGAGGCTCGAAGAGCTCGTCTCCACCCGAGACGACAACCACGGCCGCGACCACCACGACCGTGACGACCACGACCGCTACCACCACGACCCAGAGCACGACCGCTGCCCCCAACTTCGCGACCTCGGGTAACTGCAGGAACCTCGCGCAGTCGGCCTCCAAGTTCTCACAGGCGCTCACGGGTGCAGAGGGGAATCTCAAGAAGCAGGCGCAGCTGTTCCAGGAGTTCGCAAACAAGGCGCCCGCGGAGATCCGATCGGACGTGCAGACGATTGCAGACGCGTTCACCAAGATCGCGAATGCAGGCGTCAGCCTGAAGGCTGGTCAGACGCCTACTGCGGACCAGGTGGCGAAGCTCCAGCAGGCCGTGAAGGGGATCGACCAGGCGAAGGTGACCCAAGCGTCCCGAAACGTCGCCGCCTGGGTGCAGAAGAACTGCCACGCGTAGGGAGTCCTGACAGACGTGTGGGCGGGCGTCGACGTCGGCGGGCGAAAGAAGGGTTTCCACCTCGCCCTCGTCGACCTCCACCGTCTGCGGGGCGGACCGACGCGGGTGACTACCGTGAGTCAGGCCGTGCGCTGGCTGCAGTGGCGCGCGCCGAGCCTGGTGGCGGTCGACAGCCCGCGCTCTCCGGCGCCGGACGGCCTGCGCTCGCGTCCCGAGGAGCGGGAGCTCGCCCGCCGCGTCTGCGGCATCCGCTACACGCCCGAGCTCGCACGGCTCCGCAGGAGTCGCTACTACGACTGGATCGTGCGCGGGCTCGCGCTCTACGCCGGGCTCGAGGAGGCGGGCCTACCTGCGATCGAGTGCTTCCCCACCGCCTCCTTCACGCGCTGGGCCGGACCACGGGGCAAGAGGACTCGCTCTGAGTGGACTCGCGAGGCCCTGGCGCAGATGGGCCTCCTCGGAGTCCCGACGCTGCTCGGCCAGGACGGGCGTGACGCCGTCGCCGCCGCTCTCACGGCCCGGGCTCACGAGCTCGGTCTGACGGAGAGCTTCGGGCCGATCGTCGTGCCTCGCTGAGCCGCCGCCACAGAAGATCCGCATTCGGCAGCAGGAAGCCGATGGAGAGGCCGGGGAGGGCGGGGAGGCCGCTCGACTCGAGTGCAACAGCGATCGCGATCGTCGCTCCCAGCGAGAGCGCGAGGCACAGCGCGGTCAGCCTGACCCGCAACCCGAAATGCGCTGCGGCCGCGAGGTAGAACGCGAAGAAGAAGAGGTCGGGCGGCCCGAGGCGCGCGGCGTCGGCCTCGCCGGGCACGGGGAAGGCGAACGAGACGTCGGTGAAGACGTTTCGGTGGTGCTCGACGATGTTGCCGGTCGGCCCGCGCCACACCGAGTACGCGTCCACCCAGGGCACGAGCACCGCGACGAGCCCCACCCACAAGGCGGCATCGAAGAGCGTCACGAACCAGAAGGCGAGCGACGTGGTCGCGGCGAGCTTCGCGAAGTTGGCCAGGGCATCGAGGTCGGCCTCCACGAAGGCCCAGGTCAGCACGCCGAAGGCGATCCCGAGCAGGAGCAGGCCGGGAGCGCGCTGCAGCGGCAGCGCGAGGTAGACGAGGCAGAAGACGGCCGGGATCAGCGCGAAGGCGAGAAAGGCGACGTCCCACCACAGGGAAAGGCCCGGCAAGGAAGCCGACCACGCGAAGTAGGCCCCGACCGACGCCGCGACCGCGGCGAAGGCCAGGACCCGCGGGCTCGCTAGTAGGGCGGCTGCTCGGCCCACCAGGCACCGAGCGGCTTGAAGGCGGCCCAGAAGCGCGTCTTCAGGGGCTGCTCGTCGAGCGAGGCGTCGATGTCGGGGCAGACGAGCGCGTCCACGGTGGGCGTGAAGCGCTGGAGCGATCCGTAGGTCTGCTCGAGCGGCGACGAGAGCGGGAACTCGATCGAGTTCAGGAACTCGAGCGCGTCCTCGCCCATGACCACGACGAGCTTCGGCTGGACGATGTGCAGCTCGCGCGTCAGCCACTCACGCGACTGCTCGTCCGGCTCCGCGTCCGCGTACTTGAGGCAGTTCGTCCCGTAGACCGCCATCGGGTCGACCCGCAGCCGCTGCAGCGACTTCAGGATCGCCTGGCCGGTGCGCCCGAAGAAGGCCACCCCCTCCTGGATCTCAGGTCCCTGCGGCCCGTACTTGACCATGAAGACGTCTGCGAGCGGGTGGCCGGAGCCAAGAACGGGAGCCGAAGGGCCCGCCGCCCGGGCGATCTCGTCTCCGAGCTCGTTGATCTCTGAGATCGCCTTCTTCAGGTAGCGCTCGTAGATCTCGTCGGTCGGCACGGCACTCACGGGCGCTTGGGTCCTTTCGCCCCTAGCGTGCCTTCTCCTTGACCTGCGCCATCCACTTGAGCGACTGCAGGTAGGCGAGCGATTTCGGCCGTCGCAGCACCTGGGCCGTGCGCAGGCTGATGAGGAACTCCTCCGGGGTCCGGAACGTGCGCATGCGCACGACGCCCGTGCCCAGGCCGGGCAGGACGTGGGCGTCCGAGCCGGCCCCCATCGTCAGGTTGTACTTCCTGGCGAAGCGGAGCGCCTCGTCGTTGTAGGTCTCGAACAGAAGCCGGGCGTTGTAGACCTCGAAGACGTCGATGTCGGCCAGATGGCGGTGGAGCGTCGCCGGGTCGGGGATCGCATGCCGCCGGTCGAACGGGTGGGGAAGGTAGACGAGCCCGCCCTGCGCCCGGATGGCGGCGATCGTGTCGGCAAAGGACATCGCCCGCGGAATCTCCTCCGACAGGAAGAGCCCGATCACCTCGCCCTGGCCGTTGGTCTTCACCTCCTCGGCCGGGATCACTGTCAACGGGCGTCCGCGGGCGAGCTCGACTGCCTCCAGCGCGCCGCCGAATGCGTTGTGGTCGGTGATCGCGACCGCTCCCAGGCCCTGCTCCTCGGCATGCTCGAGGAGCGCTTCGACGGGAACGCGGCAGTCGTGCGACCACGACGTGTGTGTGTGCAGGTCGCAGAGGATCCAGTCGCGGTCCTGGAGGAGCATCCCGTCGCGCGGGATCGCGCGGCGCCGCTCGGAGAGTCGGCCGTACAGGGAGTCGAGCTCCGCGGCGACCGCCCGGAAGCTTGCGCGCTCGGCGGAACGCCGCAGCTCGCCGGCGCGCTGCTCACGGCGCTCGGAATCCTTTGCGAGCTCGAGCGCTTCTTCGGGTCCCCGCACGACTGCCGCCCCGGCCGCCCCGGCCTCCAGCTCGAGCCGGGCGCCGGCCGAGGGCGGCGCGATGAAGAGCGCCGCGTCCCGCAGCACCGCCGCGCGCCCGGGCGAGTCGCGTGCGGTGCGCACGCGCACTCGCTTCCGCAGCGCTCGCGGCACGTAGGGGCGGGCGCTCAGGGGCCTGGTGCGCAGCAGGATGAGGTCCCACCCTTCGAGCTCGCTCAGCATGCTCAGGCACGCGCGGGTGAACGGTCGCTCGGCCGGCCGCCACTCCAGCACGATGCGCCGCTTCTTCGTGGCCGGCCGGAACGTCTCCGTGTCCACTCCGGCCGAGATGACCCGGTAGTCGCCCGGAAAGCGCAGCGCCGCCGCGGCGGCGACCTCGGGCGACGCGGCGACGAGCCTGTCGATGCGAGCAAGCAGCCGCGCGCGCTGGGCGGTTCCCGGTGGATACGAGAGGCGCTCCCGGGAGAAGAAGCTCGCCACGGCCAGTGCCGGGGCGTCGCGAAGGGCCAGGTAGGAGAGGCTCGGCAGCCCCGGCTCGAAGCCGTGCAGGACGTCGAAGGCGCCGCGCGCCAGGGCGAGCGCGAGGTTCGCCCGGACCCCGACCGGCACGCCCATGCGACTCCGCCGCGAGATCGGCAGCGCCGGTCCCACGGCGACGACGTCGCCGAGCGGCCCGCGCAGGAGCGCGCGTCTGCCGGCGCGCAGGTCCTCGGCGCGGTTCGAGGGGCAGAGCACGGTGACCGAGTGTCCGAGCCGGCGGAGCTCCCGCGCGACCCCGGCGACGTGGTCGTTCACCTCGTGCGGTTGCGACCAGGAGAACGGCGTAACGAGACAGATGCGCAGGCCCATCCCCGGTCGAGTGTATGCCCGCCGGCTATGCCTTCGCGGCCCTCGCCTTCACCGGCTTGCGTGTGTTGTCGCGGATGAAGCGCTCCGTCAGCTCGCGAGCCTCGTCGTCTCGAGTCTGCTTCGGAGGCGACTTCATCAGGTACGCGCTGGGTGCTTCGAGCGCCCCGGCCACGCCGTTGTTCAGCGCGAGCTTCGCGAGCCGTACCGCGTCGATGACGATCCCGGCCGAGTTCGGCGAATCCCAGACCTCGAGCTTCAGCTCGACGTTCAGCGGTACGTCGCCGAAGGAGGAGCCCTCCATGCGGATGTACGCCCACTTGCGGTCGGTCAGCCACGGCACGTAGTCCGAGGGTCCGACGTGGACGTTGCCCTCGCCGATGTCGTAGTCGAGCATCGAGGTGACCGCGTTCGTCTTCGAGATCTTCTTGGATTCGAGGCGGTCGCGCTCGAGCATGTTGAGGAAGTCGGAGTTGCCGCCGACGTTCAGCTGCATCGTGCGGTCGAGGTGGACGCCGCGATCTCCGAAGAGCGTGGTCAGGACCCGGTGCGTGATGGTGGCGCCGACCTGCGACTTGATGTCGTCGCCGATGATGGGTACGCCCGCCTCCTCGAAGCGGCGCTGCCAGTAGGCCTCGCGCGCGATGAAGACCGGCATGCAGTTGACCATCGCGACCCCCGCCGAGAGGATCTGCTCCGTGTACCACTTGGTCGCCTCTTCAGAGCCGACCGGGAGGTAGTTGACGACGACGTCCGCGCCGGTCTCCCTGAGGATGCCGACCACGTCGTCCGTCTCGCCGGGAGCCTTCTCGACGACCTGCGAGAGGTACTTGCCGATGCCGTCGTGCGTCATGCCGCGCGAGACCTTGATTCCAGTCTTCGGCACGTCGGCGAACTTGATCGTGTCGTTGGGATGTGCCCAGATCGCGTCCGCCAGGTCCTTGCCGACCTTGCCCTTCGTCACGTCGAACGCGGCCACGAACTCGATATCGGAGATGTGGTAGCCGCCGAGGTCGACGTGCATGAGGCCGGGGACGGAGTCATCGGGGGAGGCGTCCTTGTAGTACTGGACGCCCTGCAGCAAGGAGTTGGCGCAGTTGCCGACGCCGACGAGTGCCACGCGGACCTTGCTCTGAGCGCGCGCGCGGCCGTTCTTGGAGCCGTTCGTAGAAGCCATCGCTTCCTTTCTTCGTCTTGGTCGGGGGATTCCGAGACCTGCTGCCAGCGCGGTCACGATGACCTCGTTCACGCTCGACCCGGTGCGACCGGCCTCGGCCTCCAGTTCGTGCTTGAGGTCGGAGGGGACGCGTAGGAGGACGACGGGGCTCGCCCCCGGGAGGGGGCTCTTGCGGCCCGAGGGGGTGAAGGCGACCTCGAAATAGCCGGCGAGGAGGCCCACTGCGACATCGTTGAGGCTGACGCCGCGGCGGGCGGTCTCGCGGACGAGCGCCCCCTTCAGCGAGGAGGGCATCCTGACCAGGATGCCCTTCCTGGGGAATCTGCTAGCAGCCAAAGTGCTAGCACTCTACAGGAACACAGTTATTGGCATGAGAGATCTCGCACCCGAAACCCGGAAACGCCTGGGGGTTTGCCTAGGCTTGCCGGCGCAGCTGCGAGCGCACGCTCCACACCCGCTGGCCCACCGTGAGCCAGGCCGTGGCCGTGAGCAGGTAGATCGCCCAGGGCAGCACACCCCAGGGAGCGAGCACGAGCCCGGCCGTGATCACGACGACGCGTTCCGCCCGGCTGCCCAGACCTACGTCTCCCTTGAGTCCGAGCCCTTCGGCCTTGGCCCGCGCGTACGAGACAAGGAACGAGCCGACGATCGCGGCGAAGGCGAAGGCGAGCGCGACCTCGTTCCGGTCGCGGAAGAAGACGAGTCCGATCGACCCGAGCATGAACGCCTCGCCGACGCGATCAGTCGTGGAATCGATGAACGAGCCGAAGGGGGTCGTCTTGCCCCCGGCGCGCGCCAGCGCCCCGTCGAGAATGTCCATCACCGAGCCGAGCACGAACAGCGCGGCCCCGAGCCAGAAGAAGAGGAGCTCCGAGCGGTACTCGAAGTAGACCAGCACGCTCGCCGCGATGCAGGTGAGAACGCCGGCGATCGTCAGCCCGGTCGGCGTCAGGCGCGTCTGCGCGAGCCCGTTCATCGAGCGCGTTGCGATCCGCCGCGCCTCGCTCTGGTACGTCCGCGGCAAGGAGCTCAGGTGAGAACGGGCGCGACCCGGCGCGCGATCCTGCGGAAGTTCGCGATCGGGAAGGCCAGCAACGCGACCACGACCCCGGCCAGGATGTCGAGCCAGAAGTGATTCCCGGTCGCCATGACCGAGAACCAGACCCAGGCCGGCCAGAGCAGCCAGAGAGCCTTCGCCCACCGGCTCCGCACGATCAGCGCGAGCGAGACCCCGACGATCAGCGCGTCGGCCGCGTGCAGGCTCGGCATCGCCGCGTACGGGTTGGCCGCGAACTGGACCAGGCCGCTACCGTGATTCAGGCCTCCGAACTCGGCGAGCGTGTCGGCAAAGCCGAACGTGGGGAACATGCGCGGGGGTGCCGTCGGCAGGAGGACGTAGCCGACCAGGCCGATCGCGTTGGCGACGAGGATCCAGTTGCGGAAGCGCAGGAAGTGCTCGTTCCGGCGCAGATAGACCCAGAGCAGCACGAGGCCCACCACGGTGAACTCGGAGTTCCAGTACGTCCAGGAGACGGCCTGCTCGAGGACGGACGACGAGGTCGCCACCTTCTGCAGCGAGAGCTCGAAGAGATTGCCGACCCGTTCCTCCCAGCCCACCACACGCAGTCCGTTCTCGAACGCCCGCGTCGGATCGCGGTCCGCCACGCCACGCGCGATCTGGTAGGCGAGGAGGAACCCGAACCAGATCGCCACCTGGCGCACGAAGTCCTTCCAGCCCAGAGGCAGGTAGCGACGACCGATTGCGACGACTGCGGCAGTCACGGCAGGAAGAGTCGATCGCTCGCCACGGCCACGCGATTCTAACCCGATCACCGGGGGTGCCCGCAGGGCGCCCCTGCTACATTGATCAATGTCGATGAAGAAGCTCGCCGTCCTCGAGCAGGCCTGCTGCGCGCCGGGTGCTCCGCTCCTTCCAGCCAAGGCCGCTGCCGATCTCGCCGTCCGGTTCAAGGCGCTCGCCGATCCCACGCGGATCGCCATCGTCAACCGTCTCGCCGGCGCCGGCGAGGTCTGCGTCTGCGAGCTCGTTGACGACTTCGAGCTCTCGCAGCCGACCATCTCGCACCATCTCCGGCTCCTGCGCGAGGCGGGACTCGTCGAATCCAGCCGCCGCGGAACGTGGGCGTACTACCGGCTCGTGCCCGAGGCGGTCGAGGGTCTGGCCCGCTCGCTCGCTCCGCTCTGATGCGGGTCCTGTTCGCCTGCGTCGGCAATGCCGGCAGGTCGCAAATGGCGCAGGCCTTCTTCGAGCGGGCTGGCGGCGAGGGACGCTCGGCAGGCACCCGCCCATCTCCGGAGGTGCACCCGAACGTCGTCGAGGCGATGCTGGAAGTCGGCATCGACCTCTCGGGGCGCATGCCGAGGAAGCTGGAGTTGGGGGACGCGGAGTGGGCCGACCTGGTGATCACGATGGGCTGCGGCGACGAGTGCCCCGTCGTGCCCGGCAAGGAATACCGCGACTGGCCCCTGGAGGATCCCATCGGGAAGTCGATCGAGGAGACGCGGCCGATCCGCGACGAGATCGAGCGCCGCGTCGCCCGTCTGGTCGCCGACCTCGCGGTCGAGCGGTCCGGGTACCTGCGGGAAGGCTTCGCGGAGGGCTACGACGCCTTTCGGCCGCGGCCGCCTGAGGCTCTGCTCGACCTCCTCTGCCGGTACGCCGATGTCGAGCGGCCGCGCCTGGTCGTCGATCTCGGCAGCGGCACCGGTCTCTCCGGGAAGGTCTGGGCCGCGCGGGCTGAGCTCGTCGTCGGCGTCGAGCCGAATCCGGAGATGCGCCGGGTGGCCGAGGCAGGCGCCACGGCGAACGTCCGCTATCTGGACGCCGTCTCGAGCGATACCGGCCAGGCGCCCGCCAGCGCAGACGTCGTCACCGCGGCGCAGGCGCTGCACTGGATGGAGCCCGGGTCCACGCTGGCCGAGGTCGCGCGCATCCTCCGCCCCGGCGGCGTCTTCGCGGCCTATGACTACGAGTGGCCGCCGGCCGTCCATCCGGAGGTCGACGCCGCGTTCGAGCGGTTGCTCGAGGTCGATTTCTGGCCTTCGCATCCGAACCCCAAGAAGGACCATCTGAAGCGGATGCGGGAATCCCGTCACTTCCGGTACGCGCGCCAGGTCGAGCTGCACTCGGTCGAGGAGGGTGACGTGGCCCGCGTCATGGGCCTGGCCGCGTCGCTGGGGCCGCTCGCGTCGCTGTCGGGGAGCGCCGAGTACGACGCGGCCCTCGGCGAGCTGGGCGCAACCGCCGAGAAGACGCTTGGCGTTCGGCGCGTCCCGTTCGTCTTCAGTTACCGCGTACGGCTCGCCGTCCGCTAGCGGGTCTAGCCGGGCCGCCAGGCCGGGAAGATGTCGTTGCCCTTGCTACGCGTGAGCCGCGTCTGGTCTCGACCGTCCGCGTTCATCCGAAAGATCTCGTTGTTGCGCTCGGCGACGTCGCGAACGAAGACGATCGTCCTCCCGTCCGGCGACCAGGACGGGAGCCAGTCGTCGACCAGATTGCGGGTGAGCCTCCGCTGGCTCGACCCGTCGGCGCTCATGACGTAGATCTCCGAGATCCGTCCACCGGAGATGTCGCGGCTGCTCGCATACGCGATCTGCTTGCCGTCGGGCGACCAGGCTGGGTAGAGGTCGAACGAGCGGCCGATCGTCAGGCGCCGCACACGGTGTCCGGCTGGATTCATGATGTAGATGTCGAGGTTCGCGCTGCGGTTGCTCATGAAGGCGATGTGCTTGCCGTCGGGGGACCACGAGGGGTAAACGTCGAGCGCGAGGCTCGAGGTCAGCCGGCGAACGTTCGAGCCGTCGGCGTTCATGACGTAGATGTCGCCGAGCCCCGTGCGCGTGCTCTCGAAGGCGATCTTGGTGCCATCCGGCGACCAGGCGGGGAAGAGCTCCCTGGAAGGGGTCTTGGGTGTCAGGTCCCGCCGGCCCGACCCGTCCGCCTGCATCACCCAGATGTCCGCATGCTTGCCCCCGAGCACGTACGCCAGCCGCTTTCCGTCCGGGGACCAGCTCGGATTGCTCGCGGCCGCGCGCGTCTTCGCGACCCGCGTGGCCGAACCCCCTGATGCGGACACCGTGTAGAGCTGATAGGTGCCGGTGCGATCGCTCGCGAACACCACCGGCCCGTCGTCCCCGCGTGGCATTGCGCCGGCCACCGCGGCCGCGAGCAGGACGGCCGCGAGCGCTGCTGGGAGCAGGAGACGGATATTGAGGCTTGATGTGAAATCCTCGCGACGCCCGTCATCGCTTCCGGACGTCCCCTGCGCCGCCGCCGCGTAGTCGCGACGGCCCCGCGGCGGGCGCTCGCTGCGCCCGGCCCCGGCTCGCCAAGGCGTGCCGGCCTTGCCTTCGCCGCGCCCGGGCGACCGTGCCGCCCGAGAAGCGCGCCGGAGCGGGCGATCCCTTTCACATCAAGCCTCTAGCCCCCGATGTACGACATCTCGACCTTGGGCAGCCGTGCCGTCTCGGAGGAGCGGATCTCCGAATAGCGGTCCGTGCGTCTGTGCCAGATCGCCGCGATCGCGTCGTCGAGCTCGGCGTCGGAGGCACCACCGCGAACCAGCGCGCGCAGATCGTGACCGCGGGCGGCGAAGAGGCAGGTGTAGAGCCGCCCTTCCGCCGAGAGTCGAGCGCGGGTGCAGTCGCGGCAGAACGGCTGCGTCACGGAGGCGATGATGCCGATCTCGCCGGCTCCGTCGGTGTAGCGGAAGCGCCGCGCCACCTCTCCGCGGTAGCCGGGGTCGACCGGCTCGAGCGGGAACTCCGCGGCGATCGTTTCCCGGATCTCCGCAGCCGACACGACGTCGTCCATCCGCCAGCCGTTCGTGGAGCCGACGTCCATGTACTCGATGAAGCGCACGACATGGCCGGTGTCGCGGAAATGGCGCGCAATCGGCAGCACGCTGTCCTCGTTGATGCCGCGCTTGACGACCACGTTGACCTTGACGGGCGCAAGCCCTGCCGCGGCCGCGGCCTCGATCCCTGCGAGCACGCGGTCGACCGGGAAGTCGACGTCGTTCATGCGCCGAAAGGTCTCGTCGTCGAGGGAGTCGAGACTGACTGTCAGGCGGGTCAGCCCTGCGTCCGCGAGAGCATTGGCCTTGGCCGCGAGGAGAGCGCCGTTGGTCGTCAGAGTGAGGTCCAGCGAGTCAATCCGCGCGAGCATCTCGACGAGCCGTTCCAGGTCGCGGCGGAGGAGCGGCTCGCCGCCGGTCAGGCGGATCTTCTGCACGCCCCGGCGGACGAACGCCCGCACCATCCGCTCGATCTCCTCGAACGTGAGCAGCTCACGGCGCTCCAGGAAGCGGTAGTCCCGGCCGAAGACCTCCTTCGGCATGCAGTAGACGCAGCGGAAGTTGCAGCGGTCGGTGACCGAGATGCGGAGATCGCGCAACGGCCTGCCCAGCGTGTCGAGCGTCACAAGGGCAGCGTAGCGGAGGGTTTCCGGCGGTCGCCCAGTGGCTATCAGAAGGGCATGAGCGGCGATCCAAGAATCGAAGAGCACCTCCAGAAGACCGAGGACGAGCGCGACCCTCTGGGACGCAAGCGGGACGCGGCCGAGGCGGAAGCCGACCAGGAGGCCGCCGAGAAGGAACAGGAACCGGAACGTCCGCGTGAGCCGGCTCCCAATCCGACCCAGCGGCGCATGGACGACGAAGGGGCCGAGAAGCGCCTGGTCGACGTCCCGTGGCGGCCCTGGCGCGCGCTATTCCGCAAGCGCGGCGGCGACGGCCGACGCTAGCCGCTTCGCTGCGTCCGGGTTACAGCCGAGGTAGAGGGAGGGCTCGGCGAGCTCGACCTCGAGCACGAGCGGCCCTCCATCCCGGCCGGGTGCGAGGTCGACGCGTGCATAGAGCAGCTCTTCGGGAGCGAAGGGAAGGGCCGCGAGTGCGCGGTCGGCGGCCGCCCGCTCGCCGGGTGAAGGCTCGCGCGGGCGGACGTCCTCGTCCAGGTAGAGCGCGGTGCCGGGAGCGACCCCGGGCCACAGCAAGGGGCCCTTGCGGAGGCCGTGCGAGTAGCGCCCACCCAGGTAGACGATCCCGGTCTCTCCGTGCCCGTCGATGGCGTCCAGGTACGGCTGGACGATGACGGTGCGGCCTTCGGCGTGCAGCCGCTGGACGTGCTCGGCGGCGTCGGGTGCGTCTTCGGCCTCGTAGGCGGCCGAGCGCCTGCCGCCGGCGGAGACCGCCGGCTTGACGACGAAGCGGCCGGCCGGCGGATCGAACTCTTCGCCGGGAGCCAGGAACTCGCTCGGCACGACGGGCGCGCCTGCACCCGCCAGCTCGAGCAGGTAGTGCTTGTCGGTGCTCCAGCGCAGGACGGGCAGCGGGTTGAGGACGCGCGGCAGGCCCTCGAGCCAGCCGAGAAAGCGCTCGTAGTGCTCCGCGTAGTCCCAGGTCGAGCGCACGAGGACGAGATCGAAGCGGCTCCAGTCGACGCCGGCGTCCGTCCAGACGACCCACTCGGCGTCGACCCCTTGGTCTTTCAGCGCTGCTGTAAGGAGCGGCGCGTCCTCGTCGCCGTCTGGCACCTCGGCGCATGTCGCGAGCGCAACCCTCACGCCGCTAGATCGACCAAACCCCGTTCTTCTGCACGATCTCGCCGTCGAGCTCGATGCGGCCGCCGATGCGTAGGTCCTTGACGATGTCCCAGTGGATCGAGCTGACGTTCGCTCCGCCGACCTTCGGGTAGCTCTGCCCCAGGGCCAGGTGCATCGTGCCGTCGATCTTCTCGTCGAAGAGTGTGTTGCGCATGTAGCGCGTGATTCCCGGATTGCAGCCGATCCCGAGCTCGCCGATGCGCCGCGCCCCCTCGTCCCGGTCGAGGATCGCAACCAGGTGCTCCTCTCCCTTGGCGGCCGACGCGTCCACGACCCGACCCTCCGAGAACACGAGTCGAATCCCGAGGAACTCCTGGCCTTCCCAGACGGCCGGGAACTCCGAGAACTCGACCACCCCGTCCGCGGACTCCTCGATCGGCGAGAAGAAGAACTCCCCGCCAGGCATGTTCACGAAGCCGCCGTCGACCTCACCCGACCGCCCGGCCAGGCTGAGCCGCAGGTCGGTGCCTTCGCCGGCGATTCGTACCTCCTCGGCCGCGTCGAAGCGTTCGAGGTACCGCTCCATACGCTCCCGCTCGGCGTCCCAGTCGATCAGACACGCGCCGTAAAGGACGTCCTCGAACTGCCGCAGGGTTAGGCCCGCATCCTGGGCCAGGGCCTCGGTCGGATACTGGCAGCCGACCCACGGGATCTCGTCGCCCATCGTGCGCCGGAAGAACGGCTTGCGGTACCGCTTGACCAGCGCATGGCGCTCGGGTGAGAGCTCGCCGCCCTCGCGCGTGTTCTCGGGGGCGTCGATCGACATGCGCGCGTCCATGTGGTCGGAGGCGTAGAGGTCGACGTCCGGCATCTGCCCGACGAGCTCCTCGGGAGCCTCCGCCGCCCAGACCCAGTTGACCGGGAAGAGGCTCCAGTCCATGCGCACGATCGCGTAGGCGCCGCGGCGTGCGATCAAGCGCACGACCTCCTCGAGCAGCGGCCGGGCCAGCGGGGTCGTCCGGACCAGCACCTCCCAGCCGGGCTGGACGTCGAGACAGCGCTCGACCAGGAGCTTCGCGTAGCGCTCGAGCCGATCAGCCATCGATCCTCACGCCCCTGGCCGGCGTCGGCTCGCGCCGGGCGAAGCCCGGCTCCGCCGCCGCCTGGCCTCGCTGGCGACATGATGCGGCGCTCGCGTCGCTTGGCCGTACCTCTTGTACTTCCTGCACGCCGCTCGCTTGCCTCCTTTGCCAGCGACGCCCCAGAGACGCGAGGTCAAAGCAGCCACCGCCCGTTCTCCTGCACGAGCTCACCGTCGAGCTCGAGGCGCCCTCCGCGCCGCAGGTCCTTGACCATGTCCCAGTGGATCGCGCTCACGTTGGTCCCGCCGATGAACTCGAAGCCGTGGCCGATCGCCAGATGGACTGTGCCTTCGATCTTCTCGTCGAAGAGCGTGTTGCGCATGTGATCCTGGATGCCGGGGTTGCAGCCGACGCCGAACTCGCCAAGCGTGCGCGCCCCCTCGTCCGCGTCGAGCATCGAGACCAGGAACTCCTCGTCGACGTTCGCGCTCGCCTCCACCACGCGCCCGCCCTGGAAGCGCAGACGCGCGCCGCCGACCTCGTGGCCGCCGTAGCAGGCGGGATACTCGGAGAACTCGATCACGCCCTCGGCGGAGTCCTCCACCGGCGAGAAGAAGAACTCACCGCCGGGCAGATTGGCACCGAGGGCGTCGACCTTGGCCGGCCGTCCCTCGAGGCTGAATGTGAGGTCGGTCCCCTCACCGACGATGCGCACCTCGCTGGCCGCGTCGAAACGGTCGGCGATCCGGCGCATCCTCAGGGCGAGCTCGTCCCAGTCCACGAGCACGGCGCCGTAGAGGAACTCGCTGAACTGGTCGAGCGTCATCCCCGCGTCCTGCGCGAGCGCCCGCGTCGGATACTGGCAGCCGACCCACGGCTTCTGGCCGGCGATGAACGGCTGGACGTGGGCGAGGCGCGCCTGGCGCAGGAGAGAGCTCCGCTCGGCGGTGCGGTCGAGGCCCTCGCGCGTGTTCTCCGGCGCGTGGACGGCGATGTAGGTATCGATCTGGTCGAACTGGTAGGTCTCGATCCTCGGCGTCTTCGCGACGAGCTCTTCCGGAGCCTCGCTCGTCCAAACGGACTCGTTCGCAGGCAGCGTGAAGCCGAGCCGGACGAGGGCGTAGGCTCCACGGCGCGCGATCAGCCGCACGACCTCGTCGACGAGCGGTCGGCCCAAGGGCATCCCGATCACGAGCACCTGCCAACCGGCCTGCACGTCCACGCAGCGTTCGACGAGGAGCTTCGCGTACTGCTCGACGCGCGGGTCGGCCACGGCGCGATCATCGCACGCCACCTTTGCGATTCGTGCGCCACGCCGTGACAATCGACGCGTGAGCGAGCTTCCGGGCGGGACCGTCACTCTGCTCTTTACTGACATCGAGGGGTCCACCCAGCTCCAGCACCGCCTCGGTGACCGATACCACGAGGTCGTTGCGGAACACCGGCGACTGCTGGAGGAGGCCTTCGTCGCCCACGACGGCATCGTCGTGGATCGACAGACCGAGTCCTTCTTCGTTGTATTCACGCGTGCGCGCCACGCGGTCCAGGCGGCCGCGGCCGCCCAACGGGCGCTCGCAGAGCGTGCGTGGCCCGACGGCGCTCAGGTGAGGGTGCGCATGGGCATCCATTCCGGCGATCCCGAGGTCGCCGGCGATCGCTACGTCGGGCTCGCGGTGGCCCGTGCCGCCCGCATCTGCGCCTCCGGCCACGGCGGCCAGGTGCTGCTCTCCTCGTCGGCGCGATCCCTGCTGACCGACGACCAGCAAGCTGCCCTGCGCCCGCTCGGCTTCCACCTGCTCAAGGACTTCTCCGCTCCGGAGTCCATCTCGCAGCTCGTGATCGACGGCCTGCCGTCCCAGTTCCCACCGCTGCGGACGGGAGCGAAGCCCTCACGCCGCAGGTGGTTGCTCATCGGTGCGGCCGGGCTCGCGCTGGCCGGTGGGATTGCCGGCGCGCTTGTCGCCCTCACGGGTGGCGGCTCGTCCGGCCTGTCGAAGATCGGTCCGACCTCGATGGGAGTCATCGACCCGAAGACGAACAAGCTTGTGAGTGAGATCCCACTCGGCTTCAAGTCGAGCATGATCGCCGCCGGAGGGGGCTACGTCTGGGTCGTCGATCCCAAGGGAAGCACGCTGTTGAAGATCGATCCGCGCACGAGAACCGTCGTGAGTAGGATCGGGATCGCGGTGGGCGCGGGCACAGTGCCGTTCGGCATAGCCGTGGGGCGGGGGTCCGTCTGGCTCGCGGTGCTCCGAGGGACGAAGCAGGTCGTGCTCGAGCTCGGACCGGACGTTGGCGACCTGCGGCGCACGATTCCCTTTGGTGGAGAAGCCGAGGGACCTGTCCTGTTTCGCCTGCATCCACTGGCCGTGGGTGGCGGCGCCGTTTGGGCAATCGATCCCTCCGTAGGCGGGCTGTGGCGGATCGATCCGCGATCGGGGCGAGCGCGCAAGCTCGCGGAGGGGCTCGACGCCCTGTCGCTGGCCGCCGGCGATGGAGCCGTTTGGGTCGCCGGATCGTCCGGCGTCACCAAGATCGACGCTGCGACCGGTCTCGAGCTCGGGTCGACGTCGGTCGGCTCTCAGGCCTTCGGCGAGACGGCGTCCGTCGCGCTCGGTCGGAACGCCGTGTGGTTCGCGGTGAGCTCCGCCACGACCCTCTCGCAAATCGATCCGGAGTCGGTCGCGGCCACGCAGACGTTTCCCGTCGGCAAAGGCCCGAGCGGCGTCGCGGTGGGCGAGAGCGCGGTGTGGGTGGCGAACAGCCGCGATGGAACAGTCTCCCGCGTTGGTACGCAGGACGAAGAGGCGAAGACGATCAGCCTGGGGCAGACGCCGGGCGGGATCGTCGCCGCCTACGGCGCGGTCTGGACGAGTCCTGGCGACCCTCGCGGCTGAACGCCTTTACGTTTCGCGCCCTACCGCTTACCATCGGCCGAAACGGGGGTGTCGTGCCGACCCGGGTCTGGAACTCGGTCGCAGCGTTTGTTATCGGTGCCAGCCTGCTCGCAACTGTCGGCCTGGCCGGCCCGCACGCGAAGAAGGGCGGCACGCTTCGGGTCAGCGGGACGTTCGAGCTCGACTCTGTCGACCCGGCGCTGGCCTACTTCGCCGATTCGTGGTGGCTGGAGTTTGCCACCTGCGCCAAGCTCTACAACAACCCGGACAAGCCGGCGCCCGAGGGCACGATCGTGATCCCCGAGGTGGCGAAGGGCTTCCCGAAGGTGTCCCGCGACGGGAAGACACAGACGATCGAGCTGAAGCGCGCCTACCGCTTTCACACGGGCCAGCGGATCACGGCCGCCAACTTCGTGGCCGCTTTCAACCGCGACGCCAATCCGAAGATGCAGTCTCCTACCGTCGCCGCCGGCTACCTGAACGAGATCGTCGGCGCGAACGCGGTCATCCGAGGGAAGGCGAGGAGGATCTCCGGCGTCAAGGCCCTCGGCTCCTACACGCTGCAGATCCGAACGACGGGGCCACTGCACGACCTCGCGGCGCGGCTGACGATGCCGTTCTTCTGTCCGATTGCGACGAACACCCCGCTGCGGGAGATCAGCAACCCGCTCGGCTCCGGGCCCTACTACATCGCCTCCCGCGTTCGAAATCGCCAGATCGTGCTCGCGCGGAATCCGTTCTACCGGGGGCCACGGCCCGCGAACGTCAATCGGGTGGTCTGGACGATCGGCGCCGGTCGCGAGGCCTGCCGGGCCGCGGTCGAGCGAGATGAGGTCGATTACTGCGTGGGCCGCAGCCTCGGCCCGACTGCCGATAGGGAGATCGCCGCCAAGTACGGGATCAACCGCCAGGGCGGCCGCTTTTTCTTCGACCCCCGGCTCCAGACGTTCTTCTTCGCCTTCAATCACGATCGGCCGGCGTTCAAGGGGTTTGGCCAAATCCCGCTCAAGCAGGCGATCAACTGGGCGCTCGATCGGCGGGCGCTGGTGGGTGCTGTCGGCTTCCTGGGCGGGAAGCGCACCGACCAGATCCTTCCCCCAACCATGACCCGCGCGGCAAGCATCTACCCGCTTGGGCCCGTCACGGAGCCGAGACTGGTCACGGCGCGGGCGTTACTGGCCAAGGCGCGCGTCAAGCCCAAGAGGCTTGTTCTCTACGCGCCCAGCGACAGGCCGTTGCCCTTCCCGGCCTGGGCCCAGATCTTCCAGTTCAATCTGAAGCGGCTCGGGATCGACGTCGAGATCAAGTACTTCCCGTTCGGCGTAGTGGCCGAGAAAGCGGGCATCCGGGGGGAACCCTTCGACGTCGCGATCCTCGCCTGGTCCGTCGACTATGCCGACCCGATCACGTTCTTCGGCCCGCTGCTGAACGGCAACAACCTCACCCCGACGGGGAATTTGAACCTTGCCCACTTCGATCGACCGAAGTACAACCGCGAGATCGAGCGCATCGACCGCCTGACCGGCGTGGCCCGTCGCAGGGCCTGGGCCGAGCTCGACGTGGAGATGATGCGGAACGACCCGCCCTGGGCCCCGTTCATGAACGGAGCCCAGCGCGACTTCGTCTCCAAGAGCTTTGGCTGCTACCTCTTCCAGCCGGTGATCGGAGACTTCGACATCGCCGCCGCCTGCAAGAAGTAGATGCGCGCCCGGCTCTGGCTCTCGGTCG
>WNGB01000206.1_pt1 | contig 86162 bp, 73 predicted proteins | sample 5400681 | NCBI WGS metagenome assembly WNGB01 (sample SAMN13153367, study PRJNA577476) | soil metagenome | isolation source: 115 cm soil or saprolite under grassland replicate 2 | place: USA:California | collected 2016-06-15 | reverse complement strand
CGGCGGCTGCGGTTCGGGTTGGTGGTGACGAACAACCGGATTCGGCTGCCGGCCGTGCTCGCGAAGATCGCCGCGACCGTCGACGTGATCTCCGATGGACGGCTCGACTTCGGGATCGGCGTCGGCGGCCTTCCGAACGTGGCCCTGGTGGCCCCGGAGTATGACGCGTACGGCATCCCGATCGGCCCGTGGTCCGACGCGGTCGCGAGCTTCTCCGAGGCCTGCACTCTGATCCGCCGCATGTGGACCGAGGAGGTCTTCGACTTCGACGGGAGCCACTACCAGCTGAAGGGCGCGCGCTGCAACCCGAAGCCGGTCCAGCGCCCTCATCCGCCGATCCTGATCGGCGGCTCGGGTCAGGCGACGCTGCGGATCGTCGCCGAGCACGCCGACATCTGGAACGCGCTCGGCTCGCCGCGCAACACTGTCGAGCATCTCAGGGAGCGAAGCGCCGTCCTCGATGCGCAGTGCGAGGCGATCGGTCGTGACCCTGGGCTGATCGTGCGCTCGGTTCAGCTGCCCGTCTCCTACGAGGACCCCGCGTCGACGCGGGAGACCATGGGACAGCTCGTTGGCGCGGGCTTCTCGCACTTCGTGCTCAACCTGCCGGCGCCTTACCCGAACGAGGTCGCGCGGTGGGTCGCCGACGAGCTGATCATCCCGACGCTCGGCCATCTGGATCAGGGCCGGTAGGGCCGAGGTCGCGGTGACGTGGGCGAGGCGGCGCAGGACGTTGATCGTCGTCTTCCTCATCGGCGACCTGCTGACATTCTTCTTGCGCAACAACCGACACTTCGTGACGCTCTATAATCGGCAATCCCCTGTCGCGGTGGGGGACGCGATACCGTCCCGGTACAGCCCGCGCTGGCTGATGTACTGCGCGACGCCATCGGGTACGAGGTAGCGGATCGGCTGGCCAGCCCGGACTCGCCGACGGATCAGCGACGAGGAGATCGGCAGCCCGGAGATCTCGACGAGGCTGACACTGCCGCTGGGGACGCCGGGATCGGCCAGCTGGTAGCCGACACGCGAGCACCCGACGAAGTGCGCGAAGGTGAACAGCTCGTTGACGTCGCGCCAGGTGAAGATCTGGGCGAAAGCGTCGGCGCCGAGGATGAAAAAGAGGTCGACCTTCTCGCCGCATATCCCGCGCAGCTGGCGGAGGGTGTCCACGGTGTAGGTGGGGCCGGGCCGGTCGACCTCGACACGGCTCACCGAGAACGCGCGGTTCGACCTGGTCGCGATGGCGGTCATGGCGTAGCGGTCCTCTGCTGGGGAGACCGCACTCCCCTCCTTCTGCCACGGCTGACCGACCGGGACGAACATTACCTCGTCGAGCGCGAACCTGTGCGCGACGTCGCTCGCCTCGAGCAGGTGGGCGTAGTGGATCGGATCGAAGGTCCCACCCATGATCCCCAGCCGCGGCCCTGCCGCCCCCAGGCTCATGCCCGCAAGCTGTCCCGAGGCGGCGGTGAGAGTCGGATTGGGCTCGGGCGTGCGGCGGTGCGCGCCCGACCGGCTGCGCCGCGATCTGCGTCAGGGAGCGGACGTCTCGTGTGCCGGTTGCTTCGGGACAACCCATCCCCCAGCGACGGCGAAGCTCATAACGCCAATCTCCAAGATGATGGCGGCATCGTCGGCCCGATCCAAGACGCTGTCGTCGAACGCACCGATAAGCGCATCCCACCCTGCCGGCCCCAAACCAAAGTGGCGTCTGAGATAGCGCTGGAAGACGAGCCGGCCGAGGGTGACGTACAGTCCGACCCCAGGGACGCCAGCTGCGCCCAGCCGGAGGATCGCGCCGTGTGCTACCTGGGCGGCCCCGATCTGGCGGCGGTCATGAGCTATGACAAGATGAGCGGGTCCTGTGATCCATCGCTCCGAAGGCGGTGTTGTCCTTTGGGCGCGCTTGCGGAATGGCCCGTTCCCGCGGCCGTCGACGCCGGCGATGGTTTGCGGATCGCGAGACAGGAGCCTCTGAGCAGGCCGATCAGGGATGAAGGAGGTCGGCTTTGCGATGCAACCGGCTCGGCTCGTAGTGCTCGCCAGCGGTGTGGAATCTCGGCTGCGACGCAAAGGCAACCCGAAGCCGCTCGTTGAGCTGGGGGGTCTCAGCCTCGTCGAGCGTGCCATCGCCGGCGCCCGGCACGCGGGATTCGACGAGATCGTTGTGGTCACGGGCCATCGAGCGGATCAGATCGAGCGGCATGTGCTCGAACTGAGCCGCCGCCGCGGCCTCGCTGTGTCGGTCGTGCGAAACGAGTGCCACGAGCGGTACCGCGAGGGCATCGGGCTCTCGGCGCTTGCGGCGCGCGAAGTGGTCGGAACTGAGCCGTTCGCGCTGGTGATGGCGCACCACATATTCTCGGCCTCGTTGTTGCGGCGGCTCAAGCAAGCCTCGGTGGAGCCGGGCGAGGTCCTGGTGGCGACCGACGCACGGCTCGGCCTGACCGCCGGAGCCGATCCCAACAACGCAATGAAGGTTCGCATCGCTGACGGCTGTATCCGAGCCATCGGAGATCAGCTCCCGGCGTATGACGCAGTCGGCATCGGCGCCTTCGTCTGCGCCCCGAACCTGTTCGATGCGGTTGAGATGTCGGTGGAGCCAGGAGACTCCATGCTCGCGGCCGCCATGCAGAAACTCGTCGAGACAGGAGTCGCTCGAGCGCTCCCAATCGGCGGCGACGATTGGTGGATCGCCGTCGACACGCCCCGCGACCACCGCAACGGCGGCCGCCACCTCCTCCGGGCCGCGGGGAAGCCGCTTGACGGCACGATCGCCGTCCGGCTGAACGGCATCCTCTCACAATGGGTGGTCACGCCCGCGCTGCTCGTCACCTTCGCGCGTATCACACCGAACCAAGTCACGCTCCTTGGCTTGGCCATCGCCGTTGCGGCGGCCGCCGGCTTCGCGGTGGGGGCTCCGGTGGTCGCGGGCCTGCTCGTCGCGCTGGCCAGCGTGCTGGACCGCAGCGACGGCGAGGTGGCCCGGCTCACCTACCGGTCGTCGGTGTATGGCGGGTTCCTCGACGCCGTGCTCGACCGCGTGGCCGACGGCATCATGTTCACCGGCGCGGCGATCTACCTCGCCACCGAAACCCACCTGCGCGACCTGCTCGGCGCGGCACAGGTCCCGCTTGCCATCTCGGTGAGCGGGGCCGCCCTGGTCGGGCACCTGCTGGTGAGCTACACGACGGCGAAGGCGGCGGTCGACCTCGACCACTGGTACCGCGGCACCCTTCTCGGCGGCGGCCGCGGCCGTGACCGGCGGCTTCTCCTGGTCACTGTCGGCGCCCTGGCCGCCGCGGTCGAGCCGGCGGCCCTGATCGTGGCCCTTGCGCTCGTGGCGCTGCTCTCCGCTTGGATCGTGGTGGTGCGCATCCACCGGTCGTGGTGGGCGTCAGGGCCGGGCGCCCAGTACCTGGGCGTGCGGGTCGTCGCTCTCGACTTCGACGGCACGATTGCCGACTCGATGGACCATCTCACCGGCGCGGCCGTCGGGTTGCTGGTCGATGAGCTGGGCTTCGGACGGCCCGAAGCGGCCCGCCTGTACCTCGCCACCGCCGGGTCCGACTTCCGGACCCAGCTGAATGAGCTCGCGCCCGGCCACCCGGCGCTGGCGGAGGTGGCGGCCCGCTTCGAGGCGGAGCAGACGCGATGGATGGAACGCTGCGAGATCTTCACCGACGTGGTTCCCGCCGTCGAGAGCCTCCTGGCGGTCGGCGTCCCCGTCCTGCTGTGCAGCAGCACGCGGGCATCACTTGTCCACGAGTTCTGCGAGCGGTACGACCTTCTCCAGAGGTTCACCTCGGTCGACGGTTGGGCGCCCGGACGCAGCAAGTCGGTTCAGCTCGCGGCGGGGATCGCCGCCGCAGGCTTGGCCGGTCACCAGGCCGTCTTCATCGGCGACGCTCGGCGCGACGCCGACGTGGCCCGGGCCGCTGGCGCTCGGTTCGTGGGCCTGGTCCGCGCGGGCCATCCCGACGCCTTCGCCGGCAGCGGCGCCATGGTCGTCGGCTCGTTGTCCAAACTGGCCGCTGACGTCATCCGGGCGGTGCGCTTCCCGGTGACGCGGGACGACCACGATCTGAACCTGACATCGGCGCCCGCGATCGCGCCCGGGCTCCAAGACCAGCGCGAATGCGACTCTGCTGACTGATCCCTGGGGTGGCTTGAGGTGGTCATGCGTGACCGCGCACCGCTCCCCCACCTCCCGCCTGGTGCGGCGGCAAGGGTTGGTCGCCGCGGTACCTTGGGTCGCCGCACGGGCCGGCTTCAACCCGCCCGTTGAATCCGAGGTGGTGCGGTAGGAAAAGCGACCGGGAAATATCACGCAGCGGCACGGATGGGAGCCGGCGACCTTGCCCGGCTCACTTGGCGGACCTCTGAGCCTGGCGCCTTTATTGACAGTGTTGTCGACCGCGGCCGCGGGTACCGACACCAGGTGATAGCCTTGCCTGGGCCAATTCAGGAGTATACAGGCGGGGCCGCGACCAGCGGGAGGTCAGATGGCGCGAAGGCGCAGACAGCAACCGAACCTTGCCTCGGACGCCGACGACACGACCCCCGGTGTGCAATTCATCGACCGAGAACCGGAATCCGCTCTGCTGCAGGATCGGCTGACGACCGTCGCCAGCGGAGGCGGCGGCGGCGTTGTACTGCTGCGCGGCGAATCGGGAGTTGGCAAGTCGCGCCTGGTTTCAGAGATACTTCGCGAAGCCGCATCGCGGGATTTACAGAAATTCTGGGTACATTGTGTCGGTCAGGGTGCGGAGCCGCTGCTGCCCTTCAAGGAAGCCCTGGCGACACATATCGGGAGGAGCCCGGAAGCCATTCGGCGCGTGCTCATCGGCAGTGCGCCTAAACTGCTTGAGCTCATCCCCTTCGTTGGCGCCTTCCTCGCAAAGGTCGGCGAGAGCATCGTCTCGGGCCCCCAGCTCGGAGGGGCCAGCGTGCACGGCCTGTATGAGGGTCTGGCTCGGGTAATACTCGGCCTCACCGAGCGGCGCGGGCTGTTCCTGGTCGTAGAGGACCTGCAGGCTGCCGACCAGGACACCCTCTACTTCCTCAATTACCTGCTCGGCAAGGTAATGACCGTGAGGATCTTTCTCCTGCTCACGATTCAGGACGAGGCCCTTGCAGCGGGCCCACTGAGCGATCTCCTCGACCAGTGGACGAGTCAGGGGCATACCGTCGTGCGCATGCTGCCGCTGGAGAAGCGCTTCGTCGCCGAGTACGTCGGCAGGGTCTGGGAAGGTGACGTCGATACGGTACTTGTCGATCGTCTCTACCGACTGACCGCGGGCAACCCATTCTTTCTCTCAGAGACCGTCCAGCTGATCCTCGAGGAAGGTGAGGCGAACGCCGGCGGGGAGGACGGCGCCCTGGAGGACATCCCACCGAAGACCAAGGCGGTTCTTCATCGACGCCTTGCCAGCGCGAACGCCGAAACGCGTGAGTTCCTTGATGCGGCGGCCGTGCTGCTCCAGACCACCCAGGAGCTCGAGCCGCTCGCCTACATAATGAACATCGACGAGAGTCGAGCGATTCGGTTGCTGACGCAAGCTTGCGAGCTGAACCTGATGGTCGAGCGCTCCGAGGGCGGTATCGACTTTGTACACGACCTGATGCACCGTGAGGTGTACAGCGCCCTTGGCACCAACTACCGCCGATACACGCATCGCAGGACAGCGGAATGGCTTGACAAGGCGGGCCAATACGCGTCCGCGGCATTCCACTACGAGCAGGCTGGCCGAATCAGTGAGCTCATCGTCAGCGCATTGCGGTCGGCGGAGGTCGCCGAGCACATGGGCATGTTCCCTTCCGCGCTGGCCATGTACGAGAAGGTGCGACCTCATGTCGAGATCCGGGAGATCGGCACCCGCCTGGGTCGAGCGCTCATCGTGCTGGGCCGGTGGCGCGAGGCGGAGAGCCTGCTCGACAGCCTCCCCGCCGACGATCCTGAGGTATGGCTGCTGCGCTCGGAACTGCGATTCGTCCTGGGTGACTTCACCGGCGCTGCGGAGCAGGCGAGGCGTGCGCTGACCGCCGGTCAGACCGCCCGGTTCGCTGCGCTGCTGCGCTTGGCGGATACGCATCTGTATCTGGGTGAGTTTGATCGGGCCACTGACTACGCCCGACAGGCGGTCGACCTGATCAGCGCGACTGGGTCGGTGGCCGAGCGCGCCAGATGTATGCTGGTGCTCGGTGCCACGCTGTTCTTCGGCGGTGAGGTGGACGCGGGTGAGCAGCAGTATCTCCAGGCGCTGAATCTCCTTCGCTCCTGCCCGGAAGAGCAACGCGATCGCACCATCTACGCGGTCGTCCTCGGCAATCTAGGTGTGGCACGCGAACTACACAAGGATTGGGCGGCCGCCCAGCGGTACCATACCGAGGCGCTACAGCTGCGCCGAGAAGTCTTCGATGCTCGCGGCATGCTGCACTCCCTCCACGCGGTCGGGCGCACCTGCATTCAGCTCGGAGATGAGCAGGCCGCCCTCGCCCACCTCGCCGAGGGATCGCAGTTGGCCGCGGACCTCGGTGAAACGCTCGAAGGGGCGAAGATAACGCACTCCCGCGGAGAGATCGCAGCCAGAGAAGGCCAGTTCGACATCGCGATTCGCTACACGGCCGAGGCCCTGAAGGCCTTCGAGAAGGCCGGTACGTCGTTCGATATCGCGCACGCACGATTCTCGCTGAGTGACCTGTACGAGAAGGCCGGCCAGGAGCGGACGTCCATCGAGTTTGGCGCCGCGGCGCGAGCGGCTGCCGAGCGGAAGGGATTCGGGCTACTGAGGCGTATGTTCCCACACCTTGCGTTCACCCAGCGTGACCGAATCGGTGGCGCGCTCATGGCCTACGCATGCGGCGATGCGTTCGGCCTCCCATGGGAGGGTCTGCCGCCGTCCGGGATCGATCCAGAGCAAGCCGAAAGGCTACCCAACCGGCAGGATTGGCCGCGAGGCGCTACCTCCGACGACACGGCCCTCACGTTTCTCGTGGCCAGGTACCTGATCGAGAATGGGACGCAGGCCAATGCGCACGCATTTGCCGAGCTGCTGAGTGCCAGGGCCGACAGCATCCGTGGTCTTGGACCTTCGACGACGCAGGCGATCGAGCACTTCCGGTCTACTGGTCGCCTCGCCACCACCGGCGGGAACACCAACGGCGCGGCGATGCGCGCGCTTCCGATTGGGTGGGCGACTCCGTTGGACGCTGTCGAAGCGCGTCGAGCGCTCACCATCGACCTCTCGCGAGTCACCCACCCCGGCCGGGAGGCACAGGCAGCCGCGTGCATAGCCGCAGCCTGCGGATCGTGGGCGTTGGAAGGAGCAAGCACACAAGTCTTGCTGCGGATCGCCATCGAGGAGTCGCAAGCCGCCGCGCGAGCATGCGGTGCCGACGATCGGATCATCCAGATGTTGCGCGACCTGGCCGCCGAGAGGTGGGCTCCGCCATCGGAGGGAGTCGACCTTGACCCCTACGCTACGGTGGTGGCCGCGCTCTACTGCCTCATGACGACATCATCCTTGCCGACCACGCTGCGGCGCGCCGTCGAGATCGGCGGTGACACCGACACGGTAGGTGCGCTGGCCGGGGGACTGCGCGGAGCACAGCACACCGCCGATGAGGTACGTGCTGCCCTTCCATGGAGCGGACTCGTCGTGCTGCCACCTAAGGAGTCGATCGAGGAGCTTGCCGCTGGTCTGGCGATGGTCCGGCTCGGGGGCACCAATGACTGAGATCGTCGTCTTCGGCACCGCTGCGGTGGACGTAATGGTCCAGCTGGCGGCGCTGCCGAAGCCCGGTGACCACGTCGCCGGCGAGCTTCGCGGATGGCGACCGGGCGGAAGCTCCGCGAATCTGGCATGCGCGCTGGCAAGCGCCGGCCATCAGACGCAGATCGTGAGCCCTATAGGCGACGATGCGGCCGCGGACGCGCTTGTCAGCGAGCTGAACCGCTGCAATGTGGGAACAGCCCACGTCGTTCGCCTCCCGGCTCCCTCCCCGCGTGCCCTGATCCTTGTCGACGGGTCGGGGGAACGCACGATCATTGGCCTCCGCACCGCTCGTCCACCCGATCCCTACGTGCTGCCGGCTCCTCCGGATCTGGCCTCGGCCCGATGCCTCTACATCGAGAACTACTCAAGATGCCCGCCCGACATCGCTGCCATGGCGCCGTCTGCCCTGATCGTCACTCCCCTTCCGGACCCCGGTGCTTCTCTCGGACCCGCGCACATAGCGATCGGCTCGACCGCGCAGCTGCCTCAGCACTGGTGCTCCTCACCGTACAATGCCGCCCGGCAAGAATTCGGAAAACAGCTACGTTGGACTGTGGTCACCGATGGAGCCGCCGGAGCCGCCGCGTACGGACCGGGGGGTGTCGTCAGGATATCTGCGCCGCATGCTGAACAGGTTGATTCCACCGGCGCGGGGGATGCATTCACGGCCGGGTTGATCCATGAGCTCTTGCGGGGCGCCGACATGAAAACAGCTCTGACCACCGGCGCACGCTGGGGTGCGGCAATGGTGGAGCGGTGGCAGTCGTTTCCGCCTGCATGGGAGGACGTGTTCGATCACGGCTGAAGACGCTCAGCGATGGCCCGGCGTCGCTCGATAAGTCTTGCGCACCCCTGATCCGCCCGGCTCACCTCCGACGAATTGATCCGTTCCGCCAGGTCGAGCAATGCTCGGCACGCATGCAGCTCGCCCGCGGCAACCTGCGCCAGGGAACGGGCGGCCAGGGTGGTGACGAGCCCGCTTCGGTTGGCCCGATGCAGATGGGCTCGCTGAACCTGGCGGAGCCTGAGATGCACGTCGGCCCGCGGCTGCACCCCGGCGAGTACCGCGATCAGCGTGTCCACTTCGGCGAGTTGCTGGTGGAGCGCCGTCTGACGGTGCGCGGTGCCCGCTCTTGCGGCATGGTGCATGGCGCGCCGTAGGCTGGCCCGGACGAGGTAGGCAGCCATTCGCATTCGGGTACGCGTCGAGGACGACTCCATCGCCGATGAAAGACCCGCCTCCACGACCTGCCGGCCGATGGTCCCGAACGCGGCAAAGGCGCGTGCCCTGATGCGCGGATCCCGACGACCCGGGACCAGCGCCTCCGACAGCAGCGCCGCCGAGACGCCCGCGATCGACGTCGACAGGCGCAGAACTGGCACCGGGTCGCCGAGCACACCGCAGTGGCACTCCGCCCAGCGGATGAGGCCGTACGCCCGCAGCGTCGCCGGGGTGCGGCGAGCGAGCGAGGCGGACCGGAAAAGGCGCGCGGCCCGCTCGCTGTCGCCGCTCTCGTTTCGCGCCCACAGCACATCGGCCAGGCGCAACCGGGTTCGAGGATGATCCCGAGATAGCAGCAGCGTTTGGAGAATCGCGACCGCCTGGTCGTACCGGCCAGCATCGGACAGCAGCCACGCGTACGCCTCCGCGGCCGCCGACGGCGGGATCGCGGCACACCAGGTCGTGAACAAGTCGACGAAGCGTTGCTGGTCCACCTCCTGCCGGGGCCAATCGGGGAGGTCGGCCAGGTCAGGAAGGCTCGACCGCAGCGCTCGGATGGCGTCTTTGACGATGGGCTGACTGGGGTCGATCAGCCGCAGACGAGCCACGAGGTCTTCCGGCAGCGCCGCCGCGGCCCATGAGAAGCGGCCAGGCCGGAGCAGGGCGAGCAGTGACTCCCGACAGTCCAGATCGGCCCCCGAGTGCCCTGCGATGAACAGGTGCCGCGCCTCGGTCACGGCGCGGAGAGCGACGAGCTGACCCGCTTCGAGGTGGTTTGCCTCGAGGTCCTCCAGCACCGGCTGCTTCGGTATCACCGCCGAGTCGGTTCCCACACCGACGCTGCCGCGCAACTTGATGAGCAGGGGTCGTTGCCCGTAGACGGCATTGGGGACATGGCAAGGCAGCGATCTGACCAGCAACGGGGCGGAGGGGCACACCTGGGCTCGCCAGGCACGCAGCGTCCGGTGGTAGGCCGCCGGCACGGTCGCGGGGAGCTCGATCTCGCCGGCGAGCAGCGCGTACGCCTGCTCGACACCATCGTCGAAGTTGAGCGTGACGTGCAGCGTCCCCCGTGCGGTGTGTGCCGCGGCGAGGAGATGTGCCTCGGTGGGCACACTCACTCGGAAGCAGCGAAGGAAGTCGGCAAGGCTCCCCTGGTCCAAGCAACCCTGCACGCAGCCGAGGACATTGCGGTGGCAGTCACGAATCGCCTTCCGGCCGGCCTCGTCGACCGACCGTCGTGCGACGCTGGCCGCGGCTCGATGGCAATAGGCCAGAAGATGGCCATGGAACTCGTCTCCGAGCGGCAGGCTCGCCGGCGGGTCCGACGAGATACCAGCCCCGGTCAGAAGCCCCAGCGTCTCCGTCATCCGACCACGATAGGTTCGACCCGACGGGCAGGGAACCCCGATGATCAGAAGGCCGTCCCGGCAGGCCAGGCCGTCTCCGGGTCCGATCCCGCCTCGATCAGGCCGAGGTCTGTGAGCAGCCTCTCGAGGAGACGCGACTCGGACATGCTCACCGCCGCCCGCAGCATCGCGGCCCTTCGGCCTCGCTCGTCCGATGACATCGTCAGTGCGGTCTCGAGCGCATTCGCGGTCGATTCGACGTCCCGAGGGTCCTCGATGACCACGGCGCCCTCACCAAGAAAGTCGGCGCAGCCAACCCCGGCCGACAAGACGAGAACGCCGTCCACCCTGTTCACGAGCACGGCCTCTTCGGCGATGAGGTTCATGCCATCGAGGACCGAGTTCACCACGATCACGTCCGCACGAGAAAGAATACCCAGAGCACGCTCACGGTCGTCGCCCACATGGAGCTGCACGGTACCTGGATATCGCCGGTTGATACGCGCAACGGCCGCTCGGACCTCAGCGGCATACCATTGGTACTCTGGCACCGCTTCACGCGTCGGCACGAAGCACACAACATACTGCGCAACGCCACGCATGGCCGGCATCCGATCGAGGACCAGCTCGAGCGCATCAAAGCTCCGAAGGGCGTTCTTGGCCGGGTCCAGTCTCTCGGCACGAGCAATGATCGGCCCAGGACGCCTCGAGGCGAGACCAGCAGCCCAGGGGGTGGAGCGGTCCCTCGACGTCCCGAGCAGCTCAGTCGAATCAGCCCAGACAGGATATATCCGAACCCACGACCGCCGACCCAGGTACTCAACCGCCCCAGCGGAATGGTCGACCATACCTCCTACAGATTCCGCGCAGGACAGAAACCGCGCCGCCCACCTGGGTGAAGTAAAGCCGAGGAGGTCGGCACCGAGCATCCCCCTGCAAACCGCGAGCGAGACCTCCAACGGCAGTCGTGAAAGGGAGGACGCATCGGCAAATGGCGTGTAGGACATATGAGCCAGGGGGGTGCGGCGGTCCCACTCGCGAAAGAGAGCGGGTGTGGTCGCAAGCTGGTAGTCGTGGGTTATGACGACGGAGCCGAAACGACAGAGACCAGCGAGCGTTCGAGCAAACTGGTGGTTGATCGTCTGGAACGCCCCACGGAAGGCCTGCAGGTCCTTCTCTGTGTAGCGGACCGGGGGCAGGTCCGGCCAGAGGCCATGATTGGCGTACCAGAGCATTCGAGTGGCGACCCTGTCATAGGCCAGAGCCATGTCGCCTGCGCTCACCGGTACCAGGCTCAGCCGGTACGGCGCTCCGGCGATGGCTGCGCCTCCCACGGCGTCGAGCCGCTTACCGAGCTCTTGGTCGATGCTTGCCACCCAACAGCATGGTGCAGCGAGCTCGTGTAGCTCCCTCGCGATGAGATTGCTGACGGAACTTGGTTCACGGTCGTACCTGACCAGATCCTCTTGCAGGCGGAATCGCGCGGGGCCGCGGATGGAACCGGTGATCAAATGTGGTGAACTGCTCGTCCCACTCGCCGTTGTCATCAAGATGTCATCACATCTCCACCGGCCTTGGGTGGACGCGCCACTGGCAACCAGTTCTCGTTCCTGTCGATCATTCTGACAGCGTCCAAAACTTCTCGGGTTTCGCGGTTCGATTTGCGTACGAGGACATTGCGGTCCGCGGTGCAGATCGCAGGCTCACTAGACCAGCAGCCGGCGGGGGTAGGCCAGCTGCCATCCCGGCCGGCTAGCTCGGCTTGGGTGGCTTACGCCCGACGGCGCAGAACTCGTCTGTCTCGGGAGGGAGGCCGGAGCTGCTGTCGAGGGGATCGGGCCGCCATCGGGAGGTCGAGACCACGCCGGGCTCCAGCAGCTCGAGGTGGTCGAAGAACCCAGCGATCGCTTGCGGGGTGCGCAGGGTCATCGAGGGCTTGCCGAACCGATTCCAGTGCCGCACCGCCTCGTCCATCGCGGCGCCGGTGATCTGGTTGGTGCTGTGGGCGATCGTCAGGTAGCTGCCGGGAGGGATGGCGTCCACCAGCCGGTCGACGATCGCCTGTGCCTGCTGGTCGTCCTCGATGTGGTGCAGAATCCCCAGTAGCATGACGGCGACCGGCTGGGCGAAGTTCAGCGTGTCGGCGGCTTCCTCCAGGATCTTGTCCGGGTCGCGCAGGTCGGCGTTGAGGTAGTCGATGGAGCCCTGGCCGGTGCCGGTGAGCAGGGCGCGGGCGTGCGTCAGCACGAGCGGATCGTTGTCGACGTAGACGATCCGACACCCCGGCGCCACCGCCTGGGCGACCTGGTGGGTGTTGTTGGCGGTGGGCAGGCCGGTACCGATGTCCAGGAACTGGCGGATCCCCGCCTCGCCGGCCAGATACCGGACGGCCCGGCCCAGGAATGCCCGGTCGGCCCGAGCCAGGCGGACGATGTCCGGGAACATCTCGGCGATCTGATCACCGACCCTGCGGTCGACGGGGAAGTAATCCTTGCCGCCCAGCCAGTAGTTCCAGATCCGCGCTGAGTGGGCGACGCTGGTGTCGATCTCGTCCATATGCTGGTCCTCCTCGATCAGCCTTGGAGCATTATGACCATGCCCACCGTTCTGCACGGATCCCTCACCGGTGGGGGGGCCCTTTTTCGCGGGCGCGACCAGGCTATCCGCGCGCTGGAGCCGGGTGCGCGGGCCAGCCTGCTGGCCTGCATCGCCGAGCTATCGACACGCGCTTCGGCGGCCACCTCATGCGGTTTTCACGGTGAGGCGGGAAGTGGCGACGGTCGGGCTTCGGCCATCGGTGCAGTGGGTAACCGAGCAGGCATGACTGACAAGGCGACCAGCGACCTGTGGTGGAAGAGCGCGGTCATCTACTGCGTGGACGTGGAGCTGTTCAAGGACAGCAACGACGACGGGGTGGGTGACTTCCCTGGACTGACCGACCGGGTCGAGTATCTGGCGGGCCTCGGGGTCACCTGCCTCTGGCTGATGCCGTTCTACCCGAGCCCCAACCGCGACAACGGCTACGACATCGCCGACTACTACGGGGTCGACCCGCGGCTCGGCACCCTGGGCGACGTGGTCGAGTTCCTGCGCGCGGCGCGGGAGCGTGGCATCCGGGTGATCGCCGACCTGGTGGTGAACCACACCTCCGTCGACCACCCATGGTTCCAGGCCGCCCGCGCCGACCGCGACTCCCCCTACCGCGACTTCTACTGCTGGGCCGACGAGCCACCCGCCGACGGCCCCAAGGACATCGTCTTCCCCGGCCAGGAAACCTCCAATTGGGAGTTCGACGAGCGCGCCGGCCAGTACTACCTGCACCGCTTCTACAAGAGCATGCCGGACCTGAATATCACCAACCCCAGGGTCCGCGACGAGATCCACAAGGTGGTGGGGTTCTGGCTCGAGCTGGGCGTGTCCGGCTTCCGGCTGGACGCCGCCCCATTCATCATCGAGATGACCGGCATCGAGCGCGGGGCGGCCGGCGACCCGCACGAGTACCTCCGCGACCTCCGCGCGTTCATGGACCGCCGTCGCGGCGACGCGATCATGCTCGCCGAGGCGAATCTGCTCCCGGCCGATCTGGGGCGCTTCTTCGGCGACGAGCAAGGCGACGAGATGCACATGCTCTTCAACTTCATCGCCAACCAGCGGCTGTTCCTGTCGCTCGTGCGTGAGCAGGCGGCGCCGCTGGCGGATGCGTTGCGCGAGCTGCCGCCGGTCCCAGCCATCAACCAGTGGGCCAACTTCGTGAAGAACCACGACGAGCTGACCCTGGACAAGCTCTCCGAGGCCGAGCGGGACGAGGTGTTCGCCGCGCTGGCGCCGGACCCGGACATGCGCATCTACAACCGGGGCATCCGCCGGCGGGTCCCACCCATGTTGAACGGCGACCGGCGCCGGCTCGAGCTGGTCTACAGCGTGCTGTTCGCCCTGCCGGGGAGTCCCATCCTGCTGTACGGGGAGGAGATCGGGATGGGCGACGACCCGTCCGTCGAGGGGCGCGGCGCCGTCCGCGTGGCCATGCAGTGGAGCGACCGGCCTGGCGGCGGATTCTCCACGGCCCCGCCCAAGGTTCCCCTCGTCGAGGATGGCGAGTTCGGCTACCGGCGCGTCAATGTCGCCGAGCAGCGCCGAGATCCCCACTCGCTCCACAACTGGATGGAGCGGCTGATCCGCAGGCGCAAGGAAACCCCAGAGCTCGGCTGGGGCAGGTGCCAGGTCATAGAGGCGGGCGACCCGGCCGTGCTGGCGCTGCGCTGCGACTGGCGCGGCTCGGTGGTGCTGACCGTGCACAACTTCGCCGACCGGTCCGCCCGCCCCCGCTTGAAGCTCGACGGGGACGACGCCGGCGCCACCCTGGTCGAGCTGTTCTCCGACCAGAGATACGAACGCGTCGAGGCGCTCGCGGACGGCCTTCCGGTCGGTGGCTACGGGTTCCGCTGGTTCCGGCTGGGCTGACTCGCCGTTTGGGGGCTGCTATGTGTGGCTCTTGCCTGTAAGATAAGTATCCGATTATCGAGCAACTCGCCGCCGCCGCATGCCGGGGACGGCGGCGTCGTCGTACCCTGCTCTGGTGACCGTCGAGTTGACCCTGCTGTCGCGGGTGGCCTACCGCGGCCAGGAGATCCCCGGCCCCCGGCTGCGCGGACTGCTCGCGCTCCTTGCCGGCGACCTGCGTACGGGCTGCAGCACCGCCCGGCTGGTGGACGGGCTCTGGCCACACGAGCAGCCCGAGAACCCGACCAAGGCGCTCCAGGTCCTGGTCTCCCGCGCCCGAGCGCAGCTGGGCGCCGACGTCATCGCCAGCACCCCGACCGGCTACCGGCTTGCCCTGGGCGAGGACCGGGTCGACACCTCCGCGGTGCTGCTGAGCGCATCGGCGAGCGCGCGGCACTCCCGCGCGGGTGACTATGAAGTGGCGCTCGCGCATGCCGCGGCGGGCCTCGCGCTGTACGAAGCGGCCGAGAGCGCCGACACCCGGCTCGACGACCCGTTGGCTGCGCTGCGAGCGGAACGGGCATCGACGCACCGGTCGCTGCTGCGCGCCCGCGCGCTGGCGCTGTCGCGGCTGGGCCGCCGCGCCGAGGCGGTCGAGGCGCTGACCGAGCTGGTCGCTGAGCGACCCCGCGACGAGGAGGTACTGCTGGAGCTGTTGCGGTGCGAGGCGGCGACGGTGGGGCCGTCCGCGGCGCTGGTCAGGTACGAGGCGTACCGTCGCTCGCTGCGCGACGAGCTCGGCAGCGACCCCGGCCCGGCGCTCCAGGCCGTGCACCGGCAGCTGCTGCAGGGTGAGGCACCCGCGGTCCGGCACGGGATCCCGCACGAGCCCAACCCGCTGCTCGGCCGCGCCGGCGACCTCGCCGCGGTGGCGAACCTGCTTCGCACCTCCCGCGTCACGTCGATCGTCGGTGCCGGTGGGCTTGGCAAGACCCGTCTCGCGCAGGTCGTGAGCCGCCAGGCCGAGCAGCGCGTCGTGCATTTCGTCGCGCTGGCCGGTGTCACCACCGATGACGACGTCGTCAGCGAGGTCGCATCGGTCCTCGGCACCGGTGACACCCGGCGCGCCTCGACCAGTCATCGCGCCATCCCGCCGGACGTCCTGGCCGGCATCGTCAGCGCGCTCGGTCCTGGCCCCGCCCTGCTGGTGCTGGACAACTGCGAGCACGTCGTCCACGGCGCCGCCGAGCTGGTGCGGGCGCTGGTGTCGATGACCCGCGACCTGCGCGTGCTCACCACCAGCCGCGCCCCGCTGGGCCTGTCATCGGAATCGGTGTACCTGCTGCCGGAGCTGTCCCTGGCAACGACCGTCGAGCTGTTCGAGCAGCGCGCGCGGGCTGCGCGCCCTGGGATCGACCTGCCCGCCAAGGTCGTCGAGGAGCTGTGCGGCCACCTGGACGGGCTGCCGCTCGCGGTGGAGCTGGCGGCGGCGCGGATCCGGGTCATGTCGGTCGGCGAGATCGCCCGTCGCCTGGACGACCGCTTCGCCTTGCTGCGGGGTGGCGCGCGCGACGCGCCCGAGCGGCACCACACGCTGCATGCCGTGGTCGACTGGAGTTGGAACCTGCTCGAACCGGCCGGGCAGGCGGGACTGCGCGCGCTGTCGGTGTTCCCCGGCGGCTTCACCGCGGATGCCGCGGCGCACCTGCTCGGCGACGACGAGGTGCTGGCGGTTCTGGAGCATCTTGTCGACCAGTCGCTGCTCAAGGTGACCGACACCCCGTCGGGGACGCGCTTCCGGATGCTGGAGACCGTGCGGGAGTTCAGCACGGCGCAGCGGGAGGCGGCCGCCGAGACCGGCCGCGTGCTCGAGGGCTTCCTCGCGTGGGCGCGCGACTTCGGCGTGGCGCATCACGAGTCGGTCTTCGGCGCCGACCCCTTCTCCTCCGCGGAGCGGATCCGGGCCGAGCAGGATAACCTCGTGCACGCGCTCCGTTACGGGCTCGACCGTGGGGACGGCGCCACGGTGGCGGCGACGGCCGCCGTGCTCGGCGGGGTATGGGTCGTCGACTCCAACAGCACACGCATGGTGACGCTGATCGAGGACACCGCCTGGATCCTGTCGCATTTCCGACCGGATCCCGATCTCGTCGAGGTCACCCGTACAGCCGCGACGCTGTCCGCCATCTACACGCTCTTCATCCAGCGTCCCCGCGCGGTGCGGCCGCTGGTCACCCTGCGCCGCCTCCCGCCGGGCCGTTCCAACACGGTGATCGGGGCTCTCGCGAAGGTGCTCAACATCGCGCCCGAGTTCCTGGGGTCGGAGCGCTCCGCACTGGAGGCGCTGTGCGAAAGCGACGAGCCGCTGCTGGCCGGGATCGCCAACGGTCTCGCCAGCTACCTGCGGGAGAACGAGGGCGACCTGGACGGCGCGCTGAAGGCCGCCCGGCGGATGCTGGAACCGTTGGAGCACCAGCAGACACCGACACCGTGGATGCTGGTCCTGGCCCATTCCCGCATCAGCGAATTGAGCCTGCAGCTCGACCAGGGCGATGAGGCACAGCGGCACCTGAACGCCGCGCTTGGCGTCCAGGAGCAGTTCGGGGAACGGTCCGATGCGTTCGGGACCAGGTGGGGGCTGGTGCTCACCAGCCTGCGGCTCGGCGCCATCGACGAGGCGGAGCACTGGTTGGAGCTGGCGGTGCTGAACCAGGTCGACGATCCGGGCGGCACGCTGGCGTATGAGCTGAGCGTACGAGCGGAGATCCTGCTCGCGCGAGGTGAGGTCGATGCGGGGCTGCGCCTGTGGCGGCGAGTCGTCGACCACCTCAACAGCCCAGAAGGTGCGATCTACCGCATCGAGCCATCCGACCTGGATCCGTGGACCCTGGAAACCCAGGCGGTCACCGTGGTCGCCCATGCGCACCACGGCCGGCTCGACCTCGTCGAGCGGCTCACCGGCGAACTGCCGCACAAGCTGTCGGCGATACTCACCGATCCCATCGGCACCCCGTTGCCATCCGTCATGGTGTTCCCCGTCTGCGGCGCGCTCCTGCTGGCGCTGGGCATGGTGGACCTCGACCGCGGACAGCGCAGCGGCGACGAGCGGGCCACCAGGTCGGGCGTGCGGATGATCGCCCTGGCGGAGCGCTTCCGCTTCCCTCGGAACTTCCAGCCGACCATGTCCGCCGCGCGCGCCCGCGAGGCGGCCGAGCACGCCGACAGGTCGGCATACGCCGACGCGGTGTCGGCGTATGCCGACCTGGGTCGCCAGGGGCTGCGAGCCGCGGCCCAGACGGCGCTGGCTGCCCGTGCTCGACGCTTACAACCGGGCTAGCGTGCGGGGTCGCGAGGGTGCGGGGTCGCGGTTGAACGCCGCCCGTGCCCAGAGGTATCCGGCCAGGGTGAGAGCGACGCACCACGCGAGCGCGACGACCGCGTCGTTGCCGATCGGGGTGCCCGTCAGCAGCCCCCGTAGCGTCTCGATGATGGGGGTGAAGGGCTGGTTCTCGGCGAACCAGCGCACCCCGGCCGGCATCGATTCCGTCGGGACGAACCCACTCCCGATCAACGGCAGGAGTACGACAGGCGTCGGGAGGTTGCTCGCGGACTCGACGCTCCTGGCCACCAGCCCGGCGCCGACCGACGGCCAGGTGAGCGCGAGGGTGACCAGCGTGAGCAGGCCGATCGCCGCGACCCACTCCACGAGATCGGCGTTGGGCCGAAACCCCATGAGCACCGCGACGCCGATGACCAGCCCGATGCTGATCAACGTCTGGATCACGCTTCCCACGACGTGCCCGGTCAGCACCGACGCCCGGGAGATCGACATGGTGCGGAATCGGTCGATGATGCCCTCGGTCATGTCGAGGGCCACGCTCACCGCCGTCGAAACGCTTCCGGAGGTCGCGGCCATCAGGATGATCGCGGGAGCCACGAAGGCGATGTAGCTGGTCCTGCCGTTGGGGCCGCCGATTCCGGCGCCCAGCGTGCCACCGAAGACGCCGACGAACAGCAACAGCATCAGCACCGGGATCAGCAGGGTGCCCAATGTCAGCGACGGGTAGCGCAGCGCGTGCCGGAGATTGCGCCGCAGCATCGTCACCGAATCGCGCAACGCATAGGAACGGGTGCTCATGGCGTCACCTTCTGGTTGGGCTGTCCGGTGAGGGCCAAGAAGACGTCGTCGAGATCGGGGGTGTGCACCGACAGTTCGTCGACCTCGATACGTGCGTCGTCGAGCCGGTCGAGCAGGGCCCGCAGCGACCGGACGCTGGTGTCGCTGGAGATCTGCAGGGTGAGCGCATCGTCGTCGCGCACCACCTCGCCGAGGGTGAGGGCGGCGGATTCGAGCGCCCTGGCGTCGGCGAACCGCAGGCGGATGTGCCCACCGGGGATCAGGCGCTTGAGCTGCTCCGCGGTCCCCTCGGCGACCAGCTTCCCGCGGTCGAGAACCGCGATCCGGTCGGCGAGCTGGTCCGCCTCCTCCAGGTACTGCGTAGTGAGGAAGATCGTCGCCCCGCCGGCCACCAGGCCGCGGACGATCTCCCACGTGGTGCGGCGGCTGCGAGGGTCCAGACCGGCGGTCGGCTCGTCGAGGAAGATGATGCTCGGATCGCCGACCAGGGTCATCGCCAGGTCCAGCCGGCGTCGCATACCGCCAGAGTAGGTGGCGGGCATCTTCCTGGCGGCCTCGAGCAGATCGAACCGCTCCAGCAGACCGGCCGTGCGCCGCCGGCCTTCGCGGCGGTCGAGATGGTACAGGTCCGCCATCAGGAGCAGGTTCTCCTCGCCGGTGAGCAGGTTGTCCACCGCGGAGGACTGGCCGGTGACGCCGATCGCCGAGCGGACCGCGTCAGGCTCCCAGGCCAGGTCATGGCCGGCGACCCGAACCTCGCCACCGTCGGGGCTGATCAGCGTGGACAGAATCTGCACCGCGGTGGTCTTGCCGGCACCGTTGGGACCCAGCAACGCGAAGATGGTTCCCGCGGCAACGTGCAGGTCGATGCCGTCGAGCACAAGCTTGTCGCCGTACGACTTGCGCAGGCCGGTCGCCGCGATCGCCGCCTGGGATGAGGTCGTGATCATACCCCTCTCGTTTCGTCACTGTGGCCCTGCTGGCCACGGTCTCGCCGAGAGTGCGGGACGCGAGCTTTACCACGGTTTCACGATGGTTTCGCGCCGGTTCGACCCGTGAAACCGCCAAAACGGCCCGCCGGGCCCGGGGAGGCTGTTGCCTGTCAGGTCCGAAGGCCGCGGGCGGCGACGGTCCAGACGGTCTCCACCCGGTCACCGCGAAAGCCGATGATCTGGTCCGTCAGGTTGGCGCAGGTGCACGCGTGGAACGGGTAGAAGCGCAGCTTCTCCCCGAGCCCGACCGGCTCCTCCGCCGTGGCCATGCCGTGCTCCTCGGTGAGCCGCTCGACGAACACGCGGCGGTCCGCGGCCCTGGCGATCTCGCGTACGGCGCCAGACCCGCCCGGGATCCCGCCATCGCCGCTGAACGTCTTGGAGCCGCCGTCGATGGTGAGGCGCTCGGGCGTGCGATGGCTCACCACCGTGCACAGGGCCGACAGCGCGAGCTGGTCCTCGGTCGCCGTGCCGGCCCGGAGGTGCATCAGGTCGTAGAACACATACGTGCCGGCACGTGCCTCTGTCACCCCCGGCACCTCGGCGACCCACTTGCCGGTGAACGAGCTGCCGGCGGTGACCTCCCGCACCTCGATACCGGCCGCCCGCAGCTTCTCGGCGAGGTCCACCAGCAGTCGCCCCTCATCGTGGCCCGCGTCCTCGGGTGCGGGCGCGCCCTCGTACCAGATGCCCCGGTGCGTCGTGAGGCCGTCGAACTCGACGCCGGGCAGGGCGACGATCGTCCTGGCGAGCCGCTCGATCTCGGCCACCTCGGCCATGGGAACGCCGCCCCGGTGCATCCCGCTGTCGACGTCGATCTGAAGGTTGATCGTGCTTTCGGCCGCAACGGCGGCGTCGGCGGCCTGGTGGGCGGCCGCCTGATTGTCGCAGTTCACGGTCACCCGGACGCCACGAAAGGCCATCGCCGCGAGTCGGCGCCACTTGGCCGCCCCGAACACCGGATAGGCGATGCAGACGTCGTCGACCCCGGCATCGACGAACGGCTCGGCCTCGCTGGGCTTGGCGCAGACGATTCCCCGAGCCCCGGCGTCGAGTTGCATGCGCGCGATCTCGGGGATCTTGTGGGTCTTGACATGGGGCCGGAACCGGACCCCATTGCGGTCCATGAGCGCCTGGCACTCGGCGACGTTCCGCTCGAGCCGATCGAGGTCACAGAGGATCGCCGGCGTATCCAGGTCGGCGACGAGCTCGCCCGGCTCCGGCTCGAACCCTGCCATCTCCGTCCCCCAATCCTCGCGACTCCCGACGACGCGGTGTCCGCCGGCGGTTGCCCGCTCATGGCGACAGCATGCCGTTGCGGGCGGTCCCCCACCAGTCCCGGCTCTCCATCCTCAGAATCTGGCCGCAATATAAGCCACGATTATCGAGCGGTATCTCCCCGAGATCGGCACGACCTCGGCCATCATCCCGGGACCGTCCGCGGGCGCCGCCGTCGCCACCACCTGGTGGTGCGCCGCATCGCTCCCCCACGCAGGGTTCGCGACCACCACATCCGGCCAGCCGCGCGGAACCGGCTACGCTGCCGTGCGCAGCATCGCGCCGAACAGGCCACTCGACGTAGCCGGCGGAGCGGGCGAGACGCGGCAGGAGCCAATCCTGTGGCCGCGGTGACTGCGAAGGCATGTCGAGTCGATAGGAGGATTTCTCGATGAAGAGATGGCGATGAAGGGACATGACGACTTGGCGGCGGCGCTCGCGAACCGGCCGGTCTGGGAGTCGGACGCCGACCCGCGCCTGCTCGACCCGGGTCCCGGGGACCTCGGCGGTCGCTACGACGTGCTGGTCGTGGGCGGCGGGGTGATCGGGCTGGCGACGGCGGCGCTGTGCCGCCGTGCCGGCCTCGGCCGGGTCGCGGTGGTCGAACGCGGACGCCTGGCTGGCGGTCCCTCCGGCGGCGGCGCGGGCATCCTGGCGCCCGCTCTCCATAGCGACACCGCCCTGGAGTGCCTGACCACCTTTGGATGCTCCAGCCTGGCGCTGTGGAAGCAGCTGGACCGCGAGTGGGACGGCGCGCTCGGGATCGAGCCCTTGGACATCCTCCAGACCCTCGCGCCCGAGCCGGCGCCCGGCGCGAAGGCCGCCCCGGAACCCGAGCCAGCGAGCGGGCGCGAGGTGCTCGGCGGGGAGGCGGCGCGGACGCTGGAGCCGCGTCTGGGGCCGGGGCTAGGTGGGGTGCTGCTCCGTGACCAGGCTCGGGTGCACCCGCTGCGGCTGGCGGGAGCACTCGCGCGGCGGGCCGGGACAGTGGCGACAGGGTTCCGGGTCGTTGGGGTCGAGCCGGCGGGGTCGGGTGGCCTGCGGGTCCGCAGCCACCACGGCGACCTGGAGGCCGGCGCGGTGGTGGTTGCCACCGGCAGCGCGCCGGCCATCGAGGGCCTCCCGCGGCCCGGTGGCCAGCTCCAGGTCAAGGGCACGCTGCTTGCCACGGCGCCCGCGCCGCTGCGCCTGCGGGTCGGCGTGGCCGGGCATGACGGTTTGGCCTTCCAGCTCGCCGACGGCCGGCTGGTGTTCGGCAACACCTTCCAGCCGACCGACGGCTCGCCGGAGGTCCGCCCCGAGACGCTGGCGGCCACGCGCGCGGACCTGGAGGCGCTGGTCCCGGACGCTGCCGGGTTGCCGCTGTCGCATGCGTGGACCTGCTTCCGCCCCGCCACCACGACCGGGCTCCCGGTGATCGACAAGCTCGAGGGCTTCGACAGCGTGTGGGTCACCTATGGCCATTTCCGAACCGGCTTCCTGCTGGCGGCCGCCACCGGCCACGCTCTGGCCACCTGGATCTCCGAGGCCAGGCGGCCGGAGGAGGTCACGGCGTTCCGCGCGCCCGGCTGACCGCGCGGCAGGACCCGGGCGACAGGACCCCGCCGCGGCGACCCGCGCGGCAGGACCCGGGCGACAGGACCCGCGGCCGCGGCGACCCGCGGCAGGGCTCACCTGGCGGCAGTGGCCCGCCTGGCAGGTGCGCAGGCGACGCGCCCTACCTCGCCTGGCGGCCGCCGCCGGCATGGTCCTCGCGGGGGCGTGGGACGCGCCAGCCGGCGCCGCGCCGGAACAGGCCGGCCCCGGACACGCTGGCCGGCTCGCCGCGCATGCGCGCCCCCGCCTCCAGCGCCGGAGCGATGAAGCGCCAGCGTGGCGGCAAGAGGGGGCGATCGTGGCGCATGGTCCAGCAGACCGCGCGCAGGACCACCTCGTGGCGCAGGGTGTGGCGCACGCCGTAGAGCTCGCGCAGGGCCGGCGGCAGCGTGTGGAACGAGAGGAAGCTGATCAGCCGCCACAGCCCCCGCCTTGGTACCTGGTCGGGCGGGTCGCGGACCAGCGCGGCCACGGCCATGGCGTCGTCGGTGCGGCGCAGGATGCCGCTGGCGATGACCTGGTCGATGAAGGCGTCCAGCCCTTCGACCGTCGGCGGGATCAGCTCACGCGGCAGCCGCAGCGGCTCCACGGTTCGCATCTGCTCCTCGTGGAAGCGTTGGCGCGCGGCGTGGTCGAGCTTGCCGAGTGTGCGGCGCTCCATCTCGAGGAAGCTGGACACCAGGCAGGCGTGCACCCAGAGGAGCAGCTCCGGGTCGCGGGCGTCGTAGCGCAGGCCGGTCACCTCATCGATGCCCTTGATCGCGCCGTGGACGTCGTCGATGCGCCTGGACGCCAGCTCGGCCTCCAGGCGGGTGCCGAACACCACCGTGAAGGTCTGCCGGAGCGTACGCTCCAGCCGGCGCCACGGGTCGCGCTCGTACATCCCGGTCTGGCGGGCGCCGGCGACGACCAGAGGGTGCGCCGCGTCCATGAGCAGCGCGCGCAGGCCCCCGATGATCACGGAGCCCTCCCGCAGCACCCGCCAGGACACGCTCTCGGGGCCGAAGAGGCCCATGTCGTTGCCCGGGTCCACCCGCTCCTCCATACGCATCACCTTAGCCTCCGGGACCCGGCAAGGTTGGGCGAGCGGCCGCGGTCGCGCCCATCGAGGGCGCCGATTTGCAACACAAGGCGTTGGAACGAAAGAATCTCCCTGCTCGGCAGGGTTGTGACGAGCCCCCCAGCTCGCGCCGCCCGCTCCATTCCTTCCCCCGTATTCGAGCCCGGCATGACCGGGCGGAAAGGACCAGAATCCCCATGTCGTTCGTGGACAACGAGCTCGCGGCCCTGCGACAGGGCCACGCTCGCGGCATGGTCACCGACGAGGAGGCGCGTCAGCGGATGGACGAGCTGGAGCGCCTGCTCTGGCGCCAAGTGCTGGACCGCACCCACGGCGTCTTCCCCGCCGCCCGCGGCGGCGTCCCCGCGACCGAGGTCGCCTGACGACCTTCGGGAACAGCTCATCCGGCGTCACCGGACCCCTCGGCCGGCGACGTCTCGGCCGGCGCCAGGCTCGGTAGGCGGCGGCGCAGGATCTTCCCGGACGCCGTCCTCGGCAACCCATCCATCAGGACCAGCTCGCGTGGCGTCTTGGCCGCGGCCAGCCGTTCCCGCGCGAACGCGCGCAGGTCACCCAGCGTCGGAGGCAGCAGGCGGTCGAGCGGGACGACGTAGGCCACCAGCCGCTGGCCCCACTCCGGGTCCGGCGCGGGGCCGACGGCGACGTCGGCGACCCCCGGATGGCGCGCCAGCACCGCCTCCACCTCGGCCGGGTGGACGCTGACCCCGCCGGTGATCACCAGGTCGTCTCGGCGCCCCAGCACCCGCAACCGCCCGTCCGGCCCGATCCGCCCGAGGTCGGCGGTGTGCAGCCATCCCTCGCGCAGCGCCAGACGCGTCGCCGCCGGATCGCGCCGGTAGCGGCGCAGCAGCATCGGGCCGCGCAGCGTGATCTCGGCGTCCTCCGCGATCGCCAGCTCCACTCCGTGCAGCGGGTGGCCATCGTGCACCACCCCCCCGAAGGTCTCGGTCAGACCGTAGGTGCGAACCACCGGGACGTCGAGGTCCACGGCGCGCTGGACCAGCCCGGCGGGCGCGGGCGCCCCGCCGAGCAGCACGTGACGAAAGCGCTCCAGGCCCGCGTCCGCGTCCAGCAGCCGCGCCAGCATGGTCGGCACCACCGACACCAGCGTGGCGCCCCTGGCCGCCGCGGCGACGACCGAGGCGGCGTCGAAGCGCTCGTGCACCTCCATGGGCACGCCGCCGTGCCAGGCCCGTGCGACGATCGCCAGGCCGGCCACCGAGTGGAGCCCGACGCAGACCAGCCAGCGGTCGCCCTGACCGGTGCCGAGCGCCGCCGACACCGCCCGCGCCGAGGCCTCGATCCCGGCGGCGGTCAGCTCGACCCCCTTGGGCCTGCCGGTCGTCCCGGAGGTCGCCACCACGGCGCCGACGCCGTCCTCGACCAGCTCCCCGCCGCGGAGCGTCTCACGGCCGTCGCGGTCCACCAGCTGTGTGGGGCGCAGCGCTTCGAGGATCCCGCGCAGCTCGGGCGCCGGCGCGCCCGGGTCCAGCGGCAGCACCGCACGGCCCGCCTCCCACGCCCGCACGATCTCGGCCGCGGCAGCCGGGCGGGGCAGCACCACCGCCACCAGCTCGGACATGAACCGCAAGGCTAGCAGCCAGCCGGGGGTGTGGACGACCGCCCCGAAACGTCCGCCGACAGGCGTAGCATGCCGAGCCGCGGGGAACTGGATCGACCTCGAGGGGAGCACGGACGTGGAGTGGCAGCGGCACGGTGACGACGGCGACATCCGCTACGAGACCGCCGAGGGGATCGCCAAGATCACGATCTGCCGGCCGGAGGTGCGCAACGCCTTCCGGCCGCGGACGCTCTTCGAGCTGTCCGACGCGTTCGAGTCCGCCCGCGACGACCGCCAGGTCGGCGTGATCGTGCTGACCGGCGAGGGCACCGAGGCCTTCTGCTCCGGCGGCGACCAGCGCATCCGCGGCGACGACGGCTACATCGGCGACGACGGGGTCGGCCGCCTCAACGTGCTCGATCTGCAGATCCAGATCCGCCGGCTGCCCAAGCCGGTGATCGCGATGGTCGCCGGCTACGCCATCGGCGGCGGCCACGTCCTCCATCTGGTCTGTGACCTGACGATCGCGGCCGAAAACGCCCGCTTCGGACAGACGGGCCCCAGGGTCGGGTCGTTCGACGGCGGCTACGGGATGGGGATGCTCGCCCGCACGGTGGGGCGCAAGAAGGCGGCCGAGATCTGGTTCCTGTGCGAGCAGTACGACGCCGGCCAGGCGCTGGCGATGGGCCTGGTCAACACCGTGGTGCCGCTCGACCGCCTGGAGGAGGTCACCATCGAGTGGTGCCGCAAGATCCTGCGCAAGAGCCCGCTGGCGCTGCGGCTGCTCAAGGCGGGGCTCAACGCTGACACCGACGGGCTGGCAGGCATCCAGCAGCTCGCCGGTGACGCCACCCTCCTGTACTACATGACCGAGGAGGCGCAGGAGGGCCGCGATGCGTTCCGCGAGAAGCGCCAGCCCGACTTCGCCAAGTTCCCGCGCAGGCCCTGACATGGACGAGGCACTCCGCGATCCCCGGGACGGCGCGCCGGGGTTGGGCGTGTGGCTGCACGGCGCCCGGCCCCGCACGCTGGTGGCCTCGGTCTGCCCGGTGCTGGTTGGCACTGCCGTGGCCGCCTCCGGCGACCGGCTGGTGCCGTGGCGCGCGCTGGCGGCGCTGGTGGTGTCGGTGGCGATCCAGGTCGGGGTCAACTACGCCAACGACTACTCGGACGGCGTGCGGGGAACCGACACACCGGCGCGGCTGGGGCCGGTGCGACTGGTGGCCTCCGGGCTGGCGACCCCGTCGCAGGTCAGGCTCGCGGCCGTGCTGGCGTTCGCGGTCGCCGGGCTCGCCGGCCTGGCGCTGGCCGTGGCGGTCGACCCGCGGCTGCTGCTGGTCGGGGTGGTCTGCGTGGCGGCGGCCGTGCTCTACACCGGTGGCCCGCATCCCTACGGCTACGCGGGGTTCGGCGAGCTGGCCGTGCTGGTCTTCTTCGGCCTGGTGGCGACCACCGGCACGGCCTACGTCCAGACGGAGCGGCTGGAGGGCCTGGCCCTGGCGGCGTCGGTCCCGGTCGGGCTCGGCGCCGTGGCGATCCTGCTGGCCAACAACATCCGCGATCTGGAGGGCGACCGCGCCGCCGGCAAGCGCACCCTGGTGGTGCGGCTCGGCCGACCGAGATCGCGGAGCCTGTTCCTGGCCATCGTGGCGGCGACGTTCGTGATGGTGGGGCTGATCGGCATGGCCCGGCCGGCCGCACTGGTCGCCCTGGCCGCCGTGCCGCTGGCGGTGTCGCCGGCGCGCCTGGTGTGGAGCCGGCGGGACGGGCCCGGGCTGGTCGCGGCCCTGGCCGGCACCGCCCGCCTCCAGCTCGCCGTCTGCACCCTGCTCGCCGCCGGGCTGTGGTTCTCGTGAGCGCCTGGGCCGGTCAGAGGAAGGGGCGGACCAGCGCGGCGACCTCGTCGGGACGTTCGAAGTGAACGGCGTGGCCGGCGCCGGGGACGAGCGCCACCGTCGCCGAGCGGCCGATGACCGCGGCCATGCGCTCGGCGAGCGCCGCGAATTTCCCGTCACGGGCGCCGGCGACCAGCAACACCGGGGGGCGCAGGGACGCAAGCCGGTCCCACAGCGGCTCCTGGGCGCCGGCGCCGTGCAGCCGCAGGCTGGCGGCAAGGCCGTGGGCGGTGTTGGCCAGCCGCCCGGCCCGCCCGGCCCGCTCCGGCGGCAAGCTGGCGAACAGCGGCTGGGCGAGCCAACGGTCCAGGAACCGCTCCAGGCCGACCCGCTCGAGCTCCGCGGCGAGCGCCTCGTCGGAGGCCCGGCGCGCGGCCCGCACGGCCGGGTCGTCCAGGCCGGGCGAGGCGCCGATCAGGACCAGCGAGCGCACCAGGTCCGGCCGGTCCAGCGCCAGCCGCAGGCACAGGCGCCCGCCGAGCGAATAGCCAACGTAGGCCGCGGCGCCGCCCGCCTCGCCCAGCAGCGCGGCGGCCTCGGCGAAGCTGGCCTCGGGTGCCGCGGAGCCGCCGTGGCCCGGCAGGTCGACCCGGATGACCGTGTGGCGGTCGCGCAGCCGCGCGGCCAAGGGCTCCATTGCGGAGAGCGTCTGGGTGAAGCCGTGGACCAGCACCACCCGATCCCCCGCTCCCCCATCCACGACCTGGTGCAGCGGCATCGGGGCATCCTATCGTGAGCGTCGCCGACGCCAACCGGCGGCTCGCGCTGACGCTGGTGGACGAGCTTGCCCGCGCCGGGCTCACCGACGCGTGCCTGGCGCCCGGGTCGCGCTCGGCCCCGCTCGCCCTCGCGCTTGCCGAGCACCCCGCGATCCGGCTCCACGTCCACATCGACGAGCGCTCCGCCGCCTTCTTCGCGCTGGGCGCCGCCAAGGCCGCCGGCCGGGCGGCGGCGGTGCTGTGCACCTCGGGGACTGCCGCGGCCAACCTGCACCCCGCGGTGGTCGAGGCCGACCAAAGCCGCAGCCCGCTGCTGGTGCTGACCGCCGACCGCCCGCCGGAGCTGCGCGGGACCGGCGCCAACCAGGCGATCGACCAGGTCAAGCTGTATGGCGACGCGGTGCGCCTGTTCTGCGAGGTGGGGACGCCGGACTCGACGGCCGCCGGCCCGGACGACGGCGGCGCCGGCAGGTACTGGCGCTCGCTGGCCAGCCGCGCGTGGGCGGCCGCGGTCGGGCCACCCGCCGGGCCTGTGCACCTGAATCTCGCCTTCTCCGAGCCGCTGCTGCCCGATCCGCTCCACGGAGCGCCCGCGCCTGGCAGGCCCGACGGCGCGCCGTGGACCCTGGTGGCGCGGCCGAGCCTTTCGCCGGGACCCGGCGAGACCGCGGCGCTGCGCGATGCCGTGCGGGCCAGCCCGCGTGGGCTGCTGGTGCTCGGCTGGGGGGCGAAGCCGTCGCCGGCGGCGGTCGACGCGTTCGCCGGCGCCACCGGCTGGCCGGTGCTGGCCGACCCGCTGTCGGACGCGCGGCGCGGGCCCGCGGCGATCTCGACCTATGACAGCCTGCTGCGCGTGCCGGCGTTCGCCACCGAGCACCGGCCCGACCTGGTCGTCCGGATCGGGGCCGGACCGACCAGCAAGGCCCTCACCGGCTGGCTGGACGGCTCCATCCCTCAGATCGTGATCGACCCCGAGGGCGGCTGGCCGGACCCGGGCCGCACCGCGAGCCAGCGGCTGGTCGCCGACCCCTCCGCTCTGCTCGAAGCGGTCGCCGCCGCGCTATCGGTCGCTCCCGGCCACCTGGGCGGTGAGCCCGCGCCCTCGCGGGGCGCCTGGATGCGGCGCTGGGGGGCGGCGGACGCGGTGGCGCGGCGGGCGATCGACGAGCTGCTGGACGGCATCGAGGAGCCGTTCGAGGGCCGGGTCGCCCGCGACCTGGTGGCGGCGCTGCCGGACGGCGCGACGCTGGTGGTCGGGTCGAGCATGCCGGTCCGCGACGTGGACGCGTTCGCGGCGCCCCGGGAGGGCCTGCGCCTGCTGGCCAACCGGGGTGCCAGCGGGATCGACGGGCTGGTCGCCACCGCGCTCGGCGCCGCCGCGGCGAGCGGCGGCCCCACGGCGGCGCTCCTCGGCGATCTGGCGTTCGTGCACGACGCCACCAGCGTGCTCGGCGCCGCGCGGCGGTCGCCTGGCGCGGTGTTGGTGGTCTGCGACAACGGCGGCGGCGGGATCTTCTCGTTCCTCCCGCAGGCACGCCTCCCGGCGCCGCAGTTCGAGTCGCTGTTCGCCACCCCGCACGGGTTGGACCTGACCGACCTGGCCGCCGCGGCGGGCATCGCGGCGCAGCGGGTGACCAAGGCGTCCGAGCTGGTGCCCGCGCTCGACCGTGCGCTGGCCAGCGGGCGGACCCAGCTGCTGCTGGTGCCGAGCGACCGCGACGCCAACCTGGCCAGGCACCGCGAGGTGACCGCGGCGGTCGCCGCCGCCTACACCCCGGCGACCCGATGACCTGCACCCGGGCGACCCGATGACCCACCCGGCGACCCGATGATCTGACCGCGGCTGACCGCCGCGGACCCGTGCGGGCGGCCAGAGCGCGTCAGGGCGACAGGACGTCGAGCATGGCGCGGAGCTTGCTGTCGGTCTCGTCCCACTCGGCGTCCGGGTCGGAGCCGGCGACGATCCCGGCGCCGGCGAACAGGCGGGCACGGCGACCCTCCAGGTTCGCGCAGCGCAGGGCCACGGCCCACTCGCCGTCGCCGGCGCCGTCGACCCAGCCGACGGGCCCGGCGTACAGGCCGCGGCTGCTGGGCTCGAGCCGGGCGAGCAGGTCGAGAGCGGCCTGCGGCGGGGTACCCGCTACGGCGGGCGTGGGGTGCAGCAGGGCGACCAGGTCGAGCGCTGACGGGGCCGGGTCGCCGAGCGAGGCGGTGAGCTCGGTGCCGAGGTGCGCGACGGTGGGCAGCCGGACCACCCTGGTGGCCGAGACCTCGACCCGGTCGGCCGCCTTGGCCAGAGCGCCGGTGACGGCCTCGACCACCAGCCGGTGCTCCAGCGCGTCCTTGGCGGAGCCGCGCAGCCAGGCCAGGCTGGCGGCATCCCCAGAGGGGCTGGCGCCGCGTGGGACGGTGCCGGCCAGTGGCCGGGACCTGGCCACCCGGCCGGAGCGGGCGACCAGCAGCTCCGGGCTGGCGCCGACGAAGCCGCCGCTGGCGTACAGGTAGGCGCCCGCCCCCCTGGCCGCCAGGCGGCTGAGCAGCGCGGCCCGGGAGAATGGGCGGTCAGCCTCCACCAGGACCTCACGTGCCAGCACCGCCTTGTCCAGGCGGCCGGCGGCGATCTCCTCCAGGACGGCCGTCACCGCCGCCCGCCACCCCGGCCGCTCCCATCGGGGTACCACCCGCACACGCGCGCGGGAGGAGCCAGGGCGCGCCGGGAGCTGCCCACCGAACCCGGAGCCCCCGGGGACCTCCCCACCGAACCCTGGGCCCCCGGGGACCTCGGCAGCGGAGCCAGGGCCCCCAGGGACCTCCGGGCCGCGGCCAGGGTCCCCCGGGACCTCCGGGACCTCCGGGCCGCGGCCAGGGTCCCGGCCGCGGAGCGACCCGCCCGAGCCGGCCTCGCCTCCCAGTCCCAGACCCGACCGCAGGAGCAGGCGGGCGGCCAGGGCGGCGGGGTCGGGCGGGTCGGTGCCGGCGGCCACGCTGGTGGCCAACACGCCTCCGCCGGGGGCCGGCTCCAGGATCAGGGCGGGCACGGTCAGCTCTCCGGGGGTGGCGTCGTCGAATGGCAGCGCCCCGACCGCCAGCGGCCCGCTGTCGGCCGTCCACGCCGGGCCCAGCAGGGAGCCGACCGTGGCGGCGAGCCGTTCGAGCCTCCTGGGACCGGGCGCGACCGGGATGCGGGCGGCCACGCCGGCGGCGACCAGGGTGCGACCGGGCGACCGCCAGGCGAAGCCGTGCTCGCCAGTCAGGGCCAGCAGCCCGGCGGGCGGCTCCAGCGCCATGTCCAGGTTGGCGCGGCGCGCGCGCAGGCTCGACCTCAAGGCGCCGCGGTCACGCTCCGGCGCCGGGGAGGGCCAGGCGGCCGGCCCCCAGCTCGCGGGACAGGCCGCGGGCGGCCTCCTTGACGGCGGCCATCACGTCGGCGGCCGGGCCGCTGGGCAGCAGGTGCTCGACCGGCCCGGCAAGCCCGATGGCGCCGACGACCGCGCCATGGTGGTCGAACAGCGGCGCGGCGATCCCCCCCTCGCCCACGATCGCCTCCTGGTCCTCGATGGCGATCCCGTCGCGGGCGATCCTGGCGAGCTCCTGGACCAGCACCTCGGGCTCGGTGAGGGTCTGGCCGGTGAGCCGGGGCAGGCCGCCGTCGAGCAGCTCCTTGCGCTCGGAGGAGTCCAGGAAGGCGACCATCACCTTGCCCAGCGCGCAGGCGTGCCACGGGATCGACGCGCCGACCTCCAGGATCTGGACCGAGTCGTCGGGCCGGAAGACGTGGTGGACGATCAGCACGCTGGGGCCGTACAGCACGCCCACCAGCACCGCCTCGCGCGCCCTGCCGGCCAGCGACTCCGCCCACAGCAGCGAGCGGGCACGCAGCTCGTGGTTGTCGAGGAAAGCGTTGCCGAGCTGCAGCAGCGCGGGCCCCAGGCGGTACTTGCCGGTCTCAAGGTCCTGCTCGACGAACTGGTGCGCCTCCAGGGTGCGCAGCAGCCCGTAGACGGTGGCTTTGGCGAGCCCGAGGCGCTCGGCCAGCTCGGTCACGCCCAGGCGGGCCTGCTCGGAGCCGAGGGCCTTCAGGATGCGGGCGGCGCGGCCCACGGACTGGATCATGGTGGCCTCACCGGTCATGGATCTCTCCCAGGGACAGCGGCTGGTCGGCGGTCAGCCGGTGGGAGCGCTGGGCGAGCACGGCGTCCTCGAGCGCGGCGAACAGCAGCGCGGTGGAGGTGGCGCCTGGATCCTGGTGACCGACGCTTCGCGGACCAAGGTAGGAGGCTCGGCCCTTGCGGGCCTGGAGTGGGACGGTCGCGCGGGCGCCGTCCATGGCGGCGGCGCGCGCGTTGCGGACGGCGCCCTCCAGGGTGCCGTGGCGCAGGCCCGCCTCGAAGGCGGCCAGGCCCGGGGCGAGCGAGTCGACCATGGTCTTGTCGCCCTCGACGGCGGCGCCGATGCGCTGGACGCCTCGCAGGGATGCCCGGAGGGCTTCGAGCAGGCGCTTCGGGCCGAACGCGCCGTCGTCGCCGAGCGCCTGCCCGGCCTGGACGAAGGCGGTCCCGTACAGCGGGCCGGCGGCGCCGCCGACGATCGAGACGAAGGTCCGGCCGGCATGGGTCAGCAGCTCGCCGGGGGCGGCCCCGTCGAGCGCAGACATGCGGGTCAGCACGGCGCTGAAGCCCCGGTGCATGTTGGTCCCATGGTCGGCATCCCCGATGGCTGCGTCGAGTTGCGTGAGGTAGTGCCGCTCCGACTCGATGCGCGCGGCGGCGACCTCGAGCCAGCGGCGAACGCACGCGGCGTCCACGATCCGGCTCCCCCTCCGATGTGGTGGTGGTTGCGGTGCCGCCATCCTACAGCCCAGCGCGCGGGGTCACCCCTGTTTGACCTTGCCCATGCCGGCCGCGCCCCGCGCGGCGGCATCGACCTCGTCAAGGGACGACCCGGTGCTGGCCTGGATCGCGGCGATCACCGCGCCCTCGACCAGCGGCGCCTCAGCGATCCGGACCCTGCCGCGGCGCTCCTCGTCGACCAGCTCGTCGATGGCGAGCTGCGCCGAGAGGACCGCCGAGCCGAGGTCGGCGAAGACCAGCACGCCGTCGCCGTCGTCGGCATCAGCGATCGCGTCGGCGATCAGCGTGGCGTCGGTGCCGATGCCACCTTCATCGGTGCCGCCGGCGGCGCGTAGCCGGACACCGGCGGCCATCTGCGCCGCCATCTCGACCACGCCCTCGGCGATCTTGGCCGAATGCGAGACCACCACCAGCCCGACGGTCACCGGGGTGCCCCAGGGTCGAGGTCAGACGCCCCAGCGCAGGCCCGCGGTGTGCACGGGCGCGTCCCACAGGCGAGTGAGCTCGTCGTCGAGCCGCAGGATGGTGACCGAGGCACCCTGCATCTCCAGCGAGGTGATGTAGGGGCCGACCAGGTTGCGGTCGATGCGCACGCCGCCCTCGTCCAGCAGCTGGTGGACCCGCCGGTAGACCACGTACAGCTCGGCCAGCGGGGTGCCGCCCATGGAGTTGACGAACACCAGCACGCGGTCGCCGGAGGTGAGCCCGAGGTCCTCGATCACGGGCCTGGTGATGCGGTCGGTGAGCTGGTCGGCGGTCTCCATCTTGATGCGCTCGCGGCCCGGCTCGCCGTGGATGCCGATGCCGATCTCGACCTCGTCGTCGCCCAGGTCGAAGGTGGGCGAGCCGGCGGCCGGCACGGTGCACGAGGTGAGGGCGAGCCCCATCGAGCGGACGCTGTCGATCACCTTGCGGGCCGTGTCGGTCACGCTGGCCAGGTCGGCGCCCTCCTCGGCCTTGGCGCCCGCCAGCTTCTCGAGCAGGACGGTCCCGCCGACGCCGCGCCGGCCCTGGGTGTAGGTGGAGTCCTTGACGGCCACGTCGTCGTCGATGGTGACGCTCTCGACCCGGCTACCGCCGTCGCGTGCCAGGTCGGCGGCCATCTCGAAGTTCATGACGTCGCCGGAGTAGTTCTTGACGATGTGCAGCACACCGGCGCCGCTGTCGACCTTGGTGGTGGCCCACTCCATCTGGTCGGGGGTCGGCGAGGTGAACACCGCGCCGGGACAGGCGGCGTCGAGCATGCCGAGCCCGACGAAGCCGCCGTGCATCGGCTCGTGGCCGGAGCCGCCGCCGCTGACCAGGCCGACCTTGCCGGGACGCGGCGCGTCGGCCCGGTAGACGACGGCCGGGTCGAGGTTGACCGCGACCAGGTCGCCGTGCGCCAGGGCGAGGCCTTCCAGGGATTCGGGTACGAAGTCGTCGACCGCGTTGATGAGCTTCTTCATCGCTGCCTCCTAGGGCAAGAGCCCCCGGACCCCCCTTGTCGAGCTCCGGGGACCCCCGCCACGGACGGTCGCCACCCCCCTCGGGCGCAGGGAATGCTGCGCCGCTCCGGCCCTGCAACGGCACGGTGTGCGGGCCGGAGCGGCGCGCCCGATGCGCCGCCGTCCGCCGTCAGGTCCCCTCTGTCCTGGCGGCCTCCGCCTCGGGCACTCTGCCCACTTCGGGCTCTGCTACCGGCAGGAATCTGGATATGAACACGTCATAGACGATGCCGCCGAGTACCCCCCCGATGAACGGTCCCAGGATCGGGACCCACGCGTAGAAGTCGCCGCGCTGGTCCTTCCAGGCGTCGGACCAGCCGGTGATCCACGAGGCCAGGCGGGGTCCGAAGTCACGTGCGGGGTTGATGGCATAGCCGGCATCCGCGCCCAGTGTCATGCCGATGACGACCACGAGCAGGCCGATGATGAGCGGCCCCATATTCGAAGAGGGCGCCAGGTTGCGAGTGTCGATGATCGCGAAGATCACCATCACCAGCATGGCCGTGCCGATGATCTGGTCGCGGAACGCGCCGAGCTGACTGACGGGCAGCAGCCCGTTGCCCGGCAGGGTCGAGAAGACGAGCTGGCTCTTGGTGCCCTTGGCGGGGTCGAACTTGTTGAAGACCTCCCAGTAGTTCCACCGGATGACCAGCGCGGCGAGGAACGCGCCAACGACCTGCGCGCCCCAGTAGGGCACAACCTTGGCCCACGGGAACCCTCGCCGTACCGCCAAGGCGAGGGTGACCGCTGGATTGATATGGGCCCCGGAGATGCCCCCGGCGACGTACACGCCCATCACGACGCCGAAGCCCCACGCCCAGTGGATCGACTGGGCGCCGGCGGTGAAGGGGGTGAGCACGGTCTGAGCGACCACGCCCACGCCGAAGATGATCAGGGTGAAGGTTCCCAGCATCTCGGCGGACAGTTCACCTAGCAGGGTGTCGCGTTTCATCGAGCAGCGCGCCTCCTTGCGTACGGCTTGCGTTCGACGATGCCGAACGGCGTTTGCAGCATTAGGCACCCATACCGGTGCAGTGTCAAGGGAGCGTCAAGACGCCGTGGTGAGCCCGGGTGGGGCGGGCTGAAAGGACGGCGCGGACGCCCACGCCCCCCTCGGGCGAGGGCGTCAGACGAGCGTCTCGTCCACGTAGCACCAGCGCCAGTCCTCACCCGGCTCGAACGAGCGGATGATCGGGTGGGTGGTGGCGTGGAAATGCGCGGTCGCGTGCCGGTTCGGCGAGGAGTCGCAGCAGCCCACGTGCCCGCACTCCAGGCACTCGCGCAAGTGGACCCAGTGGTCGCCGGTGAGCAGGCACTCCGTGCAGCCCTCGGTGGTGCTGGGCGTCACGTCTTGTATCTGGTCGAGATGGGTGCAGACCGTCATGCCGTCTCCTTGTGAGCCGCTGTGGGCTATTCACGGAGGAGGGTCGCCTCCTCCAGGTCGAGCTCCAGCTGGATGCGGCGCTGGACCTCCTCGTCCAGCCTGCCGTTGTCGCGCAAACGCACCAACACCTCGCGCTCGGCGGTGAGCATCTCGCGGCGCAGCCGCCGGTAGGCCGCCGACGGCGTCGGGAAGTCCTCGCTGCCGGTGGTCGGGGACCCGAGCCGCTCCCATGCTGCCAGCGTCCGTCCCTCCGCGCGCTGCCGGAGCTGCTCGGCCACGCCGGGCGGCACCCGCTCGGAACGCAGCAGCGCCTCCAGCCGCTCCAGCGCGGCGCTGGCGGCCTGGTGCTGGGCGGACGCCTCCTGCAGCGCGTCGGTGGTCGGGTCCGGGCCAGCCAGCGCGAGGCGGCGGATCAGGGCGGGCATGGTTGCGCCCTGCCCGACCAGGGTCACTCCGATGATCACGAAGGTCAGGAACAGCAGCAGGTCGCGTTGGGGAAATGGCGCGCCGGAGCGCACCGTCAGCGGCAGCGCGAAGGCGGCGGCCAGCGAGACCACGCCGCGCATCCCCGCCCAGGACACTACCAGGGGCTCGCGCCACGACCGTGGCGCGGCGGCCTCGCGGGAGCGCGCCAGCAGCCTGGTGCCGTAGGCGGCGGGGAACATCCAGGCGAAACGGACCCCGACGACCGCGGCGGCGACCGCCAGCGCGGCGACCACCACCTCGGCGGGGTCGTAGCCCCGCAGGCCGCTGAGCACGTCGCGGAGCTGCAGCCCGATGAGCGTGAAGACGACGCCCTGGAGCAGGAACTCGATCACCTTCCACACCGAGCCGGCGACCAGCCGTGAGGCGGCGGTCATGGTCAGCGGCGCCTGGTGGCCCAGGTACAGGCCGGCGACCACCACCGCGAGCACGCCCGAGCCTCCGATCGCCTCGGCCGGCAGGTAGGCGGCGAACGGCGCCACCAGCGACATGGTGTTGTCGATGATCGGGTCGTGGATGCGGCGGCGCAGCCAGCCGACCGCCAGCGCGACGGCCAGGCCGACCGCCACCCCGCCGACGCTGGCCACCGCGAAGCGCCAGCTGACCTGCGCGGGCGAGAAGCTGCCGCTGACGGCGGCGGCGACCGCCACGCGGTAGGCGACCAGGGCGGTGGCGTCGTTGAGCAGGCTCTCGCCCTCCAGCACGGTGACGATCCGGCGCGGCAGGCCGGTGCGCCGCGCGACCGCGGTGGCCGAGACCGCGTCGGGCGGCGCCAGGATCGCGCCCAGTGCCAGCGCCGCCGCCAGCGGCAGGCCGGGCACGACCGCGTGGGCGACCAGCCCCACCACCACGGTGCTGAACAGCGTGAGCGCCACCGCCAGCAGCAGGATCGGCCGCAGGTTGGCACGGAAGGCCGGCACCGAGGTGCGGAAGGCGGCCGCGTACAGCAGCGGCGGCAGGATCAGGACCAGCACGACCTCGGGGTCGAGGCGGAACGAGGGCACGCCTGGGATCAGCGATAGCGCCACGCCGACCAGAACCAGCAGGATCGACGGCTCCAGCCGCAGCCGCCGCGCCGCCACGGTGCCGGCGGCCACCACCACGATCAGCAGGACGCCGTTCTCGACCACGTGCATCGCTGCTCCATCTCCCCTCATCGGCCCGCATGAGGCAGCATAGGGCCAGCAGCTCGATCGACCCGTGGAGGCCGCCATGCAGGAGCTCGCTATGACCCCCCAGATCCGCGATGCGCGCGAGCGCGTGCGCGCTTTCATGGACGAGCACGTCTACCCCAACGAGGCGCTGCTGGCGCGCGAGGACGCCGAGGCGGAGACCCTGCTCAAGGACCTGCAGGCGCGCGCCAAGGCGGCCGGACTGTGGGCGCCGTTCATCGGCCCGGAGGCCGGCGGCAGCGGCCTGGGGTTCCTGGCCTACGCCTTCCTGAACGAGATCATCGGGCGCAGCCACTTCGCGCCGCTGGTGCTCGGCTGCCAGGCGCCTGACACCGGCAACGCCGAGATCCTGCACCAGTTCGGCACCCCCGAGCAGCGGCGCCGCTGGCTGGAGCCGCTGGTGGCCGGCGAGATCCGCTCGTACTTCGCGATGACCGAGCCGGAGGTCTCCGGCGCCGACCCCACCGGGCTGCGGACCACGGCGGTCGCCGACGGGGACCAGTGGGTGATCGACGGGCACAAGTGGTTCAGCTCCGGCGCGGAGGGCGCGGCGTTCGCGATCGTCATGGCGGTCACCGAGCCGGACCAGCCGCCCCACCGGCGCATGTCGCAGATCATCGTGCCGGCCGACACCCCGGGGGTCCGCATCGTGCGGGCGGTCCCGGTCTTCGGCCACCGCGGCAGCGGCTGGAACACCCACTGCGAGGTGCGCTTCGAGGGCGTGCGCGTGCTGCTCGGCAACCTGCTCGGCGAGCGCGGCGACGGCTTCCGGATCGCGCAGAAGCGGCTCGGGCCCGGCCGCATCCATCACGTGATGCGCTGGCTCGGGCAGATGCAGCGCGCCTTCGAGCTGCTGTGCCGGCGCGCGCTTGAGCGCGAGGCGTTCGGCGGCCCGCTGGCCGACAAGCAGACGGTGCAGAACTGGGTCGCGGACTCGGCGGCCGAGATCCAGGCGTGCCGTCTGCTCACCCTCGACGCGGCCGACAAGATCGACAAGGGCGACGAGGCGCGGGTGGAGATCTCGGTGATCAAGTTCTACGCCGCCAGGGTGCTCCACGACGTCATCGACCGGGCGATCCAGGTGCACGGCGCCATGGGCCTGACCGACCTGACGCCGCTGTCGGAGATGTACCGCCAGGCGCGCGCCGCGCGGCTCTATGACGGCCCCGACGAGGTGCACCGGATGGTCGTGAGCCGCCGCATCCTGCGGTCATTCGCGGCCGGCGGCGGCTGGGACTTCGCGACCGGCCGCCCGGCGGCGGCTGGCCCCGCCCCCGGGCCCGCGGCGGCTGGCCCCGCGGCGGGTGGCGTGTCAGGGAGCTAGTGCAGGGCGCTGCCGGACAGCCACTTGCTCCACGACAGGTTCCAGTCGACCACGCCGAGCGACCAGCCGTCGGGCCGCTTGGGCGAGCCGACGACCTGCACGATGTCGCCGCGCTGGCTGAACTTGTAGAACCAGGTGGCGTTGACGACCGACAGGTTGATGCAGCCGTGGGAGACGTTGGCCGATCCCTGCGAGCCGACCGACCACGGCGCCGCGTGCACGAACTCGCCGGTGTTGGAGATGCGCACGTTCCAGTGGACCTTCTCGTAGTAGCCGTCGGGCGAGTCCCTGGGAATGCCGACTGTGGCCGAGTCCATGATCACCGTCTTCGCCTTCTCAAGGGTGAAGTGGATGCCGTTGGTGGTCGGGTACTTCGGCCGGCCGGCGCTCATCGGGAAGACCTTGACCCTCCTGCTGCCCGACGTCACGGTCATCTTGTGGCTGTGGACGTCGACCAGGCTGACGTGGCGCTGGCCGATGGTGAAGTCGATCCGCCGGTCGCTCGTGCCCCACACCCCGTTGCCCGCGTCGACGCCGTTGAGGCCCACGTCGAGGGTGACCCTGGTGCCGGCCGGCCAGTACGCCTTCGGCCGGTAGTGGATCTCCTTGTCGTTGAACCAGCGCCAGCCGCCCTCGACCTGGCCGGAGGTGCGTACCCGCAGGCGCCGCTCGACGGCCGCCCGGTCGGCCACCGGCTGGTTGAAGAAGATCGCGATCGGCATGCCCACGCCGACGGTCTCGCCGTTCAGCGGCATCACCGAGGCGGCCAGCAGGCCGGCCGGCTGCAGGGTGGTGAACGAGCCGGTCTTGTGGGCCACCACGCCGCTCGGGTTGACGCCCACGACCGACATCTTGTAGCGGGAGCCGGGGGCCAGCACCGCCGTGCTGGTCCAGCTGCGGTGGCCCTTGGCGAACTCGCCGTCCAGGAGGGTGCCGTCCTGGGCGGTCACGCGCACGGAGCGGATCGTGCCGCCGGTGGCGACCACCTTGGCCCGGGCGTCCAGGCGGACGCCGGTCGCCTTGGCGGCCGGGGTGAGCTTCAGCGAGACGGCCGGCAGCGGCGTGGTGGTGGCGTGCCCCCCGCCGATCAGCCCTGGGACCCCCTGGTCGGAGAAGGCCCCCGCCAGCGCCGCGCCGCCCAGCCCGACGGCGGCGGCCACGAGCAGGGCGATGGTCAGCGGCAGCGGGCGCTTCAGCCAGTCGAGCTGGCGAGGCGCCCCGGAGGGCAGGTCTGGCATTCGCATGCGCGCTCGTCTTCCCCCAGCCGACTACCCACGGCCGACTACCCACGACCGCTTCGTTCGATGGTAGCCATCGAGGCTGGTTCGTGACCGTCTCGTGCCGGAACCGTTCGCGTGAACGTCCGCCTCGTCCCCTCCATGGCAGGACTTAATCTCTGCCCGTTCTTCCCGGTAGGCTCCCTTTGCCGGACGACGGCCGCGAGGGAAATGCCTGGACGGGAGGCACGGCGGCTCCAGCGACGGCGCCGGAGAGGGGCTACGGCTCCTCTCCGGTCGCCACCGGCCGCCCGGGGTCGGTGATCCACTCGCTCCACGAGCCGGCGTACAGCGCGGACGAGTAGCCCGCCAACTCGAGGGCGAGCACCAGACTGGCGGCCACCACACCTGAACCGCAATAAACCCCGACTGGCACGCCGTCACCCACGCCAAGGCGCTCGAAGTGGGCGCGCAGCTCCCCCGCCGGCCGCAGGCACCCGTCGGGAGCCAGGTTGCTGGTGGCCGGCGCGCTTCGGGCGCCGGGGATGTGCCCGGCGACCGGGTCGACCGGCTCGTGCTCGCCGCGGTAGCGCGCGGCCGCGCGGGCGTCCAGCAGCACCCCGGCGCGGGCGACCTCGGTCGCCCCCGCGGCCTCGAGCAGCGGCCGCCGGCCGGGCAGCGCGGTGAAGTCGCCCGGCTCGGGCTCGGGGACCTCGGTGGTCACCTCCATGCCCCGGGCGACCCAGCCCTCGTAGCCGCCGTCCAGCACGCGCACGCTGGGATGGCCGTGGAACCCCAGCAGCCACCAGGCCCGCGCGGCCGAGGTGGCGTCGCGTTGGTCGTAGACCACCACGCCGCGCCCGACGCGGACCCCGCAGCGGCGCATCGCGGCCTGGAACCGGCCCGGGTCGGGCAGCGGGTGGCGGCCACCGGCCCCCGGCGGGTCGGCCAGGTCGCGGTCCAGGTCGACGAACACCGCGCCGGGCAGGTGCCCGGCCAGATAGGCGTCCCGGCCAGGCGGGCCGCCGAGCTGCCAGCGGACGTCCAGGAGCACCGGCGGCGTTGCCGAGGCCAGCGCGGCGGCCAGCTCGCCGGACGCGATCAGCGCGCTCACCAGGGGCTCGCCGCCCGCTCCGGCTCGGGCTCGGGCGGCACGGACGGGGCCTGGTCGGGCCGGCTGAGCCGCGACGGCCACCAGTTGAACCTGCCCAGCAGCACGGTCGAGGGGATCAGCAGCGTGCGGACCATGAAGGTGCCCATCAGGATCCCGATGGTCGAGCCGGTGGCGTTGGCGGCGCTGGTCACCCCCTCGAGCAGGGAGAGGTGGTGGTTCACCTCGCGGATCCGGGTCATCGCCAGGATGTTATAGCCCTCGCCGAGCGCCCGGCGCCGGGCTGCCCGGCTGGATCGGGCGGCAGCCGGCCGCGCGGCCGGGCCCGCTGCCGGCCCCTAGCCTCGCAAGGGCTTGCGGACCAGCAGGTCGCCGAGGAACAGGTCGTCCATGTCGCTGGACAGGAAGTCGTGGACCGCCTCCTCGGGGCGCAGCACGATCGGCTCGCCGCGCAGGTTGAAGCTGGTGTTGAGCACCACCGGCACGCCGGTGCGCCGCTCGAACTCGCTGATCAGGCGGTGGAACGGCCGGTTGAACTCCGCGGTGACGGTCTGCAGGCGGGCGCTGCCGTCCACGTGGGTCACCGCCGGGATTTGCTCGCGCCGCTCCGGGAGCACCGGCAGCACCAGCAGCATGAACGGGTTCGGGTAGTAGCCGCCGAACCACTGCGGGCCGCGCTCGTGCAGGACGCTCGGGGCGAACGGCCGGAACGCCTCGCGCCGCTTGACCCGCGCGTTGACCACGTCCTTCATGTCGGCCCGCCGCGGGTCGGCCAGGATCGACCGGGCGCCGAGGGCGCGCGGCCCCACCTCCGCGCGGCCCTGGAACCAGCCGACGACCCTGCCCTCCGCCAGCAGCCTGGCCGCCTCGGCGGGCGCGTCGGCCATCTGCTCGGCCCGCAGCCCTCGCCGCTCCAGAGCCTCCTCGCGGGCCCTGGCGCCGAACTCCGGCCCCCAGAAGGCATGCTCCATGGCGGCCTCGCGCGGCTTGCCGAGCTGCTGGTGCCACAGCCACAGAGCGGCGCCCAGCGCGTTGCCGGCGTCGGAGGCGGCGGGCTGGATGAAGACGTGCTCGAAGCCGGCCTCGCCCAGCAGGCGCGCGTTCATCACGGAGTTCAGCGCCACGCCGCCGGCCAGGCACAGGTTGCGCGAGCCGGTGCGCTGGCGTAGCGACCGCGCCACGTGCAGAGCTGTCTCCTCGATCAGGTCCTGGACGGCCCAGGCGAGGTTCTCGTGCAGCTCGGTCAGCTCGCTCTCGGGGACCCGCGGCCGGCCGTAGCGGGAGAGGAAGCGCCTGGAGAGCCAGCCCGCCTGTCGCTGGTAGGCGAAGTGGTCCAGGTTCACCCGGAAGAGCCCGTCGGAGGTCAGGCGCACCAGCTCCGAGAACTCCGCCACCAGCTTGTCCTGGCCGTAGGGGGCCAGGCCCATGACCTTGCCCTCGTCGGCGTTGGGCGCAAAGCCGAGATACCAGGTCAGCGCGGTGTAGACCTCGCCGAGGGAGTGAGGGTTGCGGACCCTGGCCAGCTCGCGCAGGCCGCTGCCCCGCCCGTGCTGGAGGGTGGTCGACAGGAAGTCGCCGCCGCGGTCCAGGGTGAGCACGGCGGCCTCGTCGAAGGGGCTCGCGTAGTACGCGGCGGCCGCGTGGGCGTCGTGATGACCGACGTGGACGACCCTGCCCCGGTAGCCCCAGCGGCGGCGGAAGCTCAGCTCCTTGCGGGCCAGGTTGGCGTCGACGTACGCCTGGACGGCCAGGCGCCTGGGCGAGCCCCGTCGCAGCGCGTCCAGCGCCCCGCGCGCGAAGTCCAACCCTGGCCGGTGCGCGAACGCGACCGCGTCGACGTCCTTCAGGCCGAGGCCGGCCTGCTCGAGGCAGAATGTGATGGCGGCGTCCGGGAAGCGCCTGGTGTGCCGCTCGCGGTTGAAGCGCTCCTCCTCCACGAACGCCACGATGCGACCGTCCCGGATCAGGCACGCCGAGGTGTCGTGGCTGAAGCAGTTGACCCCAAGGATGTCCCGCACGAACCGACCCCCTCGGCCAGCGCCAATCCCGAACTTGTCCAACCAGACAAGTTCTACCACCGCGGTGGCCGTTCGTCCGGGAAGCGGCTCGCTTGGTTTCCTGGGCGGCGGCCGGGGTAGGCCGGGGCATGTGCACCGTCCCAGGCGCCGATCCGGTGCTCCGCGGCCTCGATGCGCTGCGCGAGCAGGTGGCGGCGCACCGCGCCGAGGGCCGGCGGATCGTGTTCACCAACGGCTGCTTCGACATCCTCCACGCCGGTCACGTCGCCTACCTGAGCCGGGCGAGGGCGCTGGGCGACGTGCTGGTGGTCGGGGTCAACTCCGACGCGGGCGTCCGGCGCCTCAAGGGCCCGGGCCGCCCGCTGAACCCGCTGCGGGACCGCATGGCCGTCCTCGGCGCCCTGCGCTGCGTGGACCACCTGATCGCCTTCGACGCCGACACGCCCGTGGAGCTGCTGCGCGCGGCGCGGCCGGAGGTGTTCGTCAAGGGTGGCGACTACCGCGTCGAGACGCTGCCGGAGGCGCCGTTGGTCGCCGAGCTCGGCGGTGAGGTCGTGCTGCTGCCCTACCTGGAAGGCCGCTCCACCAGCGACATGCTGCGCCGGCTGCGCGAGTCGGCCCTGCGAGCATGAGGGAGCGCCCCGGGCGCGGCCTTGCCCGCGTGTCCGGGGCGCTCTGGGAGGCGCGGATCGCGCCGGTCAGTCGGCCGAGACCTTGGACGCCTCGTCCAGCAGCGCGTACAGCTCCTCCTCGGCCGCGTCGAACGCGTCCCGGGAGTCGCGCTCGGCCGCGCGCTGCCGCCACAAGGCGATCGGGTTCATGGACTTCATCGGGTCTGCCCCCTCGTCTCGGCTCCGTCGTGAAGCTGGGACAAGCATCCAGGGGCTAGATAACGATCCAGTCGAGCCCACCGACACGGTCCGGTCACGAAGGGTCACAAGATCGTGACGGCCGCGCTCCCCGGAGGGGCCTGCTACGCGGTCGTGGGCGGCGGATCGGTGGAGGGCGGCGGATCGGTGGTGGGCGCCGTCGTTGGCGGGTCGGTCGGCGGCGGCGCTGTCGTGGGTGGCGTGGTCGGGCCCGGCTGGGTCGTGCGTGACGGCTCGGTCGTCGTTGCGGAGGCGCGGCGCGTGGTGCTCGTCGCTCGCCCGATGGTGGTGCTCGACGAGGTGGCGGGCCTGAACGGGAACCCGCGGCCCTGGCCGAGCCCGCCCTGACCGCCCGTGGAGGTCGGCAGGTTGTTGCCGGAGACGTCGGTCGACGCGGGCCCGACCGCGCCGGCGTCGCCGTAGCCGGCCGTCACCGTCGTCGACGGCGGGCACGCCAGGCGGGTGGCGCACTGCGATGAGCCGCTCACCGGGCCGCCCATCGTCAGCGCCGTGACCACGCCGAGCGCGGCCGCCGCGCCCGCGGCGATCCCCCAGGCGGACCACCGTCCCCGCAGGAGCGGCGCCAGGCCCGCCGCGACCCAGCGCTGGCGCCCGTCCCGCTCCGGTTGCTGGCGCCCGACGGCCTTCCCAGCCGCTCCTTCGGGTCGGGCGGAGGGTTCGCCGGAGCCCGCGGGGTTCCCTTTGGCCGCGGCCGCCGCCGGTCCTCCCAGCTTGGCCGCGGCCGCCGCCGGTCCTCCCAGCTTGGCCGCGGCCTTCGCCGCCGCCGCCCCGGGCGCCGCCGGGGCGCCGGGGCGGCCCGCCGTGGCCTTCGCGGGGGGCGCCGGCGTCGGGGCGGCCGTCGGCGGGGCGCTGGGCCGCCCGGACCCCAGCTCGGCCTTGGCGGGGATCTTCGCGGCGGCCGCTCCGCGGGCCGGGGCCGTGACGGGCACGCCGACCGGCTCCTCGCCGAGCAGCTGCTCGCTCATGTAGGCGAGCACCGCGTGGTCGGACGGTGTCAGCCACCCCGCCGCGGCCCGGCGCAGGGCGGTGTCGACGGTGAGCCGCTCCCAGGTGGACACCGCCCGCTCGGGCGGGGCGTCGTTCACCGCCCGCCACAGCGACTCCAGCGCCTCGTCCCGCTGCCGCTTCGCCACCGACCCGTCGTAGCCGAGCAGCCGCCCGGCTCGCTCCGGGGTGTGGCCGAGCAGCTCGCACAGGACCAGGACCTCGCGCTGGTCGTCGTCCAGCTCGCCGAGCCCCTCGAACAGCGGCATGGAGTCCTCGGGCACGGCGGTCGCGGCGGCCGGGCGCTCCCCCGGCCTGCGCGCGCGCCACTTGATCACCGCGGCCCGCACCAGCGCTATCAGCCGCATCTCCAGCTCGGCGGCGTCGGCGGCGCCGGCGCCACCGGCGAGCTGGTCCATGCGCGCGACCGCAATCCGCAGCACCCTGGTGGTCAGGTCGACGGCGCTGGCCTGCTCACCCGTCCACGCCAGGACGTAGTGGTAGACCTCCTCGGCGTAACGGTCGAAGAGCTCGTGTGCGAATTCGAGGCGGTCGCGCGTGGCGATCCGTTCTACATTCATCGGGCGCGGATCTTACCGCATGCGGACATCACGAAGCGGAGGCATCCTGAAGGGGATACGGCGCGTTGCACCGTTCGAACGCGCGCCGGAGCGAGGAGCGAGCGGATGGCCGAGGCATACATCGTAGAGGCGGTGCGCACGCCCGTCGGGCGCAGGGGTGGCGGCCTGGCGTCGGTGCACCCGGCGGACCTGGCAGGGCACGTCCTGACCGAGCTGCTGCGGCGCAGCGGGGCCGACCCGGCCGCGGTCGACGACGTGATCCTCGGCTGCGTCGACCAGGTGGGCGCGCAGACCTTCAACATCGCCCGCACCGCATGGCTGGGCGCCGGCCTGCCGGAGGAGGTGCCCGGCACCACCATCGACCGCCAGTGCGGCTCCTCGCAGCAGGCGGTGCACTTCGCCGCCCAGGGTGTGCTCGCCGGCGCCTACGACCTGGTGATCGCCGGCGGGGTCGAGGTGATGAGCCTGGTGCCGCTGGGCGGCGGCGCGCTGGCCGGCGTGCAGGCCGGCTACGGCAGCCCGCTCGGCGGCAAGGGCTGGCTGGAGCGCTACGGCGACCAGGAGGTCACCCAGTTCCACGGCGCCGAGCTGATGGCCGAGCGCTGGGACATCAGCCGCGAGGAGATGGAGCGGATCGCCTTCGCCAGCCACACCCGCGCGGCGACCGCGTGGGCGCAGGGCCGCTTCGACCGGGAGGTCGTGCCCTACGGCACGGTCACCCGCGACGAGGGCTTCCGGGCTGACGTGTCGATGGAGAAGATGGCGGCGCTGGAGCCGCTGCGGCCGGGGGGTCGCATCACCGCCGCGCTCTCCAGCCAGATCTCCGACGGCGCCGGCGCCCTGCTGATCGCCTCGGAGGCGGCGGTGCGGCGCCTCGGCCTGCGGGCGCGGGCGCGGGTCCATGCCATGGCGCTGGCCGGCAGCGACCCTGTGCTGATGCTGACCGCGCCGATCCCGGCGACACAGCGGGTACTCAAGAGCGCCTCGCTCACGATGGATGACATCGGCCTGTTCGAGATCAACGAGGCATTCGCACCAGTGGTGCTGGCATGGCAGCGGGAGACGGGCGCCGACCTGGAGCGCACCAACGTCAACGGCGGGGCGATCGCGCTCGGCCACCCGCTCGGCGCCAGCGGCGCCAAGCTGATGACCACGCTGCTGCACGAGCTGGAGCGCACCCAGGGCCGCTACGGCCTGCAGACGATGTGCGAGGGCGGCGGCATGGCCAACGCCACCATCATCGAGCGGCTCGGATAGCGCGGCCCGGGCGGAAATTGACCCCTGCCCCTCCACCGTCGTCGGGGATAAACTTCCCAGAGGGCCTGGAACTCCAGATCCCGCAGGCCCCTCGATCCGCTTCCCCGGGATCGAGGGGCCCGACCGCCCGGCCGAGCCGGCTCTCACCTCCAGGTGATCTCCAGGCGGTCGTCCCGGCCCTCGACCTCGGTGCCGAGGGCCGCGCACGCGGCTCGGAAGCGCCGCCCGATCCAGGCGGCGGCGCCCGGCCCGGCGAGGCGGGTGTGGCAGTAGCCGAGCTCCAGGGGCACCGCCTCCAGCCGTCGCGGCCCGCGCTCGTCCAGGTGCACCAGGAACAGCAGGCCGAGGTCGTTGCGCAGCTCGGGGTCGACGGCGTAGTCGTCGAGGAAGTCGCCGAGGTCGTAGAGCACCCCGCCGCCCACCCCGTGGAACAGGTGGGCCGAGTGGCCGGCGACCAGGCTGGCGCCGGCGCCGGTGAGCGCGGCCGCGGCCCGGCGCACGTAGTCCAGCGGCGCGGTGGTCATGTTCGGCCCCCAGTGCGGTGCCACCAGCACCGCGTCGGTCCGGCCCGCCAGCGTGCGGACGGCGTCCAGCAGCCAGGCGGGCACGCCGCCCCCCAGCGGCGCGAAGGCGACCCCCGGCCGGTCCGCCCCGGCGGCGAAGTCCGCGGGATGGTCGGTGACGGAGACGACCCCGACCTCCAGCCCTCCGGCCCGCAGCAGCGCCGGCCGCCGCGCGGCCTCGGCGTCGCGCCCGGCCCCGACCGCGGCGACGCCGGCGGCGGCAAGGTGCTCGATGGTGTCGCCGAGCGCCAGCGGCCCGAAGTCCAGTGCGTGGTTGTTGGCCAGGGTGACCAGGTCGACGCCCAGCTCAGCGAGGCGCTCGGCGGCGACCGGCGGGGCGCGGAAATGGAACGGCTTGCCCGGCGCCGCCCAGGGGGTTCCGCGCGAGGACACGCAGCACTCCAGGTTGCAGACGAACAGGTCGGCCGAGCGGCACAGCTCCAGCAGCTCCGGGGCGACCAGCGGTGCGCCCGGCGCGTTCCGCAGGGTCTCGGCGACCCCGCGGCCGAGCATGGTGTCTCCGGCCAGCGCGACCGTGATCGCAGCCATCGCCAGACTCTAGTCCCCATGGTCCTGGCCGCGCGCCCGTTCCCCACATTGCCGCCGCTGGACGCCAACGGAGCGACCGCATATATTCAGGACCTCTCAGCTGGTACCGGACAGGATCGTCTGGGAGGCACGGTGGCTACCCGGGTTCCCGGATACGCCGGAACTGCTGCCATGGCGGCGTTCATCGCCCGCCGGCCGCCTGCACGGCCGGCCGCCGAGGAGCTCACGTGAGCCGGGGTCGCGACGATCGGCGGGACGAAGCGCCGGCCTCGGACGAGGACGGGGTCATGCGGGCCCATCCGGAGGGGACCGTGGTGCGCCTCCGGGTGGTGGCGGGCGCGCGGCGAACCGAGCTGGCCGGAGTCGCCGGCCAGGCGCTGCGGGTGCGGGTCGCCGCGCCGCCCGCCCAAGGCCGTGCCAACGCGGCCATCCTCGGTTATCTCGCCGGACTGGTCGGGCTGCGCGCCCGCGACCTGGAGATCACCGCCGGCGAGCGCGCCCGCGACAAGCTCGTGCTGGTCCGCGGACGCTCGCCCCGGCAGGTTCGGGCGGCTCTGCTGGAAGCTGATCGGTAGCCGCGCGTGCGGCCCGGGGTCAAGAGGGTCCCGTGACCCCGGGCGGCGGGCCGCCGCTTGACAGGCCGGCGGCGGCTCCGGCACCGTGCCGTCTTGCGGCCGTCCGGGGCCTGGCGTCCCCGCCGTGCTCCCCTGGTTCCTCACGCGACAGCACCGGGGCTCACCGGGTCCGGTTGCACGTGGGCAATCTCTGGAAGGAGCCAAGAGGGTGGCCGACACCCGCTCGATGCGGCGGACCACCACCGGTCCGCGGCGGTTCGCCTACCCCGTCAGCCTGGACGTGGCCGGTCGCCGTGCCGTGGTGGTCGGCGAGGAGGCCGTGGGCATCGGCAAGGCCGACGCCCTGCTGGCGGCCGGCGCGCTGGTGACCGTGGTCGCCGAGGGCCCGGCCCAGGCGCTCCAGCGCCTCCGGGAGGCCGGCGCCACCGTCGCCCGGCGCGGCTTCGACCCAGCCGACCTGGACGGCGCCTTCGTGTGCGTGGCCGCCTCGGACGACCCGCAGCTCCGCGCCGCCATCTTCCGCGAGGCCCGCTCTCGCGGCGTGCTGGTCAACCTGGTCGACGACACCGAGCACTGCGACTTCGCCGCGCCCGCGGTGATGCGCCGCGGCGAGCTGGTGGTCGCGGTCTCCACCGGCGGGCGCTCACCCGCGCTCGCCAGCCGCCTGCGACGGCTGCTGGAGGAACGCTTCGGCCCGGAGTGGGAGGAGCTGGCGGCGCTGCTCGGCGAGGTGCGCGAGGAGACGGTGGCGCTGCTGCCCGACGTCGCCGAGCGCTCCCGGAGATGGCGCCAGGCACTGGCGCCCGAGGAGCTGGAGGGGCTGGAGGGACTGGCGCGCGCCGGCCGCCTCGACCAGGCGCGCGAGCGGCTGCTGGCCCGCCTGGTCGGTCCGCGGGAGCCGGCCCCGTGAGCGGCGACGCCGCCACCGACCAGGCGCGCGAGCGCGCCGGGCCCGGCGTGGTCCACCTGGTCGGCGCCGGCCCGGGCGACCCCGAGCTGCTCACGCTCCGGGGCGCGAAGCTGCTGGCGCGCGCCGACGTGGTGGTCTACGACCGGCTCGCCCCCCGCGAGCTGCTGGAGCTGGCGCCGGCCGGCGCCGAGCTGGTCGACGCCGGCAAGGCGCCCGGACGCCGCGGGCTCGGGCAGGAGGCGATCAACCGGCTGCTGGTCGAGCGCGCCCGCGCCGGCGCCACGGTGGTGCGGCTCAAGGGCGGCGACCCGTTCGTGTTCGGCCGCGGCGGCGAGGAGGCCCTGGCGTGCGTGCGGGCCGGCGTGCCCTTCGAGGTGGTCCCCGGCATCAGCGCCGCCCTGGCGGCCCCGGCCTACGCCGGTGTGCCGCTCACCCACCGGGAGCTGGCGGCCAGCTTCGCGGTCGTGACCGCAAGCCTGGCCGGGGGCAGGGCGACCGACCTGGAGGGGGTCGCCGGCGCCGCGGACACCCTGGTGGTGCTGATGGCGGCCGAGCGGCTCGAGGCGGTGTGCCGGGCGCTGCTGCGCGCCGGCCGGCCCGCCGGCCAGCCCGCCGTGATCGTGCAGTGGGCCGCCACCGACCGGCAGCGCTCGGTGCGCGCCACCCTGGAGGACCTGCCCGCGCTGGCCGCCGCGGCCGGCATCGGCCCCCCGGCGACGCTGGTGGTCGGCAGGGTGGCCTCGCTGGCGGACTCGCTTGCGGCCGGGCACTGGCTGGATCAGCGGGTCTTGCGGACCTCTCCGGGTGCTTGACACGCGCTCCGGTGCTCCGGCACGGTAGGTGCGTGATCCTCGTGCTGCTCACCCGCAACCGCGCCCTGGACTACGGGCGCGTCGTCCGCTGCGCCTGTCGCCAGGCCCGGCGGTCGCCCAGCGCGACGTAGCACTGCGGACTCTCTCTCGACTGCCGGGCCGTTCCCAAGGCGACCCGAGCGCTCGAGGAGAGGAGCACCCCGTGGCGGTCAGAGCCACAGTCAACCCCGCACTCCGTCCCCATTCGAAGGCGTCAGCCTGATGCCGCGGCTGGATCCCGCCGAGGTCACCGAGGCGGCCAGGCGCCTGGAGCACGCCCCGGCCACCGACGTGCTCGCCTGGGCGCTGGACACCTTCGGCAAGCGCTGCGCCATCGTCACCTCGTTCCAGGTCGAGGGCATGGTCATGCTCGACCTGGCCCGCCAGCTGGACCCCGGCGCGCGCGTGATCACGATCGACACCGGGCGCCTGCCCGAGGAGACCTACGAGCTGATCGACACCGTGCGGGCCCGCTTCGACCTGGAGGTCGAGGTCATCACGCCGGACGGCCCCACGCTGGAGGCGATGACCTCCCGCCACGGGCCCAACCTGTTCCGCCGTGACCGCGCCCTGCGCAAGCTGTGCTGCCAGGTGCGGAAGGTCGAGCCGCTGCGGCGGGCCCTGGAGGACCTGGACGCCTGGGTGAGCGGGCTGCGTCGCGACGGCGGGCCGGCCAGGGCGGGCATCGCCAAGGTGCAGGTCGACCAGGCGCACGGCGGCATCGTCAAGCTGAACCCGCTCGCCGACTGGTCCAGGGAGCAGGCCCTGGAGCACGCCCGCGCCCATCGCCTCCCGCTGCACCCCCTGTACGAGCAGGGCTTCACCTCGATCGGCTGCGCGCCGTGCACGCGCGCGCCGCGGCCCGGCGATCCAGAGCGCGCCGGGCGCTGGTGGTGGGAGGCGGACGAGGACCGCGAATGCGGCCTGCACCAGCAGACCCCGTCGATGCGACTCGACGCGGCCCTGGCCGAGCTCGGCGCCGAGGCCGCCCTCCGAAGGAGATCGCCAGCATGACGCAGGCCCCGCCGCAGGACGATCGCCGCAACGCGGTCGAGCGAGCCAAGGACGCCCTGGACCCGCTCGACATCCGGCCGCGGATCGAGCGCTACGCGCGCGACGGCTACGCCAGCATCGACCCTGAGGACCTGAAGATCCGCTTCCGCTGGTGGGGCCTGTACACCCAGCGGCCGGAGGAGTCCGGCTACTTCATGATGCGCATCCGCGTCGCCGGCGGGGCGCTCAGCTCCGAGCAGCTCGAAGCGATCGGGCGCATCGCCAGGACCCGCTGCCGCGACGTGGCCGACGTCACCGACCGCCAGAACATCCAGCTCCACTGGGTGGTGATCCAGGACGTCCCCGCGATCTGGGACGAGCTGGCGAGGGTCGGCCTGGAGACGGTCCAGACCTGCGGCGACACCGTGCGCAACATCCTCGGCTGCCCGGTGGCGGGCGTCGACGCCGGCGAGGTCTTCGACGCCGGCCCGGACCTGGCCGCCGCCGACGCCCGGCTGACCCACACCAAGGAGTTCACCAACCTGCCACGCAAGTACAAGCTGTCGATCTCGGGCTGCCGCGACCACTGCGCCATGCACGAGATCAACGACAGCGGGCTGGTGGGCGTCGCCCACCCCGACGGTCGCCTCGGCTACGACGCCTGGGTCGGCGGCGGGCTGTCGTCCAGCCCCCGCTTCGCCGAGCGGCTGGGCGTGTTCGTGCCGCGCGAGCGGGCCACCGAGTTCCTGGTGGCGCTCACCTCGCTGTTCCGGGACCACGGCGGCCGCGACAAGCGCACCAGGGCGCGCCTGAAGTTCCTGGTCGGCGCCTGGGGCGTTGAGCGGGTGCGCGAGGTCCTGGAGGCCGACTATCTCGACCACCCGCTGGAGGACGGGCCCGAGGCGCCGCCGTCCAGCACCGCCCACCGGGACCACGTGGGCGTCTACCGCCAGCACGACGGGCGCTACTACGTCGGCGTGGCCCCGCTGGTCGGCCGCACCTCCGGCAGCCAGCTGATCGCCGTGGCCAAGCTGGCCCGCGAGCTGGGCCGCGGTCGCGTGCGGCTCACCACCCAGCAGAAGGTCCTGGTGCTGGACGTGCCCAGGGAGCGGGTCGGCGAGGCGGTCGCGCGCCTGGACGACCTGGGCCTGCCCGCCTACCCGAGCCCCTTCTGGCGCGGCGCGATGGCCTGCACCGGCATGCAGTTCTGCAAGCTCGCCCTGGTGGAGACCAAGCAGCGTGCCGCCGACCTGGTCCACGCGCTGGAGCGGCGCTTCCCCGACTTCGACGCCAAGGTGCGCCTGAACGTCAACGGCTGCCCCAACTCCTGCGCGCGCTACCAGGTCTCCGACGTGGGCCTGGCCGGCGGGGAGTCGGCGGGCGACGGCAACTTCCAGCTGCACCTGGGCGGCGACCTCGGCGAGAGCAGGGCCTTCGGGCAGCGCGTGCGCTCACGCGTGCTGGCGGAGGAGGCCGAGGGCGTCGTCGGCCACCTGATCGGCTCCTACCTGGCCAACCGCGAAGACGGCGAGAGCCTGCAGAGCTGGCTGCGCCAGCAGCCGGCGGAGCGGCTCGCCGAGCTCAGCCGGCCGCGGGTTCGGGCAGGCACCGGTTGAGGCACTCCCCCACGCCCTCCACCACGGTGCGCACCACCTGGCCGGCGCGCAGCCAAACCGGGGGCGTGCGGGCCGCGCCGACGCCCGCCGGGGTGCCGGTGGCGATCAGGTCGCCGGGCTCCAGGGTGATGATCTCGCTCAGGTAGGCGATGATCTCCGCCGGCCCGAACAGCAGGTCGGAGGTGCGGGAGTCCTGCATCACCTGGCCGTCGACCTCGCAGCGCACCGCCAGGTCGGCGCCCCCTCCGGGCAGCTCGTCCAGGGTCACCAGGGCGGGCCCGACGGGAGTGGTGCGCTCGAAGACCTTGCCGGCCAGGAACTGCGTGGTGTGGCTCTGGTAGTCGCGCACGCTGACGTCGTTGACCACCGTGTAGCCGGCGATCGCCGCGGCCGCCTCGTCGCCGCGGACGTGGCGCGCCGGGCGGCCGATCACCACCCCCAGCTCCACCTCCCAGTCGACCTGCTCGGAGACCCGCGGCAGCACGATCGGGTCGCGCGCACCGATCAGGGTGCCGGGGAATTTGGCGAACAGCGTGGGGAACTTGGGCAGCTCGCGGCCCAGCTCCTGGATGTGGCTGGCGTAGTTGAGGCCGAGGCAGATGACCTTGGAGGGCCTGGGCACCAGGGTTGCCAGGTCGGCGTCGGCCAGGGCCTGGGCGGCTCCGCCGCCGGCCGCGGCCAGGTGGCGCCAGTCGGGGTCCGACAGCAGGCTGCCCACGTCGGGGGCGTCCAGCTGGACCACCCGATCGCCCTCCACGCGCCCCGCCCTGGTCCCGTTCGCCGTCCGGATCGTCACCAGCCGCATACTTCGTCCTCCGACGTCGCCCTTCGTCCGCGATCGCAGTGTATCCAGCGAGGCCTTGCCGAGGTGGGAGAGCGCGCTCCCCCACGACCCCCGAGGTCGACACCGCTCCGTGATCCCGGTCCGTGATCCCGGCCCGGCGAAGTGCGGTCAGGCTCCCGGGATCACCGCCTGGGTCTGGGCGGAAGGCTCGACGCGGTCCCGCGAGGCTTGCCAGCAAGCCGACGCGCCACCAGAATGCGGGGCTTGGAGGATTCGTGTGGTGCCGGGTCTGGTTCCGCACGATGGAGACATATCGCCTCGTTCGGCCAGACCGGAAGGAACTTCCCATGCCGAACGCCGCCGCAGCGGGTTTCGCACCAGCTCCGGAGTCGGAGACCCGGCGGGTCCACAGCTTGTGGGCCCCCTATCTGGTCGCCGGCGCCGGGGCGGTCCTGCTGAACCTGCTGATCGGGCAGGCCGGACCGCTGCCGGTCGGCCTGCCCGACATCGTCCTGTACGGCCTCGTCAGCCTCTCGGCCGTGGCGGCCGTCGTCGTCGGCCTGCGCCTGTACCGGCCCGCGGAGAGCACCGCCTGGCGTCTGCTGGCCGCCGGCCTGGCGGCCTACTTCGCCGCCGACGTGGTCAGCAGCGCCCTGCGCGCGGCCGGCGCGGCGCAGCGGTACGCCGGGATGACGGACGCGGTCTACCTGATCCGGTACCCGCTGCTGGTCGCGGGCCTGCTGCTGATGGTCCGGCGGCGAGCCGCCGGCCGCCAGCCGATCGGGCTGGTCGACACCGCCATCGTGGCCACCACCATGGCCGTGGTGTACTGGGTCTTCCTGATCGGGCCCGCCATCGGCAGCCAGCACCTCTCCCTGGCCGAGCGGCTCACCTGGGTCGCCTACCCCAGCGTCGACATGCTGCTGCTGGCCATCGGGCTGCGCCTGCTGGTCGGCCCCGGGACCCGCAAGCCCGCCTTCTACCTGCTGGTCGCCGCGCTGGTGGCGGCGCTGGTCAGCGACACCATCTGCTTCCTGCTGCGGGTGCTGAACGACGGCCAGCAACCGGCCGCGGGCGTGGAGCACCTGCTGGGGGTCGGCTGGCTGGCGAGCTACCTGCTGATCGGCGCCGCCGCGCTGCACCCCTCGATGCGCAGCGTGACCGAGCCGGCCGAGCCGGGCCGCCTCACCGTGCGGGCACGCAAGCGCCGGCTGGTGGTGCTGGCCAGCCTCTCGCTGGTGGCGCCCGGCGTGCTGGCCCTCCAGGACCTGCGCGGCGCCTCGGTCGACGTGCTGGCGATCGCGGTCGCCTGGCTCGTGCTGTTCAGCCTGCTGGTCGTGCGCATGGCCGGGCTGCTGAGGGAGCTGGATGCCGACGACGCCACCCTGCGCGCCCAGCGCGCCGAGCTGGAGGCGGCCAACGCCAACCTGGAACGCGTGCAGGCGGACCGGCGCAAACTGCTGGACCGCACCATGCGCGGCGCCGAGGAGGAGCGCACACGCATGGCGGCCGAGCTGCACGACGGCCCGATCCAGCGGCTCACCGCGCTCGGCTACGGGCTGGACGAGGCCCGCATCGCGGTGGAGTTCGGCGACACGCGCCACGGGCTCGACCTCCTGAGCGGCGCCCACCAGGTGCTGTCCAGCGAGATCGACGAGCTGCGCCGGCTGATGACCAGGCTGCGGCCGCCGGTGCTGGACGCGCGCGGGCTGGTGCTGGCCCTGCGCGACCTGCTGGACAGCTTCCAGCGCCACACCGGGATCGCTACCGACCTGATGGGCGCGAGCGAGGTCAAGCTCGACCCCGACGTGGAGACCGTCCTGTACCGGGTGGTCCAGGAGGCGCTCACCAACGTGGCCAAGCACGCCGGCGCCAGCCGGGTGATCGTCTATCTGCGGGTGGACGACGGGCAGGTGGAGACGCGCGTCAGCGACGACGGGATCGGCTTCGACGCCGCCACCACCGGCGAGCTGACCAGCCGGGGGCACTACGGCCTGGCCGGCATGCGCGAGCGGGTCGAGATGGCCGGCGGCTCCTACCGGCTGATCTCAGCGCGGGGCTACGGCACGGTGGTGCTGGCCCGCGTGCCGAGCCAGCGGGTGCCGGCGTGAGCTCGACCGAGCGCCGCGGCCGCCGAGGGTCGGGCCAGCGCCGCGGCCAGGACGGCCGGCGCGGGCCGGTCCGGGTGGCGCTGGTCGACGACGCGCCCGAGGTCCGCCAGAGCCTGGCCAGCGCGCTCGGCCAGCTCACCCAGATCGAGATCGTCGGCCACGCGGCCGACGGTGTCGAGGCGATCGAGCTGGTGGAGCGCGAGCGGCCACAGGTGGTGATCATGGACCTGAAGATGCCGCGGATGGACGGCATCAAGGCCACGCGCCACGTGGTGTCGCGCCTGCCCGACACCGCGGTGCTGGTGCTGTCCGCCTACGGCGACGAGTCGCTGGTGATCGAGGCGCTGATGGCGGGCGCCCGCGGCTACCTGCTGAAGGGCACGCGCGCCACCGAGCTGGCCGAGGCGATCGTCAGCGCGGCCGGCGGCCAGGCGCGGATCGCGGGGCCGGTGACGCGCCCGGTGCTGGAGCGGCTGGTGGACGCCCTGGCCCGCGAGCGCGAGACGCGCAAGGCCGCCGAGGAGGCCCGGCAGAAGAGTGAGGAGCTCAGCCACCGGCAGCAGCAGTTCGTGACCATGGCGGCCCACGAGCTGCGGACGCCCGTGACCGCCCTGATCGGCTCGCTGGCCACGCTGGAGCGCCTGCTCGGCTCGAACCGGCTCGACCCGGCCGAGCTGGACCTGCTGGTGGCCTCCAGCCGCCAGGCAAGGCGCCTCAGCCGGCTGATCGAGGACCTGACCGTGGTGGCGGAGAAGGGCGGCGCCGGCATCACGGTCGACTCCAGGGAGGTCGAGCTGGAGGCGGCGATCAGCGGGGTGGTCGGTGACCTCGAGCACCTCGGGGCCGACCGCGTCAAGATCACCGCACCGCCGGGGCTGGTCGCCTGGACCGACCCGGACCGGCTGGCGCAGGTGCTCACCAACCTGATCCGGAACGCGCTCCAGTACTCGCCGTCGGACAGCCCGGTCGAGGTGATCGCCACCGCCGCCGGCGAGACGGTGGAGGTCGCGGTGATCGACCGCGGGCCGGGTATCTCCGAGGACGAGGTCGAGCACCTGTTCGACCGCTTCGGCCGCGAGGGCCCCGGGCCCACCACCGGGCTCGGCGTGGGGCTGTGGACCGTGCGGGAGCTGCTGGACGCGATGCAGGGCGCCATCGAGGTCGAGCGGAACGCCGAGGGCGGCGCCACCTTCACGATCGCGATCCCGGCGCCGGAGCGCTGAGCCGGCGCCCGCCGCGCGGGCGCCAGGCGTGCCCGCGCGCCTGCTATCCCGGGAACGAGCCGGTGACCTCCTGCGGCTGGGCGAGGGTGGCCTCGCGGTAGAGGCCGAGCGCCTTGAGCACCGGCGCGTCGGTGATGGCGAACAGGTCGCTCGGCTCGGCGGCCTCGTGGTCAACCGCGGCCCACGACGGCACCGCCAGCATGTCGCCGGGGCCCCACTGGAAGCGGGTGCCGTTGACCACGCTGGCACCGGAGCCGCGGTAGACGACCAGCACGCTGGAGCCGACCTTACGGCTGGCCACGGTGCGCCCACCCGGCATGATCCTGTGCAGCTCGCACGCCATGGTCGGCATCACCGGGCGGCCCGTGGTCGGGTCGGTGAACTCCAGGCTCGCCACCGGGCCGCCGCCCTCCAGCAGCGCGTCCAGCGCCGCGTCGGTGTCGGCCCAGCGATAGGCGAGCAGCGGCGAGTGCCCGGGGCCGGGCTGGGCGCTGGCGCCCGCCGGCAGGAGGCCGGTGGCCGGGAACCGCCGCTCGGAGTGGTTGCGGCTCTCGACCGGCTGGAGCATCTCGTCCGGGTACTGCTCGAAGAAGATGGCGTCCAGCGCGTTGACGGTCGGCATGTCGAGGCCGTCGAACCAGATCATCGACCGCTCGCTCGAGGAGTTGTGGTCGTGCCAGTTCCAGCTCGGCGTGAGGATCAGGTCGCCCGGGTGCATGTCGCAGGCGTCGCCGTTGACGGTGGTGTGGACGCCGTCGCCCTCCAGCACGAAGCGGACCGCGCCGGGGGTGTGGCGGTGCGCCGCCGCGTGCTCGCCCGGGTTGAGGTACTGGACGGCGCCCCACAGCGTGGAGGTCGCGTACGGCGCCCCGTCCAGGCCGGGGTTGGCCAGCGACAGCACGCGCCGGTCGCCGCCGCGGTCGATGGTGATCAGCTCCCCGGACCGATCCGCCAGCTCGCGCAGGGTCTTCCAGCGCCACAGCCACGGCACCGTCCGCGGCTTGGGCTCCAGCGGCATGAGCTCCTGGGCGATCGGCCACAACGGCTTGAGGTCGTAGCCGTCGACGTCGGCGTAGAACTGGTCGAGTCGGGTCTGCTCGGAGGTCCTGGTCATAGGTGACACCTCCATGGTCTGTCGGCGCGCTAAGTGCAGGCTGCCACATCCGGCGCGTCAGCGCCGCCACAGCAGGCGGAACGCGATGACCCGGCGCGACTGGAGGCGCGGTGGACCAGCCGGTTTCTTCGTGGCGCACGACGACCAGGCGGTGCTGGAGGCGCCCACCAGCCGCGCGGCCGCGATCAGCGAACGGACCGGGTGGCCGAGGATCGCCGCGGTCGAGCCGACCTGCGCCACCTTTCCGTCGATCTCCAACAGGAGCCCGAGGTTGGCCAGGTCCACGGCCGTCGGGTCGGCCCACGGCCCCACCACGATCGCCGCGGCCGAGCAGTTGTCCGCCACCACGTCGGGCAGCGAGAACCTGAAGTCGCGGTAGCGGCTGTCGATCACCTCCAGGGCGGGGGCGACCCCAGCCAGCGCCCGCATCGCCGCCAAGGGCGTCACCGTGCCGCCCAGGGGCTCGCCCAGCAGGAAGCAGACCTCCGGCTCCACCCGCGGGTGGATGAACCGCTCCGGCGCCGCCTCGCCCCCGTCGGCGACCACCATCGCATCCGTCAGCCGCCCCCAGATCACCTCGCTCAAGGCCATCTGCGCCATCTTCGCGCGGCTGGTGAAGCCGAGCTTGTAGCCCGCCCGGCGCTCACCGCGGGCCTGCCGCCGCGCGATCGAGCGCGCCTGCACCCGGTAGGCGGCCTCCAGCGACAGCCCCGGCGGGAGCTGCCGGGTGGCGTGCGCGCCGGCGGCCGCCTCGTCCAGCGTCCGCGCCAACCCGTCGAGGTCGATCGCCTCGGTCACCAGCGCGCCTCCGAGCGGCGTTCGCCGGCCCGCGGGGAGGGCCCAGCGGCCGTGCCGGCGCTCACGCGAACCCCACGCCGACGGAGCCGAGGCCGGAGATCCGCGCCTCGAAGCGGTCACCGGATGCGACCGGCAGCATCGGGCCAAGCGCGCCGGACAGGACCACGTCCCCCGCGGCCAGCGGGCGGCCGGCCCGCACCATCGTCGCCGCCAGCCAGCGCAGCGCGTGCAGCGGGTGCCCGAGGCAGGCGGCGCCGGCGCCGAAGACCAGCGGCTCGCCGCGGCGCTCCAGCACCATCCCGGCCAGGCGCAGGTCCAGGGCGGGGTCGTCCAGCCGCCTGGGGGTGGTGCCCAGCACGAACTGCCCGGAGGAGGCGTTGTCGGCCACGGTGTCCACGATGCCGACGTCCCAGCCGGCGATGCTCGGCGGCGTCCAGGTCCCGGCCGAGCACGAAGGCGATCTCGGCCTCGACCCGCGGCTGGAGCAGGCTGCCCGCCGGCACCTCGCCCCCCGAGTCCACGGACATGTCCGCGAACAGCATGCCGAAGTCGGGCTCGTCGACGCCGAGCTGGCGCTGCACGGCCGCCGAGGTGAGGCCGATCTTGCGGCCCACCAGCCGCCGGCCGGCGGCCAGCCAGTGCTCGGTGTTGACCTCCTGCACCTGGTAGGCGACGTCGACGTCGCCGGCCGGCAGCTCGTCACGGACCGGCGCGACCGGCTCGGTGCCGCTGTGGGCGGCGCGCAGGCGCCCGGCCAGCCTGGTGATCGTCTCGGTGGGGACCGGTCCACTCATCTCACGGTTCGCTCGACGGTCTCGGTGAGCCGGTCGACCGTGGGGATGACGACGTTCTCGAGGTTGGCGGCGAACGGGAGCGGGACGCAGGCGCTCGCCACGCGCCTGATGGGCGCGTCGAGGTCGTAGAAGGCCTCCTCGGCCACGATCGAGGCGAGCGTGCCGCCCCAGCCGCCCTGATAGGGGTTCTCCTCGACGATCACCAGCCGGCTGGTCCGCGCCACGCTGTCGAGCACCGTCCGCGCGTCCAGGGGGATGAGGCAGCGCAGGTCGATGACCTCGGCGGAGATGCTCTGGCCGGCGAGGCGCTCGGCGGCCTCCATCGCGGTCGGCACGGTGGACGCCAGGGCGACCACGGTGACGTCGTTCCCCTGCCGCCGCACCGTGGCGCTGCCGAGCGGGACCACGTGGCCGTCGGCCGGCGGTTCGCCCTTGGTGGCCAGCAGCCCCTTGTGCTCGAAGACGATCACGGGGTCGTCGCTGCGGATGGCGCTGGCCATCAGGCCGACCACGTCGTCGGGCGTGGAGGGCGCGGCGATCTTGAGGCCCGGGATGGCCAGCGGCCAGTTCTCCACCGCCTGGGAGTGCTGCGCGCCGAACCCGAGCCCGCCGCCGTTGGCGGTGCGGATGACCAGGGGCACGGTCACCTGCCCCCCGGTCATGTAGCGCATCTTGGGGATCTCGTTGGCCACGTAGTCGAAGCAGCACGCCAGGAAGTCGGAGAACATGATCTCGGCGACCGGGCGCAGGCCGGTCATGGCTGCGCCCATCGCCGCGCCGGCGATCGCCTGCTCGCTGATGGGCGTGTCCCAGACGCGCTCGGGTCCGAACTCCGCGAACAGCCCCACGGTCGTCTTGAAGACGCCCTCCGCGGCGCCGATGTCCTCGCCGAGGCACACCACGGCCGGGTCCCTGCGCATCTCCTGAGCGATGCCGAACGCGACCGCGTCCCTGTAGGTGATCAGGTCCGCCACTGCGCACCTCCATCCGCCCAGACGTCGGTGAAGGCGGTGGACTCGTCGGCCGCGGGCGCCGCCTTGGCCGCCTCCACGGCCGCGGCGACGATCTCGTCGGCGTGTCCGCGGCGCTCGTCGATCGTCTGCTGCTCGACGCCGACGGCCTTGAGCCGTTCGGCCAGGACGGTCAGCGGGTCGCGCAGCATCCAGGCGTCGACCTCCTCCTTCGGCCGGTACTTGGCGGGATCGGCGCGGGAGTGGCCGTACTGGCGGTAGGTGAGCGCCTCGATGACCGTCGGGCCGTCGCCGGCGCGGGCGCGGGCGGCCGCCCGGGAGACGGCCCGCAGCATGTCGACGACGTCGTTGCCGTCGACGACCTCGGCGGGAAGGCCGTAGGAGGGGGCGCGGCGGGCGGCCGGCTGGGCCACCGCCGTCACCGACCCGATCGGCGTGTACTCCATGTAGAGGTTGTTCTCGCAGACGAACAGCACCGGCAGCCGCCAGACGGCCGCCAGGTTGAGGGCCTCGTGAAAGGCGCCGATGTTGGTGGCGCCGTCCCCGAAGAAGGCGACAGCCACCTGCCCGGTGTCGCGGAGCTTGGCGGACCACGCCGCGCCACAGGCGATCGGGAGGTGCGCGCCGACGATCGCGTAGGACCCCAGCATGTTGCTGGACGCCACGGTCAGGTGCATCGAGCCGCCCTTGGCCGAGCACAGGCCGGTCGCACGGCTCATCAGCTCGGCGAGGCAGGCCTCGGGGGTCGCGCCGCGGGCGATCGCGTGGTGATGTCCCCTATAGGTGGCGAACACGTAGTCGTCGGGGCGCAGCGCGGCGCTGGCGCCGACGGCGACCGCCTCGTGCCCGGCGGCCAGGTGAGTGGTGCCTTTGACGAGACCGCTCATGAAGAGGTCGTAGGCGGCCTTCTCGGTGGCGCGGATCACCGCCATCCGTTCGAAGAGCTCCAGCAGCTCCTCGACGGGCGGGGCGTCCTGCTCCTGGTCGCTCAGCTCGACGGTATCGGGACGTTTTCTGGCCATCAGCCTCCTCCGCCGTGCGGAGTGTCAGTAGGGGTTGGCAACCGGCAGCTCCTCCGCGGGATAGAGCGTGATCACCTGGGAGCCGCCGGCGGTGACGACCACTTCCTCCTCGATGCGCGCGGCCGAGAAGCCGTCGGAGGCCGGGCAGTAGGTCTCCAGCGCGAAGACCATGCCCTCCTTGATCTCCGCGGGGTGCTCCAGGGAGTTGAGCCGGCTGATGATCGGCCGCTCGTGCAGCCCGAGGCCGAGGCCGTGCCCGAACTGCAGGCCGAACGCCTCCATCTCGTCATCGAAGCCGAACTCCTCCGCGCGTGGCCACAGCCGGGCGATCTGGTCGGTGCTCACGCCAGGCTTCACCATCTGGATGGCCGCGTCCATCCACTCGCGCGCCCTGGTGTACGCGTCGCGCTGGGCCGGGGTCGCGCGGCCCACGTTGAAGGTCCGGTAGTAGCAGGTCCGGTAGCCGTTGTAGGCCTGGATGATGTCGAAGAAGGCCTGGTCGCCAGGGCGGATCAGGCGGTCGGAGAAGTTGTGGGGGTGGGGGCTGCAGCGCTCCCCGGAGATCGCGTTGATCGCCTCGACGTCGTCGGAGCCGAGCTCGTACAGCGCCTTGGTGGCCAGCGCGACGATCTCGTTCTCGCGCACCCCCGGCTTGAGCGCCTCGGCGATCCGCTGGTAGACGCCGTCGACCATCGAGCAGGCGATGGTCAGCAGCATGATCTCGTCGGGGGACTTGCGCTCCCTGGCGTCCAGCATGACCTGCTGCCCGTCGCGCACCTCGATGCCGAGCGCCTGCAGCGCGAACAGCATCGGCAGCTCGGTCACGTCCACGCCGAGCGGCTCCTGCCCGACGCCGGCATCGTCGAGCGCCGCCTTGACCTCGAGCGCGGTGCGCCGGAACAGGCCGGCGTCGGGCTCCACCGCGCCCCGCAGCCCGTTGAGGCCGGCGCGCGAGTTGGCCGGGTCCAGCCATGGGCAGTAGAGGCGGTGGTGCTTGGCGGCCGACCCGAAGTCCCAGATGATCGGCTCGCCCTCGCGGGTGAGCAGCGCGAAGGTGATCAGCTTGTCGCGCGCCCACTCGCCGATGTGCGTGCTGGTGAGGTAGCGCACGTTGTTCATGTCGAAGACCAGCAGCGCGCCGAGCTCGGAGGCCTCCAGGGCCGCTCTGGCGCGTCCGAGGCGATAGCCGCGCAGCCGGGCGAAGTCGAAGCGCTCCTCCCAGTCCACGTGCATCGGCCCGGGGGCCGCAAGCCTGGCCTGTGTCACCACGCCCTCCTTGCGCTACCGCTCGATGCCCGCCAGGCGCGCGAGCGTGTGATAGATGACGGCGAAATCCTCCTTCTCGACGCCGAGGCCACGGCATGCCGACAACAGCTCGTTGGCGGCCGCGGTGGTCGGCATCGGCACCCCCGCCGCCCGGCCCGACTCCAGGGCCAGCAGCAGATCCTTCTGCATCATGTTGACATCGAACCAGGCTTCCTCGGGCAGCTCGAACACGAACGGCGCCCGGTAGGCCAGGGATGGCGAGGCGATCACGCTGGCCAGCATCGCCTCGATCGCGACCTCGCGGGGGATGCCGCCCTTCTCGGCGATCAGCAGGCCCTCGCTGAAGGCCGTGATCTGCACCGCGAGGTTCAGGTTGATGGCGGTCTTCATGAGCACGGCCTGGCCGTTGCCGCCGACGTGGATGACCTTGGGGCCGATCGCCTCCAGGATCGGCCGGACCCGGTCGAGCACCTCGGCCTCGCCGCCGACCATGATCGAGAGCTGGCCGCGTTCCAGGGTGGTCACGCTGCCCGAGACCGGGCCGTCGAGCATGGCGGCGCCGGTGGCGGTCACCTTCCCCGCCAGCTCCCTGGTCAGCCTGGGGCTCACGGTGCTCATGTCCACGTAGATCTTGCCGGGGCCGAGGCCCGCGAGGATGCCGTCGTCCCCCTCGGTCACGGCCAGCAGCGCGGCCGAGTCGGTCACCATCGTGAAGACCACCTCGGCCGCGGCCGCGACCTCGCGAGGGGTGTCTGCGAGCTGGAGCCCTTGCTCGACCAGCCAGGTGGCCTTGGACTTGGTGCGGTTGTAGCCGGAGACGTGATGGCCCGCGTCGAGCAGCCTTCTGGCGATCCGACCGCCCATGACCCCGAGCCCGACGAATCCGAGGTTGGCCATGCCGCCTCCTTGGCCCCCTTGCGCCGAGCCCCGCGATGCCGCGCCTGCAATCGTTTGCAGCAGGACGCTATCGCTGCCGTCGCGGCCCTGTCAATGGGTGCGGACCGGAGGGGCTGTCACAGGTGGCCCGTACCCTGGGCCGGACATGGTTCGCGGGTGATGGCGGCATGCTGGATCGGCGCCTATACTGCTCCACTTTGCCGTCGAACCGGCCGCGCGACGACGACGACGAAGCTCATCGGGGGACCTGCATTGACGACCACCTCACGTCCAGCGGCGCAGGGTCCCTCCGGGCAGGCGCGGCGCGGCAAGCACCCTGGGCTGGCGCTGGCGGTCATCGCCGGCGCGCAGCTCATGGTGGTGCTGGACGCGACCATCGTGAACATCGCCCTGCCGCACATCCAGGAGGCGCTGCACTTCTCCACGACCGGCCTGTCATGGGTCCTGAACGCCTACACCCTCACCTTCGGTGGCCTGCTGCTGCTCGGCGGCCGCGCCGGCGACATCCTCGGCCGCCGTCGCGTGTTCATCACCGGCATCCTGCTGTTCAGCCTCGCGTCGCTGCTGGGTGGCCTGGCCACCAGCTCGGGCTGGCTGCTGGCGTGCCGCGCGCTGCAGGGCGTCGGGGGCGCGATCGCCTCGCCCACCGCGCTGGCGCTGATCACCACCAACTTCGCCGAGGGGCGCGAGCGCAACCGGGCGTTCGGCGTGTTCGCGGCGGTCTCCGGCTCCGGGGCGGCCGTCGGCCTGCTGGCCGGCGGCATGCTGACCTCGTGGCTGTCGTGGCGGTGGGTGCTGTTCGTCAACGTGCCGATCGGCATCCTGATCGCGCTCGCGGCGCCGCTGTACATCGCCGAGTCGGAGCGCCACCCCGGACGCTTCGACGTGGGCGGTGCGCTGACCTCCACCGCCGGGATGGCCCTGCTGGTCTACGGGTTCATCCGCGCCGCGCAGGACGGCTGGAGCGACCCGCTGACCATCGGCTCGTTCATCGCGGCGGTGGGGCTGCTGTCGGTGTTCCTGTCGATCGAGACCAGGACGCGGCAGCCGATCACGCCGCTGCACATGTTCAGCAACCGCAACCGCACCGGCAGCTACCTGGTGATGCTCGCCCTGGCCGCGGCGCTGTTCGGCATGTTCTTCTTCCTGACCCTGTTCGTGCAGGAGGTGCTCGGCTACAGCCCGCTGCGGGCCGGGCTGGCGTTCCTGCCGGTCAGCGCGGTGATCATCGTTGCGGCCCAGGTGGTCGCCCGGTCGCTACCGGTGGTGGGGCCCAAGCGGTTCATGGCGGCCGGATCGCTGCTGGCCACTGGCGGGCTGGCCTGGCTGTCGAGGATCACGGTGACCAGCGGCTACCTGGACGGGATCCTCGGCCCGATGCTGGTGTTCGGACTCGGCATGGGCCTGCTGTTCGTGCCGCTGACGATCGTGGCGGTCTCGGGCGTCTCCCGGGAGGAGTCGGGCGCCGCCTCCAGCCTGCTGAACGTGATGCAGCAGGTGGGCGGGTCGCTCGGCCTGTCGATCCTGGTGACCGTGTTCGGCACGGCCAGCCGCAACGAGGCGACCGAGCAGGCCGGCAGGTTCATGGCCGGCGCGACACCCGCGATGCGGGCCCAGTTCCAGCAGTCCGGCCAGCTGCCGCAGCCGTTCGCCGGCCAGGTGCTGGCCCACGGGATCGCGACCGCCTTCGAGTTCGCCGCCCTGTTCGCGGTGGCCGCCCTGATCGTCAGCCTGCTGGTCGTCCGCGGCACACCTTCCAGGTCGCCCGAGGGGACCACCGCCCAGCCCGCGAGCGACACCGCCACCACCCCGTAGGACAGCTGTGCTCTGGCGAGCCGTGATGTGCGGTTGACGCCATTCTCCGAAGACCCGTAGAGCCCGTTCGAGCACGGAACGGTGCGCCGTCCACCGTGGCCGTCGACGATCCCCTGGCCCGGCGGGCCGCTTTGGCGGTTTCACGGGTCGAACCGGCGCGAGACGATCGTGAAACCGTGGCGAAGCCCCGCGCGGCCGGGGTCACGCTGACGGGCAATGGGCCCGATAGCCCTGGGCGGGGAGCCGGGGCGCTGGCCAAGCCGACTCCCCGCCCACTGGGCGGGTCGCCGGGACGCGGGCGACGCGCCCCGGCGATGGTGGCCCCCCCGGGTCGAGTGCGACGGCTGAGGCAGAGCTCAGCGGCGTTGGTTCATATATGGACAGAGGCGAGCCTGGTCCCGAAGATACCTGGCCCCGAGGCGCTCAGCAGTGGGCGCAGCGGTGGTGACCGTGCCCGCAGTGGGGGTCGCGATTGTGCTCGTGGCCGTGGCAGCCGCAGGACCCCTTCCCGTGGTCGGCTCCGTCGTCCAGGCAGGGCAGCAGGATGGCGCCGAGCCCGTGGATCGCCTGGGCCCGCGCGGTCGCCAGCAGCGCGGCGGCGGCCGTCTGGCCGTTCTCGCCGGTGCGGGACATCCGCGCGGCGATGAGCCCGGCCACCAGCGGGGTCGAGAACGACGTGCCGCTCCAGCGCGCCATCCCCTGGAAGCTGCGACGCTCGCCGAGATGCGGCGGCTCGGTGCACACGAAGTCGCCGATCGCGAAGGCGTTCACCAGGTCCTCGCCAGGCGCGTAGAGGTCGACCCAGCTCCCGTGGTTGCTGAAGGGGGCTCGGCTCCGCCAGTTGGCCGCCAGCGCACCGACGGCGACCACGCCCGGCGCGGCCGCCGGCCAGAAGCGGCGCCGGATGCCGTCGTTGCCAGCGGCGGCGACCAGCACGACCCCTTTGTGGTGGCGCAGCCGCTCCAGGAAGACCTCGAACCCGAGGGAGGGAAGGCCGCGTCGGGTGTACGTGCCGGCCGACAGGCTGATGATGTCGGGCTGCCGGTCGAGCGCGATGTGCAGGCGCCGGATCACCTCCGATTCCAGCGCCGCCCCGCCTTGCATGAAGAGCGCCTCCACGAACACCTGCACGGACGGGGCCATGCATCGGGCGACCCCGGCGATGAAGGTCCCGTGCCCGGTGTACGGCGGCATGGAGGCGCCCTGAGCCGGGGGCTGCGGGAAGGGGTCGCGACCGCCCTGGACGCCGTCCAGCCAGGCGTGCCTGGCTGGCGCCCCGTCGAGCAGCCCGGTGTCCACCACGTCGACGAACACGCCGCTGCCGTCCCCGGGGCATGGGCAGACGCCCGGATCGGGATCGGCGCGGTCGGGCACCTCCTCTGGCTCGGTGGCCGGGCAGTGCGAGATCGGGGTGATCGACAGGACGTGGTTCGGGGTCGCCACACCGACACCGACCTCCCGGTCGATCTCGTCGAGCACGTCGAGCGTGCGCTGGCGGTTCTCCTCACGGAGCTCCAGAAGGGTCAGCCCGTTTATGAGGTTGTCGCGCCTGGTCGCTCCCCGGGCGGGCTCCACCTCCAGGACCCGCGCGAGGTCCTGGTCGCGAACCAGGATGGTCCCCCGCTCGAACAGGAAGTCCGCCTCGCCGGGCGGCTCCTCCGAGGTCGCGACCTCGATCCCGACGCCGGTTTGGTCGAACGCGCGCCTGATGTGGCCGGTCTGCGCCTCGTAGCGGTCGGCCGGGTGCTGTGGCCGTTGCTCGGGCCGTTGCTGTTCTGTGGGCATGTCGCCCCTCCGTCGAGATTGGTTACCGACGAGCGGAATGTCGAGGATCTAACATCAACGAATGATCGGGGGTAAGCGCGAGGCCGGGGAGGCCTCGCCCGCGTCGCTGGAGCTGCTCCCGCTCGCGCTGTCCCGACCAAAGGACGCCCTGGCGCGGGCACGCGCCCTGCTGGCCGAGCGTCCAGGCCCGGCCGACGCCTCCATCGCCCACCAGGCCATCGGGATCGTGCTGCGCGACTTCGGGGACGTCGACTCGGCCATCCAGGAGCTGCGCAGGGCCGTGCGGCTGGCACGCGCGGCGGTCAGCCGGGACCGGGAGGCGGACGCGCTGGCATCGCTCGGCAGTGCGCTGGTGCTGGCCGGCCACACCGGGTCCGGGCTCGCCGCGCTGGACGCCGCCGCGCGGCAGGCCACGGGGGTGCTGGCCGGAAGGGTGCGGCTGCGGCGCGGCGGCATGCTGATAGTGCTGGGACGTTATCAGGAGGCGCTCGAGGACCTGCGGCCCGCGCTGGCCACGCTGCGCCGCGCCGGTGACACGCTCTGGGAGGCGCGGGCGCTCTCCGACCGCGCGTTCGTGCACCTGGCACTTGGCTCGCTCGAGCGGGCCGACGGCGACATCGGCCGCTCTGAGCGGCTGTTCGCCGAGGCCGGGCAGGAGTTGGAGCTCGCCTTCGCGCGCCACAACCGCGGGTTGATCGCCTTCCGCACCGGCGACCTGCCCGCCGCGCTGGCCTATCTCGACGAGGCCGCCCAGCGCTACGACGCCCTGGGCGCGACCACGCCCGACCTCAGCATCGACCGGTGCGCCGTGCTGCTGGCGGCAGGCCTGCCGCGTGAGGCGCTCCATGAGGCCGACAGCGCGATCCGCGTCCTGGACGAGATCCGCGGGCAGCCGGCGAAACGGGCCGAGCTGCTCCTGAGCGCCGCCAGCTCCGCGCTGGAAGCCCAGGAGCCGGCGGTGGCGATCGAGCGGGCACGAGCCGCCTACCACCAGTTCAACGCGCAGCATCGTGCCTGGTGGCGCGAGCACGCCCGGCTCATGCTGCTGCAGGCCCGCTACGCCGCCGGCGACCTGTCCAGCCGCCTGCCGCGGCAGGCGGAGGAGACCGCCTCGCGCCTGGAGGAGCTGGGCGCCGTGGAGGCGCCACGGGCCCACCTGCTCGCCGGCCGCGCGGCGCTGAGGCTGGCGCGGCCCGAGGAGGCCGATCGCCATTTCGCGGCCGCGGCCCGGCGGCGGGACCGCGGGCCGGCGCTGACCCGCGCCACCGGGTGGCTGGCCGAGGCGCTGCGGGCCGCGGCGGCCGGCGACTCGCGCCGGACTTTCCGCGCCTGCCGGCGGGGCCTGGAGATCCTCGACGAGCACCTGCTCACCCTGGGCGCCTCGGAGCTGCGTGCCCAGGCCACCGCGCACGGGGCCGAGCTGGCCGCGCTGGCGCAGCGCCAGGCGCTCCGGTCCGGCAGGCCCCGGGAGCTGCTGGCCTGGAGCGAGCGCTGGCGGGCGGCGGTGCTGACCGCGCCGCCGGTCCACCCGCCCGACGACCGCACGCTTCGGGCCGACCTCGCGGCGGTCCGCTCGGTGGCCGACCGGCTCCAGCACGCTCGGGTCGAGCGGGGGCCGACGGCGGCGCTGCGACGCGAGCAGACGCGCCTCGAGCTCGCCATCCGCGCCCGGGTGATGCGCATCCGCGGCGGCGGCGCGGCCGGCGGCCGCGGCTTCGACGTGGCGTCGCTGCTGGACGAGCTCGGCGCCGCGCGGCTGGTCCAGATCGTTGAGGTCGACGGCGACCTGCACGTGCTGGTGTGCGGTGCCGGCAGCGTGCGGCGCTTCCAGGCGGGCCGCGCCGAGCTGGCCTCGCGCGAGGTGGAGCTCGCCAGGTTCCGGCTGCGGCGGGTCGCCAGCCGCCCGGCGGCCTTCCCGCCCGAGGTGGCCGTCCCCCTGCTCGAGCTGGCCGGGCGGCGGCTGGACGAGGCGCTGCTGGGCGAGGCGCGCCGCCAGCTCGGGGACGGCCCCGTGATCCTGGTACCGCCCGGCCGGTTGCACGCGGTTCCCTGGCCGCTCCTGCCCTCGCTGCGCGATCGGGTCGTCAGCATCGCGCCCTCCGCGAGCGTGTGGTTGCGCGCGCGGCGCACCGCTCCCCCGCCCCGCAGGGATGTGGTGCTGGTGCTGGGGCCGGGGCTGGAGACCAGCAGGGCCGAGGTGCCCTCGCTGGCCGGACAGTACGACGACGTGACCGTGCTCGGCCAGGGGACCGCCACCGCCGACCGGGTCCTGGGCGCCATGGACGGCGCGTGGCTCGTGCACGTCGCCGCCCACGGCAGCTTCCGCGCCGACAGCCCGCTGTTCTCCTCCCTGCTGATCGACGACGGGCCGCTGACCGTGCACGACCTGGAGCGGCTGCGCCGGGCGCCGTACCGCCTCGTGCTCGCCAGCTGCGATTCGGCCGTGCTCGCGCCGGTCGGCGCCGACGAGCTGCTCGGCCTGTCCACGAGCCTGGTGCGGCTCGGCACGGTGGGCATCGCCGCCAGCGTCGTGCCGGTGGCCGATGCCGCCGCGACGGGGCTCATGCTGGCGCTGCACCGGCGGCTCGGGCGTGGCGCCACCCTGGCGGAGTCCCTGCTCCACGCGCGCTGGTCCGTGCGGGAGGATCCGGCCGCGCTGGCCGCCGGATGGTCGTTCATCGCGCTGGGGGCCGGCTGAGGCCCGGCCGGACGCTCCGCCGGGGCGGCGCCGCCGGCTCACAGCGAGATCCAGTCGGTGAGGACGCTGACGCCCGCCCCGGTGTGGCAGTGCAGCCGGAACGAGGCGGAGGGGATCGGGCGGACCACGAAGCCGCCGGCTTCGTCGATGGGGACGGTGATCCCCTCCCCCTTGGCAAGCTGCACGTTCACCATGCCGGCGTGCGGCGGCAGCAACTGGCCGAGGATCGCGTCCTCGTTGATCTCGATGTCGATGGTGAGCCCCGCCGAGCCGAAGGTCATGGCGCGGAGGAACGCCGGCTCGGCGCGGGTGGCGACCGGCTCGGCCCGGTCGTCGCGCGCCGAGTCGTAGATGAGCGCGGCGAACTGCGCGTCGATGTCGTGGGCGGCGTACGCCCGCCTGCCGGCCTCCACCAGGTCCTCTGGAACCGGGCCCGCACGCAGGGCGTCGCCGAGCGCGTCCAGAAGGCGGTCGTCATCCATCCACCAGCGGCCGGGCATGCGGCTCACCACCTTGGACAGTCTCGGCCTCCGTCGCCAGCAGCGCGGTCAGCGCCCGGCTGCGGCGGAGGTGGTTGAGGCAGCGGGCGCGCGTGGGGCCGATGCTGCCGATGGGCATGCGCAGTTCCGCGCTGATGTCCGCGTAGGGCACCGGCGGCTCGCGGGCCAGCAGCTCCAGCAGCCGCTGGCACTGCGGCCGCAGCTCGGCGAACGCCTGCCGGAGTGCCACCTCGCGTTCGGCGGCCAGCAGGGCCCGGTCGACCGCCGTGGACTCCTCGTCGGCCGCCAGCGTCCGCTCCGCGTCGTTGAGCGGGTCGGAGAGGCTCGCGTGCCGCTGCGAGGAGCGCAGCACCCGGCTGCATTCCCGCCGCGTGGTGGTGAGCAGCCAGCCCGGCAGCGCCGCTGGCTCGCGGAGCGCCGAGAGCTGCTCGACCAGCAGCAGCCACACCCGCTGGACGACGTCAGCCGCGTCCTCCGGCGAGAGCCGGTAGCGGCGGCAGGTCGACCACAGCAGCGGCATGTAGGTCTCCACGAGCCGGTTCCACGCATCCTGGTCGCCGATCCTGGCACGCATGACCAGACCGGAGACCGATGGGTCGTCTCGCATGCCGCCAGGCTCCCTTCGGTGATCGGGGGGACGCCGCCGGCGGGCGGCGCTCGCCGCCCGCCGGCTGCACCGGCTCAGCCATCTCGGCCGTCAGGAGCCGGCCGAGAGTCCCGGACGTGTCGGATCGTCACGCCGAGATCATGAACGGTTCGCTGGTGGCCAGTGAATAGTCGGTGTGGATTCCGGCCTTCACCTTCAGCGACGCGATCACCTCGAGCACGTCGCCCTCCTTCGCGCCGGTCCAGCCCGAAGCGAAGTTGATCCGCTCCTCCTGGTTGAGCGCGTTGGGGGAGGGTGTCAGCGCCACGGACTGGTTCTTGCTGAGCTGCGGCGGCGAGGTCGACTGGGTGAGGTTGCGGACCGCGACGAAGAGGTCGTAGCCCGACACGAAGCCCATCAGCTCCTTGCCGATCTCGAGGTTGGCGATCACGTCGAAGGCCTTGCCGGCCTCGACGGTGTCGACCGCGAAGAACTGGTTGTCGTCGACGGCGTAGACCAGCTTGAGAGTGGCATCCCAATTACCGGACACGTACGTTTGCTCCTTCCGTTCCCTCCGCCCCCCCGGTGCCCGCGCCGCGGTCGCGTTGCCGTGCGAGGTCGTCTTCGGATGTAGTGAAAGAGACGGGAAGGGCGGCGGTGATACACACGAGCCGGATGTCGCTAGGTCCGGATCACCAGGACGAGCGAGCCGGCCACGACCAGCACCGCGCCCAGGAGGATCCGCGCGGTGATCGGCTCCTCATGGCGGCCGGCCAGCGGCGGGGCGACCAGGATGACGGTCGGCACCGACAGCAGGCCGAGCGCCAGCACCACGGCCACCGGCGTCAGCGCCAGCGCCTCCCAGCGGGTCCAGGTGGACAGCCCCACCAGCACCCCGGCCGCCAGCTTGAGGGACAGCGCGTCCCACAGCGGCCGCTCCCCGAGCCCGCGCCTGCGCCGCAGCGCCACCACGACACCCTGCGGGATGGTGGCGGCGAGCATGCTGATGGTCACGCCCAGCCCGGGAGACGGCACGTCGCGGAGGCCCTCGCGGATCAGCAGCGGGCTGATCGCCCAGCAGGCCGCCGTGCCGAGCCCCGGCAGCGAGCCGCGCCAGCTCGCCCGTTTCCACCGGTCCGACCCGGCGGCGGGCGCCCCGGTGCCGACGGTGACGTACACGCCGGCGACGATCAGCGCCATGGCCACGACGGTGACGGCTCCGGGGACCTCGCCGAGCGTCACCGCCGCCAGGATGGTGCCGAACAGCGGCGTGGCCGCCAGCAGAGGGCTGGTGCGGGCCGCGCCGATGCGCTTCTGGCTGGCGTTCAGCAGCGTCCAGCCGACCGAGAAGTGCACCAGCCCGGCGCCGAGGAAGGCGGCCAGCGCCACCGGGGAGGCGGCCCGCAGCCGGCTCAGGTCCTCGGTGGCCAGCGCGCCTGCCAGCAGCACCACGCTGGACACCGCCAGCTGCAGGAAGGTGGACTGCCACACGTCCATGCCGCGCACGGCCTGGCGGTTGACGCTCTGGAACAACCCGAACCCGACACCCGCAACGGTCGCCCAGACGGCGCCGCTCATACCCGCCCGGTGCGGCCGATGGTCCCGCCCAGGTACAGGTCGGCGATCTCGGGGTTGTCGAGGATCTCCCGCGGCGGACCGGCCAGGCGCACCCGCCCGCTCTCCATCACCACCGCCCAGGTGGCGGCGCCGAGCCCGACGCGGACGTTCTGCTCGACCAGCAGGATGGTCACGCCCTGCCGGTTCAGCAGCTTCACCAGGTCGTAGACCTGCCGCAGGCTGCTGGGGTCGAGGCCGAGGGAGGGCTCGTCGAGCAGCACCACGGTCGGCTCCACCATCAGTGAGCGCGCGAACTCCACCAGGCGGCGCTGCCCGCCGGAGAGGTTGCCGGACCGCCGATCGGCCCACTCAGCCAGCACCGGCAGGGTCTCGACCACCTGCTGGTAGCGGCGCCGCACCAGCGACCGGTCGTGGCGCAGGACCCAGGCGCCCATGAGCACGTTCTCGCGAACGCTGAGGCTGGGGAACAGCCCGCCGTGCTGGGGAACCTGCACCACGCCGTGCTGCAGTACGGCGGCCGGGTCCAGGCCGCCGATCGCCTCGCCGTCCAGCGTGATCGTGCCCTTGCGCGGCGGCAGCAGCCCGCTGACCGTGCGCAGTACCGTGGACTTGCCGGCGCCGTTGGGGCCCACGATGCAGGTGATGGAACCGGGCTCGACCTCCAGGTCGACGCCCTGCAGCACGTCGCTGCCGCCGTAGCCGGCGACGACGCCCTCGAGTTCGAGCACGCCGCCCATCACACCTCCCGTCCCACCGGGCCCCGGCCCACCGGGGAGCCCCCCTGGGGTTCCCCGGACCCCGCCGGCCCCTGGGCTCCCCCGGGTCCCTGGGCTCCCCCGGGTCCCTCCGGCGGCTGGGCCGCGTGCCCGTCGCCGCCGAGATAGGCGCCCAGCACCTCGGGGTCGCGCTGGATCGCCTCGGGCGGACCCTGCGCGATGCAGCGCCCCGAGGCCAGCACCACCACCGGGTCGCACAGCTCCAGGACCAGCGGCATGTTGTGCTCGACCACCAGAAAGCTGATGCCGCCGCGGTTGAGCTGCCGGATCAGGTCGGCGAGATGCTCGATGAGGCTGGGGTTGACGCCGCCGGCCGGCTCGTCGAGCAGGATGAGCTTGGGCTCCAGCATCAGCACCTGGGCCAGCTCGACCAGCTTCTGCTGGCCGAAAGAGAGCGTCCCGGCGGTGAGGTCGCCGAAGGCGCCGAGTCCGACCAGGTCGAGCAGCTCCCGGGCGCGCGCGGCCTCCGACCCGCTGGTGCCGCCGGAGGCCAGGTGGCGCAGGGAGAAGCGGCCGAGCGGCGCCACCACGTTCTCGAGCACGGTGAGCTGCTTGAACAGGCGGGTGATTTGGAAGGTCCGGCCGATGCCGAGCGCCGGGCGCTCCCAGGGGCGCAGGTGGTCGATGCGCCGGCTGTCGAAGCGGACCTGGCCGCCCGCGCCGGGCACGGTGCCCGTGACCAGGTTGAACACGGTGGTCTTGCCGGAGCCGTTGGGGCCGATCAGCCCGGTGATGGTCCCCTCGCCGACCGAGAACGTGCAGCCGTCCAGCGCGGTGAGCCCCCCGAACCGCTTGGAGAGTTCGTGGATCTCGAGCAGCGGCGACCGCCCCGCCGCTGGCTCGCCGGGCTGGGACACCTTGACCGCCGGCACGGGGGCCGGCGCCTCCCGGGGCCGCCCCCCGGCCACCGGCTCGGGGGGCGGCGGCTCGGGGGGCACCGGCTCGGGGGGCACCGGCGGCCCGGCCGGCTCGGCGGGCGCCCGCGGCCCGGCCGGCTCGGTGCTCTCGGCGGCCCCGGCGGCGAGCTCCGCCTGACCGTCGCCCGCCGCGGCCGCCACCGTGGCCAGCCGGACGGGCTGCTCGATGAACCGGACCGCGCTCCCCCGCTCGCGCCAGCGGCGCAGGGCGGTCCGCACCGTCGGGATGATGCCGCTCGGCATCACCATCACGACCAGGGCCAGCAGGCCGCCGAACACCAGCAGGCGGGTGCCGACGTGGGAGCCGAAGTACTTGTTGACGACCTCGTTCAGCGGCTGGAGCAGGAACGCGCCGAGGACCGGGCCCCAGACGGTCCCGCGGCCGCCGAGCAGCGCCGCCAGCACGATCTGCACGCTGATCAGGATGTCGAACATGCCGCGCGGGTCGATGAAGGTCAGGAAGTAGCCGTAGACGCCGCCGGCGATGCCGATCAGCACGGCACTCACCACGAAGCCGATCAGCTTGTAGGCGGGGGTGCGGATGCCGATCGCGGCCGCCTTGCCCTCGTCCTCGCGGATGGCCAGCAGCCCGGCGCCCAGCTTGCTGCGGCGGACCCAGGCCGCCAGCGCGACCGAGAGCACCGCCAGCAGCAGCATCGCGTAGTAGAACGGCAGGTTGCCGAGCTCGCGGCCCCAGGTCGGCAGCGGCAGCGTGATCCCCGCCGACCCCCCGGTGATGCTCGGCAGGTTGAGCGCCAGCGTCTGCATCAGGAACAGGAAGGCGATGGTGATGATCACGAAGGCGTGACCGCGCGCGCGCATCGCCACCAGCCCCAGGATCGCGGCCAGCACCGCCGCGGTGACACCGCCGAGGGGGGCCAGCAGGAACGGCGAGACCTCCCAGTGCCTGGAGAGGATCCCCACCGTGTACGCGCCGACCCCGATGAACGCGCTCTGCCCGAGCGAGACGTAGCCGGCGAAGCCCGAGATGATGTTCCAGCCGCTGGCGCTCACCGCCAGCAGCAGGCTGAGGATCGCCACCCCCTGGATGTAGAGGTTGTCGGCGATCGCCAGCGGGACCAGCGCCAGCACCAGCACCCCGGCCGTCACCGCCGCCGGCCGCAGCCAGCCGGGCACGCGGGAGCGGCCGCTGGCCTGCTGCGCCGTGGCCGCGTCCACCCGGATCACGCGGCCACGTCCTCACGCAGCCGCGAGCCGGCGATGCCCTGCGGGCGCACCAGCAGCACGACCATGATCACCACGTAGAACACCACCAGCGACCAGCGCGGGGAGACGTAGGCGGAGGTGACGTTCTCGGCCACGCCGAGCAGCAGCGCGCCGATCACCGCCCCGGGCAGGCTGCCCATGCCGCCGAGCACGATGATGCCCAGCAGCTTGGAGATCCACACGTAATGGGAGGCGGGGAAGAACGGCTGCAGGATCGACAGGATCGAGCCGCCCGCGCCGGTGGTCGCGACGCCGATGGCGAAGGTGATCGCGGCCACGTCGACCACCCGCACCCCCACCAGCTGCGCTCCCTGCATGTTCTCGGCCGCGGCCCGGATGGCCCTGCCGGTCCAGGTCCTGGTCAGCGCCAGGTACAGCAGCACGAGCACCACCGCGGCGGTGAGGCAGCCGGCGGCCAGCCCCTTGGGGAGGAACAGGCCGCCGGCGTGGAACGACGAGGCGAAGTAGCTCGGGGTGACCGAGCGGAAGACATTGCGCCAGATGAGCCCCATGAACCCTTCGAGGGCGATGGCGAGCGCGAAGGTCAGCAGCACGGTCATGGCCTCCGGCGCGGTGCGCACCCGGGCGAGCAGCCCGCGGTACAGGAGCCAGCCGATGCCGAACATCAGCGGCGTGGTCACCACGATCGCCAGCAACGGGTCGAGCCCCGTGCGCCGCCAGATCTCGAAGGTGAACAGCGCCGCCAGGATCAGCAGTGCTCCCTGGGCGACGTTGATGATGCGCATCACGCCGAACACCAGCGTCAGGCCCGAGGCCAGCAACGCGTAGACACCGCCGGTCAGCAGACCGAGGAGGACCGTCTGGGCAAGCTTCATCGCGGAGCGGCGCTATCCCTGTGAGCCCCAGTTGGGCTTGGGGAAGACGATCTTCTGGCTGGTCGCGACGTTCTGTGGCAGCACCACCTCGGCCGCGCCCGACTGCCACTGGGCCAGGATGAACGCCTGCTGGGGCGCGCCCCTCTGGTCCCACGACAGCGGGCCGAGGATGGTGTCCACCTTGTTGGCGTGCAGCCACTCCGACAGCTTGGCCTGGTCGTCGACCGAGCCGACCGCCTGGACCGCGGCCTGCAGCACCTGCGCGGCGGCGAACGAGTCGGCCGCGTCCTCCTCAGGGACCCCGCCGAACTTCGTCTTGTAGGCCTGGACGAACTCCTGGTTCAGCGCGTACTTGGCGGCCGGGCTCCAGCTCACCGCGTAGAACACGCCCTCGGTGTTGGCCGCGCCGACGCCCTTGGCGTACTGGTCGCCGTTGGAGGGCGCCGAGGTCTGGAACATCGCCCTGGGGTTGTAGCCTGCCTTCACCAGCGACCGGACCAGCCCCACGCCGTCCTCGAACACCGCGCCCTGCGCGATCAGGTCGGGCTTGGCGTTCTTGATGTCGCTGGCGATGGTGTCGAAGTTGCTGGTGTCGGCCGGGTAGACCTTGCTGTAGACGGTCTTGACCCCGGCGGCCTCCAGCTGCGACTTGATGCCCTCGACGACGGGCTGCGCGAACGGGTCGTCCTGGGTCGGGTACGCGGCCGTCTTGGGTCGCTGGTCGGCCGGCAGTTGCTTGACCCACTGGGCGAACAGGTCGGCCTGGTGGACCGCGGTCGCCGGCTGCGCGAAGAAGATGTTCTTGAAGTTGCGGTTGAACATGTCCGGCGAGCCGCACGCCGGGCAGACGTAGGTCATGCGGTTGCGCTCGGCCACGGCCGATGCCGGGATGTTCAGCAGCGAGGAGAAGGTCCCCAGCAGCAGGTTGACCTTGTCCTGGCTGATCAGGCGGTTGTAATCGGACACGACCGTGTTCTGGTCGCTGGCGTCGTCGACGATCTTGAGCTGGACCTGACGCTTCAGCAGGCCGCCGTTCTTGTTGACCATCTCCTGCCAGATGGTGTAGCCACGGCGGGAGGCCTCCCCGGGCTGGGCGAAGTCGCCCGACAGCGGCAGCGATGCACCGATCACCAGCGGCTTGGAGGTGTCACCGCCCCCGCCGGAGTTGCTGTTGCTGGAGCATCCCGCCGCGACCAGCAGCAGCAGCGTCACCAGGGCAGCCGGCCATTGCCGGAACTTCCTCATCTCATCCAACCTCCCTGACCCTTCGCACTGAAGGGGCGACCCGGAATTGGAGGCGTGCAGTTTTGCGGATTCTAGACAGAAGCGGCAATCGCTAGTGCAATCGATTGCAACTACGTACACCGCCTCCCGGCGCGTGTCAATACTGACCCGCCGTCGTGTCCGATGCCAACGACCCCGCGGGCGTGCCATGAAGCCGATGCGCCGGCTTGGCCGAGCTGTCACGCACGACCAGCTCAGGGACGATCAGGATGGTCTCCGGCTCCCGCTCGGGCTGCTCGATGTGCGCGAGCAGCAGCCGCGCCGCCTGCCGCCCCAGCTCGTACTCCCCCACCCGGACGGTGGTGAGCGGCGGCTGGACGCGATCCGACATTGGCATGTCGTTCACGCCGACGATCGAGAGGTCCTCAGGGCAGTGCAGTCCCGCCGCCGCGGCCGCGTCCAGGGTTCCCAGCGCGAGCAGGTCGTTGGCGGCCACGATCGCCGTCAGTGTCGGCTCCCGCTCCAGCAAAAGCTCGGCCGCGCGACGGCCCTCCTCCTCGTTGAACAGCTTCGCCCGCACCATGCGCCCGGCCGGCAGGCCGAGGTCACGCATGGCCAGGGTGAAGCCCTTGGCGCGGCGCGAGCCGGTCGAGGTGTCGGCGGGTCCGGCGACGTGCCCGATCCGGCGGTGCCCCAGCGCTTGCAGGTGCCGCACGGCCAAGCCCATGCTGCCGAGGTCGTCCGGGATCACCGCGGACACGCCGCCCCGGTCGATCGTGCGGTTGACCAGCACCATCGGCACAGGCCCGGTGCGCAGCTGCTCGACGGCGGTGCCGCGGCGGCGCGCCGTGGCCATCAGCAGGCCGTCCACCTGGCTCTGCAGCATGCCGCTGAGCTGCAGGTGCTCCTTGGCCTCGTCGTTGTCGGTGTTGGCCAGCACCAGCGTGTAGCCGGCGTGGGCCAGCGCGTCCTCGGCGCCCTTGACGACCGGCGGGAAGAACGGGTTGGTGATGTCCGGGATGAGCATGCCGATCGAGAACGAGCGGCGCGTCTTCAGCGCCCGGGCCATCCGGTTCACGCGGTAGCCCAGCTGCTCGGCCGCCCGCCGGACCCGCTCCGCCGTCTCCGGGCTGAGCAGCCCCGCCGTGTTCTCGTTCAGCGCCCGGGAGGCGGTGGCCGGATGCACCCCCGCCGCCGCCGCAACGTCCTTGAGCCGTGGTGGCCTCAGACCGCCCTCCCCCTGTGCTGACCAGCACTGACGATGTTGCGAGACCGTAACGGGCCGCGGCGCCCCGGGTCAATGGTCCCTCGAGGCCGTCGCCGGTGGCCGCGGGCCGCACAGGCTCAGGCGACCAGCACCTGGATGGTGTGCCAGCCGGTCGCGCCGCTGGGGAAGGACTCCGCGGCCGCCGAGGTCTGGAGCTGGCCCTGGCCGTCGGTGGCTCTGGCCCGGATCGTGTGCGTCCCAGCGGCCGCGTCCCATTCGACGACCCATTGGCGCCAGGTGTCCGGGTCGCTGGTGCCAAGGCGGGCCGGCATCCAGGGGCCGCCGTCGACCTGCATCTCCACCTTGGAGATGCCGATGTGATGGGACCAGGCGACCCCGGCGACCGACACCTTGCCAGGATGGAGCCGCCGGCCCACCAGCGGAGTGTCGATCCGCGCCATGGTCTTCATCTGCCCGCCAGGGGCCCAGCCTCGCTCCATCCAGTACGGGTCGAACCGGTCGAGCCGGTCCAGCCGGATCTCCTGGAGCCACTTGCAGGCGGAGGCGTAGCCGTACACACCGGGGACGACCAGCCGCGCGGGGAAGCCATGCTCGTCGGGCAGCGGCTCGCCGTTCATGGCAACGGCGACCAGAGCGTTTCGGCCGTCCAGCGCCAGGGCGATCGGGAAGCCCGTTGTGAAGCCGTCCGCCGACACGCCGACGAGCTGCGTGGCCTCCTGCCGCGGTGCGGCGCGGCGGAGCAGCTCGTCGAGGCGCACCCCACGCCAGCGGGCGTTGCCGCTCAGCCGGTCCCCGACCTCGTTGGACACGCAGACCAGCGTGATGTCGTGCTCCTCCATGGGCATGGCCAGCAGCTGGTCGTAGCTGAGCTGGAAGGGATGGTCGACCATCCCGCCGACCTGGAGCCGCCACCGGCGCGGCTCGGCGATCGGCGGGAAGGTGGCGGTGTCCACCCGGTAGAAGTCCTTGGTCGGGGTGATGTACGGCGACAGGCCGGGGACGTCGAGACCCGCCGCCGGTCCCGCCGTCTCGCCCACGGGCGGCAGCTCGACCCCCTGGCGCGCCGCGACCCGTGCCCGTGATTCGAGCAGCCGTCCGCCCGCCGCTGCGGCGGCGCCGACCACCAGCAGCGACCCTGCCCTCACCAGGAACGAGCGCCTGCTGGCCGGCTCTTGCCGTGCGACGGAAGCGCTCACCGGCGCCTCCGCGGTGGAGGCGGGTGCGGGGGGGAGCCTGCTCACTTCCGAGGCCGGGTGGGCGGAGCGCCAGGCGAGGACGGCAAGCGTCGCGGCGCCGGCGAGAACCCCGAAAAGGGCCGCCACGGCCGGGCGCCAGGCGGGGGTGCCGGGCGGCCGCGCGCCGGCCCACGCACCGAGCGCGCCGAACGCCGCCAGGCCCACCAGCGCGATCCAGCGCCGGCGCCTTGCGGCCACGGCCAAGCCGGCGCCGAGCAGCAGCGAGAGGACCACCACCCCGGCCACCAGCACCGGCTTGTCACTGAAGCCCAGGCTGGCGATGGCGGCGCGCACGACCCCGATGGGCGCCAGGTCGATCACGACGCTCGCGACCGACCGGACCAGCGACGGCGCGCCCGGCAGCGCCCCGGCGACCAGCTCGGTCGCGCCGAGCGCCACGCCGCCGGCGACCGCCCCGGCGACCGCGTGCCGCCATCGCGGCACCTCACTCATCGCCGCCCCGCGCGTCATCACCGGTCACCTCCTCGGCCCGCTCCCCACAGGGCAGCCCGCTTCCCCCCGGCGCTCGAGGTCGCTCGCGGACCCGTACCCCCGGCGCGGGGTCCCATCGCTCCGGGCGCCTGCCCCCCAGCCCGGCCGCGGTCTGGTTCACTCTGTTCACCCGCCCCCGGATCGGGCAGGCTGTGCAAGCAGATGTGCAGCCTGCAGAGGGGGGCCGTCATTGGGAGCGCGCGGTAACGGTCCGCGCTCGCGCGGGAGCGTGGTCGCCATCGTGAGCGCCCGCGTGCTCGCGGGCCTCGGTGTGTTCATGTGGATCGTGGCCGCGGCCTCCTTCGGCGAGTATCAGGGTCTCCGGCCCAGCCTGCGAGCAAAGATCGTGGCCGGCGCCTCGATCGGCGTGCCGGTGCTGCTCGGGTCGGCCTTGCTCGCCATCGCCGGCCTGTACCTGCAACGCCGCCGGTGACCGAGGTGATCCCGCCGCGGGGGTTGCCATCTGGCCATGGTCGCCAGGATCCGGGTCGAGGGCGACGCCACTCTGGAGGTCTACCTCGGGCACTCCCTCTGCCCCTGACCGCCGCCGGGGGGAGACGTATCCTGGACGCGCCGGGAAATCGGACCCAGGAGGACCCAGTGCCGCGCATCAGCTACGTCGACCCCGCCAGCCTGACCGATCCGGAGCTCGTCGAGATCATGGAGTTCGCGCGGCAGCACGGCACGCCGCGCCCGGAGAGCCAGGCCGTGCGCGCGCACGTGCCGGAGCTGCTGCGCACCTTCACCGCCGCGTGGCGGACCGCGTTCACCAACGGCGTCCTCGACCACCGCATCAAGGAGCTCTGCCGCCTGTACGTCTCGCGCACGGTCGACTGCCAGTACTGCGGCGGGCAGCGCTCCGAGAAGGGCTCGCGGCAGGGCGTCAGCGAGGGCCACTACGACGAGCTGCTGAACTTCCAGTCCTCGGACCGCTTCGACGAGCGCGAGCGCACCGCGCTCGCCTACACCGAGGCGGTCACGTGGAACCCCGACCTGGCCGACGACGCCCTCTGGGAGCGCCTCCACGCCCACTTCACGGAGCCCGAGATCGTCGAGCTCGGCTATTTCGTCGCCTTCACCAGCGGCCAGCAGCGGTGGATCCGCACGCTCGGCATCGGGCACAAGGAGCTGCTCGCCGACACCGACGCCGGCCTGGCACCGCAGGTCGCCCACCGCTAGGCCACCGCGCAGGGGCGGCCAAGGAACTCGGCGCCCTTCGGCCGTCCCGACCTCGGCAGCGCCGCCGTGAGCCCGCAGCGCCATCGCGAAGACGCGGGACAGCCGGGCGGTGCGCTCAGAACAGGCGCGGCGTGGTCGGCTCGATGCCCCGCAGCGCGTCGTAGTCGAGCTGGACGCAGCGGATGCCGCGCGCGCCGGCAAGCACCTTGGCCTGGGGCGCGAACGCCAGCGCCGCGAACACCCCACGGATGCCCTCCAGGCCCATCCGCAACCGCTGCAGGTAGCGCGTGAGCTGCTCGACCCCGTCGATCTCGCCCCGCCGCTTGATCTCCACCGCCACGTAGGCGCCGTGCTCGTCCCTGCACAGCAGGTCGACCGGGCCGATGTCGGTGCGGTACTCCCGGCGGACCAGGCTCCAGCCACTCCCGAGCACCTCGCAGCGCTCGGCCAGCAGCTCCTGCAGGTGGCGCTCGACACCGTCCTTGACCAGGCCGGGGTCCGGGCCGAGCTGGTGGTCGGAGTCGTGCAGCACCCGCTCCAGGGTGATGGTCATGGTCTCGCCCACGCGGTTGCTCACCAGCCAGCGGCCCGCCTCCTCGTGGAGGGTGCAGGGCGCTGCCATCCAGTTGAGCGGCTTGTAGCCGCCGCCGTCGGCGTGGACCAGCACCGACCCGTCCGCCTTGACGATCAGCAGGCGCGTAGCCAGCGGGAGGTGGGTGTCCAGGCGGCCGGCGTAGTCGACGCTGCAGCTGGCGATGACGAGGCGCATGGCGGCTGATGCTATCCGCGGCGGTGCGGCGGTTCCAGCCGTTCGCAGCGCACCGGGTCGGTCACGGCACCTCGCGGGCGATGGTTCCGAATGGCTGCCCTGCCTCCTTGGTCCCGTTCCAGCGGCCGTGGGTGCCGGGTAGCATGCGGTCGCGATGACCTCCTGGATGCCGGCGCCGCTGGCGCCGCCGGTGCCGCGGCCCGTGATGCTGCAGCACTGGCGGCGGCTCACGTTCCTCCACTGGCGGTATCCCCCGGCGGCCGTGCAGGCGGTGCTGCCGGCCGATCTGGAGGTGGAGACCTTCGACGGATCGGCGTGGGTCGGGCTGGTGCCGTTCCTGATGGACGGGGTGCGGCCGCCCGGCATGCCGCCGGCGCCGTGGGCGTCCCGCTTCCCGGAGACCAACGTCCGCACCTACGCCCGCGGCCCGGACGGGCGCGGCGCCATCTGGTTCCTGTCGCTGGACGCCAGCCGGCTCGGCGCCGTGCTGGCCGCGCGGGCCGGCTACGCCCTCCCCTACTTCTGGTCCAGGATGTCGGTCGAGGCTCGGGCCGACCGTCTCGCCTACCGCGGACGGCGGCGCTGGCCGGGCCCCGCCGGCGCTGGCTGCGACGCCGACGTGGAGCTGGGCGCCCCGTTCCAGCCGGCCGAGCTCGGGCCGCTCGACCACTTCCTGACCGCCCGCTACCGCCTCTGGACGGTGGCCAGGGGCCGGCTGGCGGCCGCCGCGGCCGAGCACCCGCCCTGGTCGCTGCGCCGGGCGCGGCTGGTCGGCCTCGACCAGGACCTGCTGGAGGCCGCGGGCCTGCCCAGGTGCCAGGGGGCTCCGGTGGTGCACGCCTCCGATGGAGTGCGGGTCCGGATTGGCGCCTGGCACCGCGCTACAGGCGCCTCCAGGCCTCGCTGAGCACCTGGCGCAGGATCCCTTCGATCTCGTCGAAGTGCTCCTGGCCGCAGATCAGCGGGGGTGCGAGCTGGATCACCGGGTCGCCGCGGTCGTCGGCGCGGCAGATCAGGCCCTCCTCGAACAGGCGCGGCGAGAGGTAGCCCCGCAGCAGCCGCTCGCTCTCGTCGTCGTCGAAGGACTCGCGGGTCACCTTGTCCTTGACCAGCTCGATCCCGTAGAAGTAGCCCTCGCCGCGCACGTCGCCGACGATCGGCAGGTCCAGCAGCTTCTCCAGGGTGGTGCGGAAGCCGTCCTGGTTGGCGCGGACGTTGCCGAGCAGGTCCTCGCGCTCGAACAGCTCGAGGTTGGCCAGCGCCACGGCGCTCGCCACGGGATGGCCGGCGAAGGTGATGCCGTGCAGGAAGGTCCGCTGGCCCTCCAGGAAGGGCTCCATCAGGAAGTCCCGGCAGACCATCCCGCCCATCGGGGCGTACCCGCTGGTCAGGCCCTTGGCGAAGGTGATGATGTCGGGCTGGTAGCGGTAGCGGTCGGCGCCGAACCAGTGCCCGAGCCGGCCGAAGGCGCAGATGACCTCGTCGGAGACCAGCAGCACGCCGTAGCGGTCGCAGATCTCGCGGACCCGCTGGAAGTAGCCGGGCGGTGGCGGGAAGCAGCCGCCGGCGTTCTGCACCGGCTCGAGGTAGACCGCGGCGACCGACTCGGGGCCCTCCATCAGGATGCGCCGCTCGATGTCGTCGGCCGCGTGCAGGGTGCAGTGGTCGAGGTCGCGGCAGCGCTCGCAGCGGTAGTGGTTGGTGTTCTCGACCCTCACCGAGCCGGGCACCAGCGGCTCGAAGACCTGCTTGATGTCGGCCAGGCCGGTGATGGACAGCGCGCCCATGGTGGTGCCGTGGTAGGCGATGTTGCGGCTGAGGACCTTGTAGCGGCCGGGCTGGCCGACCGCCCGGAAGTACTGGCGCGCCAGCTTCCATGCGCTCTCGACCGCCTCGCTGCCGCCGTTGGTGAAGAACACGCGGTTGCAGTCTCCCGGCGCGATCGCCGCCAGCCGCTCGGCCAGCTCGACCGCGCGCGGGTGCGCGTAGCTCCACAGCGGGAAGTAGGCCAGCTCGCTGGCCTGCTTGGCGGCGGCCTCGGCCAGCTCGGTGCGGCCGTGGCCGACCTGCACCACGAACAGCCCGGACAGCCCGTCCAGGTAGCGCCTGCCGTGCTGGTCGTAGACGTAGGGTCCGTCGCCGCGGACGATCATCGGGATCTCGTGATCCGGTCCGTAGCTGGACATCCGGGTGAAATGAAGCCACAGGTGCCGCCTGGCGGCAGCCTGCGTGGGGTCGGACGGGTCGACCCCTGCCGGAGGGGTCTGGGAGGTGGTGGTCATCTGGCGCCCCAGGTGTAGGTCTGCTTCACGAGCCGCAGGTAGACGAAGCTCTCGGTATTGCGGACACCGGGAATGGTGCGGACCCGGTCGTTGATCAGCCGGAACAGGTCCTCGTCGTCCTCGCAGACCAGCTCGACCAGCAGGTCGAAGGAGCCGGCGCACGCGACCACGTAGTCGACCTCGGGCACGGCGGCGAGCTTGTCCGCCACCTCGCTCAGGTCGCCCTCGGCCTTGAGGCCGATCATGGCCTGGCGCCGGAAGCCCACCCGCAGCGGGTCGGTGACCGCCACGATCTCCATGGCTCCGGCGTCCAGCAGTTTCTGGACGCGCTGCCGCACGGCGGGCTCCGACAGGCCGACGACCTTGGCGATGGCCGCGTAGGAGCGGCGACCGTCCTGCTGGAGCTGCCCGATGATCTGGCGGGACACCTCGTCGAGGTGGATGTCGACGCCGGGCTCGTCGCGCAAGCTCACCGCAACGCGCCTCCTCCCGGCGCGCGGACCGTCCGCTCGGCCCGCGCAGCTGGAGCGATACTGCACCGAGGGTGATCCGAAAGCAACCCGATTCCCGGCGTCAGCGAGCGATTCCGCGTCGGATGAGGGATTTATGACACGGAATCAATCGCTGGTGATTCTCCGGCCCTCTGATCTGGCATCCGGGCCAGGCACCTGCGGCCTGGCGGGCTCCTCGCCCGGCCGAAGAGCGCTGAGGAGCCCGCAGGGTCTCGGCCAACCCCGCTCAAACGTGACAGCATGGAGGGTGCTCCCGCCCGGGCTGGGCACGTATCGTCTTCTTCTTGTTCCTGGACCGCACGAGGGGAGAGTCCATGTGCCACGCTGAGCTGCTCCGACGGCATCGGGAGGTGCTGCCCTCCTGGCTCGCCCTGTACTACGACCAGCCGATCGCGCTGGTGGACGGCCAGGGCTGCCGGGTCGTCGACGCCGAGGGCCAGCGCTACCTCGACTTCTTCGCCGGCATCCTCACCACCATGGTCGGCTACAACCTTCCAGAGGTCGTCGAGGCGGTCCGCGACCAGGCCGGCCGGATGGTCCACACCTCGACCCTGTACCTGATCGAGCCGATGATCGAGCTGGCCGAGCGGATCGCCGGCCTGTCGGGCATCCCGGATGCCAAGGTGTTCTTCACCAGCTCGGGGACCGAGGCCAACGAGGCCGCCCTGCTGTTCGC
>WNGB01000362.1_pt1 | contig 86265 bp, 76 predicted proteins | sample 5400681 | NCBI WGS metagenome assembly WNGB01 (sample SAMN13153367, study PRJNA577476) | soil metagenome | isolation source: 115 cm soil or saprolite under grassland replicate 2 | place: USA:California | collected 2016-06-15 | reverse complement strand
TCCTCCTCCAACCTAAGGTTCACCTGCTCTGTCCTCATTGGGGACCTCCCGTGATCTCCTCCTCCAGAACCAGAGTCGTTTCAGCGAGCGCTCCGGATGCCACGCCGAGTAGGCGAACGCGCCTCACCGCCTCCTCTGCATTGATCAAGTTCCGGCGCCACCCGATGACGGGGACCAACAGGGTTGAGATGGGGCGGACCCCACGCTCGCGGGCGACCCGCACTGCCGTCTTGTCGTCCAGAATGCATCGTTGTCCAGGACGGGTGACGGCGATCACTTGGCTTTCGCCCTCTCCAAGCCGGCTTGCGGCGGCCAGCGACCGAGACGCCCGGTGCTGAGCTGGCGTAAGGGTGGTCTGCCGGAGCCACGCCCGCCGCTCTGCCTGTCGAATCCTGATCACTTCAGGTGCTCCCTTCTCTTCCCCCCGGATCACGGCCTCCCTCCAAACGGCCGGAGGAACGTCCACCCGCGGGAAGACCCGGTGGAAGAGCTCGAACGCGTTAGCCTTCGCAACGTAGATCATGCTCGACGCATCGGCTGGGATCTCACCGGCGCTAGCCATTCGCTACGCAATACGCAATGATAGCACATGGTGAAGACGGCTGCCGAATCTCCGGGAGGGCGGGGCTGCGACGAGACCAGCGCAGGTGCACATCTTGCTTGCCTGGCTGCTACCCGCCGTGCTACCCAACGGGAACGCACCTGACGGCACCGGGCGTCACGAAGGGGCCGAAACGCCCCCTTCGAGCTGGACTACGCAGCACGAGATCGCACCAGATGTACGGGGCGTCACGAACGCTGTGAGACTCATAATCCGCTGTTCGGGCGGCGAGAGTCAGCTCTCCGGCACGGGTGTGCTTATGGTTATTGTCGGTCCCCGGACGCGCGCATCTTTGGGGTCAACATCACGCCGGACGGCCAGGGTCAAGTCTTCGCCAACGATTTCCTACTGAACGATGTCTCGGTGTCAGTGCCGCCACCAACCGGATCGTGGCCAATGTCCCAGTCGGAGCCTACTGCGTCATGGACCCGAGCAACCCCGGTCGACCCACCTACGTCCGGCTGGAATGGCGCCCGCCCGAGCGTGCTGCTCTCGCCCAGCTGGATGCCGTTCGGCTCCTCGCCTCGCTCCTGGACCTCCTCTGGGCGGCTGCGTCCTCAGGGCTGGCGAGATTGTGTACGCGATTTCGCCACGGGACACGAACCAGCGGCTCAAAGCCAAATGTCGGTGCCCGGGGTCGGGCACCAACAGAATCCACACGGGCCGAGAGTACCCCACACGAGTCACGGCCCACGAGTCACGGCCGCCGTGGTGACCTGCATGGATGCGCGGCTTCTCCTGGAGGAACTGCGCCGCGATCGACAAAGGCGATCCCGCGATGCCACTGGCACACGGCGTTGTCGGCCGAGAGCCTCGGGACGCCGCCTCAGGACGGGCCCCGGACGTACGACCAGCCCCGAGCCGCTACCCTGAGCACGGGCCCGGGCACCAAGATCGGGTGCGTACAGTGTCCGGTTCGCGGAGGCGGACGGGAATCGAACCCGCCTGCCAGCTCTCGCCGGCACACCGGTTTTGAAGGCATGTCTAGCCTTCGGGCATACGGTGGGGCCCCTGACCAGCGGTTTTGTCTTCAGACGCCGTCCTCGAACCGATGAAGACTTGTGAAGTCGAATCGGGCTCGAAGACTTGTCCAGCGCCCGATCAAGACTTGTCCAGTCGCACCCTCCCTTCGTGTGGCTCGCGTTTCCTCAGCCTACCGCTATCTATCTCGTCTACGGTTCCCGGCCCTGCGGCGGACATCGTCTGGGTCGGACGGCGAGCGTTGATTGGGCCGGAGCCGAGCCCGGGCCCAACCAACCGCTCCGCTACTCGCCGAATGCCGGAAGCGACTCGCCGGTCTCCAGCTCCGTCTTGAGTTCGGACAGCACGTACATTCACCCGATGCCGCTTACGCTCCCCGGTCTTTGGCGCGCCCTGTGCTGATCGTGCACCACGGTCAGCAGGCACATCCCGCCGTCGCGCTGTTCGATCTCCCACGTCACGCGGCTCGGCTCCTCCGACGCCTACGGGTGCCAACCTTCGGGCTTGGGTCGATGCGAGACCACGATCGGGGCGGGTGGCAATTCCCCTGATCGTCATCTGCCATTGTGCGGTGGCGCGGCGGGCAGTTGCACCGTGACGCGGAGCCCGCCGGCGGCCCGGGGGGTGAGGGTGAGGGTTCCGTCGTGTGCTTGGGTGATGCTCTTGACGATTGCCAGGCCGAGGCCGACACCAGCGTGGTCGGTGCGTATGCGTTCGGTGCCGCGCTGAAACGGCTCGCCAAGCGTGGAAACAAGTTGTGGGGTGAGCTTCTCGCCGGTGTTCTCGACGGTCAGCACCGCACTCTCGGGATGAGCGCTGGTGGTGACCCACACGGTGCCCTGTTCAGGCAGATTGTGGACGATCGCGTTGTGCACGAGGTTCGTGGTCAGCTGCAGCAGGAGCTCGTGCGAGCCGACGGTGGGGGTCATGTCGCCGGAGGTCTCGATGGTGAGGCCGCGTTCTTCTGCGAGGGGGAGGAGCGTTTCGGTGGCTTCTTCCGCTATCAGGGACAGGTCGACGTGTTCTCGAGTGAAGGACCGCTGGTCGGCGCGGCTGAGCAGGAGCAGTGCTTCAGTGAGGTCGATCGCTCGGGAGTTGACGGCGTGGAGGCGGTCGACGAGTTCGCCGTTGTCGCGGTTCGGATCCTTGCGAGCCACGTCGAGGAGTGTCTGCGTGACCGCCAGCGGGGTGCGCAGCTCGTGGGAGGCGTTGGCCGCGAATCTCTGCTGTTCGGCGACGTGTGCTTCGAGCCGCGCGAGCATGACGTCGAAGGCGTCGGCGAGTTCGCGGAACTCGTCTTTGCGGCCTTCTAACTGGATCCGGTGGGAGAGCGATCCGGTCGCGGCCATGCGCGTGGCGTCCGTGATGCGGGTCAGGGGGGCGAGCATGCGGCCGGCGAGAAGCCACCCTCCCAGGACACCGAACACCAGCAGGAACGCCAGCGCTGCGGCTGCCTTCGGAGCGAAAGCGCGCCAGAGGTCGGACCGGTCAGGACCAGGGAGGCCCAAACGACCGGGGGTGCGGATCACGTCGTTGGGTACGTAACGCAGCAGGAACACCCACACCACCGCGAGCAGCAAGGCACCTGCGAGCATGAGGAAGCCGGCGTAGCTCAGGGTGAGTTTGAGGCGAGCGCTCAACCCGGGCGCCCTATCCACGGTCTCCTCCCTCACGCCCGGTGTTTGGTTGAGTCTCGATGCGGTACCCGACGCCGGCCACGGTGGCGATGATCCAGGGTTCGCCGAGGCGTTTGCGCAGTCCCGAGACCGTGATGCGCACGGCGTTGGTGAACGGGTCTGCGTTCTCATCCCATGCTCGCGCCAAGAGCTCTTCGGCGCTGACGACACCGCCTTCGGCAGCGACGAGGACTTCGAGCACTGCGAACTGCTTCCGGGTCAGCGCGACGTAGCGGCCGTCGCGGTAGACCTCGCGGCGGAACGGATCCAGGCGCAGGCCTGCGATCTCCCGCACGGGCGGCCTGTGGTGGGCGCGCCTGCGGTCGAGCGCTCTGAGACGGAGCACGAGTTCCCGGAGTTCGAACGGCTTCGTCAGGTAGTCGTCGGCGCCGAGCTCGAACCCTGTGGCCTTGTCGTCGAGACGGTCGGCAGCGGTGAGCATGAGGATCGGCATGCCGCTGCCGGAGACGACGATGCGTTCGGCGATCTGGTCGCCGGAGGGGCCGGGGATGTCGCGGTCGAGGACGGCGATGTCGTAGGCGTTGACGCTCAGCAGCTCCAGAGCGGTGTCGCCGTCACCGGCGATGTCCGCCGCGATCGCTTCCAGGCGTAGGCCATCGCGGATGGCTTCTGCCATGAAGGGTTCGTCCTCGACGATCAGCACACGCATGCTCTCGATGCTCCCAGCCGCAACATATCGCCGGCATATCGAAAACCACATACGTGCTGACAACACCGCGCTGCCTTGACTGGAGGCATGAACGCAATCACCACATGATGGGAGGAAGCCATGAGGAGAACGCTACGGCCCCTGGCCGCCCTTGCCATGCTCGCCGTGATTCTCGCGGGCTGTAGGAACGGAGGTGCCGGCACGGGCAGCAACAGCACCGACGCCAGGCACAACAGCACCCGTGAGAAGGCGGTGAAGTTCGCCGAGTGCATGCGCGCCAACGGGGTCGGCGCGTTTCCGGACCCGGACGCGTCGGGCGAGTTGACCATCGATGCGGTAGCGAACGGCTCGTCGGTGGACACGAGCTCTGCGGCCTTCGAGCATGCCCTCAGCGCGTGCAAGGACCTGGAGCCGCCGGGGTTCACGGGCGACAAGGTGACGCCCCAGCAGAGGACGGCGCGCCTCGAGTTCGCCCAGTGCACACCCGACCACGGCGTGCCGGACTTCCCCGACCCCACCGCAAATGGGCCCCTCGTCGACACGAGACGAATCCCATCCGCGACAACGACGCGTGGTATGAGCATTCTCAACGCCGCGATGCAGAAGTGCGGCGACCTTGCGGAGGCAGCAGGGGCGTCGGGTCCGTGAAGCGCAGCAAGACCTGGGCGGTGGCCGCAGCGGTCGTCCTGGCTGCCGCAGCCGCCACCGGCGGCGTGGTCGCCATGTCCGGTGCCGAGCAAGCGACCCCGGCGACGCAGGAGCCGCCGGTGAACACCGCGACGGTGGAACGGGGGAAGCTCTCGGACATGGTCTCCCGGTACGGGATCCTGACCTATCTTGCGCGATCGGACGGCTCGCCGTACGCAGTGATCAACCGGGCCCGCGGGACATACACCGAGCTGCCCGATGCCGGCGACAAGGTCGACTGCGGCGCCGTGCTCTATCGGGTGGACGACAGGCCGGTGCTGCTGCTGTGCGGCTCGACGCCGGCGTACCGGTCGCTGTCGGAGGGCGACAGCGGACCAGACGTCGCCCAGCTCAACGCCAACCTGGTGCACCTCGGGTACGCGACCCGTGCGCAGCTCGACCCGTCGTCTGACCGGTTCAGCTCCGAGACGGCGTCCGCGCTCGAGAAGCTGCAGTCGAAGCTGGGCGAGGATCGGACGGGGTCGCTCGATCTCGGGCAGGCGGTGTTTCTATCCGAGTCGGTGCGGATCGCCACGGTGACCGGCGAGCTCGGGGTATCCGCCCGGCCCGGTGCACAGGTCGCGCAGGCCACATCCGACACGCTCGAGGTCCAGGTGGCCCTCGATCCGTCGCAGCAGGGTGCGGTGAAGACGGGCGACCGTGCGCAGATCACGCTGCCGGGCAACCACTCGGTGACGGGAAGGGTGGACCGGTTGGGAAGAGTCGCCCAGGTCCCTGCCGGGCAGGACGAGAACGCCGGCGGTGCGACCATCCCGGCCTACATCAGCCTCGACGACCCGGAACAGGCACGCGGGCTCGACAAGGCCCCGGTCCAGGTGGAGATCACGACCGAGGGAGTGGAGAGCGCCCTGAGCGTCCCGGTGACCGCGATCGTCGGGCGCTCCGGCGGTGGGTTCGCGGTCGAGGTCGTGCGCGCCGGCGGGCGACGCGAGCTGGTCTCGGTGAAGCTGGGCCTGTTCGACACGGCAGGCGGACGAGTCCAGGTCGTCCAGGGCGATCTCCGCCAGGGCGATCACGTGGTGGTGCCGTCGTCATGAGCGGCGAGTCGGTCCTGGAGCTGGATGGGGTGACCAAGGTCTACGGCGAGGAGCCGCCGGTGCCCGCCCTCCGGGGCGTGTCCTTTTCCGTCCGGCGGGGTGAGCTGGTGGCGATCGTCGGGCCCTCAGGGTCGGGCAAGTCCACGCTCCTGCACGTCGTCGGGACGCTCGAGCGGCCCACCAGCGGCGTCGTCAGGATCGGAGGCGTCGACGTGGCACAACTCAGCGACCGCGAGGTGTCGCAGCTGCGGGCTCGGGAGATCGGGTTCGTCTTCCAGCAGTTCTTCCTGGCTGAACATGCCACGGTGCGCGAGAACGTCGCCGACGGGTTGCTCTACGCCGGCGTCCCCGCCGCCGAGCGGTACAGGCGCGCGGATGAGGCACTCGAACGGGTCGGCCTCTCCGAGCGCACGAACTTCAAGCCCACCAAGCTCTCGGGAGGGGAGCGGCAGCGTGTCGCGATCGCGCGGGCCCTCGTCGGGCGTCCGGCGATCGTTCTCGCCGACGAACCGACCGGGAACCTCGACAGCACCACCGGCGCGTCGATCATGGAGCTGATCCGCGAGCTCAACGTGGCCGGCGCCACCATCATCATGATCACGCACGAAGCGGGCCTCGCCGATCGGCTGCCTCGCCAGATCCGGGTGCTCGACGGCCAGGTGGTCTCCGACACTTCCAACGGGGTGGCGCGATGAGTGCCGAGGCCGGGCGGCTGCAGCTGAGAGACGGGCTGCGTGTGGCGAGTGTCGGTCTGCGCGCCCGGCCGCTGCGCGCCGCGCTGTCGGCGCTCGGGATTGCGATCGGAACGGCAGCGATCGTGGGGGTACTCGGGTTGTCCTCCTCCTGGCAGGCCGGGCTGATCGCGGAGATCAACCGGCTCGGCACGAACCTGCTGACGGTCGAGGCCGGACAGAGCCTCACCGGGGGGCCGGCGCAACTGCCCCGCGAAGCGCCGGCGCGGATCACGCTCCTGGACAACGTCCAGTCGGTGGCACACGCCGCCCTGATGAAGGACACGTACGTCTACCGGAGCTCGATGATCCCGGTGGGCGAGACCGGTGGCCTCGAGGTGCGGGCCACCAGCCTGAACCTGCTGTCCGTGCTCGGCACCGGCCTCGCACGCGGCGAATGGCTCAACCCGGGCACCGCCCGCGAGCCTGTCGCGGTGCTCGGCGCGGTCGCGGCGCAACAGCTCGGCATCGACCGGATCGACCCTGACCAGCGGATCTGGCTGGGCGGCCAGTGGTTCAACGTCGCGGGCATCCTGAACCCCTCGCCGCTCGAGCCCGACATCGAAGTCAGCGCCCTCATCGGGTATCCGGCCGCCCAGGCGTACCTTGGCTATGTCAGCATCGTCGGCGGCGAGAAGAAGGCCGGCCCGCCGAGCACGATCTACGTGCTCGCCGCGACCGGTCACGAGGCGGCGGTGCAGGCGCTGCTCGCGCAAACCGCCAACCCCGAGGCACCGTACGAGGTGAACGTCAGCCAGCCGTCGGACGTGCTCGTCGCCCGGGCCGCGGCGGCGGGGGCGTTCGACACCCTCTTTCTCGGGCTCGGGGCGGTGGCACTGGTCGTGGGTGCCGTCGGTGTCGCCAACATCATGATCATCTCGGTCCTCGAACGCCGCTCGGAGATCGGCCCGTCGCGCCCTCGGTGCGACAAAGGCCCAGATCCGGACGCAGTTCCTCGGTGAGTCGATCCTGCTCGCCGTCATCGGTGGCGTCGTCGGTGTGCTGGCCGGGGCCGCGGCAACGGCCGTGTACGCCAGCTCGAAGCACTGGGCCGTCGTGATCCCCGTCGAGGCGTGGTCGGGCGGCATCGCCTCGGCCGTCCTGATCGGCGCGTTCGCCGGCCTGATGCCGGCCGTCCGAGCCTCTCGGATGCCGCCGACCGTGGCATTGCGAACGGCATGAGCGGAACGTGGATCTCTTTCTGGACGCCACCCTGCGGCCCGCGCGCTCGCGGTGAGGGGCGTCGTGGGCGATGGTGATGGCGATCTCCCGCACGGGTGGCCTGTTGTGGGCACGCCTGCGGTCGAGCGCTCTGAGACGGAGCACGAGTTCTCGGCGCATGTCGTCGGCATATCGAAAATCGCATACGTGCTGACAACACCGCGCGGCGTTGACTGGAGGCATGACCTACAGTGAACGAGCACGAACGACGACCCGTCGGGTTCCCAGGATCCTTGTCGCCGGCCTGCTCGTCGTCTTCGCGGCGATCGCCGCAGCCCTCGGCTACCAGTCGCTGGCGTCCAGTGAGCACCGTGGTGCGCTTGGCGAATCGCTGCTCGGCACGGTGTGGCCGGCACATGGCCAAGCCGCGGTCCAGACAGGACAGTCGCAGATCCAAGCGGGCCCGAACCAGCACGCGGCTCCAATCGCCAGCGTCGCGAAGGTGATGACGGCCTATCTCGTGCTCCGTGACCACCCGCTACGGCTCGGCCAGGACGGTCCGACGATCACGCTCACCGACGCCGATGTCGCCGACACCGACCGACGGGCCGGACGGGACGAGTCCGTTTTGCCCATCGCCGCCGGAGAGCAGTTGACCGAACGGCAGGCGCTGCAGGCACTGCTGCTGCCGTCGGCGAACAACATCGCCGCGGTTCTGGCGCGATGGGACGCCGGTTCGGTGGACCGGTTTGTTGCCCGGATGAATGCCACCGCACGGTCGCTGGGCATGACCCACACCCGCTACACCGACCCGAGCGGCTACGACGACGCAACCGTGTCGACCGCCGCCGACCAGGTGCGCGTTGTCGATCGGGCCATGCGCCTGCCGGTGTTCGCGAGCATCGTCGCCACACCGAGCGCGACGCTGCCGGTCGCCGGCACCGTGCACAACACCGACACTTTGCTCGGGCACGACGGGTTTGTCGGCGTCAAGACCGGCTCGACCGCTGCGGCCGGCGGCTGCTTCGCCTTCCGGGCCATCCGCTGGATCGACGGCAAGCGGACGACGATCACCGGGGTCGTGTTGGGCCAGCCCGGGCACAACCAGGTCGCGGCGGGTCTCGCGGCCGCCGACGCCATGGTCGAGCGCATCGCCGGTCAACGCCTACGAGACGGCCGTCCTCGACCGAGAGCGCCTCGGCTCACCGACCATGCACATCCCGGGCCCGGACGGCAGCTCGGTCGCGGTCTTCAGGCCCCCGCTGTGCTCCCGGGGAGACTCGAACCTACTCGCCCTCCTGCTCTTCCTCGCTCTCGTCCAGCGGCTCGGTCAACAAGGGCGCGAGTAGATCGGCCAGCGGGAGCAGTGCTTGGTGCTCTTGCTCGGGTGAAATTGGGACCAGCAGAGGCTCGAGAACGACGACGGGCTCGGTCCTGGAGGTCGTCTTCTCGCACGAGGGGTCTCGCTACATGGTCGGCTTCACCCGCTCCGACGAGCCGGTGTACGGGGTCTGGGACGCCTAGGTCGACATCGTCATCCTCTGCCGGTCGGTCGTCGTAGCATGACGGCTCGGAGGGTGGCGACGCGATGGCTGATCCGGTCGGCGACATCATCGGGGACTACCGCGGATTCGCGGCGAAGCAGCACGAGCGCCTGCTCGCGCGCGGCATCGACATCCGCCCGTACCCGCTGAGCCACCTGGCGGTCCGCGTCCCGGACTGGGACCAGCACGTGCAGCTGCTGACACCATTCCATGCTGGGAAAGGAGTCGACCAACCTGCCCGTCGGTAGGTTCGAATAGTGACCTCACAGGTCCATCCACTGCGAAAAAGGCCCGGTCACCGGGCCTTTCCTTTTGATGCCGTGGGGCCTCCCGGCGGAGTGGGAGACAAGGCAGCCACATGAGATCAGATCCGCCGACCGAGGGCGAGTTCGCCCCCACAGCATCTGACGTCGAAGAGCTGGTGGCCAACCTTCCGGGCTTGCGCCGGGCTCCCGAGTCCCTCTTCTCGTGGGCCGGGGGTGGCAGATGGCGTCATGACGATGCCCTACGTCGCGTACTCGCCGGCGGTTGAGAGGTTCATCGGAGACGCCTACCGACTGGGGTTCGTGATCACCTTCCACTGGGCCTCATGGCTGCCCGAGGCCGAGCGTCTGCAACTGGAAGGCGGGTCCCTCGAGAAGGCGAGCCTCCTCAACCTCGCCAAGCTCCTGACGGTTCACATCCGGCAGGACCGCTTTGTGGAGGGTCACCTTCCGAGGCTCTCGAACAGGGTCGGATCCAGGCAACGTATGAGGTCGATGGACACGGGGGCTCCTGGCTGAGGGATGAGGTCAGGGGGGTTCAAGTCTTCTCACCTCCACTGCGTTCCGTTTGTTGCGTTCCCAGGCCTGTTCCCGAGCACTGCAGAAACGGCAGATAGGCCGCTCGCGGACTCATGCCGTCGCGAGAAGCCCGATCCCGACGGAGATCAGCCAGAGGACCACCCGATATAAACGAGCGGCACCAGGGCGCCGGCGAGCTTCCAGCCGCAGTTCTCGAACGGACCCACGAACTCGAGCGAGCTGGCGGCGCTCGTGCAGTTTCTCGGTCTGGTCCGCCGGCCGTTCGCGATCCAGTATCTCGCGCGAGTCGCGGCCGATCCCGCGACGTCGGCGAGCGCCGCTGATGCGGTGGAGCTGATTTTCCAGACGCTGAACCGCTACCTGGGGGTGGCAGTCGGAGAGCACCTGGGCTATCTGCTCACGGGGCTGTGGGCCGGGCTCGTCGGCGTCGCGCTCATCCAATCCGCCGTCTGGCACCCCGTCTTCGGCGTGAGCAGGGCGATCAACAGCACTCCGGTCAGCACCTGGCTCGTCATGGAAGCCAACCCCGGTCGTTTCGACGCCCTGACCATCAGGTCCCGTGCAGAACATACGCACCGGCGCAGTCACCACCTGCTCACCGTCGGTCCGGGCGTCCTTCCAGCGTCCTCGTCACCCCGGCGCACGCGCCGCGTCGAGCAGGCGCTCGGCGGTACGGTTCCAGGTTGGTCTCCCGGATCTGGGCAGGATGCGGTCAGGGGTCCGGCTTCAGGGCGGGCTTCACCACTTTGCCGAGCTCGTTGCGGGGGAGCTGTGCGATGAAGCGGACGTCCCGGGGGCGCTTGTACGGGGTCAGCGTCGCGGCCACGTGGTCCTCCAGCTCCTTGGCGGTCGCTTCCTGATCCGGGCGGAGCGCCACCCAGGCCACGATGCGCTGGCCGAGGCGTTCGTCGGGTTCGCCGGTCACGGCTGCCTCGGCCACCGCCGGGTGATCAAGCAGGGCGTCCTCGACCTCGCCGGCGCCCACCCGGTGGCCTCCGGTCTTGATCAGGTCGAGGTCCCGCCGCCCCAGGATCCGGATCCACCCTTCCCGGTCGCGTGCCGCCACGTCGCCGGTGTGGAACCACCCCTCGCGCAGGGCCTTGCCGGTGGCGCGGGGGTCGTTCAGGTATCCGAGGAACACGTTCGGCCCGCGGACCAGCACCTCGCCGGTCGTCTCGTCTTCCTCGATCGGCACTCCTCCTCCGCCGGTCAGGCCGACCTCCACGCCGGGAAGAGGCGGCCCGACCGTTCCCGGAGGCCGGTCGCTGGAGGCCGGAACCGCGCAGTTCATGAGGGTCTCCGTGAGGCCGTACCGCTGGATGATCCGCTGGCCGGTGGCCCGCTCGATCCGGGTCCAGTCGCGAGCCGGGAGGGGTGCGGAGCCGGACACGAGAAGCCGAGCCCGCCCCACCGCCCATGCCACCGCGGGATCTGATTCGGCCGCATCCGCCACGTCGCGGACCATCGTGGGGACGGCGAAGAGCATAGTGGCCTCGCCCGCGAGCTCCCGGGCGATGGCCTGCGGTGAGAACCGCCCCACGTGGTGGACCCGCCCCCCGACCCGCAGGGCTCCCAGCATCCCCAGCACCAGCCCGTGGACGTGGTGGAGCGGCAGGCCGTGGGTCACGACGTCGCCGGGTTTCCATTCCCACGCGGAGGCCAGAGCGTCCAGGTTCGAGGCCACGGCGCGGCGGGGGATGATCGCGCCCTTGGGCGGACCGGTGGTGCCGGAGGTGAAGAACAGGAGCGCCGGAGCCTCCGGGCCGGGCTCGGGCCGGAGGGGGCGGCCCGGCCCCTCGACGTCCACGTCGAGACGTTCCAGCGCGGCGAGGGCGGCCGGGAGCTCCGCGCCGGGCCCGGCCACGATCCGTCGAGGAGCCGCCTCCCGGAGCAAGCGCTCGAGCTCGCGGGCCCCGATCCTGGGGTTGACGGGGACGGCGACCGCACCGGCCATGAGTGCGCCCACCACGCCGACGCAGGTCTCCACGGCCGGCTCCGCCCACACGGCCACGTGCTCGCCCGGCGCCAGGTCGGCTGCCACGGCCGAGGCGGTGTCCCGCAGCCGGCTGTAGGACACCGATCGGTCCTCGATCCTCAGGGCCTCCCCATCGCCGCCCGAGGGCACCGCGGGCAGGAGTTCGTCACCCATCGCTGGAGACGGCTATCCGACCGGCCGCTCTACCCGTTCGGCAGGGTGTATCCGGCCTTCGTGAGCTCCCGGCCGGCCTCCCGGAGCTCCGTGGCGAAGTCGCCGGTCTTGGCCTGTTCGAGGAGAGACCTCTCCTTCTGCTCATCGCCCGCCTTGGCGGCGGCGGCCATCTCGTGGAAAACCTTCTCGGCGGCCCGGAAGGCCTCTACGAGCTTCTCGTTCGCGTCCGCGGCGTCATCCGGCGGGGCCAGCCCGTCGAGCTCGTCGGCGTAGCCGCCGATGGCCTCGGCGGCCTGGTCCAGTTGCGGGGCGATCTTGGTCACGTCGCCCTTGCTGCCGAGGACCGCGCCCAGCGCCCCAGCGGCCTGTTGATTGGCGTCCTTGCCGATCGCGTTGAGCTTCTGTTGGTACTCGCCGTGGGACAGCTTGGATGCCCCGCCGCACGCTGTCAGGCCGACTGCGAGGGTGGCGACGAGCGCCGTCAGTGCGAGGCGTGGCATCACTCGTACTCCTTCTCCAAAGGGTTGGGGAACCCGGGCCGGTCCCGGAGCCTGACAAGAGTAGCATTCGCCAACAAGTCGGTTGATTCCCCGGCGATGCCGTGTGGTCGTCGACCACGGGGCTTGGGGCGTCGCGGCTATGCTTCCCGCTTCGCTTCGATCGGAGTGTGCAGCTCGTGGCGGCCATCACCCCCTCCGCCGGGTACACGTTCTCGTTGCGGGTGAACCTGGCGAACACGCCGGGGACGCTCGGGCGGCTGACCACGGCCATCGGGCGGGCCGGCGGGAACATCGGAGCCATCGACCTCGTCGAGCACCGGGTCACGATGGTGGTGCGCGACATCACCGTGCTGTGCCGGAACGAGGAACACGGCCTGGAGGTGGTGGCGGCGGCCCGGGAGGTGGAGGGCGTCGAGGTGCGCTCGGTGGCCGACCGGGTCTTCGAGATCCACCAGGGGGGGAAGATCGACATCGCCCCTCGCGTGCCGCTCCGGACCCGCGACGACCTCTCGATGGCGTACACGCCCGGGGTGGGCCGGGTCTCGACCGCCATCGCCGAGAACCCCGAGCGGGTGTGGGAGCTCACCACCAGGGGGAACTCCGTGGCCGTCCTCACCGACGGAACCGCGGTGCTGGGGCTCGGCGACATCGGTCCGGAGGCCGCCCTCCCGGTGATGGAGGGGAAGGCCATCCTGTTCAAGGAGTTCGCCGGGGTGGACGCCTATCCGCTGTGCGTCCGGGTGAGCGGTTCCGACCAGCTGGTGGAGGTGGCGAAGGCCATCGCGCCGGGCTTCGGCGGGATCAACCTGGAGGACATCGCGGCACCGGCCTGCTTCCAGGTGGAGGAGCGGCTCCGGGAGGAGCTCGACATCCCGGTGTTCCACGACGACCAGCACGGCACCGCGGTCGTCGTCCTGGGGGCCCTGCTGAACGCGGCCCGCGTGGTGGGCAAGCCGCTGGGGGACGTCCGGGTGGCGTTCCTGGGGATGGGGGCGGCCGGCGTGGCCTGCGCGAAGCTCCTCCTGATGGCCGGCGTGGGCGACGTGGTCGGCGTGGACCGGCAGGGGATCCTCCACCCGGCCCGGCAGGATCCGCTGCCGCCGCAGAAGCGGTGGGTGGCCACGCACACGAACCGGGACCGGCTGACCGGCGGCGCCGAGGAGGCCCTCCGCGGCGCCGACGTGTTCGTCGGCGTGTCCGGTCCGAATCTGGTGAAGCCCGGGTGGGTAGCGCAGATGGCCGACCGGGCCATCGTCTTCGCCCTGGCCAACCCGGTGCCGGAGGTCATGCCGGAGGAGATGCCGGACAACGTCGCGGTGGTGGCCACCGGCCGCAGCGACTACGCGAACCAGATCAACAACGTGCTGGTGTTCCCGGGGTTCTTCCGGGGACTGCTGGACTCCCGGGCCCACCGGGTGGAGGAGGAGATGAAGCTCGCCGCCGCCCGGGCCCTGGCCGCGGTGGTCGGCCCGGACGAGCTGTCCGAGGACTACATCGTCCCCTCGGTGTTCGACCGCCGTGTGGCTCCCTCCATCGCCGCCGCCGTGCAGTCCGCAGCGACGGCCGCCGGCGAGGGTCAGGCTCGAACCCCGTAGATGTTGAGGTCCAGCCCGCCCTGGGAGAGGCAGGGGTCGTCCGGCGAGGGCCGCGTGTACTTCTTCGCGTCGATTTCCATGGGGTCGAACGAGCACGGCATGTACACGTCGAAGCCGTCGCGGTCGTCGGCGGACCCGGTTCGCGGGGGTCGGAGCCGGGCACGACGTCGCGGAACCACTGGTGGCCCACCGGGATGTCGTCCACCTGGTCCGGCTCGGACCACGAGAGGCCGTCGGACGAGCCGAGGACGAACACCTTGCCCTGGTGATCTTCCGTCACCGCGCTGAACACGACGTGGATGCCGTCAGCGTCCTCGGCGATGGTCGGGAAGTCGCCGAACCGGGCGAACGTCTGCCCGCTCGGGCACCGGAACGGGCCGTCACCACAGACCCTGGAACCGTTGTCGGAGAAGCGAGATGAGCTGAACGGCTCCAGCATGGCCACCCGCACGGCCGGCCGGAACGACCCGCCGCCGTCCATGGACCTGGCCACGTAGATCCCCTCATGGGACCGGACCACGACGTCGACGGTCCCGCCTGGACCCACGGCGATGTCGCCCGCCTCCTGTTCGCAGATCGGACCGTCGATCGAAGCCAGATGGAGGGTGGCGCCGTGATCGTTCGAGACCGCCACCTCCACCGTGACCGTCGGGCAGACCGTCCGGTACCGTTCGGGTCGAAGCAGGTTGTAGGCCACGTACACGGCGCCGTGGTGGGGACCGCCCGTGGTGTCCAGCGCGATCACGGGCTTGTCCGCGAAGACCGTCTCCGAGCTGGCCCGGACCACCGAGGTCGTGGTGTAGCGGGAACCGTGTTCCTCCATGACGGCCAAGCGGATGGACGTCACGAGATGGCGGTCGTGGCCCTTCGGGCACAGGGTCGCGTAGAACAGCCTCCCCGCACCGTCGAAGGCGAGGGCCGGATCCGAGAGGCCGTCGCAGGGCTCGGCCCGTGCGTCCGCACCGGACTCGAGCGTGTCGCCCTCGTATCCGGGAACGAGCGACGCCGACCATGTCCTGCCGCCGTTCGTGGAACGGTAGTAGCCGCCCCACCCCTGGCCGGCGCCGGGGATCGAACACTCCTCGTTCGCGCCCACGGCGATGACGTCCGAATCGGTGGGATCAACCGCCACGGATGGCTCGTTCTGCTGACGACGGGACGTGCTGCACACGTCCGTCACCCCGTCCGAGCTCCCGTCGATCCGCGCGTACGTTCCGGAGCTGTGGTCGTCCGTGACCAGGACGTCGGGGTGGAGATCCGGTCGGGCGGGATGTCGGAGGCCGGCATGCTGGGCGGGAGTGTGCCATGCGGGTTCGACTCAGGGCGGCATGCTTCGGGCCGGTAGACTCCGTGCATGGCCGGAAGGCGCAGCGCGCAGGACTCGGAGGACGCCGGGCGCGCCGCCCCCGGGCCGGTCATGGTCATCGGGGGGGCGGAGGACAAGCTCTCAGACCGTGTGATCCTGTCCCGCTTCGTGCACGAGGCGGGAGGGACCCACGGGCACGTCGTCGTGATCAGCACGGCGTCGAGCCTGGGTGACGCGGCCACCGAGTTCTACCGGTCGCTGTTCACCCAGATGGGGATCCCTCGCATCACCGGCCTGCGGCCGGTGACCAGGGAGGACGCGAACGACCCGGCCGTCGCCGACGTCCTGGACGACGTCACCGGCATCTTCCTCACCGGCGGGAACCAGCTCCGGGTGTCCTCGGTGGTGGGCGGGACCCGCCTGGGGCGAGCCCTCATCGAGGCCCACGACCGCGGCGCGGTGATCGCCGGGACCTCGGCCGGAGCCAGTGCCGTGGCCACGCACATGATGGCGTTCGGGTCCTCCGGCGCGACGCCGAAGCACCGCATGGCCCAGATGTCGGCGGGCCTCGGGATCGTGCGGGGAGTCGTCATCGACCAGCACTTCGAGCAGCGGACCAGGCTGGGCCGGCTCCTGGCCGCGGTGGCGCAGTCGCCCTCGCTCATCGGGCTGGGGCTCGACGAGGACACCGCGGCGATCATCCACCGGGACCAGACCCTCGAGGTCATCGGGCGGGGCTCGGTGACCATCGTCGACGGGTCGAACGTCGTCACCGACGCGTTCCAGACCAAGGGGTACCGCCCCATGATGGTGTCCGGCGTCGTGGTGCACTCGCTGCCGTCGGGGTACGGGTTCGACCTCGAACAGCGGGTGCTGCTGCCGGTGGAGGAGCCCCTGGCCAGGATCCGTTCCCACGGTTCGGCGGCCAGAAGGCTGGAACGGATGTCCAGGGCGGTGGCCGCCGAAGGGGCCGACAGCTTCGTGATGGAGCGCCACCGGCCCCAGCGGGAGGCGTCGGAATGAGCGCCGCGCCGGGCCGCCGTCGGGCGACCGAGCCCACGACCGAGCAGCCGAAGCCCAGGCGCGCCCCGGGGACGAGGTCCAAGGCGGACGGCGCGAAGGGCGGCGTGGCCACCGCCTCCACCGCGCGAGCCCCCGAGGCCAGCCGGCGATCGCCGGCCACAGCCACGCGCGCGGCGCGCGAGAAGACCAAGCGAGAGCCGAAGGACGCCAAGCCGCCGGCCCGCCCGGACCTCCGGATCCTGGAGAGCCAGGTGTTCCGGGGCCCCAACTACTGGTCCTACGACCCCTGCATCCGCCTGCTGGTGGACCTGGGGTCGCTCGAGCACTGGCCGTCGAACACGCTCCGGGGCTTCAACGACGCCCTGCTGGAGATGCTCCCCGGCCTGGCCGAGCACTCATGCTCGCTGGGCCGCCCCGGCGGGTTCCTGGAGCGGCTGAAGGACGGGACGTGGATGGGCCACGTGGCCGAGCACGCCGCGCTGGAGCTGCAGCGGGAGTCCGGCGCGCACACCTACCGGGGCAAGACCCGGAGCGCCGAGGAGACCGGCGTCTACAACGTGATCTACGGCTACTTCGAGGAGCAGGTCGGGGTGGCCGCCGGGCGCCTGGCCGTCCGGCTGGTGAACCACCTGGTGGAGGCCGAGGAGGGGTTCGACTTCCTGGCCGAGCTGGAGGCGCTGATCCGCCTGGCCGAGCGGCGGGCCTTCGGGCCCTCCACGCAGGCTCTGGTGGACGAGGCGGCCAGCCGGGACATCCCGTACATCCGGCTGAACGAGGCGTCGCTGGTCCAGCTGGGCCAGGGCAAGTACCAGCAGCGCATCCGGGCCACCATGACCTCGCTGACCCCGGCCATCTCCGTGGACATCGCGAGCGACAAGAAGCTCACCACCCAGCTCCTGGCGGCGGCGGGGCTCCCGGTGCCCCGGAGCGAGATGGTCCGGACGCAGGCCGAGGCCGTGGCGGCGGCCCGCCGGATCGGATTCCCGGTGGTGGCGAAGCCCCTCGACGGGAACCACGGCCGGGGGGTCGGCCTCGACCTGCGCGACGACCAGGCCGTGAAGCGGGCGTTCCGCCGGGCCCTGGACGAGACCCGGCGGAAGGTCGTGGTGGTGGAGTCCCACGTGATCGGGAACGACTACCGGTGCCTGGTGATCGGGGGTCACCTGGTGGCGGTGGCCGAGCGCGTGCCGGCGCACGTCACCGGCGACGGTGAGCACACCGTCCGGCAGCTGGTGGAGATCACGAACCAGGACCCCCGGCGCGGGATCGGCCACGAGAGGGTGCTGACCCGGATCAAGATCGACGGCGAGGCCGAGCGGCTGGTGCTGGCGCAGGGGTTCGGGCTGGACGACGTGCCGCCCTCGGGTGTGTTCGTGAAGCTCGCGGCCACCGGGAACATGTCCACGGGCGGGATCTCCATCGATCGGACCTTCGACGCCCACGAGGACAACGTGGAGATCGCCGAGGAGGCCGCCCGGGTGGTGGGGCTCGACGTGGCCGGCATCGACTTCATCGCGCCGGACATCACCCAGCCGGTCCGGGAGACCGGCGGGGCCATCGTGGAGGTCAACGCCGCTCCGGGGTTCCGCATGCACACCCACCCCACGGAGGGCGAGCCGCAGTACGTGGCCAACCCGGTGGTCGACCTGCTGTTCCCCGCGGGGACGCCCTCGCGCATCCCGATCGTGGCCGTGACCGGCTCGAACGGGAAGACCACGACGGTGCGCATGATCGCCCACATCTTCAAGGCCATGGGCTACAAGGTCGGGATGACCTCCACCGACGGCATCTACATCGACGAGCGGCTGGTGAAGCGGGCCGACGCCAGCGGTCCGAAGTCGGCCCAGATGGTGCTGCAGAACCCGCGCGTGGACTTCGCGGTGTTCGAGGTGGCTCGGGGCGGGATCCTCAGGGAGGGCCTGGGTTACGGGCGCAACGACGTGGCCGTCGTGCTCAATGTGTCCGGCGACCACCTCGGGCTGAAGGACGTGCACACGCTGGAGCAGCTGGCGGCCGTGAAGCGCGTGATCGTGGAGGCCGTGCCCCGGAGCGGCTGGGCCGTGCTGAACGCCGACGACGATCTGGTGGCCGAGATGCGCCGGCACTGCAGCGGCTCGGTGATCCTGTTCTCGATGCGGGAGGCCAACCCGCTGGTGGAGCGGTGGGTCCGCCGGGGGAACAAGGCCGTGGTCCTCCAGAAGGGGAACCTCGGCGAGATGATGGTGATCCAGGAGGGGCGCAGGACCATGCCCATCGGGTGGGTCCACCTCCTGCCGGCCACGTTCGAGGGCCGGGCCCGGATGATGGTCCAGAACTCGCTGGCGGCGGCGGCCGCGGCCCACGCCGCCGGCGCGCATCTGCACGACATCCGGCAGGGACTTCGCACCTTCAGCACGTCGTTCTACCAAGCCCCCGGGCGGCTCAACGTGTTCGAGCTGAATGGGGTGAAGGTCGTCATCGACTACGCCCACAACGCGCACGGCCTGGAGACCGTGGGGGATTTCGTGCAGCGGATGACGTCGGGGCCGAGCGGGCCCGGCGGGACGTCGTGGCACGCGAACGTCAAGGTCGGGGTGATCGCCACGCCCGGCGACCGCCGCGACGAGGACATGCGCGAGCTGGGCCGGGTGGCGGCGAAGTACTTCGACGAGATCATCATCCGGGAGGACGTGAACCTGCGGGGCCGCAAGCCCGGCGAGACCGCCGGGCACATCCTGGAGGGGGTGGAGGAGGCCCGTCGGGCGGGTGCCCGGGTGGGGAACGTCGAGATCGTGCTGGACGAGATGCAGGCCACCCAGCGGGCCCTGGACCGGGCGCGTCCCGGCGACCTGGTCGTCCTGTGCGTGGACTACGCCACCGAGGTGTGGCAGGAGCTCGAGGCCCGCCGCAACCTGGCTGCGCCACGGGTCATGCGGGCCCGCGAGAGCGAGGACGGCCAGGTGGAGAGCCAGAGCGGCGACCCCGACCTCGTCGAGCTCGGCCTCGGTCTGTAGCAGGCGGCGTCTCCTCCGCCCGGTACCGGACAGCCGTCATGGAGTCCCGGCGCCGCGGCGACGGGCCCGGCGGATGAGGGCCCGAACGCGAGCGGGACCAACGCGGGTCGCGTTCCGCTGCTGCAAGAGCTCGAAGATCTCGATGCGCTGGCCGAGCGCGGTGAGGGCCACGACGTCCCTCGGCTTCGAGCCGGCCAGCATCCACTCCAGGGCGTGGATCTCGTCCGGGAACTCGGGGACGTCGGCGGGGTCCTTGCCGCCGTCCACGGCGCCGGCCCGGAGCCGGGCGATGAGGTCGTCGGGTTCGCGGCCCCTCAGGTAGCGAAGGAGCTGGCACGCCGCGACGTGCTCGGCGCCGCGCGCGGCGATGTAGCCCATGCCGTGGATGATCTCGTCGCTGCGGTCCCCGGCGGCGGAGTAGGCGAGCCACACCTCGCCGCCCGGGGGGCACAGGCCACGGGCCACCTCGACCAGGCCGGCCATCCCGGCCTCGTTGTGCGCGTAGTCGATGACGAGGACCCGGCCGTCCAGCTCGAACAGGTTGGCCCGGCCCGGGTTCGTCTCGGGGTCGAGGACGAACGAGGTGAGGCCCTTCACCACGGCGCGTTCCGGGAGACCCACGCCGAGCGCGGCGGCCGTGGCGGCGAGCGCGTTCTGGACGTTGTTCGAGGACAGGCCGGCCAGCGTGACCGGCACCCCCTTCAGGGCCACGAGTGCGCGGGGCTCGCGGCCCGGCTCGAGGACCGTGATGGCGCCGTCGATGACCGTGACGGCCCGCCCCCGTTCCTCCAGGGCCGAACGGAGCGCGGGATGGTCGGGGAGGAGCGAGAACAGCCACGGCCGCCCCCGGGCCACCCGGCGCATTGCCAGGACGCGGGGGTCGTCGGCGTTCATCACGTCCCACCCGTCGGGGCGGGTGATCCGCAGGATCGTCGATTTCACCTCGGCCAGCTGGTCGAGGGTGTCGATCCCGTGGAGCCCCAGGTGGTCCGCGGAGATGTTCGTGACCACGGCCACGTCGTTGTGCGTGGTCCCGATCCCCCGGAGCAGGATGCCGCCCCGGGCCGTCTCCAGCACCGCGACCTGGACCCCGGGCTGGGAGAGGGCCTTCCCGGCTCCGCCGAATCCCGAGTAGTCGCCCGCCTCCACTAGCCGGTCCTGGAGGTACACGCCGTCGGTGGAGGAGTAGGCCACGGTCATCCCGGCCGAGCGGACCAGGTGGGCCAGGAGGCGCACGGTGGTGGTCTTGCCGTTCGTGCCGGTGACCGCGATCACGGGGATCGCGGGCTCCGGGACCGTCGGCGGCGGGCCGGGGTCAACCCCCTCGATGCGTGCGGCGGCGGCGCGGACGGCGGCCCGGACCGAGCGGCGCCCCGGAAGCGTCTCGAGGACGAGGGCTCCGATCTCGCGGCCGAACGCCTCCGCGCTGCCGCGGCGTCGCCACGGGTAGGCCACCACGATCTGGCCGGGCTCGGGTCCCGGACGGGCCCGGACGGCGAGGTGGGTCCCGGTGGCGTCGGCCAGGAGCCGGGTCAGGTGCGCGGCGACCCGGGCCACGAACCGCAGCCGGCGATCGGACCCGGGCGGCCCCGGGCGGAGCGCCGGGCTCCGGGTCTGGAGCCCGGCCTCGCCGGCCCGGCGGGTTACGCGCTCCTCCGGGAGGGCCATGAGGTTCGGCGCGGCCAGCGTGAGCTTGATCGCGGGCCGGGTGAAGTACAGGTTCGGGCCGTCCAGGACCCGGACCTCCACGACCGACCCTCGCGGCGGGCGGGTCCGGCCCCGCGGGGCCTGTCGGTGAGCGGGCTCGGCCACTGTCCCGCCCGCCCGCGCCCGATCGCCCATGTCGGGGCGGAGCGTACTGCCCGTCGCAGCGCGCACGGAAGTCGGTCCCCGGGCGGTCGAACTCAGGGCCGGGAGCCAGCGAGTGCACCGACCAGGTGGCGGGCGGCCTCCTCCCCGGAGGCCACGCAGTCGGGGATCCCGACCGCACCGAGGAACGCACCGGCCAGGGCCACGTGCGAGGGCAGGGCGGCCACCGCGGACCGGATCCGTTGGCGATGGCCCGGCCCGAAGACCGGGAGGGACCGCTCCCACCGGATCATCCGGACCACGTCGGGATCGCGGCGGGCGCGCATGGTGGTCCCGACCTCGCGGACCACGCGCTCCACGAGGTCCCCGTCCGGCACGGCGAGGGCGGCGGGATCGGTGACGATGGGCCGCAGCACGGCTCCGTCCGCGCCGCCCGCCGCGTGCGGCCACTTCGCCGAGAACCACGAACAGGCCGCGACGGCCAGCCCCTCGTCCGGGTCGACCAGGTATCCCGACCCGTCCATGGAGCGTCCCAGCGCTCCATGCGCATAGCGCAGGACCACCACCGCGGAGGCTCCGTACCGGACGGCCGCCAGGGCACTGGAGGACGTGGGGGAGACCTCGGCCAGCAACTCCGCCGACCCCGGCGCCGGTGCGGTGAGGAGCACTGCGTCTGCCAGGACGTCACCGTCTCCCGAGCGGACCACGAATCCGTGATCCACCGGCTCGATCGAACCGGCCGCGATCCCTGTCCGCACGGCGTCGGGAGGAAGCGCGGCCACGAGGGCATCGACCAGGCGGCCGAATCCGCCGCGCAGGGCCACGAACCGGGGAGGGCCGCCTCGCGAGCGCCGCAGGGCCAGGGTCAGGCTCCGCCTCCCCTCGGCCTGGGGGAACGCCGACCACGCGCCGACCTCGGCACCGGGTCCCCCGAAGACGCCGCGGACCAGGGGTTCGATCAGGTGATCGGCCGCGTCGCCGCCGAGTCGCCGCCGAGCCAGCTCCGCCACGGTGGGCTCGGTGGCGTCTCGCGCGGGTGGCAGGAGCGGCTCCAGGGCTGCGCGGGCGGCCCCCGGCGCGGTGAGCAGGCCGGAGCGCACGGCCGCACGGAGGGCTGCTGCTGCGACGGGGACGCCCATGATCGTTCCCGCCGGGATGGGCCGGAGCTCCCCGGCTCGCAGGACGAACCCCCGCCGGGCCTCGGGTGAGACCGGCACCAGCCCCCCGGCCAGCCCGAGCTCTTGGATCAACCCGACCCCGCGCGGCTTGTGGGCCAGCAACGAGTCCGGCCCCCATTCCACGCGGAGGCCGTCGACCTCCTCGGTCCAGAGCTTCCCGCCGGCGCGTTCGGAGGCCTCCAGCACGACGACATCGAGGTCCACTCCGGCCCGCCGCGCCGCATCGAGCGCCGCCCGCGCGCCGGAGAGGCCCGCGATCCCTCCCCCCACCGCCACCAGCCGAGGCACCAGGCGATGGTACGCGGCCCCTCACCGCCGATGCCGTCGTTCCCATGGACCGCGAGGCGGGCTCGGGATGGACCCTCCCCCCCGAGCGGTGGCAGACTCTCAGGGGATGGACGAGGACGAGAAGCTCCTCCGGCGGGCCGAGGAGGCCCTCACGGAGATCAAGGTCGCTCAGGGGCTGTCCGAACGGCACGCCTCGGTGCTGGCGGCGCTGCGCATCCGCCTGAAGGGCAGCGCCGGCAAGTCGCTCGAGGAGATGCTCGACGCCGCCGGCGACCTCGAGTCCGCTCCCCAGGGGTCCGGCCTCGACGACCTCATGGCCAGACAGCGCAAGCCCGAACGATCCCTCGACGATCTCCTCGCGGAGAAGCCAAAGAAGCCCGAGTGGCCCTCCTGAGCGCGGGTGCGTACTCAGCTCTGGGCTGACCCATCGCCCCGGACCCGGGCCCGCCCCGCGTCGCAGAACGACAGGAAGTCGCAGTGGTGGCAATGGGGTCCGGGAGTCGGGTCGAACCGCGCCTCGGCCATACCCCGGAGCCACGAGGCCACGCGCCGCCGGGTCTGCTCCACGTCGCCCGCGTCCCACGCGTCCTCCACGCCTTCGGACAGGTAGAGGTAGACGATGCGGAGGTCCTCGCTCCGCTTCCCCCAGACGGTGGCGCAGGCCAGCGCGTACACGTCGAGCTGCAGCCGCGTCAGGGGATCGTCGGGGTCGGGCCGCCGGCCGGTCTTGTAGTCGACCACCTCCCACGGGCCGTCGGGCTCACCGTAGATCGCGTCGATCCGGCCGCTCAGCACGAAGTCGTCCACGTGCAGCAGGAACGCCCGCTCGGCGTGGAGGGGAACCAGGCCGGCGAAGCGGCTCTCCAGGTAGGCCTGACGCAACCGCTCCAACCGGCCGGGCTCGCCGGTGACCTCCTCCGGCGTGAGGTCCGGAGGCTCGTCGAGGTCGATGAGCGTCGTCTGCCCCGAGGAGCGGCGTTCGATCCAGCGATGGATCTCCGTGCCGATGCGGGCCGCCGGGCCGCTGAACCGCGGAAGCGGGCGCACGACCGACCAGTAGAAGCGTTTCGGACACCGTGCGTAGTCCACGATCCCCCCCACGGCGATCGTCGCCGGCATCCATGGCGCCGGCGGCGCGGGACGCTCCCGTTCGAGCAGGTGGCCGGCGAGGTTGCGGTGATCCTCCACTTCGGCCCGGTACCCGCCACGATCGGCCTCCCCCAACCGGCCGATCATCTCCGCGGGGACCTCGCCCGCCGCGATCGTCGCCAGGGCCGCCCTCCGCCAGCCGTCGGGGAACAGCTCGTCGGCGTCGCCCCTCCTCGCTGGGCCCGGCCAGTCCCGGACCAGCCGCTCGCGGTGGCCCTTCTCCGGGTGCTCCTCGCCGGGCTCCGGCCCCCGATCCACGGTGGCCTCGCCCGAGGATTCGCCCCACGCCGCCAGCTCCTCGAAGAACTCGCTGGGCTTCTTCACCCGATCGCCCTCGCCGTACCAGTGCGCCCCCGAGCAGTACAGCCGCCGCCGGGCACGCGTGAGGGCCACGTAGCCGGTCCGGCGCTCCTCGATGAGCTCCTGATCCTTGAGCTTGCGCCAGAACTCCCTGAGGTTCCCCTCGAACGTCGGCAGGACGTCGCGGTCGCCGCGCAGCTCGAAGTCGAGGGACTTCCCCTTCTCCGCCGGGTTGTGCTGGAGCCGGTTGTTCGGCAGGACGTCCTTCGCCATGCCCGGGACGAAGACCGTGTCGAACTCGAGGCCCTTGGCCTGGTGGATGGTCATGACCTTCACGGACTCGGCCGCGCTCGGCTGGACCGGCGACCATTCCTGGCGCTCGGCCTCCTCCACCACCTCGACGTAGTCGAGGAACGCGCGGAGCGTCAGCTCGCCCTCCATCGGCGTGAACGAGTGCACCTCGTCCAGGAACGCGGCCAGGTTTCGCCTGCGGGCGGTGGCCATGTCGACATCCGGGCTCGCGTCGAGCTCGGCCAGGAGCCCGGTGCGCCGGATGACCTCCGCCAGGAACTCCCCGACCGGCCGCCGGGCCTCCTCCCGGAGCGCCGCCAGCTCGCGGCGGAACTCCTCCAGCCGCTCCCGGGCCTCGCCGGACAGGTACTGGAGCTCATCGAGGTGCTCCAGGGCCTCCGCGAACAGGAACGGTGTGACCTCGCCTTCCTCGGACTCCCGCAGCCGGTAGTTCTGGTCCTTGGCCCACCCGGCCACCCGAGCCAGGTCCTTGAACCCCACCCGGTACCGCGGCCCGAGCAGGATCCGGGCCAGGGCCACGCTGGCCGTCGAGTCGGCCACGGCCCGCGCGTACGCGAGCACCTCCACGACCTCCGGGAGCTTGAGCAGGCCGGACAGGCCGACGAACTCCGCCGGCACTCCGCGCTCGGCGAACGCTTCCTGCAGGGAGGGGAACAGCCGGCTGGCCCGGCACAGCACCGCCACCGATGACCACGCGTCGCCGGCCTCGTGGCGCTCGACGATCCGGTCGGCGATCCACGCCGCCTCGGCCCACTCGTCGGAGCAGCGAACCACCGTCACCTCGCCGTCGCCGTTCGCCGGCCACGGGCGGAGCTCCTTGTCCGGGTCCGGGCGTTGGCCCGCAGGCAGGGGGCCGATGATCGTGTCCGCCGCCCTCAGGATGCGCGCGCCCGACCGGAAGTTCGTGTAGAGCGGCAGCTTCTCGGACGGGGTTCCGCCGGCCCGCGGGAACTGCTCGGGGAAGTTCAGCAGGTTGAACAGCGATGCCCCCCGCCACGCGTAGATGTTCTGGTCGGGGTCGCCCACCGCCGTCACCGGGAACCCGCCGCCGAACACGGCCTCGATGAGCAGGGCCTGGGCCACGTTCGTGTCCTGGTACTCGTCGAGCAGGACGGCGGAGAACCGGGAGCGGTACTCCTCGCACACGTCGGCGTTCCTCTCCACCACGTCGAGGGCCAGCGTGATCTGGTCGCCGAAGTCGATGACCCCGCGCTCGAGCTTCAGCTCCCGGAACACCTTCGCGGCCAGGGCGTACTCGATCCGCTGCAGGGCCGCCTGATACGGCTCCTCGCTCCGCTCCGCTCGCAGGCGCTCCAGCTGGTCCGTGTTGAACCGGACCACCTCGTCGAGGTCCACCCGGTGGTTCGCGCACTGGTCGGCCAGGTCGAGGATGTTCGAGACGAGCGTGGGCTGCCACTCGGCCTTGGCATGGCGGAACGCCATCCGGTCCAGCACCATCGCGCACAGCTCGGTGCGCTGGGCGGGCGTGAGGACCCGCTGGCCCGGCTCGATCCCGGCGCGGAGCCCGTGCCGCTCCAGGACCTGCGCCGCGAACCCGTGGTAGTTCAGGATCTCGGGCTCCTCGCCCTCGGGGAGGTCCAGCGTGTGCAGGGCCCGGCGGACCCGCAGTGTCAGGTTCTCCGTGGCCTTGTTGGTGAACGTCAGGCACAGGACGTTCCCCGGCAGCACGCCGCCGTGCTCGGCCTCCACGCGACCCAGTGCTACCAGCGCGAGGTAGACGATCCGGGCGGCCATCACCGACGTCTTCCCGGATCCCGCACCGGCCACCACGACGTACGGCTCGAGGGGCTTCGAGATGGCCCGCCACTGCTCGTCGGTGGGCTCGGACCCCATCGCGGCCACGATCTCGGGGGGGACCCTCACGACGAGCCGACCTCCCGGGGGGCCACCGGGAACACCGGCGCGCCCTCCGGCCACAGCGAGCACAGCGTCTGGAAGTCGCAGTACCGGCACACGGCCGCCGGGTTCGGGCGGTACCGCTCCTCCTCGGTCAGCGTCCGGATCCGCCCGATGAGGCCGGACAGCCGCTCTCGCATCTGGTCGCGGTACTCCTGCTTCTCCCGGCCCGACGGCATCCACCCCAGCTTCGCCACGCCGGGCTGCTTCTCCCGGCCCCGGACGAACGCCAGCTCGACCGCCCGAATCGGGCGGAACTCCTCCAGCGCCTCGGCCTCGTCCACCGCGATCGTGTAGATGCCGAGCTGGAGGTTCTCCTCGGCCTTCCTGGCCCGTTCGGGCTTCCCGGTCTTGTAGTCCACGATCCGGTTGCCGCCCGCGGTGATCTCCTCCACCCGGTCGATCACGCCGGTCACCGTCGCGCCGTCGAACTGGAACTCGAACCGGACCTCGCGGCCCAGCGAGGGCGAGTCGCCGTACTCCGCGAACCACCGGGGCAGCATCTGCTCGGTCACGAGCCGGCGGAACGCCTCCGACACCGCGAACGACGGGAACTCGGCCTGGCGCCATCGGGCCTCGGCGGCCCCGCACAGGCCGCCCTGCGTCTGGGGAAGCTTCCCGTTCTCGTATTCCTCGACCAGGCTGTGCACGAGGTGGCCGACCCAGGCGTGGTAGCCCGAGGGGCTCCCCAGCCCGAGCTCCTCGTTCAGGACGTACTGCAGCTCGCAGTTCTCCAGCGTGTCGAGCCGTGAGAACGACACTCTGACGGTCTCGTGCAGGGGCCGCCCGGTGTCGGTCCATTCCCGCTGGAACCACCACCGCGCGGGATCGACGCCCAGCGCCATCAGCCCGTCGAGGGCCGCCAGCCGGGAGGAGGCCGGGGCCGACGACGTGGCCAGGGCCCGGCGCCACACGGCGGCGGCCTCCGCCGTGGACAGCGGTGCGCCCGCAGCTCCGTCCAGCCGGCGCCACGGCACGCCCAGCTCGTCGACGAACCGCGACCGGGCCGAGAGGGTCTCGTCGTCCAGGTGGTCGGTCGCCAGAAGGACCACCGCCCGGCGCGCCCGGGCCAGCACCATCCTGAACAGCCGGCGCTCGTCGGCCAGGCGCAGCCGGTTCCGGTCGGACTGGGAGACCCGGCGGTCCAGCACCGAGAGGTCGAACATGGGCTCGGGCCTCGACAGGCTGGGGAAGTTCCCCTCCACAGCGCCGACCATCACGACGGCGTCGAACTCGGTCCCCACAGCTCCGTGCGCGGTGAGGATGTGGACTGCGTCGGGGGCCCGCGCTCCGGGCCCCGTGACTCCGGGTCCCTCCGCTTCTGCCTCCAGCTCGGCGAGGAATGCGGCCACGGGCGTCCCCGAGGTCTCCCCGGCGGCCGCGACCGCCCGCGAGAACGCCACCACGGCGTCGAGGTCCCGCCTGGCCTCGGGGTTGCGCTCCGCCGCCTCGACCAGCCGGCGGGAAGAGGGCAGCCGCCGCCACAGGATCGAGAATGCATCGAGCACCGATCGGCCGGCGTCGTCGGCGGCCTGGGCCAGGGCCCCCCGAAGCCCGCCGACCTCCGCCGCCTGGTCCTGGTCGAGGCCCTCCACGCGACCGAGCGCCTCCTCGGCCCCCTGTCCGTCGTGCTGCGCGGCGCGGACCATCCCCCGCGCGACCGCGGGCGGAATGCGGGCCAGGTCCGACGTGAGCAGCGGCTCGACCAGCGAGGCCCGTTCCTCCGGCCGAGCCAGCCACCGCAGCGCCAGCACCAGCGGGTACGTCGCGGGCTCCGACAGCAGCGACAGGCCCCGTTCGGGCGTCCACCGCGGGATGCCCGCATCATCCAACGCGCGCAGGAGCCCGCCCACGTGGCCTCCCTGGCGCCGGACCACGACCGCCATCCGCCCCCACGGCACCCCCTCCTCCACGTGGAACCGGCGGAGGGCTCGCGTCGTCGCGGCCAGCTCCTCGGATTCGTGAGGTGCGATCAGGGCCTCGGTGCGAACCGCGTCCGACCGGTGGTTCGTGGTCAGCTCGACGTGCCCGGCGCCGGCCAGCTTCTCTGTGAAGTGCCGGATCGGTTCGTCGGTGGTCCCCTGGAACGAGAACACGTGGGCGCCCGGATCGCCCGCCACCACCAGGCTCTGCGGCCGGAGCCCGACGATCAGGGCCTCCGCGGCGAAGGTCGTGTCCTGATAGTCGTCGACCATGAGGTGGTCGAACAGGGGGACGCCGCTGGGCGCCGCCGCCGCGGCCTGCTCCACCAACCCGGCGAAGTCCACCAGGCCCTCGCCGTCCAGCACCTCCTGGTACCGCTGCAGGAAGTCCGCCAGCTCATTCCAGCCGGTGAGCCCGGCGGCCTCGGCGCGCTTGCGGATGGCGGCGGGTTCGAGCAGTGCCTCCTGGGCCCGGGCCAGGAACTGCCGGACCTGGTCGGCGAACCCGCGCAGCCCGAGCATGGACCCGTAGGCCGGCCAGCCGGCCGGGTCCTCGCCCGTCAGGAGGTCTCGGACCTTCCCGAACTGCTCCGCGGCCGGCAGGATCTCCGGGGGCGCCTCGTAGTCCAGGACGTCGTGACGCCGCGCCACCACGTGGTGCGCGAGTCCATGGATGGTCATGACCCTAAGGCCCGGGAGCGACAACCGCATGCGCAGCAGCAGGAAGGCAGACGCCTCCGCCCTGGCCCGCCCGGAGCCGACCACCAGCGCGACCCGTTCCGGGTCCGCGCCGGATTCGATCAGGCGGGCGAAGCGCTCGCGGAGCACGGCGCTCTTGCCTGTCCCCGGCCCGCCGGTCACGAGCAGGGGGCCGGACCGATGTTCCAGGACGCGGGCCTGCAGGGGGTCGGGCACGAGCTCCATCTCGCTCCGGATGCTACTCCGACCGTCTGACACGCCGGCGGTCAGGGCTTGCGGCAGCGCCAGATGGCCTCCGCGGGCCACCGCCGCGACCACGCCAGGTCCTCGGCGTCGCGGAAACCGAAGCGGTGGCGCAACGCTACCGGAGGGCGCGGCCCCGGAGCCAGCGGTCGATGTCGGCGAGGGCGATCTGGCCGACGATCTGGCCGTCCTGCACCACCACGGCGGGGAGGCGGACGCCGGAGAGCTCGTTCACCACCTTGTCCAGCCGGTCGTCGAGCCCAACGGTCACGACGTCGCCGCGGGGGAGCATGGCGTCGCGCACCGGGCGGAGGGGCTGGTCGCGGCCGATCCTCGACGCCGACTCGAACGTGAGCACGCCGATCATCCGGCCGAAGTCGTCGCCCACCGGGAAGGTCTCGTCCTCGTGGCCGCGCAGGAACCGGTCGTAGGCCTCGGACAGCGTGATCCCGACCGGCACCATCTCCGGCGGCGGGCCCATGGCCTCGGCCACTCTCCCCCGCTCCAGCACCCGGAAGAGCTTCTGGCGCTGGAGCGTCCCCCGGGCCCCCTGCAGCATCATCGAGCCGATCAGGATGATCCACAGCCCCGTCCCGAAGTCGTCGATCGAGATCAGCCACAGCCCCCACGCGATCGCGGCGCCCCACGCCACCATGCCCGTCCACGCGGCGATCGTGGTGGCCCGGGCCTCGCTCCCCGTGATCTTCCAGATCGCGGCGTGCAGGATCCGGCCGCCGTCCAGCGGGAACCCGGGCAGGAGGTTCGCGGCGCCGAGGAAGACGTTCAGCCCGCCGACGACCCGCATCACGTCGTGCACCGGCCGGCCCAGGCCGTCGATGGACGAGGCCGCCAGGAGCCCCAGCCCGATCGCGATGCTCGCGAGCGGCCCGACCACGGTGGTCAGGAACTCGTCCCCCGGCTTGTCCTCGCCCTTGATGTACGTGGCGCCGCCGAACATGAACAGCCGGATGCCGGAGACGGGGAGCTTCTGCAACCGTGCTGCGACGGCGTGGGCCAGCTCGTGCCCCAGGATCGAGCCCATGAACAGGACCGCCCCGAGCATGCCGATGGCCAGCGCGGTCCCCGTGCCGAGGGTGTCCCCGTACGACGCGCCCATGTTGTAGACGATCAGCACGCCCAGCAGGAACCACGACGCGTCGACGGAGACCGGGATCCCCCCGATCGTGGCGATCTTCCACGACTTCCCGAACAACCGGACCTCCACGGACGCCGAGCGACCGACCCAGCCTACTCCGGGCCGCTCCGTTCGCCGGGCCTCAGGGCTTCGGGGAACGCCTAAACGGCGGATAGGCTCCGGGCGTTCATGGTCGATGACCCGAACGGCCGGCTCGGCGACGGAGCAGGTGGTGAACGCGTCACCCGGGACCTTCGAGGAGTTCTTCCGCGCCGAGCACGCGCGGCTCCTGCGCGCGCTGTACCTGGTGACCGGCTCCGCGGACGAGGCCCAGGAGGTGGCCCAGGACGCGGTGCGGGTGTGGGAACGATGGGACCGCGTCCGCGGCATGGACGACCCCACCGGGTACCTGTTCCGGACGGCGATGAACGTCCACCGCAGCACGCTTCGGCGAGCCCGCCGCGCGATGGGCCGGGCCGTCCACCCGGGTGGCGGCTCGCGGGATGCGTTCGCCGACGCCGAGGACCGTGACGAGGTCAGCCGGGCGCTGCGGGGACTCGCTCCCAGGCAGCGCGCGGCGCTCGTGCTGACCGAGCTGCTGGGCTACGACTCCGAGGAAGCCGGCCGGATCCTCCGGGTCAAGGCCGTGACCGTCCGGGTGCTGGCCTCCCAGGGCCGGACCGCCCTCCGATCGACCATGGAGCACGACGATGAGTGACTACCGCGATCTCCTGGAGCGCGCCGCCGAGCGCGTGACCCCGTCCGACGGCGCCTTCGAGGCCCTGACCCGCCACCGCGACCGCCGCCGCCGCGGCCGGCGCCTGTCCAGCGCCGCCCTGGCCCTGGTCGTCGCCGCGGCCGGCATCGGCGTGGCCGTCGCCGCACTCGGCGGGCACGGGCCCGCCCCGAATCCCAACCCAGTCGCCTCAGGGCCGGAGAGCTTCCATGCCCTGTGGCCGGAGCAGACCCTGTCCGGCGCACAACGGGAGCAGGATGCCGTCGAACACGGGGCCGACCAGTGGCGGCTCGACCCGAATCAGGTCGCCATCCGGTTCGGCCAGGAAGTCCTGGGCTGGACCGACAACTCGGATACGGTCCCCGACGGGCCGAACGGATGTCGCGTCGATCCGCAGCACTGCTCGAACGACGGCCCGGACTCGGCGACCCGGCCCATCTACGAGTTGGGTGGCCCCGGGGGACAGATCGTCGTCCACCTGCAGCGGCTCGTGCGCCACGGGGCCGGCGGCATCTGGAGTGTCACGAGCGCCGACGGACGGAAGATGTCGTTCCCGGTCGTGCAGGGCGCGGAGATCCCATCGGGGACCACCCTGGAACTCCCGACCACGCTCGCCGACCGGACCGGGGTCCAGGGCGCGTACTCGTACATCGGGCGGTGCGGGGTCCTGACGCGCTTCGTGCGCCCGGAGGTACGGGGTGGCCTGATCCGGGTGAGGGTCGGGGAGTCATCCTTCGAGGAGCACTGCGAGTCCGGCGGATCGAGCGGGTCTTCGGAAGGCGGGAGGAGCTCCGCGGAGGAGGACGGGCCGGGGTTGCTCGCTCGGCCGGTGGACGGCTACATCTTCCTGGAGGTCGCGCCCGGCGCCGAGGAGGGGTACGACCCCTTGACGCCCGGCGGGCCGCAGGGGACGGTGCCCCTCGAGGACTTCGCGGCTGTGGCGGTGCGGTTCGCGCCGGCGACCCCGTCCGAGTCGCCCGCACCGACGAGTCCGAGTGGATCCGGCCTCGCCACGTACGAGGACCCCGCCGGCTGGACCATCTCCCACCCGTAGAGCTGGTTGCTCGGGCCATTCGACGAGAACGACACGCGGATCAGCTTCGGCGGCATCGCCATCTCGAACTTCGCGGTGCAGGGCGGCGTGCTCGACACGCCGTTCCTGAAGGACTTCCCGGACAACGGCGTCGTGATCGAGCTGTACCACCGTCGGGGGGTCCGCCAGCCATCGGCTGGCTGCCGGACGACTCGTTCCCGCTGTCGTTCGACGACTTCGACCAGAACGTGCTGCTCGCGTCGCCCCAGCCCCCCGACGTGACCGCGTATCAGAGGGACTTCGTGGCGAACTCGTTCGCGTACACGATGGTGGTGTGGGTGGGCCCACAGGTGTCCGACACCGACCACGGGGCCATCCGTGACACGGTGTCGTCCCTGACGTTCCTCCCGCTCCGGGAGGGGACCGTCATCCAGCGCGAGTTCAGCTTCTACGTCCTCGCCACACCCGACGGGTTCCCCGTGGGTTCGGTGACCAGGTTCGACCCCTCCGACCTGCCGGCCACCGATACGGCTGAGCGCTCGTTCGCCTTCTAGCTGGTCCGCACGGAGAAGGGGTTCTACGCGCTGTCCTGGCGGAACGACTATGCCCACGACTACTGGACTGCGAGGTCACGTACGACGAGGCCTCGCGCCGATTCACCTGCCCGAACGGGGCGGTGTGGGCACTCGACGGCAGCGTGGTCACGAATCCCGACCCATCGAGGTTCCAGGACGACACGCTCGCCGTTCTGCTGGTCCGCATCTCGCTCGATGGGCACGTCCTGGTGAGCCCGAACTCGTACATGAACACGCGAACCGGCCTCGAGACGGACTACCGGCTCACGGGTTCGAGCTAGTCTGAATCGGACTACTCGTCGAGGTCGAGCAAGCCGGCGAGCTGCTGCGCGTTCCTCACCGCGTAGTCGCGGTAGCAGTTGTTCATCAGGACGTGGGTCTCGCGGGCGGACTTCGAGAGGTCCTGGATCTTCGGGACCCACTCCTCGAGCTCCTCGTCCTTGTACAGGTACGCGAAGCGCTCGGCGGCGGTGACGCCCTTCTTCGTGAACTGCTTGGTGTCGCGGGTGTGGAAGCGGACCAGGGCCAGGTCGCTCGCGGTGGCGGCGGCCACAGGCGGGATCGAGGAGTCGAGGCCCTGGGGCATGTCCACGCAGACGAACGGCAGCTTGTGGTCCTCCAGCCAGGCCAGGGTCTCATCCTGGTTGCGGGGTTCCATCCACGACTTGTGTCGGAACTCCACGGCCACCCGGTAGTCCTTCAATCGCTCGGCGCACTCCACCAGGTACTGCTTGTTCGCGCCGGAGATCACGAACCACTGCGGGAACTGGAACAGCACCGCACCCAGCTTGCCGGCGGAGTGCAGCGGCATCAGCGCGTCGGCGAACCGCCTCCACACCTCGTCGACGACCTCGGCGGGGAGCTTGTCCCGGTACACGTTGCGCTTGTCGGCCTGGTCCGGAGGGAGTTGCTCGCGGAGGTCCTTGGGCATCCGGTCGGGCCGGGTGGGGTGGTTGGTCAGCAGCGAGTACGCTTTGACGTTGAATGTGAAGTGCTTCGGGGTCCGTTCGATCCACAGGACGGCGTTGCGCTCGACCGGGGGGGAGTAGTACGTGGAGTCCACCTCGACGATGGGGAACTGCTCGGAGTAGAACCGCAGGCGGTCCTCCGGGGTCTTCGCATCCCTGGGGTAGAAGGTCCCCTCCTTGATGAGGGTCGGCTCGGTCCACCCGCAGATGCCCACCAGCACGTCGCCCATGGCCTGAGCCTAGTGCACCGTCCCGGAAGTCCCTCGGCACCGGAGACGCGACTTCTGAAACGGAGCACCAGCGCGGGGCCCGAAAAGGAAGCGACGCCCGCGGCGAGGGGGGTGCCGCGGACGTCGCTGTAGGTGATGGAGTCTAACGGCTCTTACGAATCCGTGCTGTCGCCCCCTCCAGACCCGCTGTGACCTGCGTCTTCACCGTCACCGCCGGGGCCCGAGGAGTCGCCGCCGGGGCCGTCGTCGTCTCCCTGCTCGTCCTCGCCCTGGTCGTCGCCGGGACCCTGGTTGTCCCCGGGTCCCTCGTTGTCGTCACCCTGCTCGTTCTGGCCCTGGTCGTCGCCGGGACCCTCGTTCTCGTCCTGGCCCTGGTCGTCGGCCTGGTCCTCGTTCTGGTCCTCGGCCTCGTTCTCCTGCTCGGCCTCGTCCTCCGCCTCGTTCTCCTGCTCGTTCTGGTCGTCGGCCTCGTTCTCAGCCTGGTCGTTCGCGTCGTCGGCCTCGTTCTCAGCCTGGTCGTCGGTGCCCTCGTCGGACGCATTCTGGGCCCGGGCCACCGCGTTCCCCAGACCCGGAGGATTCACCTCGGCGGTCCGCTCCAGGGCCACGGCCGCCACCTCGCCGGCGCCCTGTCCGCGGATCGAGTGGTCGCCGGCCTTCGAGGAGCTCGGGGCGTTCCTCTCCGAGGCCCCGCTCCCGCCCGACGCCACCGCCGCACCGACCGCGAAGGTCGCGGCCAGGACGACCGCGGCCGCGACCGTGACGATCCGGAACCATCTGCGTGTTCCCATGGCACTCTCTCCCTTCGATCGGCTGCTCCGTGCACCTCCACGGTAGGAGAGGCGCTGTGAAGGGAATCCCACGGGAGCGCCAAGGAACCGGAAAGCTTCAGAAACGTGACGATTCGGGACTCATGTTCGAGCTAGTCGTCCCCGCCGGAGCCGCCGTCGCCGGAGCCGCCCGAGCCGCCGTCGCGCTGGTCGTCCCCGCCTCCCGAGCCGCCCCCGCCTCCGCCGTCGCCGGAGCCGTCGCCCCCGCCAGACCCGCCATCGCCCGAGCCGTCCGATCCGGAATCCGTCGACGTCTCCGTGGGCTGGGGGGACGCCACCGGCTGGTCGTCGCCGCCGGACCCGGACCCCTCGATCGAGCCCCCGTCCCCGGAACCGCTGCCGCTCGTCCCCGACCCGCCGTCGCCCGACCCCGAGCCGTCGCCGCCATCGCCCGAACCGCCTCCGGGTCCCTCGTCGCCCGATCCGGACGAACCGGAGTCGCCGCCGTGGTCGTCGGTCGCCTCGGTGGAGCCGGGACCCGGGTTCGGGCTCTCGTGCTCCTCCCCTTGGGCATCGCTCGGCCGGGGCGACGGCTCCGGGGAGGGCTCCTCGGTCTCGGTCTGCGTGTCCGGTGACTCCTGCACGAAATGGACGGGGGTGGTCGGGGTGAAGGGCCGGGCCAGGGTCCGGCCTGCCAGCACGTAGGCGCCCACGGTGAGGACCACGGCGATCACGGCGCCGGCGACCATGTAGCCGGCGCGGGCCAGGAACCTGTTCACGGTCCGAGCCTACGACCGGTCGCGATAAGAGCAGGTAAAGCTCAGATGCTCGTCCCGGCCGGTGGGAGACGGACCTCGACCCTGGTGCCGCCCTCCGCCCCCGGCGTGATCGACAGCTCACCGGCGGAGCGCTCGGCCAGCTCGCGCACGATGGCCAGCCCCAGGCCGGTGCCTCCGGGCGTGGCGTCCCGGCCCCGGTAGAACCGCTCCGTGACCCTGGGGACGCCCTGCGGGGGGATCCCCGGCCCCCGATCCTCGACCGCCAGGAAGGCCCGGCCGTTCGAGTGCCCGGATTCGATGCGAACCGGCCCCGGGGCGTGGACCAGCGCGTTGTCCACCAGGGCGTCGAGGATCTGGTCGACGTCCGCCGGCTCGGCCAGAGCTCGCCCGTCCCCGGCCGCGACCTGCACGGTCGACCCGGCCAGCTCGGCCTTCTCGCGGAACCGGTCGGCCGCCCGGCGGGCCGCCTCCGCCAGGTCCACCTCGGGGGGCGGCACCCCCTCCTCCACGCGCTTCGCCAGGACCAGCAGGCGCTCCACGATCCCGGCCAGGCGGTCGGCCTCCTCGTCGGCGGCGACGAGCTGCCGGCGGAGGTCGGCGGCGTCCTCCGGGGTCTTCGCCATGGCCGACTCCAGCCGGAGCTTCAGCCCGGTGAGCGGCGTTCGGAGCTGATGGGAGGCATTCGCGGTGAACTCCCGCTGGGCCCGGACCGTGGCCTCCAGCCGGGTCGCCATGTCGTCGAAGGAGTGCGCCACCTCCTCGACCTCCCGCGGTCCCCGGACGCCTCCGGCCCTCGCGGAGAGGTCGCCCTCGCCCAGCCTGCGGCTCGCGGCGGCCAGCCGCCGGAGCGGCCGCGACACCGATCCGGCTAGGGCGAACGCGATGAGCAGCCCGGCCACCAGGCCGCCGACGCCGATCGCGACCAGCCCGAGAATCGTCCGTCGCACGCTGGCCTGGACCTGGTCCGTCCCCTGCGACACCCGGATGGCCCCCACGACCTCGCCGTTCGACAGGACCGGGACGGCGACGGCCTGGATCTCCTGGTGGAGGGTCCGGCTGAAGCCCCGGCGGGCCGCGGGCCGCGCCGTCCGCAACGCCTCAGCGATCTCGGGCCGGCCGGAGGTCGCGTACTGCCGGCCGATCGGCCCCGTGCCCGACGAGTCGGCCACGAGGACGCCCCGCCGGTCCACCGCGATCACCCGGACCTCGTTTTGCTCGGTCTGGGCCTCCACCCACCGCTGGAGCTGAGCCCGGTGGGGGCGGGGCTCGAACAGCGCGATGGCGCCGGCGGCCGTGGTCTGGGCCAGCGTCTGCTCGCCGCTCAGCTGCTCGGCCAGCACCCGCTTCTGGAGGTTCAGCGCCAGCGGGACCTCGAGGGCCACGATGACCACCACGAGGATGTAGCCGAACGCCAGAACCAGCCGCGTGCGAACCCTCGTCGTCGGCCTCCTCATTTGGACACCCGGCGTCGAAGAGGCTACCCCTCCGATCCGGCGAGGTCCTCGGCCGAGGCGAACCGGAAGCCGACGCCGCGCACGGTGGTGATGAAGCGGGGGTTCGTCGGGTCGTCCTCGATCTTCTTGCGGAGCCACGAGACGTGCACGTCGAGGGTCTTGGTGGAGCCGAACCAGTGCTCGTCCCAGACCTGCTCCATGATGTCCTCCCGCCGCACCACCTGGCCGGCGTGGCGCATGAGCATGTGCAGGAGGTCGAACTCCTTCGCCGCCAACTCGACCACGGCGCCGCCCTTGGTCACGGTTCGGGACGCGGGATCCATACGGAGGTCGCCGACCTCCAGGACCTCCCGGCGGGACTGGGGCCGGCCCCGCCGGAGGATGGCCCGGATCCGGGCGGCCAGCTCGCGGGCCGAGAACGGCTTCACCACGTAGTCGTCGGCCCCGAGCTCCAGGCCCACCACCCGGTCCACCTCCTCGCCCCGGGCCGTGAGCATGATGATCGGGACGTCCGAGCGGGCCCGGAGGTCCCGGCACAGGTCCCGCCCGTCGCCGTCCGGGAGCATCACGTCGAGCAGGACCAGGTCCGGTTCGAGCGCGGCGAACGCGGCCTCCGCCGCCTCGACCGTGGGCGCCACCTCCGGATCGAACCCCTCCCGCTCCAGGCTCTCCGCCACGGGTTCGGCGATGGCCCGTTCGTCCTCCACCACCAGGATCCGCGGCCTCATGGGGTCAGCCTCTCACGGGTCCGGGGCTCCGCTCGGGAGGTCCGCTTACGACAGCGCCGCGTCCGCCAGCAGGTCCACCTGGTCGAGGTCGGGGACGGTCGGGTCCCACAGGAGCTCGTCCACGGCGCCCTCGGCGAAGGCCTGCTGGGTCTGCCGAATCCGGTCCACAGATCGGGGCACGTACTCCGCGAAGTCCCGCTCGCCCCCGCCGAAGTAGGCGTAGTAGTCCAGGATCGAGTGCTTGGAGGTCTCGATGTGCTCATCGCCGAGGGAGAAGTACGACAGCGCATAGATGTACGGCCGGCCCTCCCGCCCGGTTTGCTCCCAGGCCTCCCGGACCCGCTGGACGAACGGCACGACCACGTCCGGCGGGGCCCCGCCCGCCGTCCACCCGATGCCGAACTGCGCGGTCCGGCGGAGCGCCGCGTCCGACGACCCTCCGATCACGATCGGCACGCCGCCGTCGCGCGCCGGCCGGGGGGCCACCGGCTTGTCCGAGCTCTCCATGGGCTTGCCCGCGAGGGCGTCCCTGAGATCGGCGAGCTGCTGGTCGAACCGCTTGCCCCGGTCGTGGAACCCCTTCCCGGTCACCTCGAAGTCGTCCTCCCGGGCTCCCGGGGCGAGGCCCAGCAGGAGCCGGCCGCCGGAGATCTGGTCCACGGTGACCGCCTCCTTGGCCAGGAGCGCCGTGCTCCTCGTGGGTCCGAGGAGGATGTTCGTGAACAGCCCGATGCGCTCCGTCACCGCTCCGGCGGCGCTCAGGGTGACGAGCGAGTCGAACGAGAGATAGGCCACCCGGTCGATCGTGGCCAGCGTGGAGAACCCCCGCTCCTCGGCCCTTCGGGCCCAGGCCACGATGAGCTCCCCCGTGGCCCCGGGCGTGGTGTTCGGCAGTCCGATCCCGATCTTCATACGCGCGTGACCTCCCGTGGTTGCAGTCCGTCGCCGGCGGGCGTCCACCTCACGATAACCGCGTTGGGCGAGAGGGCCCCGGCCGGGTCGGTCAGGCGCCGGCGCCCAGGATCCCCGTGACCGATTCGTTGGCGAAGGCGTCCGGGCACCCCTCGGCTCGGCCCTTCGCCGTGGGGGTGACGTCGGCCTTCATGGTCCCGACGATCCTCGTGGCCTGCCAGACCCCGTCGACGACCTTGCCCTTGACGACGTGGAAGGAGAACGAGATGTGGTCGTTCCCGACCTTCGGGATCGTCGTGCCCGAGGGCTGCTGGATGCAGTCGAGCCTGCGGAAGTCCTTGCCCTGGTAGTGCCCGTTCCCCTGATACGTGACCTGGCCGGTCCCCGAATTGAGGTCGTCGCCCTTCCGAACGAGCTTCCCTCCGCAGGGCCCCATGTCGCAGCCCGGCGTGAACGTCCACGTCTCGGTGAACTTGGTGCCGGGCGGGAGGCTGTTGATCTTGTCGCTCGAGAGCACCTTGATCGTGACCTTGAACGGTCCGAACGGAGCGGCGTTCGGCAGCGTCTGCGGGACGGTCGGCGACGGGGAGGGCGACGGAGATGGGGACGGAGACGGAGACGGGCTGGTGCCCGGGGCCGGGGAGTGCGAGAGCGAGGGGGCCGGCGACACCTCGGTCCCTGTGGGAGTGGTCGGCACCGCGGCGGGCTTGGACTTCCCGCCACCGGCCGCCACGGCCACCACCACGCCACCCGCCAGCACGGCCGCGGCGACCCCGGCGGCGATCACCGCCCGCGGGGAGAACCGGCCCCACCTGCGAGGCTCCTTCGGGCCGGGCTGCTGTTGCTGCTGGCCGTTCCCGTTCCCGTGGTGCTTACCGGCGCGGATCGCACCGGAGGCCGCGGCCGCGCCGGCCCCGGGCTGGTGCTCGACGGGCAGGAGGTCGGCCGCCACCCCGATGCGGTCGTACAGCCCGGGCGCTCCGGTCTGCGACTGCTGGGCCAGGAGCCGGCCGGCCGGCGGCTCGGCCAGGTACGCGGCGATCACCGGGTCGAAGCGCCCGCCGTCCAGCCCCCGGACGAACTCGGGCATGACGTCGCGGGGGACCGAGACGTATCCCGTTCTGGGCCGGTCCGTGGCGTCCACCTCGAACACCGTGAAGTCCCACGTGGCCACCGCGGGGCGAACGGCGAACGACGGCCGGTCCCGGACCGTGATGAGCTCCCGGAACGGGATGTCCTCGGCGGTGTCCGGGGCGCCCGGCTCGTCCCGCCCGTCGTCCCTCCCGCCCTCCACCGGGAGGGCCAGTGTCCCGGCCACCAGGGCGTCGGCGGCCTCCAGATCCGAGGGGTCGACGTCGTCGCCGAGGGCCTCGCGCGCCGCCTCCCACGCCAGCTCGAGCTGGTCCTGCGCGGCGATGGTCCCACCCCGCCGCCGCCGGAGGATCGTCTCCCGGCCCCCGTCGTACAGGTCGGGCCCGAAGGCCCGGCGGTCCACGAACCATCCATACCGGATGGTGGCGGGGGCCACGGCCACGCGCAGCCGCGGGGGGAGCCGGCGCGGGGAGGTCCGGAGACCGGTCAGCGCGGCGGCGCAGGCCCGGGCGCTTCCCGCGGCGAACGCCGACACGGCCCGGAGATGGCGCCCGGCCACGAACTCCCCGCACAGCTCGGCCCGTCCCGGACGGGGGCGCACGATGAGCCCGGGGGACTCAGCCCGGTCCATCAGCAGCATCAGGGCGGGAGCGAACGTCGAGGCGTACAGCCGGCACACCCGTTCGTTGAGCTCGGCCGGCATGGCCACGCTGACGTGGGTGGAGTACCCGTCCGTGACCACCGGCGCGGGTAGTGTGTCGAGGAGCCCCTCCAGCTCGTCCCGGCCCCGCCGGGACAGCCCGTCCAGCGCCGCCGTGAACCCGGCCCGGCGGGGGACGGGGGGCGTGGCCACCTCGGCCTCCCGGCCGTCGGAGGTCAGGGACCCTCCCCAGGCCAGGCGGTAGGCGTTCGGGTCGCCGGGGTCGAGCCGGCGGCCCTGCACCGGCAGGTCGTGGATGAGGCGGCTGAAGTCCATGGGTTCGCCCGACATGCGGAGCGAGAACTCCTGCTCCACGCCGAGGAGCGCCGCGGGAGCCGGACGGGGCGGCCGGCCCAGCATGAGCCGAAACTCGGCGTCGAACCGGTCGAGCGGCGATCCGGCGTGATCGGTCACGTGAGCCCCACCCCCGAAGGACGCGGCATCCGGAAAGGAGCTACGGGGCGGGCGGGGGTGGTGGGGTCCCCGGCCGCGGTTCCGGCGGCGGCGGGGGGGGAGCGAGCGGCGTCTCCACGGTGGGGGTGACCCCGGCAGAGGTGGTCTCCTGGTGCTCGGAGTGCTCGGCCTCCATCTCGGCGATCTGGGTCCGCTCCTGCTCGCGCTCGGCGCGGTCCTCCTTGCGGGCCTGCGACTCCTTGTACACCGTGTACGCGGCCGAGAGGCTGGCGATGTAGTCCGGGATGTCGGTCATCGTGGCCAGCGGATTGCCCTTCTCGCCCATGGGATCCCCTCCCCCCGTTCGGAGCCCGGCCATCCGTGGCCCGGCACAACGCGCTGAGCATATGCCCCGTGTCAACGCGAAATGCGCCGGGTGCCTGGGCCGATGGGCCCTGCCCCGCCGGGCCGTCCGAGCCGGGACCGGACCGGGGTACCCGGGCGGGACGGGACTCTCGACCCTCCCGCGCCGGCCCCGGCGATGGGACGCTCCGGTCCGGGAAGGTGTCGCTTTCTCGGGGACCCTCCCGGCAGGAGGAAGGAGATGTTCCGATGACCGACTCACTGCGGTCCGCGGACCGCCCCGACGTGGACGTGTGGCACGAGTTCGGGGACCGGTTCGTGATCGAAATCCGGGGCCATCAGCTGTGGGTCGACCAACCGGTGCGAGATGGGGGCGAGGATCTCGGGCCGACGCCGACTGAGCTGTTCGTCGCCAGCCTGGCCTCGTGCGCTGGCTTCTACGCCGGGCGGTTCCTGCGGCGACACGGTCTTCCGGCCGACGGCCTGCGCGTGGCCTGCCAGTTCGACATGGCGCAGGACCGCCCGGCCAGGGTCCGGTCCGTGCGCCTGACGGTCTCGGTCCGGGCGGCGCTGTCGCCGTCCCACCGGGAGGCCCTGCAGCGGGTGGTCGAGCACTGCACGGTGCACAACTCGATCCGGATCTCCCCGGAGATCGGGGTCGAGGTCGAGGGGGCGGCGGTCGCGGCCTGACGCGGCCTCGGAGCGGCAACCATCGCGCTCCGCGCGCCGGGCACGGGTTCGCCTCCACCTCTCCGGCCGGCCCGTGCCGGCGGTGTCCGGCGCCCGCCCTCGGGGGAGGCTCCACGGGGAGCCTCCCCCCGTTCCCTCACGGACCGCTCGCGCGTCGAGGGGCTACGCTGGTCGTGAAGCCCGAAACGCGACCGGATGACGACCCGACGGCGAGGTGACGGGGATGGCTGACGACGGTGGAGCTGGAGCGACGCTGGAGGCCGGTGGGGACCGGCTGGACATCCACCGGCTGGACGCGGTGGACGGGGCCGACCTGGCCCGCCTTCCCCACACGGTGAAGATCCTGCTGGAGAACCTCCTGCGCCGGGCCGGGTCGCGGGACGTGTCGCACGACGACGTGGCGGCGCTGGCCCGGTGGCCCGTCGAGCCGCCTCCCGACGCCGCGATCGCGTACATGCCCGCGCGGGTGCTGATGCAGGACTTCACCGGGGTCCCGGCGGCCGTGGACATCGCGGCCGTCCGCTCCGCGGTGGGGCGGGCCGGGGGCGACCCGGCGAAGGTGAACCCGCTGGTGCCGGTGGACCTCATCATCGACCACTCGGTCCAGGTGGACATGTTCGCGTCGCCCGACGCGTACCGGGCCAACGTCGAGTGGGAGTACCGGCGCAACGGCGAGCGGTACTCGTTCCTGCGCTGGGCCCAGCAGGCCTTCGAGGGCTTCCGGGTGGTGCCGCCCGGCATGGGGATCTGCCACCAGGTGAACCTGGAGCACCTGGGCCGCGTGGTGCTGGTCCGGGGCGGAGTGGCCATGCCGGACACCCTGGTGGGAACGGACTCCCACACCACGATGATCAACGGCCTGGGCGTGCTGGGGTGGGGGGTCGGGGGCATCGAGGCCGAGGCGGCCATGCTCGGCCAGCCCATGTTCCTGCCGTGGCCCGTCGTGGTCGGCGTCCGCATGACCGGCGCCCTCCCGGCCGGCACCACGGCCACCGACCTGGTGCTGACCATGACCCAGATGCTCCGGGCCCACGGGGTGGTGGGGAAGTTCGTGGAGTTCTACGGCGACGGGCTGTCGTCGCTGACCGTCGAGGACCGGGCCACGCTGTCGAACATGTGCCCGGAGTACGGCGCCACCGCGGCCTTCTTCCCGGTGGACCACCAGACCCTGAAGTACCTCACGAACACCGGTCGGGGCGATGTCGTGGACCTGGTGGAGCGGTACTGCAAGGAGCAGGCCCTGTGGCGCACCGACGGCGATCCCGACCCTGAGTTCACCGAGCAGCTGGACCTCGACCTGACTTCGGTGGAGCCGTCGCTGTCGGGGCCCAAGCGGCCCCAGGACCGCGTCGCGCTGGCGAAGGTGTGGGACTCGTTCGTCGAGGCGTTCCGGGAGCGGATCCGGGAGGACGACATCCGCAACCACGACCTCGACGAGGGGTTCTCGAACATGGCCGCCGGGACCCGGCTGGAGAGCGAGCGGGAGGCCGGGATCGTGAGCCCCGAGGCCGCGAAGAAGGTCCGGGACGGCTCGGTGGTGATCGCGGCCATCACGTCGTGCACGAACACGTCGAACCCCAGCGTGATGCTCGCGGCCGGGCTCCTGGCGAAGAAGGCGGTGGAGGCCGGGCTCCAGGCCAAGCCGTGGGTGAAGACCTCGCTGGCGCCGGGATCCCGCGTGGTCACGGACTACCTGGACCGGGCCGGGCTCCAGCCGTACCTCGACAAGCTCGGGTTCGTGCTGGTCGGCTACGGCTGCACGACCTGCATCGGGAACTCCGGGCCGCTCCCGGACGAGGTGGCCAAGGAGGTCGACCAGCGCGACCTGGCGGTGGTGGCGGTGCTCTCGGGGAACCGGAACTTCGAGGGCCGGATCCATCCCCAGGTCCGCGCGTCGTACCTGGCCTCGCCCCCGCTGTGCGTGGCCTACGCGCTGGCCGGCCGGGTGGACGTCGACCTGACCTCCGAGCCCATCGGGCGGACCCCCGAGGGCGACGACGTGTACCTTCAGGACCTGTGGCCGAGCACCGACGAGGTCCAGGAGGCCATCGCCCGGGCCATCGACGCCGGGCAGTTCGAGGAGGAGTACCGGCGGATCTGGGACGGTGACGAGCACTGGGCCGAGCTGCGCTCGCCCACCGGCACGGTCTACGAGTGGGCTCCCGGCTCCACGTACGTCCGGGAGCCCCCGTTCTTCACCGACCTCTCGCCGGAGGCCGGGGAGCCCGGCGACATCGAGGGGGCCCGGGTCCTGGTGAAGGTGGGGGACTCCATCACCACCGACCACATCTCGCCGGCCGGTTCGATCAAGAAGGACTCACCGGCGGGGCAGTACCTGATCGAACACGGCGTGCAGCCCGGCGAGTTCAACTCCTACGGGTCCCGCCGGGGGAACCACGAGGTGATGATGCGGGGGACGTTCGCCAACGTCCGCCTGCGCAACGAGCTGGCCCCGGACACCGAAGGGCCGTGGACCCGCCACCTCCCCGACGGCGAGCAGATGACCATCTACGACGCGTCGCTCCGGTACGCCGAGGAGGGCGTGCCGCTCCTGGTCATCGCGGGCAAGGAGTACGGCAGCGGGTCGTCCCGGGACTGGGCGGCCAAGGGGCCGGCCCTGCTCGGGGTGAAGGCGGCCATCGCGGAATCGTTCGAGCGGATCCACCGGTCGAACCTGGTGGGCATGGGCATCCTGCCGCTGCAGTTCGCCCAGGGCGACTCCGCTGAGTCCCTGGGCCTGACCGGCGAGGAGACCTACACGATCCGGGGCCTGTCGGGCGGTGTCACGCCGAAGCATACGGCCACCGTGGAGGCCCGGCGAGAGGACGGCTCCACGCGGGAGTTCGAGGTGACGGTCCGCATCGACGGCCCCGCCGAGGTCGACTACCACCGCCACGGCGGCATCCTGCAGATGGTCCTTCGCCAGATGCTGTCGAACGAGGCCGGCTAGACCCAGACCTCGTCTTCCGGTTCGCCGAGCACCTCGTCCACGGAGATTTCCAGACCGGGGGCCCGATCGGTGCTGAGGATGGCGCCCCGCTCCAGGAGCTCAGGTGGTCCGAATCGCTCGTCGGTCAGGCGGTAGACCTCCACCCGGTCCGACTGGAGGTCCACGTACCAGTACTCCGCCACGCCGAACCGCTGATAGACCTCGCGTTTGCGGTGCAGCTCCAGGCGGCGCGTCGAGGGCGACGACACCTCCACCACGATGTCGGGAGCTCCCCGAACGAACTTCCGCTCGATCCGCGCCTGATGCCTGGCGTTCACGAACACGATGTCGGGCTCGAGCACGGTGGTATCGGAGAAGTACACGTCGAGTGGGGCCGGAAACACCTCGCCGCCGTTCGCCGTGCACCAGGTGTCGAACGCGGTGATCAGCTTGACCACGGCTCGCTGATGGCGGGTGGCGGGCGCGGCCGTCACGATGAGCTCCCCGTCGATGAGCTCCCGCCGGAGATTGTCGTCGGGGAAATTCCCCAGATCGTCGTACGTGAGACCGGTGATGGGCTCAGTGGCCATGGTGGTTCACCCCCCATGCCGAGGGACCGTATTGCGAGGGTACGACATCGCCGTGGGGCTGTGAACCAGTGGCCCGGTGGGGAAGGGCGTCGCCGTCACACCGATCGGAGGGCATCGGTCGGGGAGAGCCGTGCCGCTCGAACCGCCGGGTACAGCCCGGCCAGCGCCCCGATCGCGATGGCGGCCCCGATCCCGGCGGCCAGCGCCGCCGGCGGGACCACGGCGATCCAGCCGCGGTTCGAGGCATACGCGACGGTGATGGCTGCGCCCAGCGCCGCCCCGGTCAACCCGCCGCCGCGCCCCACCCCGGGATCGGGCATGTCGACGCCGTGCTCGCGCATGCACTGGGCGAACTTCAGCCCGGCCTCCTTCGCGTCGCGCTCCGAGCTGTTCCTCCCCGAGTTCGCCGACGACTCCCGCACGCCGTGGCCGCCAGTGCGAGGACCACCACGGCGGCTGCGGTCGCGCGGATCACCCCGTTCCGTGCTCGCATCGTCCTCCCTCCTGCCGGGAGGGCCCGTCCCCCCCGGCGACATCAGACAAGCGGGCCAAGGTGAGCCCGCCCTGAGGGCGGGATGAAGGCGACGGCTGAGTTCGCTAAGAGGTCGCTGAGGGAAGCGGGACGGGAGGTGGGGGCACGGCGGGCGCGGAGGGGAGGCTGAGACGGAGGACCGCCCCGCCGCCGGGCGCGTTGGCGGCAGACACCGTCCCCCCATGGGACTCCGCCACCTGGCGGACGATGGCCAGCCCCAGCCCCGACCCGGGCAGGCCCCGGGCCGCCCGGGAGCGGTAGAAGCGGTCGAACACGAACGGGAGGTCAACAGGGTCGATCCCGGGGCCGTGGTCACGGACGGTGACGGTCCCCGCGTGGACGGTGACCTCCACGGCGCCGCCGAGCGGGCTCCACTTCACGGCGTTGTCGAGGAGGTTGCCCACGGCCCGGTCCAGCCGGTCGGCCGCGCCCGGCACGACGGACGGATCGAGGTCCATCGAGATCTGCACCGACGGGGCCCGGCGCCGGGTCCGCTGCACCGCGGCCAGGACGACCTGGTCCAGGCGGACGTCGTCCACCCGGGCCGGCGGGGCCTGGCCGTCGCGGGCCAGATCCACCAGGTCGGTGACCAGCGCGGTCATCTCGTCGAGCTGCGCCAGTACATCGCGGCGGAGACGTTCCCGGTCGTCCGGTGGGAGCTCCGCGCCCCGCGCCAGGACCTCGATGTTCGTTCGCAGGGAGGTCATTGGGGTCCGGAGCTCGTGCGAGGCATCGGCCACCAGCTGCCGCTGGGCTCCCACCGACCGCTCCAGGGCCTCGAGCATCCGGTTGAACGACGCGGCCAGCCGGCCCACCTCGTCGTCACCGGTCACCTCGATGCGCGCGGCGAGGTCGCCGGTGGCCGTGACGTGCTCGGCGGTCTCGGTGAGCCGCCGGACGGGGCGGGCCGCGGTCCGGGTCACCAGGAACCCCAGGACCGCCGCCAGGGCCACGCCGGCCAGGGAGATGCCGGCCAGGACCACGGCCAGCCGAGACAGGGTCGCGTCCACCTCGGCCAGGGGCCGGGCGATCTGGATGGCCAGGGGCTGGGGGATCGGCTCCGGCACCGGCAGGATCCTGGGCACGCGCGCCGTGACGACCCGGTAGTGCACGCCGTCCAGGGTCCGGTCCGTGAGGTACGTCTCGTGGGTCCCGGCGGCCACCGCTCGTGCCGCCGCCGATGGCTCGATGTACTGCCCGTGCTCGCTGGAGGGCCGAAGCACGGTCCCGTCGGTGGCGACGAACTGCACGTACCCCGGCGACTCCCCGGCCACGTCGGGAGGCGGGACCACGATCCGGACGCCCCCGGTCCCGTCGACGATCGAGACCGTCCGCGGGGTCAGCAGCTGGTCGAGCCGGTCACGGAGGGCGTCGTCCACCTGGCCCCGGAGCTCCGCCCGGACCACCAGGTACACCACCACCGACGCGAGGGCCACCGCGACGGCCACGGCGGACGCCGAGCCCACCGTGAGCCGCCGCCGGAACGTCACGGCACTCCTCCCCCGTCGGGCCCGGTGAGCTCCTTCAGCACGTAGCCGATGCCGCGAACCGTGTGGATGAGACGGCGCTCGCCGGCGGCCTCGGTCTTGCGCCGGAGATAGCCCACGTACACCTCGAGCGAGTTCGAGGTCGGGCCGAAGTCGTACCCCCACACCCGGTCGAAGATGACGTCGCGGGTCAGGACCCGGCGGGGGTTCCGAAGGAACAGCTCCAGCAGCAGGAACTCCGTCCGGGTCAGCTCCAGCTGGCGGCCGGACCGGCGGGCCTCGTGGGCCACGGGGTCCAGCTCGAGGTCCGCGTACCGGAGAACATCGCCGTCCTCCGGAGCCATCCGCCGGAGCAGGGCCCGGAGGCGGGCGAACAGCTCCTCCAGGGCGAACGGCTTCACCAGGTAGTCGTCGGCCCCGGCGTCGAGCCCGGCCACCCGGTCGGACACCTGGTCCCGGGCGGTGAGCATGAGGATCGGGGTTCGGAGGCCGGAGGCCCGGACCATCCGGCTGACCTCGAGCCCGTCGATCCCGGGCATCATCACGTCCAGGATCACGGCGTCGAGCTCCCCGTCACCGATGGCCCGGAGGGCCTCGGCGCCGTCGGCCGCCAGGGAGACCCTGTAGCCCTCCAGCCGCAGGGCGCGGTCCAGCGACTCCCGGACCGCCGGCTCGTCGTCCACCACCAGGACCCGCGCTCCCACCCCGTCAGTGTGCTCCTCGTTCCTGAACGCAGCCTGAGACCGCGACCAGTCGAAACGGCGTCCCGGCGGGGGGCGAAGGTCCCCCCTGAGAGGGGTTGTCCGGCCCGTGGCCGGGGCCCGGCCTCACACCATGCTGGCTCCCACAGGGCGCCCACAGGAGAACGAGACAATGGAGAACGAGCGGGTCTTCGCCGAGCCGTGGCGGGTGAAGTCGGTCGAGTCGATCACCCTCATCACCAGGGAGCGCCGCCGGCAGGCCCTGGAGCACGCGCGCTGCAACATGTTCGGGATCGACTCCCGGGACGTGTTCGTCGACTTCCTCACCGACTCCGGGACCGCCGCCATGAGCGCGTCGCAGTGGGCCGGGATCATGGAGGGGGACGAGGCCTACGCCGGGGCCCGGAACTGGACCCACCTGGAGCGAACCGTCCGGGAGGTCACCGGCCTTCCGTACGTGATCCCCACGCACCAGGGTCGGGGTGCCGAGACCGTGTACGCCCGGGCCTTCGTGGAGCCGGGCGACGTCGTGCTCGGCAACCTCCACTTCGACACCACGCGGGCCCACATCCGGAACCGGGGAGCCCGCGCCGTGGACGTGATCGTTCCCGAGGGCATGGACCCCGACGACCTCTCGCCGTTCAAGGGGAACGCGGACCTCGCCGCCGCCGAGCGGGTGGTGGCCGAGCACCCCGGACGGGTGAAGTTGTTCGTGCTGACCGTGACGTCGAACACGAACGGCGGGCAGCCCGTCTCGCTGGCCAACGCCCACGCCGTCTCGGAGTTCTGCCGGCGCCACGGCATCCGACTGATCGTCGACGCCGCCCGGTTCGCCGAGAACTCGTTCCTGGTCAGGGAGCGCGAGATCGGGCAGGAGCCCCGGACCGTGCGCGAGATCGCGGCCGAGCTGTTCTCGCTGGCCGACGGCGCGGCCATGAGCGCGAAGAAGGACGCCCTGGTGAACATCGGCGGGTTCCTGGCCCTCCGGAACCGGGCCGACTACCGCCGGTGCCAGCCGTGGGCCGTCCTGTACGAGGGGTTCACCACGTACGGGGGGATGTCCGGCCGGGACCTGGAGGCGGTGGCCCGGGGCCTGATGGAGGGCATGGACGAGACCTACCTGGCGGCCCGGATCCGGCAGGTCCGGCTGCTTCACGAGCTGCTGTCCGACGAGGGCATCCCGCTGGTTCGCCCGCCCGGCGGCCACTCGGTGGTGATCGACGCTGCGGGGTTCCTGCCCCACGTGCCGCGGTCGGGCTTCCCCGCCGAGGCGCTGGCCGCCGCGCTGTACGAGGAGGCCGGTGTCCGCGGGGCCGCGCTGGGGGGCCTGGCCTTCGGGGAACGCGACCCGGCCACCGGCGAGCTCCGCCCGGCCCCGTGGGAGTACCTCCGGCTGGCCGTGCCCCGCCGGGTGTACACGGACAACCACATCGCCTACGTGGCGGACGCGATCCGCCGTCTGTGGGCCAAGCGCGAGGAGATCCCGGCCCTCCGCCTGCTGTACGCGCCGGCCGAGCTTCCCCACTTCACCGCGGCATTCGAACGGGAGGACGTGAGGTCGCCATGAGCGCGAGACGGACCGGATGGTTCGAGCCCTATCGCATCAAGGTCGTGGAGCGGATCCCGGTCACGACCCCGGAGGAGCGCCGCAAGGCACTCGACGAGGCCGGCTGGAACACGTTCCTGCTCCGGTCCGACCAGGTCACGATCGACCTCCTCACCGACTCCGGCACGAACGCCATGAGCGACCAGCAGTGGGCCGGGCTGATGGTCGGCGACGAGGCGTACGCGGGGAGCCGCAACTACTACCACCTGGAGGAGGCCATCCGGGAGCACTACGGCTACCGGCACGTCATCCCGACCCACCAGGGACGGGGGGCCGAGCACATCCTGTCGCGGATGCTCATCTCGCCCGGCGACGTGGTGCCGGGGAACATGTACTTCACGACCACCCGCCTGCACCAGGAGTTGGCCGGCGGGGAGTTCGCCGACATCATCGTGAACGAGGCCCACGACCCCACCAGCCTGCACCCGTTCAAGGGCGACGTGGACCTGGCCAAGCTCTCGGCGGTCATCGAGCGGGTCGGGCCCGAGCACGTCCCCTACGTCTGCCTGGCCGGGACGGTGAACATGGCCGGGGGGCAGCCGATCTCCATGGGGAGCCTCCGCGCGGTCCGCCGGCTGTGCCGGACCCACGGCATCCCCGTGATCCTCGACGCCACCCGGGCCGTGGAGAACGCGTGGTTCATCAAGGAGCGGGAGCCGGGGTACGCCGACTGGCCGGTCCGGGACATCCTGTTCGAGATGTGCGCGCAGACCGACGGCTGCACGATGTCGGGGAAGAAGGACGCGCTGGTGAACATCGGCGGGTGGCTCGCCCTCAACGACGCGGACCTGGCCGCCGAGGCCCGGAACCTGTGCGTGGTGTACGAGGGGCTCCACACCTACGGGGGGCTGGCCGGCCGGGACCTGGAGGCCATGGCCCGGGGCATCGCCGAGTCCGTGGACGACGACCACATCCGGGCCCGCATCATGCAGGTCCGGGAGTTCGGCGAGGACCTGGTGGAGCGGGGGATCCCGGTGGTCCGGCCCATCGGCGGCCACGCCGTGTTCCTCGACGCCGCGCGGATCTACCCGCACCTGTCGCAGGAGCAGTTCCCGGCCCAGCGCCTGGCGGCCGAGCTGTACCTCGACTCCGGGACCCGGTCCATGGAGCGGGGGATCGTCTCCGCGGGCCGCGATCCCGAGACGGGGGGGCACCGCCATCCCGGCCTGGAGCTCGTCCGCCTCACCGTCCCCCGGCGCGTGTACACGGCCCGGCAGCTGGACATGGTGGCCGGCTCGGTCGGCGACGTGGCCGAGCGAGCCGAGGACACGGCCGGCCTGGAGATGACGTACGAGCCGAAGTACCTCCGGTTCTTCCAGGCCCGGTTCCGTCCCCTCGCGGACGTGGAGCCGTAGCGATGTCCCCATGTTGCCCGATTGGCCCCCGCGGTCGGGGCCGTCCGGCCCTCGTGGGGGGACCCTCCGGCGACGACACTCCTGGCATGTTCCCCGGATCATTCGGGAGGAGGTGGACGAGATGTTCGAGTCCTACGTGCTGATCGATGCCCAGGTCGGCAAGGCGGAGGAGGTCGCGCACGAGGTCCAGGCTATGGACGAGGTGCTGCACGCCGACGTGGTCACCGGCTGCTACGACGTGCTGGCCAGGATCCGCGCGGACGCCCCCCGGGACCTCGGGCGGATCGTCAACTCCATGCACTCGGTGGACGGCGTGACCCGCACCCAGATCTGCCCCGTGGTGCACCAGTCGATCGCCGCGCACCGCGGGTGGCAGCCCCTCCACGCCGCCGTGTGATCGGGGGGTCCCCGATCGGAGTCGTCCCGACGAAATAATCTGCGATCCTCGTTCGTTGCCAACCGTCATGGGGCGGGGACATGCCTACGTGACCCGAACGAGGAGCGGCCGGTGAGCGAGGGAGACGGATCGGGCATCGCCCAGGGACGAAGGGTCGTCCCCGCGTGGGCGGTGCTCACGCTGGTGTGCCTGGGCCAGTTCATGGTGGTGCTCGACATCTCCGTGGTGAACGTGGCCCTGCCGTCCATCCAGGGCGACCTCGGGTTCAGCAGGTCCGGCCTCCAGTGGGTGGTGAACGCCTACACGCTGGCGTTCGCCGGATTCCTGCTTCTGGGCGGACGGGCCGCCGACCTGTTCGGACGGCGCCGGATGTTCGTCCTGGGACTGGGCGTGTTCGCGGCGGCCAGCCTGGTGGGCGGCCTGGCCCAGAACAGCACCATGCTGGTGGCGGCCCGGGCCATCCAGGGGTTGGGCGGCGCCATCCTCGCGCCGGCCACCCTCACCATCCTCACCACGAGCTTCACCGAGGCGAAGGAGCGGGCCCGGGCCCTGGGCGTGTGGAGCGCGATGGCCGCGGCCGGCGGGGCGTCCGGCGCCATCCTCGGCGGGTTCCTCACCGACGCGCTGTCGTGGCGGTGGATCCTGTTCATCAACGTCCCGATCGGGGTGGGGGCCGTGATCGCGGCCCGCGCCGTGCTGGCCGAGTCGAAGGCGGAACCGCGCGAGCGGCGGGGCCTCGACGTGGCCGGCGCGCTCACGGTGACGGCCGGCCTGGTCTCGCTGGTCTACGGCATCGTCGGCACGGAGCAGCACGGCTGGACCTCGTGGCAGACGGTGGTGCCGGTGGTCCTGGCCGCGGTGCTGCTGGGGGGCTTCGTGCTCATCGAGGCCCGGCTGGCGCAGGCTCCGCTGATGCCGCTCGGCCTGTTCCGGTCGCGGTCGGTGTCGGGGGCGAACCTGGTCATCCTGCTCACGGGCGCCGCGTTCTTCTCGATGTGGTACTTCCTCTCGCTGTACATGCAGAACGTCCTGGGGTGGAGCCCGCTCACCGCCGGGTTCGCGTTCGTCCCGATGACCGCGGCCATCGTGGTGGGGGCCCAGGTGGCCGCCCGGCTGGTGCCGGTGGTGGGAGCCCGGCCCCTGCTGGTCATCGGCGGAGTCTCCGCCGCGGTGGGCCTGGCCTGGATGTCCGGGATCTCCCCGCACGGCACCTACGTGGGCGACCTCCTCGGCCCGGGCCTGGTCGTCACGTTGGGCCTGGGCCTGGCGTTCACCCCGGTTGCCTTCGCCGCGACCGCCGGGGTCCCGCCGCGCGACGCCGGCCTGGCCTCGGGCGTCCTGAACACCACACGGCAGGTCGGGGGCTCGGTGGGGCTGGCCGTGCTGGCCACGCTGGCCGCGGACCGGACCGCCGCGGTGCAGGGAACGTTCGAGTCCCGCGAGACGACGATCGTCGCGCTGACCGCCGGGTACTCGAGGGCCTTCGTGGTCGGTGCGGCCATCGCCGCCGCGGGCGCGCTGGCGGCGCTGGTGGTCCCGTCGATCCGCCCCGGCCGTGCCGCTCGCATCGCCGAGCCGACGACGGTCGAGGCCGGCGTGCCCGAAGCGGCAGTCGACGCGTAGCCGCCCTCAGGCGTCCAGGAGGTCGAGCGCCCGGCCCACCGTGCGGATGGTGGCCTCCGTGATCGGGTTGCCCACGCAGATGGCCTCGTCGGCCCCCGCGTCGGCCAGGTCCCGGAGCATGCCCGCGATGGCCTCCGGGCTCCCCTCGACGGCGGGCGCCTCCGCGTCCACCGGACGCTCGCCCGCACCCGGATCGAACGCCACGAGGACGCACGCGCTCCGCCGAACCTCACCCGGCACCCTCCCCACGACGGCCACCGCCTGGTCGATGGTCGCGTTGAGCTCCGCGAACCCCATCGCGGTGTTGCCGTAGTCCAGGTACCAGCAGTTCCAGGAGTCGACGAACGGCAGCGTGGCCCGGAGGACCCGCGGTCCGACGCTCCCCACCATGAGCTCGGGCCGGCGATGGGCCCTGGGCAGGAGCACCGCGTCGTCGGTCCGGAAGAACCGGCCCCGGAACGTGACCCGCTCGCCGTCCAGGAGCCGGCGGACGATCTCGAACGACTCCTCGAACCTGGCCGCCCGCCGGTCGAACGGGAACCCGAAGGCGCGGAACTCGGTCTCGTTCCACCCGGCGCCGAGGCCAAGGACCAGCCGCCCGCCGCTCACCTCCTGCACGGCGGCGGCGGCCCGGGCCAGCATGCCCGGCGGCCGGTACCCGGTGCAGGCCACCAGCGGACCGAGCCGGACCCGCGAGGTGGCCGCGGCGAGGGCGGCGAGCAGCGTCCAGGCGTCCCACGGCCCCCGCTCCGGCCGGCCGTCGCCCCGGTACAGCAGGTGGTCGCCCACCCAGATCGAGTCGAACCCGGCCTCCTCTGCCGCCGCGGCCATGGCCGCGTACTCGGGCCACCGCACGTCCCGTTCGACCTCCGGCAGCTGGACGCCCACGCTCACCGGTCGCATGGCGACGCAGTGTATGGATTCGCGCGTGGCCGGGGACCGGAGGACGAGCAGGGCCGCCACCCCGCCACCGCGAACACCGGAGGAACAGCGTCTGCCAGTCGATCCCCGTGATGCGCTCGGCCTTCTCGTGGAGCTGGCCGACCTCGTCGGCCGACATGCACAGGAACAGCGCGGCCATCACGAGGCTCCTCGGCGATTCGTGGGCTCCCGGACGAGGAACGGGCCGGTGGCCGGGGGAGAATGGGCCCATGCTCGAGCGTCCCGGCCGCGGCGCCAATACCCGTCCATGAGCCCGGGACGGACCGGGGGGTCGCGGCGTGGGAACTGAGGCCGGCGAGCCGGTCGTCGACGTCGCGCCGGGACCCGTGACCCGCCGGGCCGCCCGCAACGCGCTCGCAGTCTCCGCCGCCCAGGTGGCCGGGAAGGTGGCCACCCTGGCGTACACGATCGCTGCGGCCCGGGTCCTCGGGGCACACGACTTCGGGACGTTCGCCTACGCCCTGTCGTTCGCGCTGCTGGTGGCCACCCTCCCCTCGTGGGGGTTCGACCCCCTGCTCGTCCAGCGGGGGAGCCGGGACCCGCGGGAGATTCCGCGGCTGCTGTCCGAGACCCTGGTGTGGCGGACGGCCATCGCCGTGCCAGTGTTCGGCGCCGCGGCCATCGCCAGCGTGGCCCTCCGGCCGGACAGCGAGTCGGCGGTGACGTTCGTGCTGATCCTGGTGGCCATCGCCGTCGAGGTGTACGCGGACGCCGGCCACGCCGCCGCGGCGGCCCTCCAGAACCAGACGTGGACCAGCGCCTCGCTCGTGGTCCAGCGGTTCCTCACCGCGGCGCTGGCCGTGGCCTCGCTGGCCCTGGGGTTCGACCTGGCCGGACTGGCCGTGGCGTACCTGGCGGGCTCGGTGGCGGGAGCGGCCGGGGTGGCCCTCTCCGTGCGACGGCTGGGGGTCTCGCTGGACTTCCGGGCGGTGAACCGCCGTGGCCTGTGGGACACCGCCCGGATGTCGATCGCGATCGGGATCGACACGGTGATCTCGCTGGCCCTGTTCCGGATCGACCAGGTCATGCTCGGCGCGCTGAAGGGCGACGCTGCGGTCGGCGTGTACGCGGCGGCCTACCGCCTCCTGGAGACGGTCCTGTTCGTGTCGTGGGCCGTGGCCAAGGCGGTGTTCCCGGTGATGAGCGCGTCCACGCACTCGTGGCGGGTCCGGCGAGGGGTGGAGCAGGGCCTGGCGGCGGTGGGCCTGCTGTACGTGCCGTTCGGGGTGGGGCTGCTGATCGAGGCCGAACCCGTCCTCCGCGTGCTGTACGGGCACCACTACGCGGTGACCGGCACGCTGTCCGTGCGGTGGCTCGCGATGGCCCCCCTGGTGTTCGCGGCCGCGTACCTGGGGGCCTACGGGCTGCTGGCCCGGGAGCGCCGCTGGCAGGTGGTCACCGTGTCGCTGGTGGCGCTGGGGGTGAACGTCGGGCTCAACCTGGTCCTGATCCCCGCCTTCTCCAGCACCGGCGCGGCGGCCGCCACCACGCTGTCCTACCTGGTCGAGGCCCTGGTCACGTTCGCCCTGCTGGCCCCCGACACCGGCTGGCCTCGGCTGGCCCGGGGCCTGGCGCCGTCCACGGTGGCCTCCGGGGCCATGGCCATCGTCCTGCTGGTCGTCCGGGCCGGCCTGGCCGTGGAGGTCCCCCTCGGCGTGGCGCTGTACGTGGCCGCCTGGTACCCGCTGGCCCGCTGGTGGACCCCGGAGCAGCTCGCGCTCATCGCGACATTCCTCCCCCGCCGGGGCCCCGACGGGGATCCGGAGGAACCGCTCAGCGAGCCGGCGAGCGGCCGGTGAGCTTGCGCCGGAGAGCCCGGGCCAGCATATGCAGGTGGAGGCGGCCCCGCTCGATCTCGACGGGGGGGACGAGGGCCTTCGGGATGGGATCGCGGTACCGGCGCACGGTGTCACGCTGGGTCCAGGCCTCGCGGACGCCCTTCAGCCATGCCCCCGGCATGCCCCGGTACACGCTCTCGACGAGGTCGAACGCCAGATGGGCCGGGATGCGCGGGGCCGCCACCGCCGGCGGGAACCGCAGCCAGAAGTACCACGCGTTGCTGCGGATCCGGTACGTCCGCCGCCGGTCCTGACCGCGTCGCCGCCGATCACACCGCCGGGGCGGTGATCAGGGTGATCGTGGCGGTGTGGGTTCCCGACCCGTCCTCCCACGTGACCGAGACGGCCTGTCCGGGTTTCGTACCGTGGAGCACGGTGCCCAGAGTCTCCGGCGAGTCGATGGCCGTGCCGTCGATCCGGGTGATAGCCGACCCCGACCGCATCCCCGCGCCGGCCGCCGGTCCCCCGGCCAGGGCGTTCACAACCAGCGCCCCCGCGGTCGCGTGCAGGCCCAGGCGGCTCGCCGCGGCCTCAGTGAGGTCCCGGATCTGGACCCCCAGGAAGCCGGTGGGGCCGATGATGATCTGGGCCGTGGCGTCGCCCGAGCGGATCCGGTCCACGATGGACAGCGCGTCCTCGATCGAGATCGCGTAGGCGTCGGTGGACGGCTGGCTGTACGGCGCGAAGCGCGACGCCGCGGTGATCATCCCCACGACGTCGCCCTGGGCGTCGGCCAGGGCCCCGCCGGACTCGCCGGGGGCGATCGGGGTGTCGGCCTCGATGAGTCCGCTCAGCCGTTCGGCGTCGCTTCCCGAGTCCCGGGCGGTGATGGTCTGCTCGAGGGCCGTGATGTTCCCCGCGGCCGAGGCCGGTTCCCCGCCCTCCCCGTACGCGTTGCCGATGGCCACGACGGGCTGTCCCACTGTCAGGTTCGAGGTGTCGGCGGCGGTGATGGTGGGGAGGCCGGAGACCCCGTCGATCTGGAGGAGGGCCACGTCGGCCGCCGGGGCCACGCCCACCACGTTCGCGGTCGCGGTCCCGGAGCGTCCCTGGATGGTGACCTCGATCGAGGTCGCGCCCCGGATCACGTGGTTGTTCGTCAGGACCAGCCCGCCGGACGTCAGGATCATGCCGGTCCCGGCGGCCCTCCCCAGGAGGCCTCCGGAGGTCCCGGGGATGGCAGTGCCGATCTCCGTGTCGATGTTCACCATGGCGGGATCGACCTCGCCGGTCACGGCCTCGACGTCGATCCCGGACACGGTCTCCGATCCGGGCTGGGAGCCGTCTCCGCCGTCCTCTCCGGGGCGGACCGGGACGTTGCCCGGAGCGGGGACGGACCGCCCGGTCGCGTTGTGGGCCCGGCCGGTGGTCAGCCCCCAGCCGATCCCGATGCCCGAGGCCACCAGCACCAGCGCGGCGAGGACCAGCGCCACCACCGCTCGCCCCCGCCGCCGGGGGGGCGGACCCGGCGGACCGGGCCACCGCCAGCCGGGGGGAGGGGGAGGCCAGTGCTGGGCCGGCGGGGGTCCCCACTGCGGCGGGGACCAGCCCCACCCAGGCACATCCTGCTCCGTGACCTCCGGGTCGGCCTCGACCGGGCGAGGCTCGGTCGCACCGGGCTCAGTCGTCCCGGGCTCGATCCGGTCGGGCTCGATCGGAACGGGCTCGGTGGGATCGGGCCCGTGGTCCCGCTGTTCCTCGTCCTGTGGATCGCTCTCCGGCATCGTCCGCCTCCTCGCTCAGTGTGCCGCATCCGGCGTCCGGCCGGAATGGTCCGGCCGGGACCACATCGTGGGGTCCGAACCTCAACGGTCGCCGAGAGGAACCTGAAGGTTTCCGAAAACGGCCGTCGCGTCCGGCTCCCAGCGGATTCACAGCGAGCTCTCACCGCCGGCCCACGGTCGTCCCCGAATCTCTCCGGACGAGACGCGACACCGAGGAAAGGGGACCGTCCTGGGGCAGCCCGCCCGGGCCCCGGTCCCACCCGGCCGGCCCGGCCGACTTGCCGTGCGGCCAGGAATCTCTCAGGTTCCTCCAAGGAATGCGGCGTAGCGTCGGCTCCGGGAAACCTGAGACCGGCCGGGAAAGAGGGAGACGATGAGCCTGATGACGGACGCCACCGAGCAACGCGAGGGAACCACCGGGGGCACACGGGTGCTGGTGGTCGACGACGAGCCCAGCATCACTGACCTCGTGGCCACGGTGCTGCGGTACGAGGGATTCGAGGTCGACGTGGCCGCGAACGGCTGGGACGCCCTGCGCAAGGCCGGTGCCTTCGGCCCGGACCTGGTGATCCTGGACATCATGCTGCCCGATCACGACGGTTTCGAGATCCACCGGCGCCTCCGCGACCGGGGGCTCGACGTCCCCGTCATCTTCCTCACGGCCCGCGACGCCACCGAGGACAAGGTCCGCGGCCTGACCCTCGGCGGCGACGACTACGTCACGAAGCCGTTCAGCCTGGAGGAGCTGGTGGCCCGGATCCGGGCCGTGCTCCGTAGGACCGGTGGCGGGTCGAGGGAGGAGGCCCCGCGGCTGCGCTTCGCCGACCTGGAGATGGACGAGGACTCCCACGAGGTCCGGAGGGGATCCACCCTGATCGAGCTCCGCCCCACCGAGTACAACCTCCTCCGGTACCTCCTGCTGAACCCGAAGCGCGTGCTGTCGAAGCAGCAGATCCTGGACCACGTGTGGCACTACGACTTCGGCGGCGAGTCGAACGTCGTGGAGACCTACATCAGCTACCTGCGCAAGAAGATCGACGCCGCGGAGCCCCACCTCATCCACACCGTCCGCGGCGTGGGCTACGTGCTCCGGCTGCCCTCGTCATGAGGTTCTCCCTCCGCACGCGGGTCCTGGCGGCCACCCTCTTGCTGGTGACGCTGGGGCTCGCCGCGGCGGGGGTGGCCACGTACACGTTGCTCCACCGGTCGCTGATCACCCGGCTGGACGACCAGCTGCGGGCGGCGCGGTTCCCGGTGCTCCACGATCTCGCCGATGAGTCCCGGCCCGGGCCACCGGGAGACGGGCCGGGGCCGGGCACCGTCATCCCGGTGGGCACATACGCGGCGGTCCTCGACCGATCCGGGAACGTCATCGCCGAGACGACCTACGGCTACGGGTCTCCGGCCACGACCGTGAGGCCGGAGCTGCCGTCCGGCCTGCCCGGCTCCGCGGCTGCGGGTCCGGGCGCGACCGACCGGATCTTCTCCGCCGACGCCATCCCCTCCGGTCCCTCCTACCGCGTCGTCGCGGCCGCGTTCGGGGTCCCGCCGGACGACGTGCGGGGCACGGTGGTGGTCGCCATGCCCCTGACCGAGGTGAACTCGACACTGCATCGACTGCTGTACGTGGAGGCGGCGGTGGCCGCGGCGGTCCTGCTGGCGGTGGGCCTGCTGTCGTGGTGGCTGGTTCGCTTGGGGCTCCGGCCGCTGGACCGGATGGCCGTGACGGCCGGATCCATCGCCGGGGGGGACCTGTCGAAGCGGGTGGAGCCGGAGGACGACCGCACCGAGGTCGGCAGGCTGGGGCTCGCACTGAACACGATGCTGGGGCAGATCGAGACCTCGTTCGAGGAGCAGCGCCGGAGCGAGGCCCGCCTGCGCCGGTTCGTGGCCGACGCCTCGCACGAGCTCCGCACCCCGCTCACCTCCATCCGGGGGTACGCGGAGCTGTTCCGCCACGGCGCGGCCGACCGGCCGGAGGACCTCGAGCGGGCCATGCGCCGCATCGAGGACGAAGGGGCCCGGATGGGAGTCCTGGTGGACGACCTCCTCCTGCTGGCCCGCCTGGACCAGGGCCGTCCCCTGGACCGCGACGACGTGGATCTCTCCCGGATCGTCGGCGACGCGGTGCACGACGCCCGGGCTGCCGACCCCGAGCGCCCGGTGGATGCCTCGATCGCCGACGGCGTGGTGGTCCCCGGCGACGACCTCCGACTCAGTCAGGTCCTGGCGAACCTCATGGACAACGCCCGGACCCACACGCCGTCCGGCACGCCGGTGTCGGTGCGGCTCACCGCGAGCAACGGCACGGCCACGGTGGAGGTGGCCGACCGGGGGCCCGGGATGTCGGAGGAGGAGACCGGCCGGGCCTTCGAACGGTTCTACCGGGGGGACCCCTCCCGGTCCCGCGGCAGCGGCGGCACGGGGCTGGGCCTGTCCATCGCGTGGGCTATCGTCGAGGCACACGGCGGGACCATCTCGGTCTCGTCCGGGTCCGGCGAGGGCACCACCTTCCGCATCGATCTCCCCGCGTCCGACGGCGACGCCGCGCCGTCGCCGGGCTGAGTTCCTCCCCGAGCCGATCCCCTCGCGGCCCCCATCCGTAGTTGCTACGGTCCGAATACTGGTGTCCCGGGAGCGAAACCCGGGCGGTTCGCGAACGGAGGTCCGGATGGCTCGACTGTTCTCGATCAAGCCCGCGCTCACGTTTCGAGGCCGGCGGTTCCGGGGGATGCGGGGATGGGCCGGGAAGCCCTCCCACCCGCCGCTCACCGACTTCCCCATCGTGGCGTACGTCTTCGCCGCCGCGTTCGACCTGATCTCGTACGTGACCTCCGGCCACGGCGGGACGCTCGGGCGGATCGGCGTCGAGTCGTTCGTCGCGGCCACCTACGTGATCATGGGCGGCGCGGTGTTCTCGCTGGGCGCCGCGGTCACGGGGTTCTGGGACTGGTGGAGGGGCATCGACCGCGACCATTCCACGGGGCCGATCGGCAAGGCCAAGCACACCCAGGTGTGGCGGACCATCAACTGGCACGCCACGGTCATGCTCACGGTGACGGCCATCGTGATCGTGGACATCCTGCTGCGGCTGTCGAGCTACGGGGACTACGAGCCCTCGCTGCTGGTGACCATCCTCTCGATCGTGGCCGGGCTGCTGGTGGCGTTGGGCGCGGTGTACGGCGGCGCCCTCGTGTACGACTACGCCTTCAACGTGGAGGGCCAGGACGACTCCACGGTGTGGGACGAGACCGAGCAGGACTTCTTCCCCGAGCAGCACAGCGGCTCGGAGCCGTAGCTCCCGGCGGAGTCAGGACGCGGAGCGGTCCTGGATCTCCCAGACGTGGTCGATGGCGTGCCAGGCAGACCGGCGAACCGCGTAGCGGGGGGTCCACAGTCTTCCGGACCGGGGGGTGCGCGGCGGTGGTTCGCCGCGGGCCCGCAGGCCGAACACCGCGAGGAACTCCCGGCGGATCGCCTCCATCGACCCGTCGTCCGCCTTGCCGCCCAGCTTCGACAGGTAGGCCCTCTCGGCGCCCCGGACGTGGTCGACGATCGCCTCGAGGTCCCGCCCGCCGCCCCGGGGGCCCTTGCGCAACTCGACGCCGGCGGCCTTTCCCACCGCCCGGTCGAACGCCTTCCAGCACGCCTCCAGCAGCCGGGCCAGGCGGTCGGCCGCGCGCGAGGTCAGGTCCCCTCGGTCCCGTTCGGTCTCGGCCTCCGGGGCCCCGAAGTCGGTGGTGGCGCCGCCCTTCACCCGCTCCACCACACGAAGCGTCGAGACGCTCGCGGGCGGGGTGAACCCCGACGCCGCCTTGCCGAGGGACTTCGCGTAGCGGGGACCGGCCTCGACCAGCGCCTGGAGCGCGGCGGCCTCGTCGCGCCCGCTCCGGCACCATCCCGGCCAGTCGAACGACGCCGCGAAGGCGCGCTTCGAGCCGATCTCCACGTAGACGTCGCGCGAGCCGGTCACGCCCTCGTTCCCCAACGGAGACTCAGCCGACGTAGTACGGCCATCGAAGCACCTCCCTGGTCGGCATGGCCACCGCGATGATCCGGCCGAATACCCACGCCGGGCAAATCGAAGGAAGGGCGCCGCCGGTTTCCCCGGCGCCCTTCGATGCCGGTCCCGGTCTGGCTACGGGCAGTTGCTGACCGAGTCGGGCGGGTGCGGGGAGGACGGCCTCAGCCGTTGCCGGCCAGGTGGAGCCGGTGGGTTTCCGTCCCCATCTGGGCGGACGGCTGGATGACCCCGTCGCCTTCCAGGTGCCTGTGGGGGAGCTCGAACTGGTGGTCCCACAGCGTGACCTTCCCCGACCGCAGCTCCTGCGTCCTCTGCCACTGGAAGACGGTTAGTCGAAGTCCGACTCCCCGTACTGCACGCAGTAGGCCGGTCACGTGGAGCGCGCGAGCACCGAGGGGGGTGATGACGGACAGGGGCGACGACATGTGGCTCTCGACCTCGCTTGGCCCGGCCTGATCGCGCGTGGTTGCACAGGTCGAGCAGTGCCGTAAAGGGAGGCGTCGGATCGCGCGCGACCGCTACCCTGGAGGCTGTCGTGCCGGACGTCGAGCTCACCGCCGGGACCATCGAGTACGAGGACACGGGGGGAGACGGCCCCGTGGTCGTGCTGCTGCACGGGCTGGCCATGGACGGCTCGCTGTGGCGCCACGTGGTCCGCGACCTCCGCGCGGACCACCGGTGCGTGGTCCCCACGCTCCCCCTGGGCGGGCACCGGCGCCCCATGCGCGAGGACGCCGACCTGTCGCTCCACGGCCAGGCCCGCCTGGTGGCCGAGTTCCTGGAACGGCTCGATCTCCGCGACGTCGTCCTGGTCCAGAGCGACATCGGGATCGGGCTGGTCCTCGCCGGCGACGACCCCGAGCGGGTCGGGCGGCTGGTCCTCGCGTCCTGCGAGGCGTTCGACAACTATCCGCCCGGCCTTCCGGGACGGACGGTCCGATTCGCCGCGAGGATCCCCGGCGGGTTGAACGCCGCGTTCCAGCCGATGCGCCTGCGAGCCCTCCGCCGCCTGCCCATGGCCCTCGGCCGGATGACCAAGCGCCCCATTCCGCACGAGGTCACCGACGCCTGGTTTCGCCCCCTGATGACCCAGCGGGCCATCCGCCGTGACCTTGCGAAGTACGCCCGGGCGGCCGACAGGCGCGACATGATCGCCGCGACCGAACGCCTGCGGTCGTTCGACCGTCCCGTCCTGGTGGTGTGGGCGGCGGAGGACCGGGTGATGCCACCGGAGCACGGCCGGCGGCTGGCCCGGCTCCTCCCCGACGCCCGGCTGGTCGAGATCGCCGACAGCGCCACGCTCATCCCCGAGGATCAGCCGGGCGAGCTCTCCCGCGCCATCCGGGAGTTCATCCGGGAGACCGGTGCACCCTCCCGGGCGGCGAACGACAGGTGAGCGTCGACCGACACGTGATATGGGAAGGATGCTTCAACGCCCGGGACCTCGGCGGCATCGGGGCCATCGACGGTCGAAGGACGAGATGGCGCGCCGTCGTTCGCTCGGACCACCTCGATGATGTGACTCCGGCTGGCTGGTCGGCTCTGCGGGCGCACGGCATTCGAACCATCGTCGACCTGCGCAACGACGACGAGCGCGGGCGACGCCCGGAACCGGCGGCCGACCTGGACGTGGTGCTCTTCCCGCTGGACGACATGGGCGACACCGAGTTCTGGCAGGTGTGGGCCAGCGGGCCGCAGTTCGGCACCCCCCTGTATTACCGGCCGTTCATCGAACGCAAGCCGGACCGGTGCGCGGCCGCTGTCCGGGCCGTGGCCCGGGCCCGGCCGGGCGGCGTGGTCGTGCATTGCGGCGGGGGTCGCGACCGGACCGGGCTGGTCACCATGCTGCTGCTGTCGCTCCTGGGCGTTGCCCCCGAGGACATCGCCTCCGATTACGAGCTGAGCTACGAGCGGATGCACGCGTGGTACATCGCCCGGGGGGAGGACGACCAGCATCCCGAGCTCGAGGCGTTTCTGGCCGGCGAGCGCACCACTGCACGCGAGGCCATCCTCGCCACGCTGGCGGCCGTTGACATCGAGTCCACGCTCCGGTCGGGCGGTCTCACCGAGGCAGACCTGGCCGCACTCCGGGGACGGCTTCTCGGCCCGGACGGCGCATGATCAGGACCGGTTCGCTGCGTTCGCCAGGTCCGACAGGAACGCCGTGGCCTCCTGCATCGCGCGGCGGTGGATCGCTGAGCCGTAGCTGATCCGCGCGACGCCCAGCCGGGCCAGGTCGTGGATGGGTGGCGCGTCGGGCATGGCGAGGATGTTCACGGGGCCCTGTACGGCTTCGACGAAGGCGGCGATGGTGTCGGCGTCGGCCAGGAAGATCGGGAACACGCAGTCCGCCCCGGCCGCCAGGTACGTGCGGGCGCGGGCTACGGCGTCATCGAGGAACTCGCGCTGGGTGCGCGCTCGGTCGAGCAGGAACACATCGATCCGAGCGTTGATCACGAGGCCGTGGCCCCGCTCGGCCGCCTCCCCGCGGACCGCCCGAAGCCACTCCGAATGGGTGTCCGCGCCGGCGATGCGGCCGGTGGCATGATCGGTGTCCTCGAGATTGCACCCGGCCGCGCCGGCGTCGAGCAGCGCGTCGGCGAGCTCGCGGGGGGACATCCCGTACCCGGCCTCGGCGTCCACCGTGACGGGCACGTCGACCGCGCGGGCGATGCGGGCCGCCGCCGCCAGCATCTCGGCGGCCGGCGCCCCCTGGTGGTCGTCGTAGCCGAGCGCCGCCGCCACGCCGCCGCTCGTGGTGCCGACCACCGGGAACCCGGCGGCCACCACCGCCCTCGCCGACGCCGCGTCCCACGCGTTCGGCAGGATCAGGGGAGACCCGGGCACGTGCAGCGACCGCAGGAGGTCGCACCGCTGCCGGAGTTCGTCGTTCACCGGTTCCTCCGATCCCTCGGATCCCTGCAGACGATGACACACGCGAGGTTCCGCTTCCGCGTCTGGCAGGATGGCGCCGCCATGAGAGCGCGGGCCCCGCTGTACGTCGCCGTAGTGGCGGCCCCGCTTGCGCTATCCACTGTGATCACGTGGGCCGTCGACCGCAACAACAACACGGTGGACCTCGTGATCCGGGAGGCTCGGCTCGACGACGCCGAAGCGATCGGCGACATCTCGGGCCGGGGCTGGGTGTAGCCGCCTACGCCGGCCTCCTGCCCGCCGGCTTCCTCGCAAGCCGGGCTTCCGCGCCGCTGGGTGAGGAGTGGCGCGCGAATACATGAGCGCGATGCCCGGCCGGCACGTGCTGCTGGTGGCCGAGCAGGCCGGCCGGTGGTGGGATTCATTCGCTTCGGGCCCGAGGACGACGGCCCTGGAGCCCGGAGAGGCTCCCCCTCGGTGTCAGGACAGATTGACAAGCAGCAGTGTGTCAATCTAAACTGACATCCATGGGAGCGAGCGGGATCACGACGGCGATTCGATCGGACGATCCGGCGATCGGCCTCAGGGCGGTCGGTGCGCTGCGGAGGCTGGCCGAGCAGATCGAGGCGACCCACGTGCAGCTCGCCAGGGAGCACGGCTGGTCGTGGGAACAGATCGGGGACGCCCTCGGAGTCTCCCGCCAGTCCGTGCACGCGAAGTACGGGAAGTGAGGGGCACCATGGTCAGGCGACTCAGCGCGGATGCGAGGAGGCAGGTGCTCACGTCGGCTGCCCAGGAAGCCAGGCGATGCGGAGACCGGCGCATCGGCACCGACCACCTGCTGCTCGGACTGCTGGATGACCCGAACTCTCTGGCGACCCGGATCCTGGGCGTGGACCTCGAGTCTGCGCGCGGAACCTCCGCCGGCCTGGACCGGGCCGCGCTGGCCGCGATCGGCCTCGAGGTCGGCGACGTCGGCCACCTCAGACCCCCACCGCGGCCCGTCCGCCCCCGCCGGCTCCCGCCGCTCACCTCCGGAGCGCGGGCCGTCCTCAAGCGCAGCATCATCGAAGCGCGCGCTGCCGGGGCGCGGAGCATCGAATCGCGCTCCCTCCTGCTCGGCATCCTCGCCTGCAAGTGTCCCGACCCTGCCGCCGAGCTCCTCGCCGCCCTCGGCATCGATCCCGCCGAGGCTCGCGATCGCCTGGGTCGATCCGCAGGCTGAACCAAAGCAAGAAATTCGAGCACCGGAACGAGAGAGTCAGGAGCCGGCGAGACGTTGCATCGCCCGGTACATCTGTCTTCGGGTGGACGGGGTGGGTAATGCGCCGGCGTTGGCCATCAGCAACAGGATGAGATCCCCCCGGAACGAAGTCCCTCCGGAGCCTCCCCCTCGGCTTGGGCGCGCCGCAGAATCCCTGCCGGGCATCCGGCGCACTGAGGGCCTCCCGGACGGCTTCCGCCGAACGGAGAGGCCGTCACGATCGTCGTCGACTTGAGGACGAACGGGGGGACCGCGGACTACCTCACCGACGCGACCTTCGACGGCAGGTCGATGGTGCTGCCGGTCGACGTCCGGTCCTGCGAAGCCCTGGGCCTCGAGGGCCAACGCCTACCTCTGCGGCCGGGGTACCCTTGAACATCAGAGCTGGCAGGCGATACCTTCTCGTCACTCGTCAAGTCGTTCAGCGTTCCAAGCCAAGCCCGTCTGAGGTGGCAATCCGTACGGAGCGTGGACTGATCGAGGTCCACTCCCCCGGGGTCAGGACCGAAGAGGCATCAGGTCACGTCTTGTAGGCCACGGTGGCGTAGTCGTAACTCGACGATCCGTAGCTCTCCCCGGTCACGAACACCGTGGATCCATGCGGGCGGCGCCTCCACATCGCGGCCGTCACCGACCATGCCCGGCTGGGCCTCGGCGTTCCGCGATTACCACGCGCGGGTGCCGGCGCCGCGCTCAACAGTCGAGGACGACGGACCTCCCCAGGGCGGCCGAGCTCCCTGATCTCGGGGACCTGCCCGCCACACTCGACGAGCTCGTGCCGCCGGACGGCCGTAGCGAGACCGGGTAGCCTCGAGCGCACGAGCTTCTCCATCGACCCCTGGCTGTCGCAGGTTCGGTGCGCACATCCTGTGGAGGTCCTGGATCGGCTTCAACCTGAGCCACGCCATCGGGGTGATCGAGGATCAGGAGGCGAGCATGGCTGACGCGACTGTCGGGGTGCTGCACCCGGTGAGATGGGCGCGGCCTTGGGGTCGGTGCTCCGGGAGGCCGGCACCGTGGTGCTATGGGCGTCGTCTGGCCGCCGCGCGGCCACGGCCCTTCGCGCCGAGACGGCTGATCTGCGCGACGTCGGGTCGGTGGACGAGCTGTCGCGCCGGAGCGAACTGATCGTCTTCGTCTGCCCGCCGGACGCGGCCCTCGATGTGGCCCGGTCCGTCTCTGGCTTCGAGGGCATCTTCGTGGACGTCAACGCCGTCTCGCCGGCCACAGCCCGGGCGGTTGCGGCCGCGATCGAGACTGGTGGTGGCCGGTACGTGGACGGCGGGATCGTCGGCCCGCCCCCGTGGTCGCCCGGGACGACCCGTCTGTACCTGTCTGGACCCGCGGCGCAGGACGTGGCGGGCCTGTTCGCCAGCACGGTGGTGGATGCCAGGGTCGTCTCGGGCCGGCTCGGAGCCGCCTCCGCGTTGAAGATGGCCTACGCCGCGTGGACCAAGGGCACGGCGGCATTGCTGCTCGCGATCCGCGCCCTGGCCCGGGTGCAGGACGTGGAAGCAGCCCTGCTGGAGGAGTGGAACACGTCGGTGCCAGGTCTGCAGGAGCAGTCGCTTCGCGCCGCTCACTCCGCGTGCGGCAAGGGGTGGCGGTGGGTCGGAGAGATGCAGGAGATCGCCTCGACGTTCGGCTCGGTCGATCTGCCGGCGGGGTTCCATCACGCGGCGGCAGAGATCTTCCGCAAAGCGCCGCGGCTCGACGACGCTCATGCGGACGACCAGACGCTGGAGCGGGTCCTCCTTGCGCTGCCCATGAGGATAGTCCCGTGCATGCTGGGAGGGAAGGGCTGGTTCCGCTTGGATCGTCTGTGCCCCCGGGGGGACTTGGACCAGACTTGCGACGCCTGGTGCGGCTGCGACAGCGGATAGGGCTACGGTCGACACGATCAGGCCCACCCGCGCGAGGCTGATCCCGCTGCCACCCCAACCGTTCGCGATTACATCCGTCCGCCGAAGTGGAGGCGAAGCGACGGCGCACCAACCGCCGTCTGAGCGCGTCAGATCAGGCGAGATGCGCCCGAACTATTCGGCTTGCGGGGCACGACCAGTCCCGATTCGTAGGCGGTGACGACCGCTTGCGTACGGTCGCGCAGCCCAGCTTGTTCAGCACGCGGCTCACGTGTGTCTTCGCCGTCTCCTCGGTGACCACCAGCCGGGCCGCGATCTCCGGGTTGGAAAGGCCGTCCGCGACGAGCCGCAGGACCTGCGTTTCCCTTGGGGTGAGCGCGGCGAGCGGAGCCGTGGACGGGGCATCCGGCTTGGGGTGCAGCAGGGCGAACTCGCTGATGAGGCGGCGGGTGACGGCCGGCGCGAGCAGGGCGTCGCCGGCGGCGATGACCCGCACGGCGTCGAAGAGCCGCTCGGCGGTGACGTCCCTTCAGCAGGAACATCACCGCCGAGCACCGGCGGGGCCTGATCCGTACCACCCTCGCCGCGAGCCCGCGGCGCGGCCGGGTGCTGGCGGCGAAGGCCACCGTGCTGGCTGCGTCACCTTCGTGGCCGGGCTGGCCGCCGCCGCCGTCGCGTTCTCGCTCGTCGGGCTGATACGGCGCGCCAACGGCGACATCTTTCTTCCGGTGACGTCGCTGACCGAGCTGCGCGTGGTGGCCGGTACCGCAGCGCTGCTCGCCGTCGCCGCAGTCCTCGCCTTGGCCGTGGGCACTGTGCTGCGGCGCAGCGCCGGGGCGGCCACCGCCGTCATCGTGCTGCTCGTCCTCCCGTACATCCTCGCCGTCGCCTCCGTCCTGCCCACGGGCCCCGCGCAGTGGCTGCTGCGCGTCACCCCGGCCGCCGCCTTCGCCATCCAGCAGAGCATTCCGCAGTATCCGCAGGTCAGCAGCGCTTACACGCCGTCGAACGGCTACTTCCCGCTGGCGCCGTGGACCGGCTTCGCCGTGCTATGCGCCTGGACCGCGCTCGCCCTGGGCCTGGCCGTCGTCCTCATGCGTCGGCGCGACGCATGAGGAAGGTGCTTCATGCGGAGTGGACGAAGCTGCGCACCGTAGCGGGCACCGGCTGGCTGCTGCTCGCCTCCATCGCGCTGACCGTGGCGCTGAGCGCCGGAGCGGCCGCCGCCGTCAAATGCCCGTCCGCGGGCTGCGGCCAGGACCCCGCCAAGCTCAGCCTCACCGGGATCGACCTCGGCCAAGCGGTCGTCGCCATCCTGGTCTTGATGGCGATCAGCGGCGAGTACCAGACCGGGATGATCCGCATCACCCTCGTGGCGATGCCGCGCCGGTCCACCGTCCTGGCCGCTAAAGCAGCCATCGTCACCGGCGTGGTGCTGGCGCCGGGACCATCGCCGTGCTCGGATCCCTGCTGGCTGGCCGGCTCATCCTGCCCGGCAACGGCTTCACCGCGGCGCACGGCTACTCGCCGCTGTCCCTGGCCGACGGGCCGACGCTGCGCGCCGCGGGCTGCTCGGTGCTCTACCTCGCCCTGATCGCGCTGTCAGCCTCGGCGCCGCTACCGCCGTGCGGGACTCCGCGACCGCCATCGGGGTCGTGCTCGGCCTGCTCTACCTCTTGCCGATCGTCGCCCAGCTGGTCACCGACCCCCACTGGGAGCGGCACCTCCAGCAGATCGGGCCGATGACGTCCGGGCTCGCCATCCAGGCCACCACCAACCTCGGCACCCTGCCCATCAGCCCATGGGCGGGCCTCGGCGTGCTCGCCGCATGGGGCCGCAGCTGCACTCCTCGTCGGCGGGCTGCTGCTGCGGCTGCGCGACGCGTGATCGACACCTCCTAAAGGCCGTGCCCGGCCGATCACGTGCAGGACATCAGCTTGCCGTCACCGACCAGCAGAAACCGCCGAATCTGCTTGAGCGCGGTCATGGCCCGATCACGTGGGCGACCTCACCGGTTTCCCCACCGAGGCGCGAGTACCTCTGCCGCGGCCTGGTGCGGTGAAGGGTCTGCGGCCTTCGGATGTTGGGGAACCATCGACGTGGTTCCTCCTACCACCTCTGGGCGGGAGGAGGAGCTCTGGGCGGGAGGAGGAGACGGCGCCGACTCACGCCCTACCTTGTGCGTCGGGCCGCTGGTAGCGGAGGAGGACGACCCCGTTGCCGAAGGTCAGGGTCTCGGCGAGCCGCAGATTGATCCTGGCGTCTGATGGCTGGAACAGGGGCTTGCCCCGTCCAATGACGATCGGGTGGAAATAGAGTCTGTACTCATCGATCAGGTCGTGTCGCATGAAGGCCGCGGCGAGGTCGGCCCCGCCGAGCACCAGGTCTCCACCGGGCTGCGCCTTGAGCTCCATGACCTCCTCGGGGACGAGATCTCGGACCACAGTGGTGTTCCAGGCGGCCCGCTCCAGGGTCCTGGAGAACACGATCTTGGGCATGTCCCGCCAGATGCGGGCGAACTCGACCATGGGCCCGGTACTCGAGGGGTCCGTGTCGGCCGTCGGCCAGAATCCGGCCATCAGCTCATAGGTGACACGTCCGCTCAGGAAGGCGCCCATCCCGCTGAGCTGCTCGTTGAAGTGGCTGTGCAGCTCGTCGTCGACCATGTGCCAATCGAGCTCGCGGTCCGGTCCCTCGATGAAGCCATCAAGAGAGACCGACATCATCAAGATGATCTTTCTCATCGCGGTTCCCTCCAGCCCGCTCATGGGTCTGGCATCGTCCTTCATAGTTCCAGAGGCTGCAGCAGGCCGAGCTCTCGTCTGAGCCGTCTACCGCCTTGGGAGCAGGTGCGCCTCGGCCCATGCCCCGAGCTCGTGTAATGCTGGTCGCAACGCTTCGCCGCGCGCGGTGAGACGGTAGACGGTTGCGAGCGGAGGACCCTCCACGACCTCTCGCTCGACCAAGCGCGCCTCTTGGAGCTCCGCGAGGCGTGTGGAAAGCATGCTCTCGGTCAGTCCCGGGATCGCTCGTCCGAGTTCGGAAAACCGTGCGGGCCCCTCCATCAGCACGCCGATGATCACGCCCGTCCACCGCTTCCCCAGCAGCGTGAAGACGCTGGTGAGGGCCTGATCACACTGGATGGCGCGCTCCTCGTGAGTCACGCCAGCCATGGTAGCCCGCCTCTGCGCTAGTCTTGAGCGGTAACTCTCGAAAAGCGAGTAGCTCGTATTCACATCGCCCATGCCAGAAGGAGGACCGCAATGAAGGCGTTCGCGATCGACGACTTGGGGCAGCCGGGCTCGGTCCGCGACATCGCGGTCCCCGAGCCCGGTGAGGGGCAGGTCAGGATCCGGGTCGCGGCGGCCGGGCTGAATCCCTTCGACAGCGCCGTGGTACAGGGTTCCCTGAAGGACCGGATGGAGCACCGGTTCCCGCTGGTGCCCGGAATGGACGCCTCGGGGACGGTGGACGCGGTCGGTGAAGGCGTGACCGATTGGGCGGTCGGTGACGACGTCTTCGGTTCGGTCGGGAAGATGTACCTCGGCGAGGGGACGCTGGCCGAGCTCGCCACCGTGTCGGTGGGGACCGTGGCGCGCAAGCCGGCGTCCCTCGATCACAACGTCGCCGCCGCCGTCCCAGTTGCGGGGGTCACAGCGCTCATGATGGTCGACGCACTCGCTGCCGCGGAAGGGGACGTCGTAGTGGCGATGGGAGCGACGGGCGGCGTCGGAAGCTATCTCGTGCAGCTCGCAGCCGGGCGAGGCGCACGCGTGGTGGCCGTCTGCAGCGGGGAGAACGCCGTCTATGCGCGGCGCCTCGGCGCTGCCGACGTGGTCGACTACACGGCGGAGGACGTCGTGGAAGCGGTCGGATCTCGCTACACGGACGGGATCCAGGGCATCGCCGATATGCGCGGCGACAAGCAGGTCGTCGCTCGGCTCGCCGAGCACGTCCGGTCCGGAGGCTATGTCGCCTCGGCGGTCGGGGCCGCCGACCCTGACGCATTGGCTCAACGTGGGATCGGGGCCACGAACGTCATGGGGACGGTGACCACAGCCTCGTTGGAAGTGCTCGCTACGGTGCTCGAGCAGGGAGAGATAAGGGGTCCTGAGCTGCACACGTTCTCGCTGTCGGATGCGTCGCAAGCGCTCGCTGCGGTCGGCTCCGGACATGTCCGCGGCAAGATCGTGGTGGTGCCGGCGTGACGTGCGGCAGGTCTGCGATCCAGGGGCAGGCCCAACAGGACGAAAGGGATCGAGATGCGCCTGCGCGTCGCCGCCCGTGACGTTCCCATCCGTCTCGCGACCGGCGCCTACGTCCTGCACGCGGGCATGGAGAAGTGGCACGGCGATGGGGAACGGGCGACGGCCGTCCACGCGATGGCCGCGGGCGCGTACCCGTTCCTGCGACGGATCCCTCCAACGACATTCCTTCGGATGCTCTCATCCGCAGAGATCGTCACCGGCGGCCTGCTGCTCGCGCCGATCGTGGCGAACAGGGTCGCGGGTGCGTTTCTGACCGCGTTCTCCGGTGGACTCACGATGATGTACCTGCGGACGCCGTCCCTTCACAAGCCGGGCAGCATCTGGCCGACGCCCGCAGGGATCGGGGTCAGCAAGGATGCCTGGATGCTTGGTATCGGGCTGAGCCTCCTCGCGGACCGCGGGCTCGGCCACGAGTCCCATGGATAGCGGCCACGCCAGCAGAACCGTCGGCTCGTTGGGCTGACTTCATCGTGCACCCGCCGGTGGATCGGTTCGTACGCTCCCGACAACCGTGGAGGAGAGCGATCGGACACGGGATATGGCCGTCCAGCACGCGATATGTCGCCAGATTCGTCAAGACCCCGTGCCCCTGTTGGACCTTCCTCGAACCCAACCGTGCGAGAGGAGATCGCTCGATTGCACGAACCGGTGTTCGAGTCCGAGAGAGTGCAACGTACAGCCGCTGATCCGGGATCCGTAGAGGATCCGATCCGGACTGGGCGTCGATGACACCAGAGGCGCGAGCAGGGGCTCGAGCGCAGAAGCCCCTCCATCGAGGACTACCAGCACTTCTCGTGGTCCGGCCGGTAGATTGGCCCGAATGGCATTCGAAGCACACCCCGTCACGAAGGAGCGGTGGCCCGACCTGGTCGAGCTGTTCGATCGGCCCATCGTCCGAGCCTGCTTCTGCATGTTCTACCGGAAGACCGGAGCGGGCACCGGCGTCGGCCTGAAGAACCGGCAGGCGATGAAGGACCTGGTGGACCGGGGCACCGTGCCGGGGCTCATCGGATACGAGAACGGCGTCCCGGTCGCATGGGTTTCGCTCGGGCCCCGAGAGGACTACGCGAAGCTCCGCCGGTCCCCTGTCATGAAGCCCGTGGACGACCGACCGGTGTGGTCCATCGTGTGTTTTTTCGTCGACCGGACGGCCCGTGGCCGGGGCCTGTCAGAGAGGATGCTCCGGGCGGCCGTGGACTACGCACGGTCGTGCGGCGCCCGCCTCGTGGAGGCCTATCCGGTGGACAAGGACGAACGAAGCCACCCGGATGTCATGTTCTTCGGCGCGATGTCCATGTACGACCGCGCCGGGTTCCGGGAAGTGGCCCGGCGGAGGCCCACCCGGCCGGTGGTGCGCAAGACGCTTCGACCCGGAAGCTCCGTTTCAAGTTGACGTCGGCATTCATGGCCCGGGCTTCGGCGGCCCTCCCGCCGCCAACCCAGGGAGCCGACTGGGGCCGGATAGGTGGGCCCTGGTCGGCGCCTCACACGGTGATGACGACCTTGCCGCGTGCGTGGCCTTCGTGCAGATACCGGATGGCGTCGGGGACCTCGGCCAGCGGGTACGTCCTGTCGATGACGGGCGTGACCTTGCCTGCCTCGATGAGCTCCTTGAGCACGACCAGGTCCTCGCCGTTCTGCTTCGCGATGAACGTGCCCATCTTCTGGCCCACGAACGGTGACCACATGAGCGCCCGGAGCTGGCGATCGATGCCTCCGAACCACCGTCCGCCCCCTTCGCCTCCGACGATGACAATGGTCCCCCCGGGGGCGAGGGCTCGCCGGAGGTGTGACACCGAACGGTTCCCCGCGATGTCGAGGATGAGGTCGTAGCGTTGCCCCGCCTCCGCGAAGTCGTCGCGCGTGTAGTCGATGACGTCGTCCGCGCCGATCGATTGGACCAGGTCCACCTTCGTTGTGCTGCACACGCCGGTGACGTGGGCTCCGAACGCCTTGGCGATCTGCACCGCGAACGTCCCCACGCCGCCCGCCGCGCCGATGATCAGCACCTTCTGCCCCGGCTGAACCTTTCCCTTGTCGCGAACAGCCTGGAGCGCGGTGGAGCCGGTGGTGGGAACGGTCGCCGCCTGCTCGAAGGTGAGGTTCGCCGGCTTGGGCGCAACCTTGTTCTGTCGAGCGGTCGCGAACTCGGCGAAGGAGCCGTCGCACGTGCCGAACACCTCATCGCCCGGCTGGCACTGCGTGACATCCTTGCCGACGGTCTCGACGCGACCTGCGACATCCTGGCCCCGGACGCGGGCTTTCGGCCCCCGGAGCCCGAAGGCCAGGCGACCCAGGTACGGAAGGCCCGTCATGACGTGCCAGTCCCCGATGAATGCGCTGGCCGCGTGAACGCGGAGCAACACGTCGCCGCTGCCGACCACCGGCTTGTCGATGTCCCTGAGCTCCAGGACATCGGGTGAGCCGTACGTGTCCTGGACGATTGCCTTCATGGTGGCTCTCCTCCTGGCTGGGAAGCAAATAGCACGCCAACGATGGCATCCTTGAACCCCCCCACTCCCTCGTGCATAGCGTACGACCCTGACACCCTGACACGGCATCAATTGTGCCCCGGGCGGGCAGTAGGGTGACGGGTCAACTCCGACGACGGAAACCGGCCCCCAAGACAACGGAGCGATCGGACAAACGATCAGGTCGTCTACCAGGCCAGATCGGCTCGAATTCGTCAAGACTCCGTCGAACGAATCGGGCGTGTGAACGGTGTGGCCTTCCGCCCGGAGGCGGCCCGCGAACTCGCGAACCGCCGGACGCAGACCGGGCTTGCGCTCATCGAAGACGCCGGACATTTCGGAGCGTTCACCCATCCGGAGCAGTTCCTTACCGAGCTCCTCACGCCCGCCCGCCCGCTCGCTTCCGCGGTCAGCCCTCGGCCTCGCGCTGACCAACCGACGAAGGCGCCTAACCTGGTACCCAGACGCCATCCCAGGAGGTAGCCGTGCGAGCGTTCGACGCGTTCAAGGACCAGCTTCCCGACATCGATCCCGACGAGACCGCAGAGTGGATCCAGTCCCTCGACGACCTGATCGACGAGTCCCCGGGCCGGGCGGGGTTCATCCTGCGCCGGATCATGCACCACGCCCGGTCCCGGCGGGTCGGCGTGCCGTCGATGGTGTCAACCCACTACATCAACACGATCTCCCCGGAGGAGGAGCCCTATTTCCCGGGGGACGAGGAGCTGGAGCGGCGGATCCGCCGCCTGATCCGGTGGAACGCCGCGGCCATGGTCACCCGGGCCAACAAGCACTACGAGGGCATCGGAGGACACATCTCCACGTACGCTTCGGCGGCCTCGCTGTACGAGGTGGGGTTCAACCACTTCTTCCGGGGCGGGGACGTCGAGGGTGGGCGGGACCTGATCTACTTCCAGGGCCACGCGGCTCCCGGCATCTACGCCCGGGCCTTCCTGGAGGGCCGGCTGTCGAGGGAGCAGCTCGACTCGTTCCGTCGCGAGACAGGCGGAGGCGGCCTGTCCTCCTACCCCCACCCCCGACTCATGCCCGAGTTCTGGGAGTTCCCCGCGGTGTCGATGGGTCTGTCCCCCATCAACGCGATCTACCAGGCCCGGTTCAACCGCTACCTCCAGGCCCGGGGCATCAAGGACACCTCCCGCCAGCGGGTGTGGTGCTTCGTCGGCGACGGCGAGATGGACGAGCCCGAGTCCATGGCCGCGCTGTCCCTGGCCTCCCGGGAGTCCCTGGACAACCTGATCTTCGTGGTGAACTGCAACCTCCAGCGCCTGGACGGGCCGGTCCGCGGCAACGGCAAGATCATCCAGGAGCTGGAGTCGGTGTTCCGCGGCGCCGGCTGGCACGTGATCAAGGTGGTGTGGGGCCGAGAATGGGACGAGCTGTTGGCCCGGGACCACGACGGCGTGCTGGTCCACAAGATGGACACCACCCTGGACGGGGAGTTCCAGAAGTACGCGGTGGAACCGGGCGATTACATCCGGGAGCACTTCTTCGGGCCGGACCCCCGGCTCAGGGAGCTCGTCAAGCATCTGTCCGACGATGACCTGCGGAAGCTCCGCCGGGGGGGCCACGACTACCGCAAGCTGTATGCGGCCTATGGCACGGCGGTCGAGCTCACCGGCGCGCCTGTGGTGATCCTGGCCAAGACCGTCAAGGGGTGGGCCTTGCCCAGCTCGTTCGAGGCGCGCAACGTCACCCACCAGATGAAGAAGCTGTCGGTGGAAGAGCTCAAGGTGTTTCGGGACCGCCTGGAGCTCCCCATCAGGGACGAGGAGCTGGAAGCGGGCGAGCCTCCGTACTACCACCCAGGGGTGGACTCCACGGAGATCCAGTACATGCTGGCCCGACGCCACTCGCTGGGCGGGTTCGTGCCGGAGCGCACCGTGGTCCCGGTCGAGCTTTCGGTCCCTTCGGGGAGCTTGTGGGACCAGTTCGCGGAGGGATCGAGGCAACCGGCGTCCACAACCATGGCGTTCGTCCGCCTCCTCCGAGACCTCATGCGGGACGAGAAGGTCGGGAACCGCGTCGTGCCGATCATCCCCGACGAGGCCCGCACGTTCGGCATGGAATCGCTCTTCCCCAAGTTCAAGATCTACGCGGCCCACGGGCAGCTGTACGAGCCGGTGGACGCCAAGCACCTGCTCGCCTACGTCGAGTCCGCGGACGGGCAGATCCTGGAAGAGGGGATCACCGAGGCCGGGTCCATGGCCATGTTCACCGCGGCCGGAACGTCCTACGCCACCCACGGCGAGCCGATGCTCCCCTTCTTCTCCTTCTACTCGATGTTCGGGTTCCAGCGGATCGGAGACCTGATCTGGTCCTTCGCCGACCAGCGCGGCCGGGGGTTCCTGCTGGGGGCCACTCACGGGCGGACCACGCTGAACGGGGAGGGACTCCAGCACGAGGACGGCCACTCGCTGCTCCTGGCCACCACCAACCCGGCCTGCCTGGCCTATGACCCGGCCTTCGCCTACGAGGTCTCAACCATCGTCCGGGACGGCCTCCGGCGCATGTACACCGACGGGGAGGACATCTTCTACTACCTGGCGCTGTACAACGAGCCATACCCCCAGCCCCAGATGCCTCCGGACTGCGAGGAGGGAATCGTCCGCGGCCTGTACCGGTTCCGGGAGGGACCGAACGAGGGCAAGAGGCACCAGGCCCAGCTGCTGGGCTCGGGCCCGCTGGTGAACGTGGCCCTGAGGGCGCAACGGATGCTGGCCGAAGACCACGACGTGTCGGCCTCGGTGTGGAGCGCCACGTCCTACCAGCAACTCCGGGCCGATGCCCTGGAGGCGGAGCGATGGAACCGGCTCCACCCGGGCGAGACCAAGCGCGAGCCCTACCTCCACCGGGCGCTTGGACCGCCCGAGGGACCGGTGATCGCGGTGTCGGACTCGATGAGGGCGGTCCCGGACCAGATCGCCCGGTGGGTGCATCAGCCGTTCGTGTCGCTGGGGACCGATGGGTTCGGACGGTCGGATACGAGGGAGGCGCTGCGAGGGTTCTTCGAGATCGACGCGGAGCACATCATCGTGGCCACGCTCTCGGCGCTGGCGGAGATGGGCGAGGTCAAGCCGGAAAAGGTCTCCGCGGCGATCGACCACTTTGGCATCGCACCCGACCGACCGGCATCCTGGCTGGGGTGAGACCGCTCACGAGACGAGCAGGCTCGGCGATCCACTTTGACGGGTCCAAGTCTCGATTACTCCCCATCCGGTCGGCGGGGATTTCGTTGGCTCAGCATCACAAAGACACCCTCGAGGACACGCGTGGCAATGCGGTCGAGCCCGCGAACCGGGAGGCGCCCGCGGGACCAGCGCGGGACAGACACCCCGAAACCCCGTCCGCTGAACACCGGAAAGGGCCAGTGACCTGCAGTTTTGCGTTTGCCCCCCGGGGGGAGTCGGACCAGACCTGCGACGCTTGGTGCGGCTTCGGCAGCGGTTGTCCCTGCGTCGAAGGGTGCGTCCAGACCGGCCTTGAGCGGCTCAGCCGGCGACTGCGCCGTCGCCGGGTAGCCCGGGCGTGTTACCAGGCCCGGGCCCCCTCAGAACCGGACTGTTGAACTCACCGAAGTACCGGTGACGAACCCAGCGCCTCGACTTGTTCGGATGGGCATGCCTGGCCCACTTGTAGGTGAGCTTCCACATGTAGCTGTCCAGCGCGGAGAACACCTCGCTGGACACCACCGTCCGGTAGTAGGCCGACCACCCCCGCACGACGGGGGTGAGCCGTCGCAGCACCGCAGGTGCGTTCGCCCCTCGCAGGGCGCGTACCTCGGTCCGCAGCCGTTCCCGGATCCGTCTCACGGCCGCCTTGCTCGGTCTGATCAGGAGCTTGCCGGCCTGTCGGCGGACGGTGAACCCCAGGAAGTCGAAGCCGTCGTCGAGGGTGACGATTGCCATCTTGTCCTCGTTGAAGGCAAGGCCCCTGGGCGCCAGCCAGCCGACAAGGCGCGCCTTGACCTGCTCCGCCTCGTCCCTGGAGTGGCACAGGGCGACGAGGTCGTCGGCGTACCTGATGAGCACCGGGGAGCCCGCCACCGCGTCCCGGGCGTCCATGCCCGTTTGCTGGTAGCGGACCCCGGCGGCCTGCTCCATCCCGTGCAGGGCCACGTTGAGCAGCAACGGGCTCGCCACCCCGCCCTGGGGAGTTCCCTCCTCGGTCGGGGTGAACCAACCGTCCTCGATCACGCCCGCCTTCAGCCACCCGGCGATGAGTTCCCTGGCGGGGAACGTGCCGAGCTGGCCGAGGAGGTGGGAATGGTCGATCCGGTCGAACGCCGCCGCCAAGTCGGCGTCGAGCACCCACCGGCGCTTGGGGTTGGCACCCCCGGCGACCCGGAAGATGGCCTCGATCGCGTCATGGCAGCCACGGCCGGGCCGAAACCCGTAGGACCTCGGCTCGAACCGTGCCTCCCACTCGGGCTCCAGGGCATTGACGACCCGTGCTTGGAGCACCCGGTCAACGATCACCGGGACGCCGAGCGGGCGCCGCTTGCCCGCGGTGCCCTTCTTCGGGATGTACACCCGCTTGACCGGACGGGCCGTCCACGGTTCGGCCAGGCGCTGGACCCAGGCGACCAACTCGGCCTTGTCCTCGGGTCGCAGCACCACCTCCCCGTCGACACCCGCCGTCTTGCGGCCAGCGTTTCGCTCCGTCACTCGCCGCACGCTCAGGAGCGTGTTGGCGCGGGAACGGAGCATCAGCTTCTGCAGGTTGCGGACCCGCTTGAGGTCCCCGGCGTGCGATGCCGTGAAGATCGGTTGCCGTAGACGCCGTACGGTTCGCTCGGCGGCCCCCCAGTCCACCGCGTGCCAGTCGAGGGTTCCGTCCTCCGGTCCGTTCACCACGCCGGGCCCTTCCGCGGCCGAAGCCGTTTCCCGGGCCGTCATGGCGTCCAACTTGTCCTTCGGTTCCGGTGTCTCGTCATCGGTTTCCGCACAGGCTCACCTGACCCGCGTCAGCACCCTTTCGGGTCGGGCACCAAGTCCCTATCCGGCCAGTTGTCCGGGAGGACCGGCGGAGGGGCCGGCCATGGTGTCCCGGGTTTGCTGCTGCCTTTCGGCCGCCGGCGTTCGCTTCTCGGGTCATCCCTTCCCGCCGGGGGGCTCCGCCTTCCTTGCGGTCGGCCTACCGGGCGCGCCACCGTGCCCGGACCCCGTCGGGGTTCCCACGTTCCGCACGTGCGAGTTGCGACCGGGGTGGGTGCCTCCTGTACCCCGGGGACGGCGGTGCTCCCCCGGCCGGCGTGATGTGGCCGGCCGGCGCCTGCCGCTTCGCAGCGGCCAGTCCCTGCACCCCGCTGGTTCGTCCCATCGGCGGGGCCTGGATTAACGAGGCATCAACGGAGGTTCACGCGATACACCCGTCCGGCCTTGCCCGTCGGGTGTGGCCCCCGGATGGAACGGGAGCCCTTGGGCTTTTCTCCCTGAGCTCCGCACCCCGCCGTAGCCAGCGACGCACGTCAGGGCGGGCCCGAGCCTTGAGCACGGGCTCGGAACTACGCTGCCGCCATCCGCGGCCCTCCTTCCCGCGAGTTCACTCGCTTCTCGTGCGACTTCGTGTCGCAACATCACTCGTCCATCAGGGCTGCCGGACAGCTTCGAGAGTAGAACTGCCCGATGAGGTCGGCCCGCACCGCGGGATCGGCCTCTCTACACGTGGAGGAGGTCACGACGAGCGCCCAGCGGGAGCGCCCTCAGGCTTACGAACCGAGGCCTCTTCCTACACGGTGTGACGGGGGGTATCGGGCGGCGGCGTCGTAGCAGGTGTGCCGCATCCACTCGGCCGACGAAGGCGAGTCGGGTAGCGACGACGGGTCGTTCGGCCTCATCGGAAAGGCAACCCTTCGCCCGCATTGAGTGTTCTATTGATGTCGTGACGGAACAGTGCACGGCCACGGCCACGCCGGTGGCAAACGACGCGCTGCGTATCGCGTTCGATCGACACGCCGCCGCGTTGCTTCGGCTGTGCACCGTGCTCACCGGGCGACGCCAAGAGGCTGAGGATCTCGTGCAGGAGGCGTTCGTGCGGCTGGCACCCAAGGTCGGGCGGCTGGGCGAAGAGACCACCTGGCCCTATCTACGCCGCATCGCCCTCAACCTGTGGAAAAACCGCCTCAGGCGGATCGCCATCGAGGCCCGCGTCCGCATGCGAGGCGACGTCGATCCTCCGTCGACGGCCTCGCCCCTCGAGGAGCGAGACAGGGTCTGGAGAGCCGTTCTCCGGCTGCCGACGAGGCAACGCGCCTGCCTGGTCCTCCGGTATTACGAGGACCTCACCGAGCGCGAGGTGGCGGCCGTGCTGGGCTGCTCGGTGGGGACGGTCAAGAGCCAGTCGGCGAAGGCCCTGGCTCGGCTGAAGGAGGTTCTGGGGCATGCGGATTGAGAACCTGGTGAGGGACAGCCTCCGCGGATCCGCGGGGAGGGGCGGTGAAGAGGCGCCACCCGAGCACCTATGGGAGGGGATCGAGCGCGGCGTCCACCGTGCACGGCGCCGTGAAACCACGGCCCGGGTGGCCGCGGCAGCCTTCAGCCTCCTGATCGTCGTGGGCACCGTCGCCTGGCTTGCCGTTGCCTTCACCGGCTCCGGTCGCAAAGCGTCGACAGGTGCCCCCGAGCTCTCGGTGCGAGACGTGCGGGTCTTCGGGGTGCCCGGGGAGGTCAAGATCTACGGGCGGGCGTGGAACCGGTCCGGTCGGGCCGTCGGAGTGGCCCTCGTGTGCACCGTACTCGACGGATCCGGACACGTCATTGGCACGGCGACTGGATCGGTGCCCTATGTCCCGCCACGGGCGTCGACTGCCTTCGGACCGCTCGGGGACCAGGTCCATGGCGTGCCTTCGTCGGCCCGCTGCACCGCCAGACCGATCGCCGCCGTCTCACCCGCCCCCTCGCCGGCGGCGCGGTTGGTCTTCCAGCCGAGCCTCGTTTCGTTCTGGGATGCAAGCCACGGCATCGCGGCGGGGCCGTTCGGCAACAGTTCTTGCTATCCAACCTGCACCGGCATGGTCCAGGTCACAGAGGATGGAGGGCGAACCTGGCGCGTATCCCTCCGGGGTGGCGACCATATCTACGACGCGTCGGTAAGTGGATCTAGGGATGCGTGGATCCTCGCCGGCCCCTGCGGCATGGGCACCTGCACTATCGACGTGCTGTTCTCTGGTGACGGCGGCCGGACCTGGACCAAGCGATCGGCAGGGGACCTGAAGCAGGTCTCGTTCGTCTCGGCCGACGAGGGGTGGGGGGTGGGGAATTTCTTCCCCAACGGATCTCAGCGGCTTGAGCGGACGACCGACGGCGGACGGACCTGGCATTCGCGAGCGGTGCCGTGCCCGCGCGAAGTCCGCACGGCCACAGATGTCTCCTTCGTCGGTCCCGCTCACGGCTGGCTGCTCTGCACCGGCGAGGGCGGAGCGGGAAACGAGGGCCGGGCGATCCTGGAGACGACCGATGGAGGAGGCACGTGGAGCACGGTGGCCGAGGCGATCGGAGGACCGGCCTCTGGTGGCCTTACGACCTCCGGCTATCCGAACGGAATCTCGTTCCTTCCTGACGGGCACGGATGGATGTGGGCCGATCGGGGTGTGGGGCTCGAGATGACGACCGACGGCGGCCATTCCTGGCACATCGTGGGAATCGTCCCCAACGGCGCGGACGAGTCGATGGGCTCGGCCTGGTTCCTGTCGGACACCGCCGGATTCGCCATCCTTTCCAACGGAAACAGCCAGGCGAATCAACTGATCCAGACGTTTGATGGTGGCCAGACTTGGCGAGCCATCCACGCCTGGCCCTACTAGCTGCGCCGCCGAGCTGGGCGCGTTCCCTCATCAGGCGGACGTGCCGAAGCCGGCGAGGGCAACGACTCCGACGATGAGTGACACGAGGATCAAGGTGATGGCCGTAGTCGTCAGCACCACCAGGCCATCGAACATCGCCACGATGGGAAACTCCCTACGGCCGGCGAAGTAACCGCAACTCGCGATCGTCGTATACAGGAGCAGTCCGAGACCCGTGGCTGCGAAGGGCCTGCCGCCGCTGGAGAACAACAGCGAGGTGCCCGACAATGCAACCCTAGTCTGGTCTAGTGAAGCATCCCGGAGTGAACAACCCCACCAGCCACCCGGCCGTGACCAGCTCGGCAGCGAGATGCGCGACGAGCTCTGCGTGCGTGCGAACATCCCGATTCCACGCCCCGCGCCTCAGATCGTTCGTCCACCATCCCCCCATCAAGAGGCCAACGGCGATGCAGTAGACGGCGATGGAGCCGTTCACCGCTGCCCCGCGCGATTGCCGTAAGGCAGCGTCGGGCTGGCCCTACCGACCGGCCCGACCGAGCTCGATCCGCAGGAGCCACCATCGATCCTCCGTTCAGACGCCGAGTCGAGTCGGCGACGGCCAGTGCAGCCACACGAGCGCCACCAAGAATGATGCGTTCACGACTGTGATGAACCCGAGCCACGGGTTGAAATACAGGTTCTCCCGGCTTCTCCGTGGGTGACTGATACCCTGCGCACGCCTTCCCCCCTGGCCTCGAGGAGGAGATGGCGTGCGGGACGTCGAGCTGTACCAGCATCTGCTTGGAGTGACCGCGCCGTGGACGGTGGACCGGGTTGAGCTCTTCGTCGCCGAGCAGCGCGTGGACGTGTGGGTCGAGCACCCGGCGGGGACGCGCTGGTCGTGCCCGGAGTGCAGTACGGAGCTCGCGGCCTACGACCACGCCGAGGAGCGGAGCTGGCGGCATCTGGACTCGTGCCAGTTCATGACCTTCCTGCACGCCCGGCCGCCCCGGGTGCGCTGTCCGTCCCACGGCGTCCTGCAGGTCGCCCTGCCCTGGGCGGAGCCCAGGAGCCGCTTCACCGCGCTGTTCGAGCGCCTGGCGATCGACGTGCTGAAGGCCTGTGACGTCACCGGCGCGACGAGGATCCTGCGCATCTCCTGGGACGAGGCGTTCGGGATCATGGAGCGCGCGGTGGCGCGGGGCAAGGCAGCCAAGGGGCCGGGCGTCCCTGCGCGCATCGGGGTGGACGAGAAGGCCGCCGCGAAGGGCCACACCTACCTGACGCTCGTGACCGACCTCGACGCCGGCACCGTGGAGTACATCGCCGACGAGCGCACCACCGCCAGCCTGGACGGCTACTTCGAGCCGCTCAGCGTCGAGCAGCGTGCTTCGATCTCCGCGGTGGCCATGGTCATGTGGCAGCCCTATGTCAACTCGGTGCTCGCCCATCTGCCGGGTGCCTCCGACAAGATCGTCTTCGACCGGTTCCACATCATGGGGTACCTGGGCAAGGCCGTGGACACCGTGCGCAAGGGCGAGCACAAGGCGCTGCGTGAGGTCCCGGTCGGGATGGGAGGTGAGCTCCCGCGTCTACGCAGTGCCTTGCAGGCTGTAGCCGAGACGGTGGAGCAGGTCGGCGACCGTCCGGTAGCTCGCCGGGTGCCCCGCCTCGGTGAGGGCGTCGGCCAGCTGACGGGTGCTCTTGGACGTCCAGCGCAGCGGCGACTCCGGATCTCCCCGGGTGGCCGGCTCCACCATCGCTTCGAGCGCCGCCACCAACCCCTGGTCCTTGAGGGCCAGCCGCTTGCGCCCCCCACCGGGGCGCCTGGCCCCGGGCATCGGCACGGGCGGCTGCCGCAGCTCCCGGATGCCCTTGGCCATGGTCGGTCGGGAGACGCGCGCCGTCCGGGCCACCGCCGCGACCCCGCCCCGGCCGAGCGCCTCGGCCCAGGCTCCGAGGACGAGCCGGCGTTGCCGCTCGTTCAGGTGGGGCCACAGGAGGGCGAAATTCCGCTCCAGGACCGCCTCGTCGACCACGGCGCTAGCACAGCCGCATGCCCCTCTCGGTCAATGTTATTTCCGCCCAAGTACTTAGGGTTCAACCGTCCACGAAAGCGGGGGAACTCCTCCTCCGCAGGATGGTGAGGCTCCGGCAGCGGTTGAGACTGCGAGCGAAGGGCAAGTCCGGAGACCGCAGCCGCTGAACGGGCAGGGTGCAGCTCCATCACGATTCCGCAGGCCTGCTCGAGTACGGCTTCGCCCGCTGCCGACCGGGACCACGCCGAGCACTGGTGCCCGTACGGTCCCAGTCTCCATCCTCCAGGCGCTCCAGGATGGTCAGGGTGCTCTCACGCGCCGCTCTCAGGGCCGCCCATGAAGTTTCGATGGGGCGGGAGCCGTAGTGCAACGCCCGGAGAACTGCATCTCCTCATAGCCCTGGATCACGGGAGACTCTTCGGCGAGCAGCCTGCGCAGGCGGATGGCGGACGTCATCTCGCTGTCGGCAAGATGGTGGACGACCTCGCGCGGTGTCCACCCGCCGTCGGAAGGGCGGTGGTCGAGCTCCTCTTCCGTGAGGCCGGTCAGTTCCGCCTCGACCACGGACGGAGCTCGCTCATAGCCAGGGCGTACACGCCTTTGACTCAGCCGAGAGGCGACCCCTCTCGACGAGGGCCCCACCTGAGCGGGTATACGTTCCTACCGGCCGTCAGTCGTCGTTCACGATTGTCGCCTTGGCCTGGGGATCGGAGATCATGAGGACTGCCGAGGGCGACGGCGAGGACAGATTCAGGGAGAATGTCTCGCTCGGCTCCACAGCGGTATCCCCGGTCACCGGGACCACCACGGTCTTCGTGAGTGGATCCCCCGGGTTCCAGGTGAGGGTGGTGGAGAGGGCCGTGTAGTCGGTACCGGCGGCGGCCGTCCCGTTGGCGGTGGCCACGTGTAGCGAGACGCTCTGACCGGTGACGGGGCCCGGGGACAGGGTCACCGCGAACTTCGCCGGGGTGGTCCCGGAGTTTCCTTCTACCACCGCGGTGTCCGCCACCGCGACGTGGAACAGCCCGTCGTCATCGAGGATGGTGCCGGTGGCTGATGAGTCGGCCACCACGGTGTTGACCGGAGAGGACAGGTTCACCATGAATGTCTCGTTGGTCTCCTTGCGGGTGTCCCCGGTCACCGCGACGGTCACGGTCTTCGTCACGGGGTTCCCCGGGTTCCAGGTAAGAGTGGTGGAGAGCCCCGTGTAATCGGTGCCAGCGGTGGCCGTGCCGTTGGCGGTGGCCACGTGCACCGAGACGCTCTGCCCGGACGGGACGGGGGCGGAGATGGACACGGAGAAGAGGGCCGGCGTCGCCCCGGAGTTCCCCTCCCTCACGTCGGCGTCCGAGATGGAGACCGCGCGGTAGGTCAACACGGTGATGGAGAAGGCCTGCGTGGCGGCCGGCGGGAAGAACTCGCTGGAGGCCGTCACCGCCCCGATGTAGGTGCCCGCCCTTGTGGGAGTTCCGGAGAGGACTCCCGTGGAGGAGTTCAGGGTGAGCCCGGGTGGAAAGGCCCCCGAGGAGAGCCTGTACGTGCCGGTGGGCAGCCAGCTGTTTGTGTAGATGTGGCGGTAAGCCTGGCCCAGGACCCCGCCGGGGGGCGGGGGACTGGTGAAGTGGGGGGCGGCCCCGAGCTGGCCGGCGCCGTTGCTCCCCCAGCAGGCCATGGTGCCGTTGGTCTTCATCCCGCAGGTGTGCTCCCCCCCGCCGCTCACGGCTGTGAACGTGCCGGGGGGCGGGGAGGACTGGCCGTAAGTGTTGCTCCCCCAGCAGGCTATGGTGCCGTCGGTTCTGATACCGCAGTTGTACAGAGCGACAGAGCTCACCTGGGTGAACGTGCCCGGTGGCGCGTTGAGCTGGCCATGGCCGTTGTATCCCCAGCAGGCAACGGTGCCGTCGGTCCCGATGCCGCAGGTGTGGAAGTTACCCGCGCTCACCGCGGTGAACGTACCCGCTGGAGGCGTGGACTCCCCGTCGCCGTTGTATCCCCAGCAGGCCACGGTGCCGTCGGTCTTCACCCCGCAGGTGTGCCTGTAACCGGCGCTCACCTCGGTAAAGGTGCCGGGGGGCGGGGAGGACT